>Ga0209382_10000117_pt1 | contig 115971 bp, 94 predicted proteins | sample SoiMetdeltSBSDD5_FD_187599 | JGI IMG/M metagenome (GOLD analysis project Ga0209382, IMG submission 187599) | Bulk soil microbial communities from a Populus tree surrounding site in Tennessee, USA - Soil MetaG P. deltoides SBSDD5 (SPAdes) (version 2) | ecosystem: Environmental > Terrestrial >... | reverse complement strand
GCCGAGGGCCCCGGCCGCCAAGCCCACGCCGAAGAAGGCGAGCCCGGTGCCGACCAGGAAGGCGACGCCGAAGGCGACCGCCACGAAGAAGCCGGCCCCGAAGCCGACCCCGAAGCCGACCCCGAAGGTGACCGCGAAGAAGCCGGCGCTGCCGGTGCCGGTCGGCGGCCTCAACCAGACGCAGATGAACCACGCGGCCACGATCGTGAAGGTCGGCCAGCAGATGGCGATGCCGCGGCGGGCGTACATCGTCGCGATCTCGACCGTGCTGCAGGAGAGCTACCTGCGCAACCTCGCGAACGGGTACTACCCCCAGTCCCTCGACCTGGCGAACGACGGAGTCGGCGCGGACCACGATTCAGTGGGCCTGTTCCAGCAGCGGCCCAGCGCCGGGTGGGGCACGGTCGGGCAGTGCATGACGCCGGCGTACGCGGCCACCAGGTTCTACCAGGGTCTGAGCAACGTGTACGGCTGGCAGAGCCTCTCGGTTGCCGAGGCGGCGCAGGCGGTCCAGGTGTCGGCGTTCCCCGACGCGTACGCCAAGCACGAGCCGCTCGCAACGTTAATCGTCGATGCATTGATATAGTTGTGAAGCCAAACTAACTTGGGGGGTACGTGACCCGTACCCTCCGCCTCGCCGTCGGGCATTCGTTCTCGTCGCTGGATCCGCAACCGGGGCTGGTTCGGTGACGTGACGATCGGCGACGTCCAGCTCGGGTACGAGATAACCTCGTCTTCCGGTGGCCGTGACTTCGTCACCAACAGCTTCTCGGTGACGTTCTAACGGCTCAGCCTGGCGGTGGAGGTGGCGGCGGGGGTAGGGCCCAGATCTGCACGGTACGGTCGGACGTCGCGCAGGCCAGGAAGTTCATGGTCGCCGCGCACTTCGACGGGTCCGCCGGCACCGCGTCCAACGGGCGGACGTGCCCGTCGCGCAGGTGGATGGAGCTGGCCGCGGTGCGTCCGTTCTCCGGGCGCAGCATGAGCAGGTGCCGTTCGTCCAGCAGGAGCGGCCGGCCCTGGCCGTGGTACAGAATCCCGCCGCTACCGCCGTCGAGGGCCGCCGCCGAGTCGTGCCGGACCAGCACCACCCGATCGGCGTCGATGGGTGGGCCGTCCGCGCCGGTCGAATCCAGGCCGGTGTAACCGTTCGCGCGGAACGCCGCGTTCTCGTTCGTCCACAGGAGAGCGCCATCGCGTGCGTCAACCGCGGTCAGCCGCCCGGCGTTCGCGTCGTGCAGGCAGGCGATCCGGGCCGAACACCTGACGAGCGCACCAGGGCCGCGCCCACCTGGGACGCGCCACTTCTCGGACCGCGTCACCGGGTCCACCCCGACCAGATCGGCACCGACCCGGTCGACGAAGACGCCGGCCAGTACCCGGCTCTCGTCGAGTCCGGTCAGCCGGTCGGCCGCGCCGGTGCGGACCACCTCGCCGGTGGCCGCGCGGCGTACCCGCGCCTGTCGTGGCGCGGTCCACTCGAGCACGTAGTCCTCGCCCGCGGCGCCGCGGAACACCGAGCCGGCACCGGGGGAAGTGGAGTGCCACAGCTCGCGACCGTCGGCGGAGATCACGCTGTGCCGGCGGCCGTCCGGCTCATCTCCCTGCACGTAGACCAGGCCGCCGGGCAGCATGTGCATGCCGAGTATGCCGGTGTCCCGCCGCCACACCGCCTTACCGTCCCCGGCCCGGAACAGCGCACCGGCCCGCGACGAGCTGTGCACGGCCACCATGTCGCGGGCGACGGTCAGAGTCGCGGGCGCGGTACCGCCGGGGCGGTCGGCCGACCAGCGTTGGCCGCCGGTACCGAGGTTGTACGCCAGGAGGCGCGGTCCGTCCAGGAGGTAGAGCGAATCACCGCGGGCGGCGGCGAGCGCGCCGTCCGAGAGCGGGAACGGCAGCGTGACCGTCGCCACCGACACCAGGGGCGGTCGCCCACCCGGCGGTCGGCCGTCCGGGCCGCGCGGCCCCGGCGGCCGGCCGTCCTTGACCGCCCCCGGCCCGGCGGTGGCCTTGGTGGTCGGCTGGCTCGGGACCGGTCCGCTGTGGACGGAGACGGCTGCGACGCCGAGGGCGACCACCGCCGCGATCGCGACGGTGGGGTAGTAGTGGCGTCCCCGCCGGGCGAGCGCGGCCAGCCGGCGGGCGACCGCCCGGCGCCGGATCGGCACCGGCACCCGCAGACCGCGCAGAAGGTGCCGCGGCGGCAGCGCACGCAGCAGGGCTCCGCGCGCCTCGGCGATCGTCGCCCGGGTCGCCGGATCCTTGTCCAGCATGGCGTTGAGCGCCCGGCCCAGGCCCTCGGCCCGGACCGGCGGTCGGGGCGGGGAGAACACCACCGCACCCAGCGCGCCGACCGGGGTCTCGGCCTCGAACGGTCCGACGCCCTCGACCGCGAAGTACAGTGTCGCCGCGAGCCCGAAGACGTCTGCCTCGGGTCCGGCCCGGACACCCCGCGCCTGCTCGGGGGCGAGGTACCCGGGCGTACCGAGGGCGATGCCGGCCTCCGTCACGGTGGCGTCGCCGAGCACGTGCGCGATGCCGAAATCGGTGAGCCAGACCCGGCCGTCCTCGCCGAGCAGCACGTTGGCCGGCTTGACGTCCCGGTGCACGATCCCGGCCGCGTGCGCCGCCTCCAGCGCGTCGAGCAGATCCAGCCCGATCTGCATCACCCGGTGGGGATCGAGCGGCCCGGACGTGTTGACCCGGTGCCGGAGCGAGACGCCGTCGATGAGCTGCATGACGATCCACGGGAACTCGTCACCCTCGACGACGTCGTAGATCGGGACGATGTGCGGGTGCCGCAGCGCAGCCGTGGCCCGGGCTTCGCGGATCGCGCGCTCCCGCGCCACGTCGCCGATCTCGTCCGGTCCGCCCAGCGACGGGTGGATCTCCTTGACCGCGACCGCCCGGCCGAGGACAAGGTCGGTCGCGCGCCAGACCGTGCCCGCGGCGCCGCTGCCCAGCCTCTCTTCCAGCGCGTAACGTGACCCGACAAGACGCTTCGGCGTCACGGTCGGCCCTCCTGGTTTCAGACTTTCAGTGCTTATCCGGCCGCCCTGGGCCTCGCGCACGGTACCGTCTGCGCAACCTTCGGTAAAAGGGCTGATCGACTTGAACGAATAAGCCGGTTGGTTTCCGGTATTCGACTCAGCTGACGGTCTGCAGATCCCGTGACGTGTTGTTGAACCGGCGGCCGCCGTCCGAAGTACAGGTCACGATGTCCTCGATCCGGACTCCGAACCGGCCGGGAAGGTAGATCCCCGGCTCGATCGAGAAGCACATTCCGGGTACGAGCGGCTGCTGCTCGCCCTCCACCAGGTACGGCGGCTCGTGCGTGGTGAGCCCGATCCCGTGCCCGGTGCGGTGGATGAAGTACTCGCCGTACCCGGCCTCGGTGATCAGACCGCGGGCGGTGCGGTCGATCTCCTGGCAGGCCACGCCGGGCCGGACCGCTCGGAACGCGGTCTCCTGTGCCCGCCGGACGATCTCGTGGACCTTCACCACCTCTGCCGTCGGCTCTCCAACGTGGACGGTCCGGGTGGTGTCCGACCCGTACCCGTCCTTGAGACCACCGAAGTCGAGTACCACCGTGTCGCCCGGCCGGATCACCCGCTCGCCGGCCTCGTGGTGCGGGTTCGCCCCGTTGGGGCCGGAACCCACCACGGTGAAGTCCACCTGGCTGTGGCCGTACCGCTCGAGCAGGTCGGCGAGGTCGGCGGCGATCTCGGTCTCGCGCCGCCCGCCGAACCGGACCTTGATGATCTCCTGGTAGGCCGCGTCCGCCGCCGCACCGGCCGCCGCCATCCGGGCCAGTTCGTGCGCGTCCTTGACCGCGCGCAGCATCGGCAGCGCGTAAGTCAGCGCCGCGTAGCTGGTGCCCGGCGCGGCACCCTGCAGCCCGAGCAGGTGCATGGCCCAGGCCGAGTCGGAGATGCTGTATCGGCCGTGCGGGTCCACCAGGCGGGCGGCGATCTCGTACGGGTCGCTTCCATCCGCCCAGTCGACGATCCGTAGCGTGCCGGCGGCGGGTGCCTTCTCCGCTCCGGGGCGTTCGAGCTTCGGCACGATCAGCGTCGGCTGCGCGTCCGCGCTTACCACGAGCATGGTGAGCCGCTCGGTGATCGCCACCACCCGGTAACCGGTCAGGTAGGTCAGGTCCGGACCGGGCGTCAGCAGCAGTCCGGCCAGCCCGGCGTCCGCGGCGGCCCGCCCGGCACGGCTCATCCGGGCGGCGAAGTCCTCGGCGGCGAAGTCCTCGGCGGCGAACGGCGTGGGACCTTCCATGCCCGTCATTCTTCCAGTGTGGGCAACGGGTGCCGTGCGCCGCGGTTCACAACGGCGTCGCGCCGGCCAGCAGGGTGACGATCTCGGTGAGGGTCGGGCCCTCGACGCCGCCGCAGTCCGACCGGCTCACCGACGTCTGGCCGAAGACCAGGCTGTACTGGAACGCGTCCGCGCAGCCGGGGTCGGCCGAGCGGGAGGAGAGGATCTCGTCGGCGAGCGCGGGCGAGGCGAGCAGCTGCTGGAGCCGCTCCCGCTGGGCCGGGGTCAACCGCCCGACCTCCCGGGTGCGGCGCCGCTCGTCGGTGAAGACCCAGCTCCCGTCGATGTCCACGGTCAGCGTCTGATCCACCCCGGCGATGCCGCCCGTACGGCGAACGGTGAGCGGCACCGGCGCAGCGGTCGCGGACAGCGTCGGCGAGGCGGGCACGGACGGCGGCGCCGGCGACGGGGTGCAACCCGTGACGGCCACCGCGGCCACCAGCGTCACCAGCGCGACCGACCTCATTTGAAGACGCCGAGCTCCCGGTACGAGTGCCCGGGGAAGATCTTCTTGACGTCGCCCAGGCCGAGCCGGGCGATCAGCATCTCGCCGAGCACGTCCCGGTAGTCGTTGGCGCCGGCGAGGTCGCCGTGGTCGAGTGCCGACTCGGCCAGGCCCGGCCACCGGCCGTGCACCTTGCGGCCGTTCAGCCCGCCGCCGAGCAGCAGCATGGCCCCGCCGTGGCCGTGATCGGTGCCGGCGTTGCCGTTCTCCTCGACCCGCCGGCCGAACTCGCTCATCGTCACCACGGTGACGTCGTCCAGCGCGGGGCCGAGGTCGGTGGCGAACGCGGCAAGGGCCTCGGCGAGCGAGCCCAGCAGGTTGACCATCTCGCCGCCCTCGACCCGGCCGAGGTTGGTGTGCATGTCCCAGCCGCCGACGTCGACGGCGGCCACCCGCAGCCCGATCTTCGCTTTGATCAGGTGGGCCAGGTCGCGGAGCTGGTTGGCGAAGCCGCCGCCGGGGTACTGCGCCGCCGGGTTGTACGAGGCGTCCGCGAGCCGGCGCGCGGTGGCCAGCGACTGCAGCGTGTTGCCGGCCTGCGCGGCCAGCGCCCGGGCCCCGAACATCTCGTCGAGGCCGGTGTAGAGCGCCTTCAGCGCCTCGGTCGTCTTGTCGCGCATGGTGCCGACGTTCTCCAGCCGGAACTCGCCGATGCTGCGCATGACCAGCTTCTCGCTGGCGCCGACGAGCGAGCGGGGCAGCGACGAACCCTGGGCGATGGCGCGGAACGTGGTACCGGGGCCGAGCCCTTCCAGCACGCGATCCAGCCATCCGGTCCCGACCGAGACCGAGGCCGCGCCGCGTTCCAGGCAGTCCTGCGCCTGGAAGTGGCTGCGGCTCACGTCCGGCGAGGCCACCGCGTGCACCGCCGCCATCTGGCCGGCGGTCCAGAACGGGTGCAGCGGCGCCAGCGCCGGGTGCAGCCCGAACCGGCTGTCGCCGGGCAGCAGCGCGGCCGTCGGTACGAGGATGTTGCGCCGGGCCCGCTGCAGGTTGGCGTCGTTGGCCGGCACGACGACGGACAGGCCGTCCATGCCGCCGCGCAGGAACACGACGATCAGCGTGCGCTTGGTGGTGGCCGGATCGGCGAACGCGACCCGGGTCGTGGCGAGCTGGCTGCCCAGCGCGGCGCAGCCGACCGCGCCGGCGCCGGCGAGCACCCGGCGGCGGGTGAACCCGCGCCGCCACTGGGCCTGTTGCGCGGCGAGGTCCGCGGTGACCTGGTCGGCATGGACGCGCACCGCGGCCTCGGTCAGGTTCGGACCCCGGCGGCGCAGCTTGCGCAACACGTCAGACATCGTCAGGCCCTCACCGCAGCGCGTGGTAGACGGAGTCGAGCACCAGCGCGGCGGCATGCTGCACCCGGCCGCCCAGCGTGGTGTCCTTGATCTTGGTGGTCTCGGCCGCGCCGAGGAACGTCAGCAGGGCCTGCTTCTCCCGCTTCTGCAGCGGCTGGAACACCAGGCGCTCGGCCAGCCGGTCGAGGTACGGGCCGGTGGCACCCGGTACCGGCCCCACCAGGTGTTGCGGCTTCGGCGTACGCACCCCGCTGTACCGGCCCTGCACCAGGTGCCGGTGGCTGTTCCAGATGCCGAGCATGGCATGCGCCGAGCTCCACGCGCCGGCCACGTCCGGGTACCCGTTCGGCGGGCCCCATGCCAGCGGCGCCTGGCCGAGGCGCTCGACGTGCCGGTACATGTCCTCGACCGCCTCGCGGATCCCACTCTCCGGTTCGACGCCCATGACCCGGGCGGCGGCGACGAAGTTCTCCAGCGGTCGCCGGGTCTTCAGGCCGGTCGAGATCCAGAACTCCAGCGAGCGGAACAGCACCCGCAGCACGGGGACGACGGCCGTGCCGTTGTCCAGGTACGCCTGGGCGAGACGGTCCACCAGGGCCTTCGGCGGGCTGTCGCAGACGAACCGTACGGCCAGCTTGCGCGCGATGTTGCGGGCCGTCGCCGGGTGCTTCGCCAGGTACGTCAGGTACGCGTCGCCGACGGCCAGGCCCTGTCTGGTCGACTTGTTGTCGTGGCTGAATCCGAGCACCTTCACCTTGCCGGTCCAGTGCCGGCGCGACTCGTACCGGAACAGGCCGTCGTCGCCGACGGTCCGGCCGGTCATGATGTAGGCGCTCTGTCGGACGTCCTGCTCGGTGTACCCGCCGTCGATGCCGACCGTGTGCAGCTCGAGCAGCTCCCGACCGTAGTTCTCGTTGACGTTGCGCCGGTCCGAGGAGGCGTTGTCCAGGTACCGCATCATGGCCGGGCTCTTCGCCGACGCCTGCAGCATGTCGGAGAACCGGCCGAGCGCGTGCCGGCGCACCACCTCGCGGTCGGCCACCGACCGGCTGTCGTAACCGCCGTCGAACGGGTTCGTCATGTTGAGGTGGTTGGACCAGAAGTCCACCATCACCTCGTACAGTTGCCGGTTGCTCCACATCATCCGGGCCAGCGTCGCCTGTCCCAGCTCGCGCATCGCGGCGTCGCGGTTGTCGTCGGTCAGCACCGAACGCAGCTCCGGCGTGCTCATTCCGAGCAGCGGGTACGCGGAGAGGGCCCGGTCCAGCGCGTCGTCGTCCACCTTGGAGATGTCGAGCTGCCGTTCCAGCCAGGCGTCGATGCCCTCCCGGCGCACCTCGGCCACGTCCGGTGCGGTCGGGCCGAAGGTGACCCGGCGCAGCAGGTGCAGCACCGGGTCGCGACTGAGCGGCGTCGGGTACTTCGGGGTGGCCTTTCCGGCCTGCTCGGCGGCCTGGGCCGGGGTCTGCGCGACCCCGCTGGCGCCCAGCTCCATCGCACCGCCCTGCACGTAGCTGGCGTCGCGGTCGGCGAACGCGCCGGCGTCCTTGGGTGAGCCGGGCCGGTCGCTGGTCTCGCCGTCGGAGCCGTTGAGGACCACCACGGCCGCCGAGCCGAGCCCGGCCAGGGCGACCGTGCCGGCACCGGCCGCCACCAACACCTGCCTGCGGGTACGCAGGAAACGGCGGGTCCTGCGGCGCCGGCGTGCGGGGGCAGGGGGATCCAGCGGGGGGCCCGGCGCGTCCACGGGCTCGTCCGTGGAATCGCCGTGCACTCCGTGGGCCGGGCGACTGTCCAGCATGGAGCCACCTCTTCGTCACGTTCCGCTGCGGATCTTCGCCCGCCTCAGTGCCACGACGTGCGCTGCTTCGCCGGTCGTCACCCTAGTCCGTCCGGCATGCCTGCTCAACAGCACCTAATCGAGACTTAAACATTGATCGCCATTGACTAAGGGGAGGCTGACGTTGAAAATTAGGAAACTTTCTTTATCTTTCCGCGTCGCCCGTGAAGGAGTTACAGGTGAGACTCAGACCCATCGTCACGGCGGGCCTCGCCGCCGCGATCGTCACGGCGGTCACGGTGATCGCCGCGCAACCGGCCTACGCGGCGACCGCCACCTTCGTCCGGACGTCCAGCTGGAGCACCGGGTACGAGGCCAAGTTCACCATCACGAACAACACGACGACGACGATCACGAGCTGGAACGTGCAGTTCGACCTGCCGGCCGGCACGTCGATCAGCAGCCTCTGGGACGGGATCCGCAGCCAGTCCGGCCAGCACGTCACGGTCGTCAACACCAGCTGGAACGGCACGCTCGGCCCCGGCGCCACCGCGTCGTTCGGGTTCGTCGCCGCCGGCACCGGCGACCCGACGAACTGTACGGTCAACGGTGGCTCCTGCAGCGGCGGCAGCCCACCTCCTCCCGGCGTACCCGGGGCACCGTCGAACCTGCGGGTCACCGGTACCACGAACAGCTCGATCTCGCTGGCCTGGAACGCCTCGTCGGGCACGGTCAGCGGGTACCGCGTGTTCGAGGGCACGACCCAGCGCGCGCAGGTCACCGGCTTGTCGGCCACCCTCTCCGGGCTGGCGACGTGCAGTTCGCACACCTACACCGTGCGCGCCTTCAACGCCAACGGGCAGTCGGCCGCGTCCAACGCGGTGACCGCCTCGACGACCGGGTGTACCACCCCGCCGCCGTCCGGCGCGATGGCCGCGGCACCATACCTCTATCTAGGGTGGGGCAACCCGCCGAGCGCCACCTCGGTGATGAGCTCGACCGGCATCCGGTGGTACACGATGGCGTTCGTGCTCTCCGGCGGCGGCTGTGTCCCGGCCTGGGACAGCGTGCGACCGCTGACCGGCGGGGTGGACCAGCAGACGATCTCGGCGATCAAGGCGGCCGGCGGTGACATCATCCCGTCGTTCGGCGGCTGGAGCGGTAACAAGCTCGGCCCGAACTGCTCCACGCCCCAGGCGCTGGCCAACGCGTACCAGCAGGTCATCAACGCGTACAGCCTCAAGGCGATCGATATCGACATCGAGAACACGGACGAGTTCGAGAGCGAGGTCGTGCAGGACCGGATCCTGAACGCGTTGAAGATCGTCAAGCAGAGCAACCCCGGCATCCGGACGATCATCACGTTCGGCACCACCACGAGCGGCCCGAACTTCTGGGGTACCCGGCTCATCAACCGGTCCCGCGATCTGGCGGTCAACATCGACGTGTACACGATCATGCCGTTCGACTTCGGCTGCAGCGGCAACATGTTCACCTGCACCACCACCGCGTCGGACGGCCTGCGCAACGCGCTCAAGACCGCGTTCGGCTGGAACGACGACACCGCGTACCGGCACATGGGCATCTCCGGCATGAACGGGCTCTCCGACCAGCAGGAGCTGACGACCCTCCAGCACTGGACCGACATCCGGAACTGGGCGCAGACCCGGCACCTGGCCCGGCTGGCGTTCTGGTCGGTGAACCGGGACCGGCCGTGCCCGGGCGGTGGCGTGCAGTCCGCCTGCAGCGGTATCGATCAACCGAACTTCGAGTTCACCCGGATCACCGCGCGGTACACGCCGTAGCCCAGGACCCGCGCGAGCGACGCGAGCGCCAGCTAGCGGCGTAGACCGCGCAACGCGGCAGTGGCGGCGGCCGCCGTGGCGGCGACGGCCGCGGCCACTGCGGGTTTGTGCGTGGCCAGCCAGAGCTCGGCCGAGCGCGGCTTGGCGGTGTGGTCGAAGTCGCCGTGCGCGCCGTGGTCCTCGGTGTCGTCCAGCGGGGCGTCGATGTTGTCGCGCCAGGTGGTCAGGTCGATCGGCTCGCCGGTCTGCTGCGAGTCGCGTCCCTTCCGGGCGAGGTACCACTCGGTGAACCGCGGCGCGACCACATCGAGGACCCGGGTCAGCACGGTGGGGTACCCGACGTTCAGTTCGCGCACGCCGTGGTCGGCCGCCCAGAGGATCGCGCGGGCCGCGACCTCGGGCTGGAAGATCGGGGGTACCGGCTGGGGGTGCTTCGGCAGCCGGGTCCGGACCCAGGAGAACTGTGGCGTATTCAGCGCGGGCAGCTGCACCATCGGCATCGCGATGCCCGGGTAGTCCGCGCGCAGCTCGGCCCGGACCGAGTCGACGAAGCCCTGGACCGCGTGCTTGCTCGCGCAGTACGCCGCCTGCAGCGGGATGCCGCGGTAGGCCAGCGCGGAGCCCACCTGCACGATCGTGCCCTGGCTGGCGGGTCGCATGTGGCGCAGCGCGGCGAGCGTCCCGTACACCGTGCCGAGGTAGTTGACCTCCATCACCCGCCGGTACTCGTCGGGTGTGATCTGCCAGGCGGGCGCGAAGACCGACTGCATCGCGTTGTTCACCCAGACGTCCGGCGTGCCGAGCTGGGTCGCCACCCGATCGGCGGCGGCGTCGACCGCGGCGGCGTCCGAGACGTCCACCTGGTGGGTCAGCACGGTGGCCGCGCCGAGCTCGCGGCAGTCCCGCTCGGCCGCCTCGAGGCCGGCCTCGCCGCGGGCCAGCAGCGCGAGCTGGGCGCCGCGGCGGGCGTACGCCTGCGCGACGGCCCGCCCGACTCCGGCGCTGGCGCCGGTGACGACGACGACATCCACTCCGTGCCTGTGCCCAGGCCGGCCGTCCAGCAAACCCTCCGCATCGGCAGGGAAAGTGCTGGGCCGGAGGGTCCCCGGCCCGGCACTTTCCGCAATGGTGATCGGTTACATGTGGCGCCGGATCTCGGCGTTGTCCAGCGCTCCGGTGAAGACCTGGACATCGTCGATGTGTCCCGGCCAGTCACTGTGTGGCAGGCCGCCCCACTTGTCCCCGCCGAGCAGCAGCGGCCCGGCGGCGTGGAACACCCCGGGGACCGTGGTCGCGCCTTCGTAGTCGCCGTTGACGTAGAGCCGCATGACCCCGGTCGGCGCCTCGTACGTGGCCGCCACGTGGGTCCATACGCCGACCGCGGCCGTCGCCACCGAGAACAGGTTCGTGTGCGCCGCACCGTCGGTGTCCGCGGTCACCGTGGTGAACACCCACCGGTTACCCGAGCTGCCGGCGAACCGGATCCAGAACGAGCTGTTGCGGTTGCCCACCTGGCTGATCGCGCCCCGGTAGTTGCCGGCCTGGCCGATCGCGTCGAGCTTCAGCCAGGCCATCACGGTGAAGCTCTGGTCGGTGCGTACCACCGGTCCGGTGGTACCCGCCGAGCCGGTACCGGTGAAGCGGATGGCCGTCCCGCCGGTGCGGTCGGTGGACCATGCGTACGCCCCGCTCGGCGTCGCGTGGCGGCCGCCGACGCTGTCGGTGATCGGTGGGACCGGCGCGTCGATCCGCCACCGGCCGACCTTGCCTATCGCGAGCTGGTCGATGTCGTACGCGTTGACCACCTGGTCCCACACGCGCACGTCGTCGATGTCGCCGGGGAAGAAGCTGTGCGGGGTCCCGTTCCACTTATCGCTGCCGATGCGCAACGGCCCGTACGCGTGGAAGACGTTGCTGACCACCACGCTGTTCTCCAGTACCCCGTCGACGTAGATGGACATCTGCCGGGTCGCCGCGTCGTACGAGCCGGCGATGTGGGTCCAGACGCCGGCCCGCGGCTTGGTCAGCGCGAACAGGTTGGTGTGCGCGGCATTGTCCGCGTCCGCGGTCGCTGTGGTGAACACCCAGTTGTTGCCGTTGCCGTCGTAGCGCAGCCAGAACGCACTGGCCCGGTCGCCGACCTGGCTCACCGCCGCACGGTACGCCCCCGGGTACCCGAGAGCGTCGAGCTTGACCCAGGCCGACGCGGTGAAGCTGCGGTCGGTCCGGACCACCTGCCCGGCGGTCTCGGCCCACTGGTTCGAGCCGTTGAAGTGCAGGGCCCGGTCCGAGGAGTCGAGCCCGCGACCGGCGGTCCACGGTGGACCGTTGAACGTCGTGGCGGGCGAGTCACCGAACTCGTCGAAGAGCACCGTGCCGCTGCCGGCGTCCATCTTGTAGTGTGCCCGGGCCGGCTTGCGCTCGCTGACGGTGAACTCGCGGACGAGTTGCTTGTTGGTGAACGCGGTACCGGTGGACTGGAACGACCAGAGCTGTCTGCGGCCGGCGGCGCAGCAGTCCACGTACACCGCGAGGTCGGCCCGCCCGTCGCCGTCGAAGTCGCCCGCCATGGGCTGCGCGGTGCGGACGTCCAGCGGGTCGAGTCCGGTGCTCGGGAACCAGAAAGCGGCCGAGAGCGCCAGCCCGGCGTCGAGCGACCGGAGCACCATGAGCCGGCTGTTGCTGGCGACCGGGATGTAGTCGTACGTCGCGGCGATGTCGTCGCGCCCCCGACCGCCGACGCCGAGGGTGTCGCCGTCGAAGTTGCCGACCGCGAACGAGGCCCGCCGGTACTCGAAGTTCCCGGCGCCGGAGTCGTAGCGGGTCGCGCCGGCCAGGAACGCGGTCCGGGTCGAGTCGTGCACCCAGACCCTCGTCTGCGCTCCACCCTGGTCCTGCGCGTTCGCGATCTCGCTGTCCCCGTCGCCGTCGAAGTCCCCGGCGAGGGTGGTGAACAGGCTCCAGTTCGACGAGCCGTTCGGCTGGACGAACCAGCTCGCGTTCGTGGCGTACCCGCTGGCGGCCGTCCAGACGTAGGCGGTCCAGCCGCCGGAACCGCTGTTCACCACGGCGGCGAGGTCGTCCGCGCCGGCACCGTCGAAGTTGCCCGCGACGACCTTCATGTTCGCCAGGCTCCAGCCGGTCGGGCTCGTCCACTTAGGATCGCCGACCACGTCGAACCGGTTGCCGTCGGAGGTGAGGACGAACAAACGTACCCGCCGGTCCGGGTCCTCGCGGAACATCGCGATGTCGGAGAGCCCGTCGCCGGTGAAGTCCCCGTTGACCGTCCTGGTCGTGACGAACGGTGCGCCGTTGATGCCGGAGTCCCACGCGATGTGCTGCGGCCGGAACCCGGATCCGGTGGAGATGAACGTGAACGCGGCCGAGCGGTCGTCGGCCATGTCGAGCAGGGTCGCCACGTCCGCCCGGCCGTCGCCGTTGACGTCGTTCGGCTTGCCGGCCGGGGTGGCGCTGCCGCCGGTCGCCCGCAGCTCCCACCGCGTGCAACCGCACGGCTCCTCGCTCAGGGACAGGTTTCCGGCCCGGTCGACGGCCTTGATGAAGAGCGTCTGCTGGGTGCTCCACATCGTGATCGGCACGGTCGCGACACCGCCCGGCCCGGCCTCGACGTACCCGGTCGTCTTGTCCTGCTGGAAGCCGTACTGGTAGCCGGCGATGTCGGTGTCCGGCGTGCCGAGCGGCCCGATGCCGGGACCGACCGTCACCGCGCCGGAGAAGCCGATCGGCCGTGCCGCCTCGCCGTCCGGGAAGTCCAGGTTGGACTCCGGCGGGATGACGGGCGTGCCGGGGAGGACGTCGTCCACCACGAAGTAGCACCGGGTGGTGTCCGCGCTGGACAGGTTGCCGGAGTCGACCGTACGGGCGCGGTAGCTGTAGACCGTCCCCGGCGTGAGCGCGGGCGTCTCCGGCCACGCGATGACCGTGCCGTGCACCACCCACGCGCTGGTCACGGTGTGGACGACGGCCGCCGTGGGCGCGTCGTTGAGGATCTCCAGGACGCCGTGCACGATGTCCGTGTCCGGGTCGGACAGGACGCCGCTGAACGACACCCGGGCCATCGTGTGGTTGAACCGGGTCGGCGTGGCGGTCGACGTCGAGCACGGCTTGGGCGGCACCGTGGAGAGTTGGGCCGGCGCGTGCGGCGCGTTGTTCCAGCTGATCCCGATCCGCGCGTTGGTGGCGACGAACCTCTTCCACTGGTTGCGGTCACCCTCGTTCGGTGCCCGCAGGCCGAGCGTGAGCTGCCCGCCCGCGTTCACCGCGCCCTGCAGCACGCCGGCGACGTTGCCCCACTCCATCGTCATGTTGCCCTGACCGCAGCTACTGCCGTTCGCCTTGCCGCTGGCGCGGGCGAGCCAGGTGTGCCAGGTGCCGCCGCCGGAGGAGCTGTTCCAGGTGATCGGCTGCGACCGGGAGATGTCGGCGGTGCGGTACAAGTCGGTCGGCGTGTCCGAACAGGACGCCGAATGGTCCAACTCGGCGTAGAAGGTGGCGCCGGTGATCTGCCGGCCCTGCCATCCGGCGAAGCTGAACAGGAAGAACGAGCGGTACTTCACGGTCGGCGAGGACCAGTTCGAGAAGCCCACCTTGGCGCCCTCCGCCCGGTCGTAGTTCCAGTACGACTGGGCCGGGAAGTTCTCGTTGATGTGTGTCCAGTCGAACGACCAGACGCCGAGCGACGGGTCGATGGTGACCGGGAAGTTCGCGGTCGGGTCGGCCAGCAGCCCCCGGTCCGGCCGGACAGTCAGGATGCCACCGGCGAGGCCGGTCGGCATCGTGACGACGCGGCGGGGCCCCGGAGCGTCGCCGGTCGCGGCGGCCTCGGCCATCGCGTCGGCGGAGCGGCCGGGTACCGTCGCGGGCGGCGCGTCCCACATGGACGGGGCGTCCCCGGTGAAGACCGGCCGTCCGGTGTGGTCGGTGGCGATGATGCCGCCGTCCGGGCGGATCCGGGCGGTCAGGCCCTCGGTGTCGAGCCCGAAGCGTAGCTCCCGCAGAGCGGGATTGGCGGCCGCCGCCCGGTCCTTGACTACCAGCACCTCACGGTAACCGTGCACGTCGGCGGTGACCTTCAGGTCGACGCCGGGCAGCACCTCCGGGTAGGTCGCGGTGTCACCGGAGAGCACCGGAGCGGGTAGCGCGCCGGGCCAGGACAGGCTGATCCGCTGGCTGCCGCGGCCGAGCGTCACCAGCGGCGTGCTCGAACCTCCGCCGGAGAAACGCAGCTCCGGGACTGTCGCAACTGGAGCGATGGTGCCGTCCGTGCCGGTCCGCAGCGTGGTGTCGACCGGCACCCAGCCGTCGCCCCGCCGGACCCGTTGCGGGTACGCGTAGACCTCGGAGGTGAAGGACCCGTCCGGGTTGGCGAACACCTGAGTCTTCTCTGACCGTTCGGACATCACTTCCACCCGGCTTCCCGACCGGCGCGCCACCACCTTGGCCGTCTGGCGGTCGGTGGCTGTACCGGTGGTGCCGGTGGTGCCGGTGACTGACGGTGTCGGCTCTTCGGCCGGTGCCGGCAGCGAGGATACCGCCACCATCCCGCCGACGAGGGTGGTGACCAGGGCACAGTTCAAGAAGAGACGGAAACGCCGCCGCGGAAGCGGCGGCACGGACAGTAATGGGCCATACATGACAGCGGCCTCCCCCGTGAAGGTGTCTGTACGGACGGCGGAGCGTACCCGTTTAGATTGATCATCACAACTACTTGCATGTGACGATGCGGGTAGGCCAGGATGTGCCCCGCAGGTTCCACTTGTCGGGTCGTGCTCTACGGGGGATGTCATGACCGTCGGTTGGTTGACCGTTGCTCGCCTTGGCCGCATTGCGCTCAGCGTGGCGCTCGCATTGGCACTTCTGTCAGCAGCACCCGCAATCGCCGCTCCACCGAGCGAAGCGCGCTGGCCACTGACCACAGAGAAGCCCACACCGGGGCGCGATGCCGTCTACCGGCCGCCCGCGCCGGACCCGGTGGACGCCGCGGCGGTCCGCGGACCGGTGAAGGTCGCCTGGCCTAAGGCCGGAGCGGCGGAGGTTTCCCTGGCCGGCGCGGGCCCGGCCCGCGCGGGGGACCTGCCGGTGTCGGTCGGCGCGGCCAGCATCATGGCCGCCCCATCGACGGTACGGGTCGAGGTACTCGACCGGGATGTGACCGCCCGCGCCCAGCGTGAAGGTCTGCTGCTGCGGATCGGGCGGAGCGATGGTGCCCCGGCCGCGGGCCGGGTGTCGGTCCGGGTGGACTACTCGGGCTTCCGCCACGCGTACGGCGGCGACTGGGGCGCGCGGCTGCGCCTGGTCGCGCTGCCGGACTGCGCACTGTCCACACCGGAGCGTGCGGGGTGCCGCGGCGAGCCGTTGCCGACGAGCAACGACGTAGCGGCAGGGTTGCTGACCGCAGACGTGAGCGCGTCGGCGGGCGGGACCGGGACATTGCTCGCTGTCACCGCCGGTGCCTCGGGCTCGTCGGGCTCGTTCGCGGCCACCTCGCTTGCCGAGTCGGCGACCTGGAGCGCGGGCGGCTCGACCGGGGACTTCTCCTGGTCCTACCCGCTGCGCGTGCCGCCCTCACCCGGCGGCCTGGCGCCGGACCTCGCGCTCGGCTACTCGTCGTCCAGCGTGGACGGCCGGCAGCCGGCGACGAACAACCAGCCGTCCTTCATCGGCGAGGGCTTCGACCTCTGGCCCGGCTACATCGAGCGGCGCTACAAGCCGTGCGCCGACGACATGGGCGGTGGCGCGAACAACACCACCAAGACCGGCGACCAGTGCTGGGCAACCGACAACGCGACGCTGACCCTGAACGGCTCCGGCGGCGAGCTGGTCCGCGACGGCGCGACCGGCGTCTGGCGGGCGAGGAACGACAACGGCGCGCGGATCGAGCGGCTGACCGGCGCTGCGAACGGGGACAACGACGGCGAGTACTGGAAGGTCACGACCCAGGACGGCACCCAGTACTTCTTCGGCCTCAACCGGTTGCCCGGCTGGGCCAGCGGCAATCCGGTCACCAACTCCGTGTGGACCGTGCCGGTCTACGGCAACCACAGCGGTGAGCCGTGCCGGCAGTCCACATTCGACGCCTCGCACTGCGCGCAGGTGTGGCGCTGGAACCTGGACCACGTCATCGACCGGCACGGCGACACGATGTCCTACTTCTACACGCCGGAGACCAACAAGTACGCGCGTAACCTCGACCCGGCCAAGGCCAGCACGTACACCCGGGGCGGTGTGTTGGAGCACATCGAGTACGGGCAGCGCGACGGCGCCGTCTACACCACGCCGGCCGTGGGCAAGGTGCTCTTCTCGACCGCGGACCGGTGCGTGCCGGGCACCACATGCGTGAAGACCGACAAGGCCCACTTCCCGGACGTCCCGTACGACCTCGAGTGCACCGGCAGCACCTGCCCGGACAAGTTCACGCCTTCGTTCTGGACGGCCAAGCGGCTGGCGTCGGTGACCACCCAGGTCCGCGACGGCGCCGGCTTCCGTGACGTGGACCGCTGGGCGCTGCGCCACTCGTACCCGGACCCGGGTGACGGGACGCGGCCCGGGCTGTGGCTCGACGGCATCACCCACACCGGCCTGCTCGGCGGCAGCGCGGCGATGCCCGAGGTCACCTTCTCCGGTGTGCAGATGCCGAACCGGGTCGACGGGATCGACAACATCCCGGCGATGAACTGGTGGCGTATCTCGGCGATCCACTCGGAGACGGGTGGCGAGATGGCCATCACCTACTCGGGCCCGGACTGCTCGGCGCCGTCGGACCTTCCGGTACCGGACACCAACACCCGGCGCTGCATGCCGGTGCGCTGGACGCCGGAGGGCCTGTCGGAGCGGCTGGACTGGTTCCACAAGTACGTGGTGACACAGGTGACCGAGCACGACCGGACCAGCGGGCTGCAGCCGGTCGTGACCAACTACGAGTACGTCGGCGGCGCGGCCTGGCGGTACGCCGAGGCGGACGGGATCACCCAGGAGAAGTACAAGACCTGGTCCGGGTTCCGGGGCTACGGGCGCGTCATCACCCGGGTCGGGCACCCGGCCGACGGGCCGGTCACCAGGACCGAGACGCTCTACCTGCGCGGCATGCACGGCGACAAGAAGGCCGCCGGCGGCACGAAGAGCGTCCAGGTCACCGCCTCGGAGTTCGGCCCGATCAACGACGAGGAGCCGCTGGCCGGCTTCACCCGCGAGACGATCTCGTACGTCGGCGACACGACGACCGTGCTGTCCCGGGTCATCAACGACCCGTGGCTGTCCACCCCGACCGCCACCGCCGTACACCCGTGGGGCACCAACCGCGCGTACGTCCAGGGAACCGCGGCCGTGCACGGCCGGCAGACCATGGGCGACGGGACGATCCGGCGGACCCGGTCGAACAACATCCTGTCCACGGTGAACGGCCGGCAGGGTGTGCTGACCGCGACCGACGACCTCGGTGACGAGTCGACCGCGGCCGACGACAAGTGCGTCCGGACCGAGTACGCGGACAACACCGGACGGTGGCTGATCGGCGTGATCACGCGGGTCGTGACGTACTCGGTCAGTTGTACGGCGACGGCGACCACCGCGGACGTGATGACCGACACCCGCGACTACTACGACGACAACACCACCCTCGGGGCACTCGACGTGGGCAACCTGACCCGCAGCGAGAAGCTGGTCAGCTGGACCGGGTCGACCCCGGTCTACGAGACCACGAACCGGGCGGCGTACGACATCCACGGCCGGGTGGTCGAGGCGTTCGACGCGTCCGACACCAGAACGACCACCACCTTCACGCCGCTCACCGGCGGCCCGGTCACCCGCGTGGTCGCGAACAACGAGCTGGACCACGCCGTCACCACCGACCTGGAACCCGCATGGGGCGTGACCAAGGCCACGACGGACCCCAACGGGCGCACGGCGCAAGCCGAGTACGACCCGCTGGGTCGGGTGGTGAAGGTCTGGCAGCCGGGCCGGACCAGGGGCGTCGACTCGCCCGATGTCGAGTACGCCTACCTGATCCGGACGGACGGACCGAACGTCATCACCACCAGGTCGCTCAAGCACGACGGCACCTACATCACCTCGTTCCAGTTGCTCGACGGCCAGGCGCGGGAACGGCAGACGCAGGAGCCCGCGCCCGGTGGTGGCCGGATCGTGACCGACACCATCTACAACTCACGCGGCGAGGTGGCGGCGACCAACGGGCCGTACTACAACGACGCCCCGCCGGGCTTCTCCGTGCTGATCCCCGACCCGGCGCAGCTGCCCGCCCGCACCGAGACCGTGTACGACGGTGCCGGCCGGGCCACCGTATCGATCTTCAAGGTGCAGGGTGTCGAGCAGTGGCGGTCCTCCACCACGTACGGCGGCGACCGGGTGAGCGTGACCCCGCCGCCGGGCGGTACGGCCACGACCACCATCACGGATGTCCGTGGCCAGGCGACCGAGCTGCGCCAGTACCACGGCAGCACGCCCACCGGCACCTACGACGCGACGCGCTACACCTACACGAAGCGCGGTGAAGTGTCCACAGTGACCGATCCGGTCGGCAACGTGTGGCGCTACTTCTACAACCTGCGCGGCCAGAAGGAGCGCGACGAGGATCCGGACCGCGGGGCCGTCACGTACGCGTACGACGACGCGTCCGGCGAGCTACGGTCCACAACGGATGCCCGCGGTCGGACGGTCGCCTACGTGTACGACTCGATCGGCCGGCGGACGGCGCTGCACGATGGCTCGGCCGCCGGGCCCAAGCTCGCCGAGTGGGTCTACGACACCCTGGCAAAGGGCCATCTCACGTCGTCCACCCGGTTCGCCGGCGGGGCCGCGTACAAGCGCGAGGTGACCGGGTACGACGCGGGGTACCGCCCGACCGGTGCACGGGTGACGATCCCGGGCGCGGAGGGCTCACTCGCCGGCACCTACGAGTACACGATGACGTACCACGGCGACGGCTCCCAGGCGACCGCGACGATGCCGGCCGTGGGTGGCCTGCCGGCCGAGACGATGACGTTCGGGTACGACTCCGCGTTCAGCCTGCCCACGTCGATCTCGTCCAACCTCGGCAGCTACGTCACCAACTCGACGTACACGCCGTACGGGGAACCGTGGCAGGTGACCACGTCGACCGACGCCACGGGCGCGACGAAGTGGGTCACCACCACCTTCGAGTACCACGTCGGGACGCGCCGCCTCGGCCGGGTGCTGGTGGAGCGGGACGGGTCGCCGATGCGGCTGTCGAACGCCACCTACTCCTGGGATCCCGCCGGCAACCTGACCAAGGTCGTCGACCAGGCGACCGGTGTCGCGACGGATACCCAGTGCTTCAAGTACGACTACCTGCGCCGGCTCACCACCGCGTGGACGCCGCTGTCGGGCAGTTGCACGGCCGCGCCGAGTGCCGCCGGGCTCGGCAGTCCGGCGCCGTACTACCACGCGTGGAGCTTCGACAAGACGGGCAACCGCCTGAGCCAGACCAAGCACGCCACGGCCGGGAACACGGTCTCGACGTCGACGTATCCCGCCCCGACCGCCGCGCAGCCGCACACGTTGCGCTCGGTCACCACCACCGGACCGTCCGGCAACCGGCTCGACCAGTACACGTACGACGCGGCCGGCAACACGCTGACCCGGAACCTGGCCGGCGCCACCCAGACGCTCGAGTGGGATGTCGAGGGTCGCCTGGCGAAGGTGACCGAGCCGGGCCGGGCAACGACGTTCCTCTACGACGCGGACGGCACCCGGCTGCTCCGCAAGGACCCCGGCGGTACCACGCTCTACCTCGGCCCGGACGAGGTGTTCCAGAACCCGGCCGGGACCATCACCTGCACGCGCTACTACAGCCACCAGGGCCGGACCATCGCCGTTCGGGCCTCCGGCGCGGGCAACGGGACGCTGCACTGGCTCGGTGCGGACCATCACGGCACCAACTCCATCGCGGTCAAGGCCGCCGACATGTCGGTTCAGCGTCGCTACTCGACGCCGTACGGCGAGCCGCGCGGCGCTGAGCCCGCGTCGTGGCCCGGGGAGAAGGGTTTCGTCGGCGGGACGAAGGACGCGTCGACCGGGCTCACCCACCTGGGGGCGCGCGAGTACGACCCGATGACGGGCCGGTTCGCCAGCGTCGACCCGATCATCGACGTGAACGACCCGCAGCAGATGAACGGGTACGCGTACGCCAGCAACATGCCCACCTCCGCGAGCGACCCTGATGGCCTACGGGTGATGACCGACGAGGAGTGGTACGGCGTCGGGTACGACAGCAAGCCCTACGTCGCGCCGACCCCGGCCAAGTCGCAACCCGCGCCACCGCCGAAGAAGTGCAAGCCGTGGGACGTTATCTGCAAGGGCAAGCAGACCGTCAAGAAGGTCGGCGATGCGGCCAAGGCCGTGGGCAACTGGGTGGTCGAGCACAAGACGACGATCCTGACGGTTGCGGCGAGCGTGGCCGCGGGCGTCGCGTGCGGCATCGTCACCGCGGGCGCGGCGGCGGTGGCCTGCGCGGTCGGTGCCGGCATGCTCATCGGCGCCGCCGAATACCACTTCACCACTCCGCCGGACAAACGCAGCCTCGGTGGATACTTCGGTGCCGCCGCGATAGGTGGAGCGACGTCGCTGCTCGGTGCCGGCGTCGGGAAGCTCGCCGGCGCCGCCATCAAGGCCGGCGCCAAGGCCCTCGGGCAAGGGGCGAAGGAGGTTGTCAAGGCCGCCGGCAAGGCCGCGGTCGAAGAGGCCAAGAGCATGGCGAAGGGCGCGGCGAACGCGGCCAAGAACATGATCAAGGGTGGCGGCAGGAACGGCGGCAAGGGCGGCGCAGGAGGCGGGGGCGGCCGCGGCGGCATCCCGGACTGTGACGGCAACAGCTTCGCCCCTGGTACGCCGGTGCTGCTGGCCGGCGGCGGAACCAAGGCGATCGAGGACATCGCGCTGGGCGACAAGGTCCTCGCCGCGGATCCCGCTACCGGACAGGCCGGCCCGCGGTCGGTCGCCCGGACGATCACGGGTCACGGCGACAAGCAACTCGTGAGGATCACCGTCGATGTCGACGGTGCCGCCGGTAGCGCGACGGCGACGCTCACCGCGACCGACGGGCACCCGTTCTGGCTGCCGGACGACCGGGTCTGGCTGGACGCCGGGGACCTCCAGCCGGGGCAGGCCCTGGTGCAGCCGGACGGTGCGCGGGTCACCGTGCTCGCCGTCGTGGCCTACGGCGCGGTGGCCCGGGTCCACAACCTGACCGTCGAGGGCATCCACACGTACTACGTCCTCGCCGGTGGCAGCCCGGTGCTCGTGCACAACTGCTCGGTGCCGGGCAGTGCGCCGCTCAGCGTCCGGGAGGTCGCCGAGCACATCCTCAGCTCGCACGGTGCGAGCAAGGTGATCGTCATCGGCCGTACCATGGACCGGGTACGGGCGGCGACGCGGGCCCTACGCGCAGAGGGCGTCACCGACGCGCGGTGGTACCAGGCCTGGACGCTCAAGCCGTTCAACCCGAGCATCGCCATGGCACGCAACACCCGCTGGATCAGGACCAAGATGAAGCAGGGATACACCATTGTGGACATCGGCCCCGATCTCGGGCGGTCGGATCCCTTCGGCCCCTTCTACGGAATGGAGCTGCGGGAGACGGCCAGGTACGGGACCCACCTGATGAGCTGGCCCTCGTCGTGACATCGGACGAGGTACGCGGGGCCGGGGCGGCATGCCAGCGAGCGTTCGCCTTCCTCGTCACGGAGTTCGGCTACCGGCAGGACCGGCTCGTGTTCCGGTCATCCGGGTTCGAACTCCGGTACGTGGGCCCCGGCCTCGGCGTGCTCGTCGAGTGGTACCCGCGCGACCCGCTCACGGTCTGGCTGGTACGGCTGGTGGATGGTGACTTCCCGGCTCGGGGAGTCACCATCCGGCACGACACCGAGCTGCACCACTTCGACCTCGGCGACGTCGAGGCGATCAGTGGCCGGCCGCGGGAGGCCGAAGGGCTCGAGCTCTACGAGCTGCCCGGCGAGGCGAACGCCAACCTGTTGGCGGAGAGCCTTCGCACCAGCGGCGCGGACTTCCTGCGCGGGGATCTGACCCGGCTGCCGCTGCTCGACCGGCGGGTCAAGGATCGGGCCAGGGCGCTGACGATCGAACGGTACGGCGCCGAGTACGCCCGCGAGCTCGGCTGGTAGGCACCTTCCGGAGGTGGACGGGACAGGGTACCGTCCGGCCGCAAAGTGCTCAAGTACTTGCATATGACGATGTTGTTTGGCGACGATGTTGCACGCGGGTGAGTCGCCCGCTGGACGCTTGCAGGTCGTGCTCGACGGGGGATGCCATGACCAGATCTCGCTACGTTCGTACCCTTGCCGTGACGCTGGCGGCCGCGGTCGCCGGCTCGTCGGTGACCGGGACTCCGGCCGGAGCCGCCCCGCCCGCCGGGGAGCGCTGGCCGCTCACCGCGGAGCGGTCGACACCCGGCCGGGACGCCACCACCACAAGACCGTCCACACCGGACGCCGACGGGCGGGCCGCACTCGCCGGCGCCCGGTCGGTCTCCTGGCCCAGGGCCGGATCGGCCGTGCTCCCGTCCGACGGCGCCCGCGTGGCGGACGTACCGGTCACCGTGAAGGCGGCCGGCGGTCCCGCGGTCCGGGTCGAGGTGCTCGACCGGGCCGTGACCGCCCGGGCCGGGCGCGAGGGACTGCTGCTACGGGTCGCGGCGGCGGACCGGGAAGCGACCGTCGCCGCCACGGTACGGCTGGACGTCGACTACTCCGGCTTCCGGCACGCGTACGGTGGCGACTGGGCCGGCCGGCTCCGGCTGGTGGCGCTGCCGGAGTGCGCACTCTCCACGCCGGAACTGGCCGCGTGCGCCGGCACCCCGCTGCCCACTCGCAACGATGTCGCCGCCGGGCGGCTCTCCGCCGACGTCGCCGCTGGAGCCGGCGCGCTCTTCGCGGTCACCGCGGGGGAGCAGAGCAACTCCGGCACGTTCGCTGCGACGCCGCTCGCCGCGTCGGCCACCTGGAACGGTGGCGGGTCCAGCGGCGACTTCACCTGGAACTACCCGCTGCGCGTACCGCCGGCCCCGGGGGAACTCGTGCCGGAGCTGGCGCTGGCGTACTCGTCCTCCAGCGTGGACGGTCGGCACCCGGCCACCAACAACCAGCCGTCGTTCATCGGCGAAGGCTTCGAGATGTGGCCGGGTTTCCTGGAGCGCCGGTACCGCCCGTGCGCCGACGACATGGGCGGTGGCGCCAGCAACACCACGAAGACCGGCGACCAGTGCTGGGCCACGGACAACGCGACGGTCTCGATGAACGGCATGGCCGGCGAGCTGGTCCGCGACGACGCCACCGGCGCCTGGCGGCTGCGCACCGACAACGGCGCGCGGATCGAGCGGTTCACCGGCGCCGCGAACGGCGACAACGACGGCGAGTACTGGAAGATCACCGCGACCGACGGTACGCAGTACTTCTTCGGCCTGGGCAGGTTGCCGGGCTGGGCCGGCGGCCACCCGGAGACGAACGCGACCTGGACCGTTCCGGTATACGGCAACCACAGCGGCGAACCTTGCCGGCAGTCCACATTCGACGCCTCGTACTGCGCCCAGGCCTGGCGCTGGAACCTCGACTACGTGGTCGACCGGCACGGCGACACGATGTCCTACTTCTACACGCCGGAGACGAACCGGTACGGCCGCAATCTCGATCCGCAGAAGGTCAGCGTCTACACCCGCGGCGGGTACATCGACCGGATCGAGTACGGGCAGCGCGACGGCGCGGTCTACACCTCGCCGGCGGTCGGCCGGGTCCTGTTCGACGTCGCCGACCGGTGCGTGCCGGGCACCACGTGCGTGAAGACCGACAAGGCCCACTTCCCGGACGTGCCGTACGACCGCGAGTGCGCCGCCGCACCCTGCACGGACAAGCACACCCCGACGTTCTGGACCGCCAAGCGCCTGGCGAGGGTGCGTACCCAGGTATGGTCCGGCACGGCACACACCGATGTGGACTCGTGGACGCTGCGGCACTCGTACCCGGATCCGGGTGACGGCACGCGGGCCGGGCTGTGGCTGGACGGCATCACCCACACCGGCCACGTCGGCGGCACGGCCACCCTGCCCGAGCTGACGTTCTCCGGTGTGCAGAAGCCGAACCGGGTCGACGGGATCGACAACATCCCGGCGATGAACTGGTGGCGCATCTCGGCGATCCACTCCGAGAACGGCGGCGAGATGGCCATCACGTACTCCGGTCCGGACTGCGCGGCGCCGGGCAACCTGCCGGCGGCGCCGGACTCGAACACCAAGCGGTGCATGCCGGTGCGCTGGACGCCGGAGGGCCTGTCGGAGCGGCTGGACTGGTTCCACAAGTACGTGGTCACCCAGGTCACGGAGCACGACCGGACCAGCGGGCTGCAGCCGGTCGTGACGAACTACGAGTACGTCGGCGGGGCGGCCTGGCGGCACGCGGACGACGACGGGCTGACCCAGCCGAAGGACAAGACCTGGTCGATGTTCCGCGGGTACGAACGGGTGAAGGTCCGCAAAGGACACCCGGACGACGGGCCGGTCTCGCTCACCGAGACCCGGTACCTGCGCGGCATGCACGGCGACAAGCTGGCCGCCGGTGGGACGAAGACGTCCGTCCTCACCCCCGCCGAGGGTCCGGCCGTCACCGACGAGGACGCGCTCGCCGGGCAGGTGCTCGAGGAGGTCACGTACCTCGGGGACAGCACGACCGAGGTCTCCCGGAAGGTAACCCACCCGTGGCTGTCGCCGGTCACCGCGACCGCCGTGCATCCGTGGGGTACCCGGACCGCCCGCGCCGTCGCTCCCGGCACGGTGACCGAGCGGACCGCGCTGGAGGCCGGTGGCTTCCGCCGCACGGTCAGCGAGACCCGCTACGACACGAGCCCGGGCCGCGTGGGCATCGTCACCGCGACGAACAACCTCGGCGACACCGCCACCACGGTCGACGACTCGTGCGTCCGCTACACGTACGCGCCGAACCTGGCGAGGTGGCTGCTGCGGGTACCCTCGCGCATCGAGACCGTGGGGGTCAGCTGCGACGCCACCGCCGCGCAGGGCGACGTGCAGAGCGACATCCGCAACTACTACGACGGCAACAGCACCCTCGGCGCGATCGACCAGGGCGACCTGACCCGCAGCGAGGAGCTGGTCGGCTGGAACGGCACTACGCCGGTCTACCGCGACCAGGGTCGCTCCACTCACGACGTACACGGCCGCACGGTCGAGGAGTGGGACGCCGCGGGGGCGAAGACGACCACCGCGTACACGCCGGCCACCGGCGGACCGGTGACCCGGGTGACGACCACGAACCCGCTCGGCCACGCCGCAACCACGGAGCTCGCGCCGGCCTGGGGTGAGGAGACGGCCGTGGTGGACGCCAACGGCCGCCGGGTCGACGCCGAGCTGGATCCGCTCGGCCGCACATCGCGGGTCTGGCACAGCGGCCGGATCCGCGGGACCGACTCGCCCAGCGTCGAGTACGGCTACCTCGTCCGCACCGACGGGCCGAACGTCATCACGACCCGCACGCTGCGACCGGATGGTGTCCACCACACGTCGTACAGCCTCTTCGACGGCCTCGCCAGGCCGCGCCAGACCCAGGCACCGGCACCCGGCGGCGGCCGGGTCGTCTCGGACACCATCTACAACTCGCGCGGCGAGGTGGCCAAGAACAACGGACCCTACTACAACGACGCGCCGCCCGGCTTCGCCGTGCTGGTGCCGGAGGAGGCGCAGCTGCCGGCGCAGACCCAGATCGTCTACGACGGCGCCGGCCGTTCGATCCACTCCATCTTCAAGGTGCAGGGTACGGAGAAGTGGCGCAGCAGCACCGGGTACGGCGGCGACCGTACGCACAGCACCCCCGCCGTCGGAGGCACGGCCACCACGACCGTGACCGACGCCCGCGGGCGCACCGTCGAGCTACGCCAGTACCACGGCCCGGTACCGACCGGGACCTTCGACGCGACGCGGTACACGTACACCCGGACCGGTGAACTCTCCACTGTGACCGATCCGGCCGGCAACGTCTGGCGGTACTTCTACGACCTGGACGGCAACAAGACGCGGGACGAGGACCCGGATCGGGGCGTGACCACGTACACGCACGACGCCGTCGGTCGCCTCGCCACGCAGACCGACTCGCGCAACCGTACGCTCGCCTACGCGTACGACGCCGTCGGGCGGAAGACCGCCGTGCACGGCGGCTCGCTGACCGGGCCCAAGCTCGCCGAGTGGACGTACGACACGGTGGCCAAGGGCCAGCTCGCCTCGTCCACGCGGTACTCCGCCGGCAGCGCCTACACCCGGCGCATCGCCGCCTACGACGCGGGTTACCGCCCGGCGAGCGTGGAGATCGTGATCCCGGCCGCCGAGGGCTCGCTCGCCGGGACGTACCGTTACGACACGAGCTACCACCCGGACGGTGCGCTCGCCACGGCAACGCTGCCCGAGCTGGGTGGCCTCGCGGCGGAGACGCTGAACTACGGCTACGCCAGCGGGTTCAGCCTGGTGAGCTCGATCGGGTCGGAGGTCGGCAACTACGTCACGAGCGCGAGCTACACACCGTACGGCGAGCCGTGGCAGGTGAAGGCGTCCACCGACCCCACCGGCGCGACGAAGTGGGTCACCACGACCTACGAGTACCACATCGGCTCGCGGCGCCTGGGCCGGACCGTCGTCGAACGCGACGGTACGCCGATGCGGCTGTCGAACGCCTCGTACACCTGGGACGCGGCCGGAAACCTCACGAAGATCTCGGACCAGGCCACCGGAGTGGCCACCGACGCCCAGTGCTTCGGGTACGACCACCTCCGCCGCCTCGCGACGGCGTGGACGCCGGTCTCGGGCAGTTGCACGTTCGCCCCGTCGGCGGGCGCGCTCGGCGGCCCCGCGCCGTACTACCACTCCTGGACGTTCGACAAGACCGGTAACCGGCTGACCGAGACCCGCCACGCGGCCGCGGGCAACACCGTGGCGACATCGACCTACCCGGCGGCCGGGACGGCGCAGCCGCACACGTTGCGCTCGGTCGCCACGGTCGGTCCCGGCGTGAACCGGATCGACAGCTACGGCTACGACTCCGCCGGCAACACGACGGGCCGAACCGCCGGTGGCGTGGCGCAGGTGCTGGAGTGGGACGCCGAGGGGCACCTCGCGAAGCTGACCCAGGCCGGGGTGACCTCGACCTTCCTCTACGACGCCGACGGCAACCGCCTGCTCCGGCGGGACGGCACCGGTACGACCGTCTACCTTGGACCGGACGAGCTGCGCCGCACCGCGGCGACCGGCGCGCTGAGCGCCACCCGCTACTACACGCACAACGACAAGGCGGTCGCGGTCCGGACCACGGCCGGCGGCCTGTACTGGCTGGCCGCCGACCACCACGGCACGCACGGCATCACCGTCCGCGCCGGCGACATGGCGGTCCAGCGCCGTTACGCCACACCGTACGGCGGCCCGCGCGGCCCGGTGCCCCCGGCGTGGCCGGGAGAGCGGGGCTTCGTCGGTGGGCAGACCGACCCGAGCGGCCTGACCCACCTGGGCGTGCGGGAGTACGACCCGACGATCGGCCGGTTCCTGTCCGTGGACCCGCTGATGGATCTCAACAACCCGCAACAGCTCAACGGCTACGCGTACGCCGACAACAACCCCACCACCGCCTCCGACCCGGACGGGAGGTGGCCGCGCTTCAGCTGCGACTGGAGCTGGTGCAAGAAGGTCAGGCAGGTCGCCTCGTCGGTGGGCAACGGCATCCGTAACACCTGGAACGACACCATGGACTGGCTCGACACCAAGCGGCGCCAGTTCACCACCTGGGCCGGCAACCAGATCAAGCGGATCGCCGACGGTGTCAAGAAGACGTACGAGGACCTGAGGAAGAAGTACAACGAGACCAAGCGCAAGGTCATCGACTGGGCGAAGCGGCAGAAACCGTTGGTCGACAAGGTGAAGAAGTGGGCCGGTGACCAGATCAAGAAGGGCCTGAACAAGACCTGGACCGGGATCAAGAAGTACTACCAGGTCCTCTGGCAGACCGTGCGTACGGTGATCAACGGGCCGGTGTCCTTGATCACCTGGGGCCTGGCCGAGGCGTGGGGTGCCGACTGCGGGTGGAACTGGTCGCACATGATCGCGGTCTGCAAGAACGTGTCGCCGTGGATGTACAACCGGGGCGGCACCACGATCGGCAGCATCTTCCTCACCGGCAACAAGACCCCGGACGACCGCATGCTCTCGCACGAGGAGAAGCACGCCGACCAGTGGGCGCTGGGCGGTGGGATGTTCGGCTTCCCGATCGCGTACGGCCTGGCCGAGTGGATCAGCGGTGGCGGGGAGAAGAACCCGTACGAGAGATGGGCGGACCTGGAGGACGGCTGCTACCACCATCGGCCCGGCTGCTAGCGCCCGGTAACGGATACTGGACAGGTGAGCAGGACAGTGGGGCTCCTCGCCGGCGGGCTGGCCCTGGCGGCCGCCGCCGGCGGGTGCTTCCTCCCGGACAACTACAGCGCGCCGATCGACCCGGTCGCGGTGCGCGAGCGCGACGGGCGGGTCGAGGTGCTCTACACCTCGTGCGACCCGCAGAAGGTGAAGCTGGTCCAACTCGTACAACCGCGCGACGAGACCGTCGTCAAGGACGACGACCCGGTCGTGTGGCAGGAGAGCTTCGACCCGCCGACCGACCGGCGTACCTTCGCCGTCCCGCCGGACCGGCAGCTGGGAATGAAGACGTCGTACGTGGTGTGGGTGACGCTGGCCGACGGGCTGCGCGTCTCCGGCGGGTTCTCCCGGGACCGGCTGGCCGGCGGCAAGGTCAGTAACGGGGGCGAGATCGTGTCGCCGGAGGACTTCGCCCGGACGGCCACCTGCGCGCCCTCCTGAGCGACACCACAAGGTGCGGGGAGTTTGTTGTTATGGGGGCCCCCATAACAACAAACTCCCCGCACCTTGTGCGAAAGAGAGCTCAGTCGCGCAGCAGGTCGAGAACGGCCAGCTCGACCGCGCGCGGCGCCGGGCAGTTCGCAACCGGCTCGCGGACGTCGATGGTCGTACCGCCGTGGAAGCAGTCGAGCACCCTCGGGTCCACATAGGATGACCGGGCGACGGCGGGCGTGTTGCCCAGCTCCTCGGCCACCTCGCGCATCACCGCGGCGATCACCCGCTTGCGCCGCGTCGCCGACCCACCCGGCCCTTCGACCGCCAGCATGACCGCGGCGAGCACGGTGCCGTGCCAGGTCCGGAAGTCCTTGGCCGTGACGTCGCAGCCGCTCGCCTCGCGCAGGTACGCGTTGATGTCGTCGCTACGGACCTCCCGCCAGCTCCGGCCGTTGCGGTAGGCGAAGAGGCGCTCGGCGTCGGCGCGGGTACGGACCAGGTCCCGGATCACGGCCCGCGCGTCGTCGTCGGTGACGGCGTAGACCCGCTCGGCGCCACCCTTCGCGGGATAGGTGAAGACGACCTCGCCGCGGCCGACGCTCACGTGCGAGGGCTGGAGCGTGGCGAGGCCGTACGTGCCCTCGTCGCCGGCCGCGTACTGGTCCCCACCGACCCGGAACAGTCCACAGTCGAGCAGCCGGGCGGCGGTCGCCAGGACCCGCTCGCGCCGCAGCCCGCGACCGGCGAGGTCGGCCCGCACCCGCTTGCGCAGCCGGGGCAGCCGCCGGGCCACCTCCAGCACGTGGTCGAACTTGTCGGCGTCCCGCTTCTGCCGCCACACCGGGTGGTAGAGGTACTGCTTCCGGCCCGCCGCGTCGACCCCGGTCGCCTGGATGTGCCCGCGCGGGTCCGGACAGATCCACACGTCCTGCCAGGCCGGCGGTATCACCAGGCCCTTGATCCGGTCCAGCTCGTCGGCGACGGTGAGCGGATGCCCCTCCATGTCCACATAGGAGAATCCCCGTCCCCGGCGGCGTCGGCCGTACCCGGGGGCGTTGGGGTCAGCGCGCCGCAGCCGCACGGCTGTGCCCGTCGAGTGCGGCGCCGGCCGCCGCCAGCACCTCGGGGACGGAGATCGCCTCGAGCGCCGGGTGCGGGCCGCCCTCGCCCGGACGTGCGGGCACGTCGCCGTGCCAGATGACCTGGTGCCAGGGCCGATCCTCGGGAGGACCCCATTGCCCGGGCGGTACGGGTCCGAAGAGGAGGGTCGACGGTGTCCCGTACGCGGTCGCCAGGTGTCCGACGCCGGTGTCGCCGCAGACGACGAGCCGGGCGTGGGCGACGACGGCGGCGAGCTGGCCGGTGTCCAACCGGCCGGCTAGGATCGCCGACGCCGGTAGGCCCGCGCGACGGGCCACGGCACGGGCCCGCGGCAGGTCCTCGGCCGAGCCGGTCACGACCACCTCGTGCCCGGCGTCGCGCAGCGCGGTGGCCACGCCGGCGAAGCGGGCGGCCGGCCAGCGACGCTCCGCGGCCTTGGCGCCGGGATGGATCACCGTCACCCCGACCGGCACGACCCCGGCGAGGGCCGCCGCCCGGACCGGAGCGCGGGCCAGGCCGAGGTCGGTCGGGTCGCTGCGGATGCCGTACCAGGACAGCAGGCGGCACCACCGGCGGACCTCGTGCTCCTGGCCGTTCCACTCCGGACCGTCCCGGTGCCCGGCCGGCGGGCACGCGTAGCCGAGGAGGCGTTCCGGCTCGGCGAGCGCGAGCAACCGGTGCGACCGGGGACCGGAGCCGTGCAGGTTGACCGCGAGCCGTGGCCCGCGGACCGGCCAGCGGCGGGGCGCCAACCCGGAGACCGGCACCAGCTCGTCGACCGCGCCGGTCAGGTCCACCAGCGGTGCCAGCCAGCGGGGTGCGGCCAGCGCGAGCCGGTCGTCCGGAAACGCCGCGCGCAGCCCGCGCAGGGCCGGTACCGCCGTGCAGAGGTCGCCGATGCCGAGCGCACGCAGGATGAGGATCATGGGTACGACGGTTCGACCGCCGGACAGATGACCATCTCGCGCACGGCGCAGCCGGGTGGCTGGCCGAGCGCGAAGAGGACCGCCGCGGCGACATCGGCCGGGTCGTTGAGGACGGCGTCCGGCCCGGGCCGGTACTGCTCCTCGCGGTCGTCGAAGAAGCGCGTCCGCATCCCGCCGGGAACCAGCAGCGTGACGCCTACCCTGCCGGCGAGTTCCGCGGCGAGCGCGCGGGTGAAGCCGACGACCCCGAACTTCGCGGCGCAGTACGCGGTCGCGTCGCTCAGCGCCCGCATCCCCAGCGTCGAGGCGACCGTGACGATGTGGCCACGGGCGCGTTCCAGGTGGGGCAGCGCGGCGCGGACCACCGCCGCCGTGGCGAGCAGGTCCACCGCGATGACCCGTTCCCACTCCGGACCCGGTACGTCCGCCAGCCGCCCCGGCACGTCCACGCCGGCGGCTGTGACCACCCCGTCCAGACCGCCGACCTGCTCGGCGATGCGGGCGGTGGCGGCCTCGGCCGCGCGGGTGTCGGCCAGGTCGCAGAGCATGTGGGGCACGTCCGAGGATGGTGGCTGGCGGTCGAGAACACACGGCCGGCCACCGGCCTTCGCGACCGCGTCGACGACCGCCTCGCCGAGCCCGCTCGCTCCGCCGGTCACCAGTACCGATCCGGGTGGGGTCATGTCACTCCGCCTTCTGGCTCGGGCCGCGGGCGGACGAGCGCGCCGCGGCGATGATTCTGGTCGTGGAACGGCCGGCCAGGTACGGCACGACGACGGCCTGGCCGCCCCACTGCCGTACCAGCTCGGCCTCGGGAAGCGCGCCGTCGCTGGCGCCGTCGAGGTAGTCCCCACCCTTGACCCAGATGTCCGGCCTCAGCCGGGACAGCACCTCGTGCGGGGTCGGCTCGTCGAAGATCGCGACCGCGTCCACGCAGCCGAGCGCGGCGAGCAGCCGGGCCCGGTCCGCCTCCGGCATCACCGGCCGGCCGGGGCCTTTGAGCGCCCGGACGCTGGCGTCGGAGTTCAGGCACACCACGAGGCAGTCGCCGAGGCTCCGGGCCGCCTGCAGCGTGCCGACGTGTCCGGCGTGCAGCAGGTCGAAGCAGCCGCCGCTGGCGACCACCGTTCCGCCGCCGCCGCGTACGGCCCGGACGACCTCCTCCGGTGACCGCGCGCCGCCGGGGTCGATCGTGCGGGCACCGGCCATGCCGGCCGGTCCACCCGTGGCGACATAGGCGGTGGCACCCGCGACCGCCTCCTGCACCGCCTCGGAGACGAGCGCGCCACCCGCCAGCGCGACGGCGGCGGTCGCGGCGAACCGGTCGCCGGCGCCGCAGGTGTCGCCGCTCGCGCGGTGCGGTGCCGGGATCACCAGGGGCGTCGGTCCGGCGTGGCAGAGCAGCGCGCCCTCCGCGCCGAGGGTGACCGCGACCGCGCCGGCCCGCCACCTCCGGCGTAGCTCCGCGGCACCGTGGGCGAGCGCGGCCAGCCGGGATCCGTCCGGTGTGGACACCAGGCCGCGGAGCTCGCCGTCGTTCGGCGTGACGAGCCGCGCCCCGGGTACCGCGGCCGGACCGCGCGGGTGCGGATCCCAGACGAGTACGTTCGACGCCGCGACCGCCTCGCGCAGCGCGGGCACCCGGGCCATCCCGTTGCCGTAGTCGCTGACCAGCACCGCGTCGGCCGCGCGCAGTGCCGCCAGCGCGGCCGGCGGCGGATCGCCCGCCGGTTCACCGGTGCCACCGCGGTCCAGCCGCAGCAGGACGCGGCCGCGGGCGCGCAGCCGGATCTTCTCGGGCGTCGGGCCGTGTACCGGTAGCGCGTGGACCTCGATCCCGGCCGCGCCGAGCAGGTCGCGTACCCGCCCGCCGGCGCCACGTTCGTCGAGTGCGGTCACCAGCACCACCTCGCGGCCGAGCTCCGCCGCCATGAGCGCGGCGAGCGCGGCGCCGCCGGGACGGTCCACACTGGACTCCTCGGCGAGCACCGGCACCGGCGCGTCGGGGCAGAGCCGGTCCGCTGTACCGTCCACGTCCCGGTCCAGCAGCGCGTCGCCGACGATGACGAGCGGCTTCACGGCGTCGCCTCGGTCGTCGTCGCGTCCGTCCCCGCCGCGAGAGCCCTCGCCGATTCGTACGCGTCGGCGATGCTCCGCACGGCCGGCAGCGCCACCTCGGCGTACCCGCACAGCACGTGCACCGCGAGGAGGTGCAGCTCCTGTACCACCTGCGGGTCCTCGGCCGGGACCGCGAGCACCTCGGCGCAGCGGGAGGCGAGCGGGTTCGGCGCCGGCCCGGTGAACGCCCACACGCGCAGGCCGGCCGCCCGGCCCGCGTCGGCCGCGTTGAGCAGGTTCGGGCTCCGGCCGCTCGTCGACATCAGCAGCAGCACGTCGCCCGGCCGGCCGTGCGCGCGGACCTGCCGGGCGAACACCTCCTCGTACCCGTAGTCGTTGCTGATCGCGGTGACCCCGGCGGTCTCCGCGCACAGCGCGATCGCCGACAGCGGGTCGCGGTCCGCACGGAGCTTGCCGGTCAGCTCGGCCACGAGGTGCTGGGCCTCGGCCGCGCTGCCCCCGTTGCCGGCGGCCAGCAGCCGGCCGCCGTGTCCGAGCGTCCAGGCCAGTTCGGTGCCCATCCGGGGAAGGTCGGCCGCTGCACGGCGGAATGGGACCAGCGCCGCGCCGAGGGCGGCGAGGTGGTCGTCCAGCAGCATCAGCGGATCCATCACGGTGCCACCACTTCCGCCCGCGTCCGGGCACCGACCTGCTGGTAGAGCGCGGCGAGCCGGTCGGCGGTGCGGGTCCACGAGTAGGACTGGCGGGCCCGGTCCACACCGGCGGTCGCGTAACCGAGCCGGCGCACCGGATCGGCGAGCAGCTTGCGCAGCGTGCCGCCGAGCGCGGCCGGATCCCGGGCGGGCACGAGAACGCCGGTGAAGCCGTCCACGACGGTGTCCATCAGCCCGCCGACCGCGGTCGCCACGACCGGTACGCCGCAGGCCATGGCCTCCAGCGCGGTCAGCCCGAACGGCTCGTACCACGGGGCACAGGCCAGTACGTCCGCCGACCGGTACCAGCGCGGCATCTCCTCGCGCGGCACCGCGCCGGCAAACCGGACCCGGTGGCTCACGCCGCAGCCGACCGCGATGGCCCGCAGCCGCGCCGCCTCCGGGTCGTCGCGCAGCCGGTCCGCCGCCGGCCCGCCGATGATGACCAGCTCGGCGTGCGGGACCAGGCGCAGCGCCCGGATCAGCTCGGCGAAGCCCTTGCGCTCGACCAGCCGGCCGACGGTCAGGATCCGGGGGTGCCGGGTGCGTGGCGCGACCGGGCCGAGCGGCGAGAACGTCGTGGCGTCCACACCGGACGGTATGACCGCGATCCGGGGCCGGGGCACACCCATCCGGATCAGCTCGCCCACCTCGTCGCGGCACTGCGCGACGATCCGGTCCACGCCGCGGCCGAGCGCCCGCTCGAGGCTGATCCGCGCTGACGGGCTGGTGTCCTTCTCCCGCTGGTGCCGGCGCTTGACCAAGCCCAGCGCGTGGAACGTCTGCACCACCGGCACCGGGTACAGGCGCCGCCCCACCAGGGCGGCCAGCCCGCTCATCCAGAAGTGCGCGTGTACCGCGTCCGGCGCCCAGTCGCCCTGCAACCACTGGGTGGACAGCCACCGGCCGAATCGCTTCATGAACGGCAGCAGCTGGTCCTTCGGCACCGGCTCCGGCGGACCGGCAGGGACGTGCACGACCGTGTACCCCTGCGGCACGGCGACGGTCGCCGGCAGGTCCACCCCGTCCCGCCGGGTGTACACCCGAACGTCGTGGCCAAGCTCGGCAAGGGCGGCCGACAGCTCCGCGACGTGGAGGTTCTGCCCGCCGGCGTCCACGGTGCCCAGTTGCGCGAGCGGGCTGGCGTGCTCCGATATCATCGCGATCCTCATCGGCGTGCCTCCTTGAGCAGCAGATCCCAATCGGCCAGGAAGCGTTCGAGGCCGTACCGGGTACGCGCGGTCTCCCGGGCGCGGGCGCCGAGCCGGGCGGCCGCGGCGGGGTCGGTCATGAGCCAGCGCGCCGCATCCACCAGGTCGTCCACGCGGGTGGAGAGCACTCCGGCCGGTCCGACGGCGGCGACCGTCTCGGTCGTGGCGAGCGCGATGACGGGCATGCCCATGGCCATTGCTTCCAGCAGGCTCAGGCCGAGTGATGTCCAGCGGGTCAGGTGGAGGTACGCGCGGCGCAGGCCGAGTTCGGCGTGCATCCGGCTCTGCGGTGGATCCTCGTGTACGGCCAACCGGTCGGCGGCCAGGCCCAGCGCGTCGCCCAGCCCGGCCAGGCCCATGCCGTACACGTCCAGCGGTGCCACATCGGCGAAGCGCGGCATCAGGTCGGTGCCGGTCACCCGCCAGCGGCGTACCGGCTCGTTGGTCGCGATCCCCAGCCGGTCCAGCTCCCCGGTGTACGAGGAGACCGGTGCCGGGATGCCGTGTTCGATGACGGTCGTCCGGGTCGCGCCCGAGTCCCAGAACAGCTCGTTGAAGTGCGTCACGTGGACCAGCACGAGGTCGTCCCGGTCGGCCATCGGGTGCCGGGTGTTCGGCACGTCCCCCTTGGGCGTGTTGTGCTCGACGTAGATCGACGGCACGTCGCGGCCGAGCCAGTGCCGGGCCAGCTCCCGCTCCTCGGGCCGCTGCAGCACGACCACGTCGACGTCCTCCGCCGCCAGCTGGGCCGGCGAGCGCTCCACGACGGTGTCCGGCCAGTCGTACGTGCGGGCCCGGCCGAGGCCGTACGGTCCCCGGTCCCGGGTGACCGGCACCAGGTAACGGTGTCCACCGTGGACGAACGCGGTGGTCCACGACCCGTGCACGTGCCAGACGAGGATGTTCACCGGCCCAGCACCTCGATCGCGGCGAGTACCTGGTCGGCGGTGACCGAGGAGAGGCAGGGGTGCCCGTCGACCGGGCACGCGGCGGCCGCGCGGCTGTACCGGCAGGGCGCGTCGGCGGCGCCGAGTCGCACGTGCGGGACCCGGTACGGACCCCACTGTCCGAAGGGGACGGTCGGAGCGAACAGGCTGACGACCGGCGTGCGTACCGCGGCCGCGAGGTGCGCGGGTCCGGTGTTGGCGACGACCGCGCAGCGTGCGCCGGCCAGCACACCGGCGAGCTCGGCGAGGTCGGTTTTGCCGCCGAGGTCCCGCGCGTGGTCGCCGGCCACGTACGCGGTGAGGTCCCGCTCGGCCGGCGCACCGGTGACCACGACCTCGTGACCGGCCCGGGTGATGGCGCGGGCGTACTCCGCGCACCGCTCGGGCGGGCAGGCCCGCGCCGGCACGCTGGCACCCGGGTGCAGGACGACGTACCCCGGCGGGATGGCGGGATCCGGGTGCGGCGTGACGCGCAGCCCTGGGTCGTCGCCGGCCGGCAGCGGATAGCCGGCCGCGGCGGCCAGGGACAGCGCGCGCTCGGCTTCGGGGATGCCGAGCGGCACCCGGTGCCGGAGGTCGAGCAGCGAACCCGGGTAGTCGTCGCTGATCGCGCTCACCCGCGCCACCCCGGCCAACCGCAGGACAAGGGCGAACGGCAGTGGCGACTGGTGAAAAGAGGTGAAAATGATGGCCTCGTCAGGGGCCATCTCGGTGATCCGTGCAACGAGGCCGTGAACCTCGTCCGGGTCGATCGGTGGCGGATCCGGATCCAGCCACGGTACCGGCCAGACCATGCGCGCGTGGAGGCCGGGCAGGAGATCCGCCGCAGCCGCGCCGCGCGGCCCGCACAGCAGCGTCACCCGGCCGGCCCGGGCCGCGACCGCCCGGATCGCGGGGCCGGTCAGCAGCACGTCACCGGCCGAGTCGCCGCGGACGGCCAGCACGTGCCGGCCGGGCGGAGCCGCTGTCCCGGTGCCGGCGGCCAGCCGGTTGCGGCGCAGGATCAGGTCGACCGCCTGGGCCAGGTCGCCGGCGACGGCCGGGGCGGCGGCGATCTCTTCGCGCCGGGTGACCGGCGTGGGTACCAGCACCCCGAACGCTCCGGCGGCACCGGCCGCGGCGAGGTCCGTGCCGATGTCGCCGACGACCGCGCAGCGCGCGGGCTCGGTGCCCAGCGCGCGGGCCGCGGCCCGGACGAGCCCCGGCGCGGGCTTGCGGCAGCCGCACCGGTCGGCGTCCGCATGCGGGCACACCTGCCAGGTGTCGAACGGGCCGAGCAGTTCCTCGACCCGGGCGTTGACCGCCGTGACCTGCTCCGCCGTGACGAGCCCGCGGGCGAGGCCGGACTGGTTGGTGATGACCCCGAGTCGTATCCCCGCGGCCCGGAGACGGTCGAGCGCGGCGCGGGCTCCCGGCACGGTGGTCACCTTCGCCGGGTCCCCGTTGTACGGCACGTCGATGACCAAGGTGCCGTCCCGGTCGAGCAGCACCGCGTCGAAAAGTCTCACGGCGGAGAACTTCCCGAGGCAGTGCCCGGTAAACATCAAGGAGGGCGTGGCCTGCACAGGTATCCGCGCAGCCAGTGCCAGATGGCCAGCGGGGGGATCAACGCGCTGGTCACCGCCATGGTCACGACTTCATCGCCGGTACGGGGTCCGGGCTTGATCCGGGACCAGGCGAACTCGGCCGTGCCCAGGGACCACACCACCGCGGCGGTCCGGGACCGGGTGAGAAGCGCGACCGTGCCGGCAAGCGCAGTCAGCGCGTGCCGGCCCCGGCGGCCGGGCGGGATGTCGAGCATCGCGCGCCAGCGGCGTCCGTACCGCCGGTAGAGCAGCGCGTCGTCGGCGTTGCCCCGCTGGGCGCGCAGGCTGATCCAACGGGACTCCGGGCGTACCGGGTGCGTTACCCGGCGCCGGCCGGTGACGAGGCGCCAGCCTGCCGCCCGGACCCGGTAGGCGAGGTCGGCATCCTCCCGGTACGCCCGCGGGAAGCGCTCGTCGAACCCGCCGACCGCCTCCAGCGCGCTGCGACGGTAGGCCATGTCCGCGGTGGCCCAGCACGCCCGTGCCAGCCCGGCCGTGTTCCGTTCCCAGTCGGTGGGTGGCCGGTCCCTTGGCAGCGGCACGTCGACGATGCCCTGCACGCCGCCGACGTCCGGCCCCACCGTGGACAGATCACTGTGGAGGGTCGCGAGCCACTCCGGTGGGGGTACCACGTCGTCGTCGAGGAACGCGATCCACGCGCCGGTGGCGGCGCGCCAACCCGTGTTGCGGGCCGCCGCGGGTCCGGCCGCGCGGCCGCGCACGACGGTCACGCCGGGCGCGCGCAGCGGAGGGTCCGGCGCGGGCCGGTCGTCCACCACGATGACGTCCGCGCCGCCGAGCGTCGCGAGCAGCCTGTCCAGGCTCGGCCGGCCGACGGTCGGCACCACCACCGTGACGTCCATCATGGACGGGTCGGGCCGAACGTGCCGGTACGGCGGACCGCGACCGGCCCGATCGCCAGCAGGTCGACCGGGGCGGAACCGAACAGCTCCAGCGCCTCGCGCGGAGTGTCCACCATTGGCCGGCCGGCGGTATTCAGCGACGTGTTGACGACCGTGGGCAGGCCGGTCCGGCGCTCGAAGCCGGTCAACAGCTCGCCGACGAGCGGCTCGGTCGCGGGGTCCACGGTCTGGATCCTGGCTGTCCCGTCCACGTGCACGACGGCCGGGATCCGGTCCCGCCACTGTGGACGGACCCGGTGGACGAAGAGCATGTACGGGCTGGGAAGGACGCCCTCGAACAGGTCGGCCGCCCGGGAGGCGAGCACCATCGGCGCGACCGGGCGGAACTGTTCCCTGCCCTTGACCTGGTTGAGCCGTTCGGTGTTGGCCGGATCGCCGGGGTGCGCGAGCAACGAGCGGTGCCCGAGCGCGCGGGGACCGTACTCGCTGCGGCCCTGGAACCAGGCGACGATGCCGTCGCCGGCGAGCACGGCCGCCGCCGCGTCGGCGATGGAGGCCGGCCGGTCGTAGGGAACCCGCGCGCGGCGCAATTCCGCCTCGATCTCCGTGTCGGTGAACCCGCGGCCGAGGTCCGCTCCGGGCATCGGGACCGTCGGGTCGCCCTCGCCGGCGGCCACGTGCAGCGCGGCGCCGAGGGCGGTGCCGGCGTCACCGGCGGCGGGCTGGATCCAGACCGTCTCGAATGGACCCAGCTCGGCGATCTTCGCGTTCGCGACGCAGTTGAGCGCGACCCCACCGGCCATCGCGAGGTGCTTCGGGCCGCCGGCCGCCTCGTAGGTCCACCGGGCAAGGTCCAGCAGTACCTCTTCCAGCCGGGCCTGCACGCTCGCCGCCAGGTCGGCGTGGTCCGGGGTCACCTCACCGTCGGCGGTGCGGGGCTTGGCGAGCGTGGTCCAGTCCGTCGGCTGGACGATGAAGCCGCCGGTGCCGGTGGGGTACACGACGTCGCGCAGTTGTGGCAGGAACCGCGGCTGACCGTACGAGGCGAGCGCCATCACCTTGTACTCGTCGCTGGAGCGCAGGAAGCCGAGGTGCTCGGTCAGTTCCTCGTAGAGCAGGCCGAGCGAGTGCGGCAGGGTCTGCGCGTGCAGCGGGTGCAGTTGGCGGTCGCGGTACACCGCGGCGAGGTGACTGGCGGCCTCGCCGCGCCCGTCGAGCACGAGCGCGGCGCACTCGCCGTGGCCGTACTCCTCCGGGGCCGCCAGGGCGGCCGACGCGGCGTGTGCGGCGTGGTGCGGCACGAACCGGACACTGCCCGGGTCGAGGCCGGGCAGCGCGCCGGCCAGGAAGCCGGGTGCGCGCCGGGCGTACTCGACGCGCAGCCAGTCCCACGGGTCGGCGAGGTCCAGGTTCGGGTCACAGAGGGCGGGGTCGAACGAGTAGGCGACCGCGTCGAGAGCGGCCGCGTCGATGCCGGCCGTGCGCAGGCACCAGGCCGCAGCCTGCTCGGGAAGCTCCCAGGCCGAGAACGGTACGGGTCTTTTACCGTGTTTACGTCGACTGAACCTTTCCTCCTCCGCAGCGGCGACGACCTGGCCGTCTACCACCAGCGCGGCGGCCGGATCGTGGAAGATGGCATTGATACCGAGGACGCGCATGGCGGCGCTGTACCCCTATCGGGCCTGCGTAACCCCGGTCCACAGTGGATGAGTAAGAAGTGACATCATCCGAACGGTTGAGTTTTCGCCGCCAAATGGCTAGCGTCAGGTAACCGTACGGCGCAGGCGCTCCGTGCCCGGGTAGAGATTTACCCAAAAGCGATCAAAGCGGACTAGGTGAGGGAGGGACCACCGTGACCGCGACCAGCGACCTTGCGCAGCAGGTCCTCGAGGACCGGCGAGTCGCCGACCACGACGCGACTCAACTGCTGCACACGCTTGCCGCGCTTCCTGAGCACCACCCATCCCGGCCCGTGATGCGGGACCAGGCCATCGAGGCCTGGCTGCCGTTGGCCCAGCACCTCGCCCACCGGTTCAGCGGGCGTGGGGAGCCGGTCGAAGATCTGATCCAGACGGCAACCGTCGGCCTGATCAAGGCCGTTGACAAGTTCGACCCGGCGCGCGGGGTGGAGTTCGCCGCGTACGCCGTACCGACGATCGTCGGTGAGATCAAGCGGCACTTCCGGGACCGCACCTGGGACGTCAGGGTCCCGCGTCGCCTCCAGGAGCTGCGGCTGGTGATCACCGAAGCGGCCGGCACGTTGGCGCAGACCCTCGGTCGCTCGCCAACAGTCGCCGACCTCGCGCGACACCTGAAGATGACCGAGGAAGAGGTCATCGAGGGCCTGGAAGGGGCCCGCGCCTACCACGCCGTGTCGTTGCAGACCCCCGCACCGACCGGCGACCGCGGGACCGAGCTCGGGGACCTGCTCGGTCAGGACGACGCCGAACTGGAGCTGGCCGAGCTGCGGGTGGCGCTCGCGCCGGCGCTTGCCGTGCTGTCGCAGCGCGAACAGCGCATCCTCCTCATGCGCTTCTACGGCAACATGACGCAGTCCCAGATCGCGGAGCGTATCGGCATCTCCCAGATGCACGTGTCGCGCCTGCTGGCGCGGGCACTGGCCACCCTGCGCGGTGAGCTCGGCGACGACGAGCCGGTCGAGTAAGTAAGTAGCACCCAGCCGGGGATCACGGCGGGAGAGCTCCTAGGAGCTCTCCCGCCGTTCCAGTCCCACCGCCTGCCTCAGCTCGCGGATGTGCCGGTCCATCTCCTCGTCGCCGGGCGCCTGCGACCCCATCAGATCGGCCATCGCGTCCGCGATCGCGTTGAGCTTGTGCTGTACCGCCTCGTCCGACCGTCTCGCGCTGTTCTGCAGCAGCGCGACCAGCAGGAACGTCACGATCGTCGTGGCCGTATTGATGATCAGCTGCCAGGTGTCGAGGTCGCCGACGAGGAAGTACGACGGTGCCCAGATCAGGATCAACAGGACACAGAGGGCGAAGAACCAGGCTCGCGAGACGAACGCCGACGCCGCCGTGGCGAACCTGTCGAAGAACGACAGCTCGCCGCTGACCGAGGAGGGCATGTCCTCCGGCTTGCCGGTCGCCTGAACCGATCGGGTCGTGGTCATGGGCCGCATATGCCCGGACCTGAACGTGTGGAAACGGGAGACCGCGGGTACCGGATAGCACTCCGGCGCAAACCCGCGCCCGGTCAGACACCTGGAGGCGCAGCTCATGCCCAAACAGGTCGACGAAGGGCTGGTGACCACGCTCAAGCGGGTCGCCGCAGTGCTCAAGCAGGCCCAGGTGCCCTTCGCGCTCGCCGGTGGGTTCGCCGCCTACGCGCACGGCGGGATGTCGAGCGACCACGATGTCGACTTCCTCATCCGCGAGGAAGACGTCGACAAGGCCCTCGACACCCTCGTCGCGGCCGGCTTCACGGCCGAACGGCCACCGGAGGACTGGCTGGTCAAGGTGTACGACGAGGGCCGGCTCGTGGACCTCATCCACCGCCCGGTCGAGCGTCCGGTGACCGAGGAGACGCTCGCCGACACCGTGCCCCGCCCGGTCAACGCGGTCCGGATGCCCGTGCTGTCGGCCACCACGTTGATGGTGCACAAGCTTCTGTCGTACTCGCAGCACTACTGCGACTTCGCCAAGGGCCTGCCGCTCGCCCGCTCGCTGCGGGAGCAGATCGACTGGGTGCGGGTCCGCGAGGAGACGAGCCACTCGCCGTACGCCGAGGCGTTCCTGGTCCTGCTCGACCGGCTGGACGTGGTGCCGCTGTCGGCCAGCCAACGCGCGATCCTGGGCGCATCCGTCGGTGGCTCCCCGGAAGGGCGCGCGCTGCTCTCGGCAGAGGTGGCGGCGTGACCGTCGACGAGTACACCGAAGCGGAGCTGCAGCGCCTGCTCGCGGAGCGGCCGGAGACCGCTGAGCTGGGCATCCGGGTGGTCCGCCGGGACCAGACCCTGGTGCTCTGTGGCGAGGTCGAGAGCCCCAAGCGGCGCGACGAGATCCTGCGCATCGTGAAGGAACAGCTCCCCGGTGTCGAGGTCCGGTCCGACATCGGCGTCACCAGAGCGAGCCCGCCGACCGAGGCGGAGGAGCTGACGTGAACCCCACCATCCGGGTCGCGGCCGTGGGTGACGTCCACATGGACGCCGACGTGCTCGGTCGGTTCCGCCCCGCGTTGCAGCAACTGCCGGAGCAGGCCGACGTGCTGCTGCTGGCGGGCGACCTCACCCGGCACGGCACGGTCCGGGAGGCGCGCTGCGTGGCCCAGGAGTTCGGGGGCCTCGGCGTACCCGTCATCGTCGTGCTGGGCAACCACGACTACCACTGCGACGATGTGGCCGGGGTGACCGAGGTGCTGGAGGCCTCCGGCATGACCGTCCTGGAGGGATCGTCCACTGTGGTTGACACTCCGGGCGGGCGGTTGGGTGTCGCCGGTGCCAAGGGTTTCGGCGGAGGCTTTGCCGGCCGGTGCGCCTCCGAGTTCGGCGAGCCGGAGATGAAGGCCTTCATCCGTACCACCGCCGGGATCGCCGACAAGCTCGGCGCCGCGCTGCGGTCCCTCGAGGCGGACGTACGGGTGGCGCTGACCCACTACGCGCCCGTCCCCGACACGCTCGCCGGCGAGCCACCGGAGATCTACCCGTTCCTCGGCTCGTACCTGCTAGGTCAGGCCATCGACTCGGCACCGACCACGCTCGCCGTCCACGGGCACGCGCACGCGGGCAGCGAACGCGGTACGACACCGGGCGGCGTCCGGGTCCGTAATGTGGCCCACCCGGTCATCAAGCAGGCGTACAGCGTCTTCCACGTGCATCCGGAGCACAGCGGGTGACCGGCGGGGACCTGCTCGACCTCCTCGTCGACGACCATCGCGCGATCGAGGCGCTCTTCGTGCAGATCGAGAGCGGGCGCGGTAGCCCGCGGCAGCGCCGCCGGATCACCAACGCGATGGTGGCCGAGGTGAGCCGGCACGCCGCCCTGGAGGAACGGTTCCTCTACCCCGTGGCGCGCGAGGTGCTCGGCGCTGACGCGGCCGACCACGGCATCGCCGAGCACACCACGGCCGAGCGGACGCTCGTCGAACTATCCAAAGTGGATGTCACGGACGCCGACTTCGTCGCGGTCTGCGCACGGCTGATCGTCGGGTTGCGGGAGCACATGACGGCGGAGGAGGATGAGCTGTTCCCCGCACTGCGGGACCGCTGTACCGTCGGGCAGCTCTCCGAGCTGGGTGTGCGGTACCGGGAAGCGCGCGAGCTGAGCCCGACCCGGCCACACCCGCTCGCGCCGGACACGCCGCCGTGGAACCACGTCTCCTCGCCCGTCCTGGGCCTCGTGGACCACCTGCGCGACGAGGTGACCGGCCGGCTGCGGCCCGGTCTGTGAGCTTGTGCGCGCGGCTCGTGAGCCGCGCGCCTCAACGCTTCTCGCGGGCCTTGCGGGAACTGCGCTCGTTCGCCTTCTGGATCGCGTTCACCAGTTCCGGCTTGGTCATCCGGGACCGGCCCGGAACGTCCAGCCGCTTGGCGAGCTCCATCAGGTGGGCCTTGCTGGCGTTGGCGTCCACGCCACCCGCCGTCCGTCCCTGCGCGCGGGGCCGGGTACGCGCCGCCTGCGCATCACTGGGGCCCTTGCGACCCTTGGGTTCCCAGTGGTCCCCGACCTTCTCGAACGAGTGCTTGAGCGCGGCGAACGCGGTCCGGTGCGCCCGTTCGCCTTCGCCGTACTGTTCCGCCGCAGCGTCATGCGCCTTGGCCCACGTTTCCTGGGCCTTCTGCGGAGAGCGCTGCAACGTGCTCGGCATCTCCTTGCGTGCGGGCATCAGAGTCACCTTTCGGTACCAATCAACCTGCCTATACCATGCCCTCCACCTTGACGATCAAACACACGTTTGGCGCTGGGGGGCCTCGGGTAATCGAGCCGTCATGGAACTACTTCTCTGGATCCTCGCGGTTGTGCTGGTCGTGGCGGGCATCCTGGCACTGTTCCGGCGCCAGGTGCTCTGGGGAGTCGTGCTGATCATCGTAGGGCTGCTCGTCGGCCCGGGCGGCGTCAGCATCTTCACCTGATCGACGACGGCTCTGGTCGCCGCGCGGCGATGAGGCGCGCCGGGCCAGAGCCGTCGCACCGGCGGGGCGCCCCGGACGGCGCCGCGCCGACGCTGACGGTGTCCGGGGAGTCGGAAGACTCCCCGGACGCTCCACTGCGTTCCGGGCACTACGCTCTTACGGTGTGCGCCGCTTCCTCTCGCCGCGGTGGCTGCTGATTCACGCGGCGATGCTGATTCTGGTCGCCACCTTCCTCGCGCTCGGGTGGTGGCAGATCAGCCGGGCGCGGGCGGGAAACACACTCAGCATCGCGTACGCCTTCGAATGGCCGCTGTTCGCGGCGTTCGTGGTCGGGCTCTGGGTCCGGGAGATCCGGCTCGAGCTGCGCGGCGCACCGCCGTCCACACCCGCCGGGAAGCCCGTCTCCCGCCCGGTGGTCGTCCCGGTCGGCCGGGCGGACCGGGCTGCCGAGCCGGACGACGACGATCCGGCGTTGCGCGCGTACAACGACTACCTGGCCTGGCTGGCGGCGAACCCGGACCGGCGTCCGAGCGAGTACGGCCGCGAGCACTCCCGCGAGCACTCCCGCGAGCACTCCAAAGAGCCCCTGCAAGAATGACCCCCATGCAGCCTGCCCTCCGCCGCTACCGGGTCATCGCCTACGTCGTCGGTGTCCTGCTGCTCGTCCTGTTCCTCGTCGCGATGCCGTTGAAGTACGTTGCCGACCGGCCACTTCTCGTGGAGACCGTTGGGCCGCTGCACGGTTTTCTCTATGTTGTCTATCTGGTGCTCACGTTCGACCTCGCCCGCCGGGCTGGTTGGGGACTCAAGCGCACCGTGCTGTTCCTTCTCGCCGGCACCGTGCCGGGCGCCTCGTTCGTGGCCGAGCGGCGGGCCACCCAACTGGTCAACGAGGCCGTGCCAGTCCATTGATATAGCTCAGCCCGCTGAATAACGTATGGACCGTGACCGCACCCGTCGGCCGGTCGGGCCTGCTTGCGCGCTGTACGGCGCATCTGCGGGACGGCGGGAACGTGGTGCTGTACGGCCCTTCCGGCATCGGCAAGTCCACCGTTCTCGATGTGCTGGCCGGTGAGGCGACCGGTCGCGGCGAGACCGTGCTGTCCACCGCGCCGGCCGAAGCGGACCAGAGCCTGCCGTTCGCCGGCCTGGTGGACCTGTTCGCCACGCTGCCCGACGGTGCCCTGGCCGACCTGCCCGGTCCACAGCGCGAGGCGCTCGACGCGGCGCTGCTCAGGTCCGGCGGAGCGGACCCGCAGGCCGGGGATCTCGCCCTGCGGCTGGCGGTCCGGGGTGTCCTGGCCCGGTGCGCCGCCCTCGCGCCGGTCCTGCTCGTCGTCGACGACGTGCAGTGGCTGGACCCGCCGACCGCCGACGTGCTGCGGTTCGCCCTGCGCCGGTTGCGCGGGGCCAGGGTACGGGCGCTGCTGGCGGAACGGGTCGAGGACGGCGGCGCGAGCGGGCCGGGTGCCCTGCTCTGCCCGGCCGGCGCCGCCGAGCTGGCGGTCCCGCCGCTCGCCCCGGAGGACGTGGTCGAGCTGGCCGCGGCGCACGGGCTGCCTGCCCGGGTGGCGGCGCGGCTGCACGCGGACAGCGGCGGGAACCCGTACCTGGCCCTGACCGTCTGCCGGGCCCTGGCCGGGCACCGGCTCGCGCCCTGGCGCTCGGTACCGATGCCGGAGCGGGTCCGCGCGGTGCTGCGGCGCCGGATCTCCCAGCTCTCCACCGGCGTACGGCGGACGCTGCTCGCCGCCGCGCTCGCCAACCGGCCGACCGTGCTGTTGCTGCGCCGGGCCGGTCGCCCGCACGCGGAACGGGACCTGCGCCTCGCCGCGGCCCGCGGGGTCGTGACGATCGCCGACGGGGTGGTGCGGTTCACGCCCGGCTCGATCGCCGCGGTGCTCGTCGACGACGCGCCCGCGGAGGAGCGCCTCTCCGTCCACCGCAGACTGTCCACAGTGGTTTCGGATCCGGTGGAGCTGGCCCGGCACCGCGCGATGTCGGCGGACGGCGGCAGCGACTGCGGCGGGGTCGACGTGGCCGCCGCGCTGATCGCGGCCGCCGGGTCGGCGCTGGAGCGGGGCGCCCGCGGGGTGGCCGCGGAGCTCTACCTGCTCGCCGCCGACCGGACCCCGGCCGGCGATCACGACCTGCTCGTCGAGCGGCTGCTGTGCGGCGCCGAGGCGGCCGCCACCGCCGGCCGGGTGGACCTCGTGGACCGGGCCGCCGAGGCGGTACTGGCCACCGCGGACCAGCCCGCGGCCCGGGTACGGGCCCGGATCGCCCAGGTGGACGCCGCCAACCAGGCGGTCGGTCACCTGGCCGAGACGCTGGCGCTGGCCCGCGCGGACGCCGGCGACGATCCCGCGCTGCTGGCCCCGGTACAGCTGCGGCTCGCCTGGCAGGCGCTGCTCGCCGACGGCTCCACCAGCGCGGCCCGGGAGGAGTCGCGCCACGCCGCGGCCAGCGCACACCTGGCCGGCGACCGGGTGGTGGAGGCGATGGCCCTGGCGATGCAGGCGCACATGGAACGGGCGCTCGGGCGGCCGGAGGTCTCCGAGACGCTCCGGCGGGCGCTCGACGTCGACGTGCCGATGCCGGCCGGCTGGCTGTTCCTCTCGCCGCGCCTCGTCGCCGCGCGGCACGCGTACTTCGACGACCGGCTCGACGCCGCCCGGCGCGACCTGCTCGACCTGCTCGCGATCGCGGAGCGGGCGGGCGGCGAGGAGACCATCGAGGTGCTGCGCGCGCTGGCCGAGGTCTCCGCCCGGGCTGGGCTCTGCCGGGACGCCCTCGACCAGGCCTCCCGGGCGATGCGGCTGTCGGACGAGGTCGGGATGAGCCCGGGGAAGTGCTGGTACACCGCGGCCATCGCTGAGCTGGCCGGCGGCAGCTTCACCCGGGCGCTCGGGTACGCCGAACGCGGCATCCGCGCCTCCACCGAGGAGCGTGACGTGCTCTACCTCAGCCGCGGGTGCTACGCGGCCGGCCTGGCCCACCTGTACGGGGGCGACCCGGCCGCCGCGGTCGTCGAGCTGCGCCGGGTGCGCGAGCTGGAGGCCTCCCAGGGCGTGGTGGATCCGTCGATCCTGCGCTGGCACGGTGAGCTGGCCGTGGCGCTGGTGGCGGTCGGCGAGCACGACGAGGCGCGCGAGGTGGTCGCCGGGGCACGCGCGGCCGCGGAGCGGCTCGGCCGGCATGGCACGCTCGTCCAGCTCGCCCGCGCCGAGGCCGCCTGCCACGCCGCCGACGGCGACCCGGACCGGGCCGCGGCCGTGCTGGTCGACGGGGCGGCCGGCCTGGCCGAGGTCGGGCTGCCCATCGAGCACGGCCACGCCCTGCTCGCGCTGGCCAGGGTCGAGCGGCGGCGCCGGCGGTACGCGGTGAGCCGCGCGGCGTTACAGGAGGCGCTCGCGGTGTTCACCCGGGTCGGTGCCCGGCCGTGGATCGCCGAGGTCACCGCCGTCCTGTCCACCGTGGACAGTACGACCCAGCCGTTGACCGCGACGGAGTCACGCATCGCGGCCCTGGTCCGGGACGGGGCCAGCAACCGGGAGATCGCCGCCCAGCTCTACCTCAGCGTGAAGACGGTCGAGGCCACGCTGACCCGGATCTACCGCAAGTTGCAGGTACGCTCCCGGACCCAGCTCAGTTCCCGGCTCCGCGCGACATGAACGGACGTTAAGGGGATCGCGCAAGGGTTTTCCCTGATTCGGTGCCCACCCGGCCGGTGGACCATCAGTCATCAGTTCCCACAGCGGAGTGCCCGGGCCGACGGCCCGGGCACTCCCGCTTTCGCTCCTTACCTACCTGGTCGGGTTTACCTGGTCAGGGCGTTGACGACCTGCGTCGCCCGCGCCTCGTGCTTGGCGTACGCGTCGGGGTAGGCGGACACCTGGACCGCCTGCGCCGCCACGGTCAGTGGCAGCCCACTCCAGCCCGGGACGTTGCGGAGGCCCAGGTAGAACTGGGTCGCCGCGTAGTCCTGGTTGAGCAGCTGGGCCGGGGTACCCCAGCCGGAGCTGGGCCGCTGCTGGAACAGGCCGATGGAGTCGTGGTCGTACCCGATGCCCTGGCTCTTGAGCGCCAGCGAGCGCGGCACGGTCGGGTTCGCCAGGTTGAGCAGCTGGCTCTCCTGCATCGCGGTCGCGACCGCGATGACGTGCGCCCGCTTCGGGAGGCCGACCTTCTTGCCGGCCCTCACGATCATCGCCGCGTTGTCCATCTGAGCCTGCGTCAGGCCGGCCACCGGCTTCGGCTTGGTGACGGCCTTGGGTGCGGCCTTGGCCGGAGCCTTGGGTGCGGCCTTGGCCTTGGGTGCAGCGGCCTTGGGCGCGGCCTTGGCCTTGGGTGCAGCGACCTTGGGGGCAGCGGCCTTGGGGGCAGCGGCCTTGGGTGCAGCGGCCTTGGGTGCAGCGGCCTTGGGCGCAGCGGCCTTGGCCGTCTTGCCGGTCGGGGTGGCCGCCGTCCGCTCCGTGCCACGCGAGGCCGCATCGGCCGCTGCCCGGTCGGTCGGCACACCGGCGACCGCGGCCGAGGTGGCCGGGGGAACAGACGTGCCTGAGACGGCATCGGCGACGGGAGCCAGCACGATGAGACCGAGCACGCTCGCGGCGACCCAGCGATTCGTCGTACGGCGCCACCAGGCGGGGGTGATGGACCGTGCCGTCAGCCGGTTGAGCCAGTCGGCGACGCGGCCCTTGGTGTCGACGTCGTTGTCGTTTCGCATCGGGCAAGGTTAGGCAGCCAGGACCGCGTCTGAGCTGGGCTGAAGGCCCAAATTTGGTGGCCTGCAACACGTTCCGGCGCGCACTCGTGCATGCGCCGGCAGGGGCGGTACGTCGGTGGCGCATTCCTCGTGAATCTGGCGAACCAGACGCTCCACACGGGACGGTGACGAACGTCGATGACATAGCGTGGCTGATCCATAACGCAGAGTGATAACTGTCCCTTGTGGTCGGTCGCCGCGGCACCGGTGCCTGCCCGGTTGCCGGCACCGGTTTGCCGGGCGTCGGCACCGGGTGTCCAGCTTGGGACCGGCGGGACACCGGTGGCTGCCGGGGCTGGCGAGCCGCGTGACCCCGGTCACCGCGTCCGGCGTTCGCTACCCCGGTAGGCTGTGAGCCGTGCTCACCATCCGTCAGGCGATCCTCGATGCGATCGTCGCCCACGCCCGCCGGGACCACCCGGACGAGGCGTGCGGCGTGGTCGCCGGGCCGGCGGGCGGCGACACCCCGGTGCGCCACATCCCGATGGAGAATGCCGAGCGCTCGCCGACGTTCTATCGTTTCGACTCGATGGAGCAGTTTCGTGTCTGGCGGGAGATGGACGACCGGGACGAGGAGCCGGTCGTCATCTACCACTCGCACACCGCCACCGAGGCCCACCCATCGCGTACCGACATCAATCTCGCCAGCGAGCCGGGCGCGCACTACCTGCTCGTTTCCACGCGGGAGCAGGACGTGACCGAGATTCGGTCGTTCCGGATCGTGGACGGCAGCGTCACCGAGGAGCCGGTCCGGATCGTTGATGCCACCGTGGACCCGAATGCCGTCCAGTCCTACCTGTTCGGGCAGACCCCGGCGACGGTCGACTACGAGTGTCGTAGCGCACGCTGACACCCGCCCGTCGACCCGTCAACCCTGCCTGACAAGAGGAGAGATCAACCCATGGCTATCGAGGTGCGCATTCCCACGATCCTGCGGTCGTACACCGGCGGCGCGAAGGCCGTCAAGGGCGACGGCGCCACGCTCGGCGACCTGCTCACCGACCTGGACGCCAAACACCCCGGCCTGCGCGGCCGGCTGGTCACCGAAGACGGCGGCCTGCACCGCTTCGTCAACGTCTACGTCAACGACGAGGACGTCCGGTTCCTCGCCCCCGCCGGGCAGAGCGCACTGGACGCGAAGCTCTCCGACGGCGACACCGTGACGATCCTGCCCGCGGTCGCCGGCGGCGCGTTCGGCTTCGCGGCGGCCGCGGCGCTGCTCGGCCGCTGACGCGCGGAGGTTACGGTGGCCCGCTTCGAGAGTCTGCTTGACGCGTGCGGGGGTACGCCGCTGGTCGGCCTGCCCCGGCTGTCGCCCTCGCCCGAGGTGCGCCTCTGGGCGAAGCTGGAGGACCGCAACCCGACCGGCAGCGTGAAGGACCGCGCGGCACTGTGGATGGTGCGCGCGGCCGAGCAGGCCGGCCAGCTGCGGCCGGGTGACACGATCCTGGAACCGACCAGCGGCAACACCGGCATCTCGCTGGCCATGGTCGCGAAGCTGCGCGGGTACCGGCTGGTCTGCGTGATGCCCGAGAACGTCTCGACCGAACGGGTCCAGCTCCTGCGGATGTACGGCGCGGAGATCATCCCGTCGCCCGCGGCGGGCGGCTCCAACCAGGCCGTGGCGATGGCGAAGCAGTTGGCCGCCGAGCATCCGGACTGGGTGATGCTCTACCAGTACGGCAACGAGGCCAACGCGCGGGCCCACTACGAGACGACCGGGCCGGAGCTGCTGCGGGACCTGCCGTCGATCACCCACTTCGTGGCCGGCCTCGGCACCACCGGGACGTTGATGGGCACCGGGCGCTACCTGCGGGAGAAGGTCGACGGCGTCGAGATCATTGCGGCCGAGCCCCGGTACGGCGAGCTGGTGTACGGGCTCCGCAACATCGACGAGGGGTACGTTCCCGAGCTGTACGACGCGCAGGTGCTGACCCGCCGGTTCTCGGTCGGTACCCGCGACGCGGTCCTGCGGACCCGGCAGCTCGTCGACGTCGAGGGCCTGTTCGTCGGCTTCTCCACCGGCGCCGTCGCGCACGCGGCCCTCGCGGTCGCGCACGAGGCGGTCAAGGCCGGCCGGCGGGCGGACGTGGCCTTCCTGGTGGCCGACGCGGGGTGGAAGTACCTGTCCACCGGTGCGTACGGCGGCACGCTCGCGGACGCGGAGAACGCGTTGGACGGCCAGCTGTGGGCCTAATGGTGGCGGACCAGGCGTTCGCCTAGCGCGCGGAGGTGCTCGCGAAGCTCGGGCGGATCGAGGACCTCGAACTCGTACGACAGGCCGCAGACGAACGTCACCAGTGGGGCCAGCTCGACCGCGGCCACCCGGAGCAGGGCGGTCCGCGGGCCGGCCGGCTCGACGAGCGCGACGCTCGGTGGAAACGCCCGCGCCACGTCCTGGTACGGGGCCTGGACGAGCACCTGGGCCTTGATGTCGTACGGCGCGTAGGCGACGCCCTCGCTCACCAGCGCGACCGGATCGGGCGGGTCGGTGAACCGGTACCGGTGCCCGGTGAGCACCGGGTCGGTGATCCGGTCCACCCGGAAGGTGCGCCAGTCGTCCCGGTTGCGGTCGCGGGCCACCAGGTACCACCGGCGTCCGGTGTGGACGATCCGCAGCGGCTCGACCGAGCGCTCGCTCGCCTGCCCCTGATTGTCGGTGTACCGGAAACGCAGTCCTTCGGTGCGCCGGCAGCCGGTGGCGATGGTCAGCAGCGCGTCCGTGTCGATGCGCTGCAGGTCCGGTCTGGGCAGGGGCACGGTGCCGGAAGCCAGCGCGTCGACCCGCTCGCGCAGCCGGGCTGGCAGCATGTCGTGCAGCTTGGCGAGGGCCGCGATGGCCGTGTCCTCCACGCCGAGAACCCCGGCGGTGGTGGCCATCCGCAGCCCGACCGCGATCGCCACCGCCTCGCTGTCGTCGAGCAGCAGCGGCGGTAGGCGCCCGCCGGTGCCGAGCCGGTAGCCGCCCGCGACCCCCGGGTCGGCGTCGATCGGGTACCCGAGCCCGCGCAGCCGGGCCACATCCCGGCGCAGCGTGCGTGCGGTCACGCCGATGCGGTCCGCCAGCTCGTGGCCGGGCCAGTGCGCGCGGGTCTGCAGCAATGACAGCAGCCGCAGCAGCCGGACAGCGGAGTCCACCCGCCCATCTTCTTGCGGACCGAATCTGTCCGCAATTGGCCGTAGCGTGCCCACCATGGACAACTCCCTGGACCGCATCAAGACCGACCTGCTGGAGCTCTCCGACTACGCGTACGGGCGGCTGCGCCAGCGGCTCACCGGGCTCACCGACGAGGAGTACCGCTGGGAGCCGGCGCCCCACTCCTGGTCGGTCCGGCCGGCCGGAGACGGCACGTTCCAGATGGACGGGGCGTCGATGCCGGTGCAGCCGCCGCCGCTGACCACGATCGCCTGGCGACTGTGCCACCTGATCTTCGTGCTGGCCGGCGAGCGGAACGCGACCTGGATCGGCGTGACACCCGTGGGACGGCTGGAACGGGCCGGCGAGCCGGGTACCGCCGCGGCAGCGATCGACCAGCTCGAACGGGCGTACGCGCTGTTCCGTACCCATGTGGCGGCCACCGACCCGGACCGGCTGACCGACCTGATGGGCGACATCGCCAGCAGGTACGCGCAGAGCACCCGGGCCGCGTTCGTCCTGCACGAGCTGGACGAGCTCATCCACCACGCGGCCGAGGTGGCCGCGCTGCGTGACCTGTACCGCGCCACCCGGCCGGTCGAGCCGTTCGTCGAGGCATGCGAGCGGGCCGACCCCGCCGCGCAGGCCCTGCTGGATGCCGATCCGTCGGTACGCGAGCGGCACGTCGGGCTCGTCGCGGCGATGGCCGCCCGGGAGAACTGGCCGGCCGTGCGGCTGCTCGTCGACCTGGGCTTCGACGTCAACGCCTCGGCCGGTGTCAGCGCGTTGCACTACGCGGCCGGCGCGGGCGAGCTTCCGGTGGTACGGCTGCTGGTGGAGCACGGCGCGGACACCGCGGCCATCGACAACGAGTTCGAACGCCCTCCGGTCGACTGGGCCCGGTTCTTCGGCCGGAACGAGGTCGTGGCGTACCTCGCAGGCTAGGCCGGTACCGCGATGGTCGTCAGAACGAGCGCGACCGCGAGCGCCGCGGTCGCGCCCGGCAGCAGCAGCCACGGCAGGTGCCGGTGCTGGACGCTGGCGAGCGCGGCCGCGGTGAGGGCGATGCCGATCAGGCCGATGACGATCACGGCCGGCTGGAACCAGACCGGTAGCGCGGAAGTGAACAGCATGCCGACGAACGCGCGGGCCCCGACGGCGAGGCCGACCAGCGTGAGGAGCGCCGCCCACGAGCTGATCATGATGATCCGGACCGTGGCCGGTGCCGCGGACGGATCGCCGAGCGCCACCGGTAGGTCGGACGTCCGTGTTCGGGATTCCGGATGCACCGCTCACCATCCTCGGCCGGGGGCGCTGTCGACCGTACGCCGCAACTACTCAGAGCAACGGTGCTGGCGTAATCCGGTTACGCAGTGGGAACGATTCCCATCACACCAGACGTCCGACCAGCCGGTGTCACGTTGACGACATGTTCGGTCGGACCTTTCAGTGCGAGCCGCTTCCCGGCGTAGGCTGCGCAGCGTGACGGATGCGCCGATTGGCATCTTCGACTCCGGAGTCGGCGGCCTGACGGTAGCTCGCGCCATACTCGATCAACTGCCGCACGAGCAGGTGGTCTACCTCGGCGATACGGCGCACGTACCGTATGGGCCGAAGCCACTCGCGGATGTCCGCCGCTACGCGCTCGACTGCCTCGACCACCTGGTCGCCGAAGGCGTCAAGATGCTGGTGATCGCCTGCAACTCGGCGGCCGCGGCGTGTCTCGCGGACGCCCGCGAGCGGTACGCCGTCCCGGTCGTCGAGGTCATCCGCCCGGCCGTGCGCCGGGCGGTCGCCGCCACCCGCAACGGCCGGGTCGGCGTGATCGGCACGAGCGCCACGATCACTAGCCGGGCGTACGAGGACGCCTTCGCGGCGGCGCCGCACGTCACGGTCGCCGGCGCGGCCTGCCCGCAGTTTGTCGACTTCGTCGAGCGGGGTATCACCTCCGGTCGTGCCCTGCTCGGCCTGGCCAGCGCGTACCTCGAGCCGCTCCAGCGGGAACGGGTCGACACGCTGGTCCTCGGATGCACCCACTACCCCCTGCTGGCCGGCATGATCAGCCTGGTCATGGGAGAAGACGTGACGCTGGTGTCTAGCGCTGACGAGACCGCGAAGGACGTGTACCGGGTGCTCACCCAGCTCGACCTGCTCCGGCCCGAGGCCGCGCCCGCGCCGGCGCACCGCTTGCTCACCACGGGCGACGCGGTAGCCTTCGGCAAGCTCGCCCGGCGCTTCCTCGGTGCCGAGATGCTGGCCGGCACGCCCATCGCCGCCGCGCGCGCCGGAGCGGTGGCATGAGGCTGACCATTCTCGGCTGTGCGGGGAGCTTTCCCGGACCCGAATCGGCCTGTTCCGCGTACCACGTCGAGGCCGACGGCTTCCGGCTGCTGATCGATTTCGGACCCGGCTCGCTGTCGGCGCTGCAGCGGTACGCCGGCCTGCACGCGGTCGACGCGATCCTGCTCACCCACCTGCACTGCGACCACATGATGGACGCGACGTCGTACGTGGTCGTGCGCCGCTACGACCCCGAGGGCGCGAGCCCGCCGCTACCTGTGTACGCCCCGGCCGGCGCGCCCGACCGGCTCGCCACCGCGTACGGCTCGGACGGCGCACCGATCGACGACGTCTTCACGTTCTACGGGCTGCAGCCGGGCACGTTCCCGATCGGGCCGTTCACGGTCACGGTGGACCAGATGAACCACCCGGTCGAGACGTACGGGGTCCGCCTCGAGCACAACGAGAAGGTGCTGGCCTACTCGGCGGACACCGCGCCGTGTGAGGCGCTGGTGCGGCTGGCGCAGGGCGCCGACCTGTTCCTGTGCGAGGCGAGCTACCTCGACGGCGCCGACAACCCGCCGGACCTGCACCTGACCGGGCGCGAGGCGGGGGAGCACGCGACCAAGGCCGGGGTGGGTCGGCTCGTGCTCACGCACCTTGTTACCGCGTGGGGCAGCGAGGCCGTCACGTACGAGGCGGCCGCGGCCGCCTTCGGCGGCCCGGTGGACATCGCCCGGCCCGGTGCCCGGTACCAACTCTGACACCCGGAGTTGCCCACCTTACGACCGTCCGATGTGGAGCGTCGGTCGGCCGCATGCGAGCGAGCGCGGGCACCGGCCCGACCGGCCCGCCGCCGAACCGGCCCGCCGCCGACCCCGGAGCCGACCACCGGAGCGGCGGCCTAAGCTGTCCGACATGGCTCGACCCGACGGGCGTGCGCCCGACCAGTTGCGACCGATCACGCTCACCCGCGGGTGGACCGTCCACCCGGAAGGTTCGGTGCTCGTCGAGTTCGGCGACACCCGCGTGCTGTGCACGGCCAGCGTGACCGAGGGCGTGCCGCGCTGGCGGAAAGGGTCGGGCCTCGGTTGGGTGACCGCCGAGTACGCGATGCTGCCCCGCTCGACGAACACCCGGTCGGACCGGGAGAGCGTCAAGGGCAGGATCGGCGGCCGTACCCACGAGATCTCCCGGCTGATCGGCCGGAGCCTGCGCGCGTGCGTCGACCTGTCGGCGCTCGGCGAGAACTCGATCGTGCTCGACTGCGATGTCCTCCAGGCCGACGGCGGTACCCGTACCGCCGCCATCACCGGGGCGTACGTGGCCCTGCACGACGCGGTCGGCTGGCTCGCCAAGAGAGGCCTGCTCTCCGGCAAGCCGGCCGAGGCCGTCAACCGCTCCGTCGCCGCGGTCAGCGTCGGCATCATCCGCGGCGAGGCCGTGCTGGACCTGTGTTACGCCGAGGACGTGGCCGCCGAGGTGGACATGAACGTGGTCTGCACCGGCCCGGGGGACTTCGTCGAGGTGCAGGGCACCGGCGAGGCCGGCGTGTTCTCCCGCGCACAGCTCGACGCGTTGCTGGACCTGGGCGTCGCGGGCTGCGCCGAACTGGCCCGGCGACAGGAAGCGGCGCTCGCGTGAACGTGCTGCTCGCCACCCACAACACCGGGAAGCTCGACGAACTGCGCCGGATCCTCGACGGTCTGGTCCCGGTCCTGGGACTGGACGACGTGCCGGCGTACCCGGAGGTGCCCGAGACCGGGCTGACGTTCGCGGAGAACGCCTTGCTCAAGGCGCGTGAAGGCGCCGCGCGCACCGGCCTGCCGACGGTCGCGGACGATTCCGGCCTCGCGGTCGACGCGCTGGGCGGCATGCCGGGCGTCTTCAGTGCCCGGTGGGCCGGCCGTCACGGCGACGACGAGGCGAACCTGCGGCTGTTACTGGCCCAGCTCGAGGACGTACCGGACGAGCACCGGGGCGCCGCGTTCATCTGCGCCGCCGCCCTCGTACTCCCGGACGGTCGTGAGTGGACGGTGCACGGCGAGATGCGCGGCACTGTGATCCGCGAGGCGCGTGGCACGAACGGGTTCGGCTACGATCCGATCTTCGTCGCCAAGGGTGAGACGGCGACCAACGCCGAGCTCGCGCCCGAGGACAAGGACGCGATCTCCCACCGGGGCAAGGCGTTCCGCACGCTGGCCGAGCTCATCTCGCGGCTGTGAGGTCAGCGCAGCGGGCCGACCACGTCCTCGACCGCGTCGCGGAGGGCGCGGCCGGCGATGAGGGTACGGGCCGACTCCAGCACCGGGGCGAGGAAGATGTCCGGCCCGGGTTCGCCGGCGAACGTGGACACCGCCTCCACTGCCAGCCGCCCGGCCGGCGAGCAGCCCAGCGGCGCCCGCAGTTGCAGCCCGCGGACCGCGGCGAGCAGTTCGACCGCGAGCAGGCTGGTCAGGTTGTCGAGAACCGTCCGCAGCTTGCGGGTCGCGGCCCAGCCCATCGAGACGTGGTCCTCCTGCATACCCGACGTCGGTAGCGAGTCCACACTGGCCGGTGAGGCGAGCCGCCGGTTCTCCGCGACGATCCCGGCCGCGGTGTACTGCGCGATCATCAGGCCGGAGTTGACACCCGGATCCGGGGTGAGGAAGGCCGGCAGGTCGCGCGAGCGGCACACGTCCAGCAGCCGGTCGACCCGGCGCTCCGAGATCGCGCCGACTTCGGCCGCGGCGATCGCGAGGTAGTCCGCGGCGAAGCCGAGCGGAGCGCCGTGGAAGTTCCCGGTCGACTCGACCCGCCCGTCCGGCAGCACCACCGGATTGTCCACGATGGACGCAAGTTCCCGGTCGGCTACGCCGCGCGCGAAGTCCAGCGTGTCCCGAGCCGCGCCGGCCACCTGTGGCGCGCAGCGCATCGAGTAGGCGTCCTGGACCGCGTGCGTCATGTTGTCCCGGTGCGAGTCCATGATGGCCGAGCCATGCAGCAGCCGGAAGATGTTCGCCGCGCTGGCCGCCTGGCCCGGGTGCGGCCGGATCTCGTGCAGTTCCGGCTGGAACGGCCGGTCGCTGCCGAGCATCGCCTCGATCGCCAGAGCGGCGGTCAGATCGGCCATCGTGAACAGGTGCGCGGCGTCTGCGACCGCGAGCAGCAGCATGCCCAGCATGCCGTCGGTGCCGTTGATGAGCGCCAGTCCTTCCTTGGACGCCAGCGCGATCGGGGCCAGCCCGGCCCGGTGCAGGGCCTCCGCGGCGGCCTGCCGCGAGCCGTCCTTGCCGAGTACCCAGCCCTCGCCGAGCAGGGTGAGCGCGCAGTGCGCGAGCGGCGCGAGATCCCCGGACGCCCCGAGCGAGCCGTGCTCGGGTACCCACGGCGTGATGTCGTGGTTCAACAGGTCCACAAGGGACTGTGCGATCAGCGGCCGGACGCCCGACCGGCCCAGCGCCAGCGACCGGACGCGCAGCAGGATCATCGCGCGGACGACCTCGCGCGGCATGACCGCACCGACGCCGGAGGCGTGCGAGCGGATCAGCGCGTGCTGCAGCTCCGCCCGCCGCTCCGGGGCGATGAACGTCATCGCCAGCGCGCCGAATCCGGTGGAGACGCCGTACACCGGCCGGCCGGACCGCTCGATGCTGTCCACGATGGATCGGCTGGCGGTCATCGCGTCCACGGTGGACGGGGCAAGCGAAACCGTTGCCCCGTTGCGGGCCACGGCGATGACATCGGCCGGGCTGACCCCGGTCGGCTGGACAACGACACTCATCACGTCAGCACTCCGTTGTGCAGAACTTCGCGGACAATCGGGACTCCCGGCCGGTACGCCAGGTAGAGGTGGCTCGGCCCGTCGAGCAGCACGACGTCGGCACGGGCGCCGACCCGCAGGTGGCCGACGTCGTCGCGGCGCAGTGCCCGCGCGCCGCCGACGGTCGCCGCGCGGATGGCTTCCGCCGGGGTCAGCCGCATCTCCCGGACCGCCAGCGCGATACAGAACGGCATCGAGGAGGTGTACGACGAACCGGGGTTGCAGTCCGTCGCCAGCGCGACGGTGACGCCCGCGTCGAGCAGCCGCCGGGCGTCCGGGTACGGCGAGCGGGTCGAGAACTCGGCGCCGGGCAGCAGCGTGGCCACGGTCGACGAGTCCGCCAGCGCGGCCACGTCCGACTCGGACAGGTGCGTGCAGTGGTCCGCGCTCGCCGCGCCCAGGTCGACCGCGACCTGGATCCCGGGCCCGGGACCGAGCTGGTTGGCGTGGATCCGGGCGCCGAGGCCGGCCCGCCGGCCGGCGTCGAGAACGGCCCGGGCCTGGTCGCCGTCGAACGCACCCCGCTCGCAGAACACGTCCACCCAGCGGGCGTACGGCGCGGCGGCGTCGAGCATCTCGCCGCAGACCAGCGCGACATAGTCGTCCGTGCGCCCGGCGTACTCCTCCGGTACGGTGTGCGCGCCGAGGAACGTCGTCTCCGGCGAGACCTCGAAGGCCAGCCGCAGCGAGCGGGCCTCGTCGGTGACGGTGAGGCCGTACCCGGATTTGATCTCCATGGTCGTGGTGCCCTGCCGGAGCGCCTCGCGGCGTAGCCGCCCGACGGTGGCGCGCAGGTCGTGGTCTGACGCCCCGCGGGTCGCGGCGACCGTGGTCTGGATGCCCCCGCCGGTGTAGCGCTCGCCCGCCATCCGCGCGGCGAACTCCCCGGCCCGATCACCCGCGAAGACCAGGTGGGCGTGGCTGTCCACGAAGCCGGGCAGGGCGGCGCCGCCGTGTGCGTCGAGGACGGTGTCCGCCGTGGGTGCCTGTTCGGTCGATCCGACCCAGGCGATCCGCCCGTCCTCGGCGACGAGCGCGGCGTCCCGGATGATCCCCAGTTGACCGTCGCCGGTGTCCGGATCGTTGGTCACCAGCTCCCCGATGTTCACCACGACCAGACTCATGAGATCACCACCCGGATCGCGTCGTCGAGCGCCCGCGCGACATCGGGAACTCCACAGTGGACGCCGTCGCGGACGATGGTTGACCCGTCGCGCACCACGTGGGTGACGTCCGCCGCCGCTCCGGTGAACACCACGCTTGGCCCGGGTGAAGTGCCGGTCGTACGGACCGAGTCCAGCCGGACGGTGACCAGATCGGCCCGCTGGCCGGGGGCGATCTGCCCCGCGTCGGTCCAGCCGAGCGCGGCGTGGCCGCCGGCGGTGGCGGCCCGGAGCAGCTCCGCCGCGGCGAAGTGGCCACGCTGCTCGGAGCGCAGCCGCTCGTCCAGCTCGACCGCGCGGGCCTCCTCGAACATGTCGATGACCGCGTGGCTGTCCGTACCGAGGGACAGCGGGCTGCCGGAGTCGACCAGCGCGCGGGCGAGGCCGATGCCGTCGGCCAGGTCCCGTTCGGTGGTCGGGCAGAAGCACACGCCGGTACCGGAGTCGCCCAGCGTGGTCCGGTCGAGGTCGGTGAGGTGGGTTGCGTGGACCGCCGTGGTACCCGGGCCCAGCAGGCCGTGCCGGTCGAGCAGTTCGGTCGGGGTACAGCCGTAGCGGGCCCGGCAGGCCTGGTTCTCCGCCCGCTGTTCGGAGAGGTGAATGTGGACGAGCCCGTCCGCGACCTCGTCGAGCAGCTCAGCCGGTACCGCGCGGACGGAGTGGACGGCCGAGGCGATGCGGGCGGTCTCCGTTCCGGCGATTGCCCCATGTCTGGTGCGCCAGCCGTCGAGGCTGCCGTCGGAGAAACGGCGCTGCGGCCCGTGCGGCGGCGCGCCATCCACAGTGGAGGTCAGGTAGATCGTGTCCAGCAGGGTGATCCGGATGCCCGCCTCGGCGGCCGCGGTCAGCAGCGCGTTGCCCATCGCGTTCGGATCGTCGTACGGCCGGCCGTCCGGTGCGTGGTGCAGGTAGTGGAACTCGCCGACGCAGGTGATGCCGGCGAGGGCCATCTCGGCGTAGGTCGCCCGGGCCAGGCTGAGGTAGGAGTCCGGGTCGAGCCGGTCGGCCAGCTCGTACATCCGGTTGCGCCAGGTCCAGAACGTGCCCTTGCCGGCGTGGGTACGCCCGCGCAGCGCGCGGTGGAACGCGTGGGAGTGCGCGTTGGCAAGCCCGGGGATGGTCAGCCCGACCAGGCGTATGGCGTCCGCCGGCGGGTCGGTCACCTCCGGCGTCACCGCCCCGAACCGCCCGTCGGCCCCGATCTCGACGAGCACGTCCGGCCGGGCCTCGTCCGCCGTGGTACCGAGCCACGCCCACTGCGCCAGGTAGCGCCTCATCGGTCGCCCGCCAGGTGAGCCAGGACCGTCGCGAGGGCGGCCACGCCGGCCTCGCAGTCGACGTCGGTCGCGTACTCGGCGGGGGAGTGCGACACGCCGGTCGGGTTGCGCACGAACAGCATCGCCGTCGGTACGTGTGCGGCGAGCACCCCGGCGTCGTGCCCCGCGCCGGTCGGCAGCACCGGCGCGCCGCCGAGCAGGTCCGCCAACCGGTCCCGCAAGCCGCCGTCGAACGACGTCACCGGCGAGACCGACTCCGCGGCCACGGTGACGGTGGTGCCGTCGAGCGCGGCCCGCTCCCGGGCACCGGCCTCGACCGCCGCGACCAGCGCGGAGAGCGTCGCGTCGTCGGGTGCCCGTGCGTCCAGCCAGGCGGTGGCCCGCGAGGCGATCGCGTTGGTGGCGTTGGGTTCCACGCTGACCCGGCCGACCGTGGCGTGGCCACCCCGCCGCCGCGCCTCCGCGTCGGCGACGAGCACGGCCCGGGCCAGGGCGAGCATCGGGTCCCGGCGGTCGGCCATCCGGGTGGTACCCGCGTGGTTGCCCTCGCCGGTGAACTCCAGCCGCCACCGGCCGTGCGGCCAGATCGCGGACGCGACGCCGACCGGCTCGCCCAGGTGCGCGAGCCCCCGTCCCTGCTCGACGTGCAGCTCGACGAACGTCCCGATCGCCCGCAGCCGCGCGGGATCCGGGCCGAGCGCGGACGGGTCCTCCCCGGCCGCCGACATCGCCCCGGCCAGCGTCTCGCCGCCCAGGTCACGCAGCTCCCGCGCCCGGGCCGGGTCGAGCGCACCGGTGAGCAACCGCGACCCCAGGCAGGGTACTCCGAACCGGGCACCCTCCTCCTCGGTGAACGCCACGATGCCGATCGGGCGGGCCGGCCGCGCCAGGCCATCCGCGCGCAGCGCGTCCACCGCGAGGAGGGCGGAGACGATCCCCAGTGGACCGTCGTACGCGCCGCCGCGAGGTACCGAGTCCAGATGGCTGCCGGTCACCACGGCCCCGCCCGCGGAGGGCGTACCCCACCAGGCCCACAGGTTGCCGTTGCGGTCGGTCTCCACCGCGAGGTCCCGGGTCCGGGCCTGGGCGCTGAACCACTCCCGACACTTGAGGTCCACAGTAGACCAGGACGGCCGTACCCAGCCGGCGCCGGTGTCCCCGATCGGCGCCAGGCTGTCCCAGAGCGTCCGGAACGAGCTCATTCTTCCCTCATCGGCACCCGGACCCCGGCCTCGGCCGCCACCGTCTCCGCCAGCGGGTAACCGGCGTCCACGTGCCGGATCACCCCCATGCCGGGATCGTTGGTCAGCACCCGTTCGATCTTCTGCGCGGCCAGCGGCGTGCCGTCCGCGACGGTCACCTGCCCGGCGTGGATGGACTTGCCGATGCCGACCCCGCCACCGTGGTGGATCGACACCCACGACGCGCCGCTCGCGGTGTTGACCAGCGCGTTCAGCAGCGGCCAGTCCGCGATGGCGTCGGATCCGTCGGTCATCGCCTCGGTCTCCCGGTACGGTGAGGCGACTGAGCCGCAGTCCAGGTGGTCCCGGCCGATCACGACCGGGGCGCGCAGCTCACCCGAGGCGACCATGTCGTTGAAGCGCAGCCCGGCCCGGTCCCGCTCGCCGTACCCCAGCCAGCAGATCCGCGCCGGCAGGCCCTGGAACGCGACCCGCTCGCCGGCCATGCGGATCCACCGGCCGAGCGAATCGTTCGCCGGGAACAGATCGAGGATCGCCCGGTCGGTCGCCGCGATGTCGGCCGGGTCGCCGCTCAGCGCGGCCCACCGGAACGGGCCTTTGCCCGCGCAGAAGAGCGGCCGGATGTACGCCGGTACGAAACCGGGGAAGGCGAACGCGCGGGTGAACCCGCCCGCGGCCGCCTCGGCGCGGATCGAGTTGCCGTAGTCGAACACCTCCGCGCCGGCGTCGAGGAACCCGACCATGGCCTCCACATGCTTGGCCATCGAGGCGCGGGCCCGGTCGGTGAACTCCTCCGGTTTCTTCGCCGCGTAGTCGGGCGCGTCGGCCGGGTCGACGCCCTCCGGCACGTACGACAGCGGGTCGTGCGCGGGCGTCTGGTCGGTGACGATGTCGACCGGTACGCCCCGGCGCAGCAGGTCCGGCACGAGCGTGGCCGCGTTGCCGACCACCCCGACGGAGAGCGCCTCGCGGGCCGACTTCGCGCCGACCGCGAGCGACACCGCCTCGTCCACAGTGGACGCGATGGTGTCGAGGTAGCGGGTCTCCACGCGGCGCTGCAGCCGGGCCGGGGAGACGTCGATGACGAGGCAGGCGCCGTCGTTCATGGTGACCGCGAGCGGCTGCGCGCCGCCCATGCCGCCGCAGCCGGCGGTGAGCGTGAGCGTGCCGGCGAGCGTGCCGCCGAACCGCCGCGCGGCGACGGCCGCGAACGTCTCGTAGGTACCCTGCAGGATCCCCTGGGTGCCGATGTAGATCCAGGAGCCGGCGGTCATTTGCCCGTACATGGTCAGGCCGAGCTTCTCCAGCCGCCGGAACTCGGGCCAGGTGGCCCAGTCGCCGACCAGGTTCGAGTTGGCGATCAGCACCCGTGGCGCCCACTCATGGGTGCGGAACACGCCCACCGGCCGGCCCGACTGCACGAGCATCGTCTCGTCGTCGGCGAGTGTGGTGAGGGTACGGACCAGCGCGTGGAACGACGGCCAGTCCCGGGCCGCCTTGCCGGTACCCCCGTACACGACGAGGTCCTGCGGCGCCTCGGCGACCTCCGGGTCGAGGTTGTTGCACAGCATGCGCAGGGCGGCCTCCTGCGTCCACGACCGTGCGGTCAGTGTGGTACCGCGTGGTGCGCGCACGGGCTCATGCATGGAACACCCTCCTCCGAGCGGCGGACACCTCGAACTCTTCCAGCCTGGCCTGCGCCTGTGCCGGAATCGCGTCGCAAACTGCCTGCAGCAGCACCATAGCGAGCGCCATCGGCGCGCTGTGCAGATCGAACACGAGTTGCGCGCCGACCGGCGCAGGTAGCGTCAGGTCCGCGTGCGTGGCCGCCGGGCTCAGCGGCGAGTCGGTCACGGTGACGACGGTCAGACCCACCGCGCGGGCGTGCCGGAGTACGTCGAGCACCTCGCGGGGGTAGCGCGGCAACACGAAGGCGAGCAGCGCGACCGCGCCGGCCGACCGGGACTGCTCCAGCCGGTCGGTCAGCAGGGTGCCGCCCTGGTCGAGGACCCGCACATCCGGGTGGATCTTCGCCGCGAAGTACCCGAAGTACGCGGCGAGCGGCGCGGCCGAGCGCAACCCGAGGACGGGCAGCGGGCGGCTGCCGGCGAGCACGGCGCCGGCCTCGGCGACAGGGCCACGGTCGGCCAGCCGCTCGGCCAGCCGGATCAGGTTCTCCGCCTCGGCCGCGACCGCCCGCTGGAACTCGTTGTGCGCCACCGTTTCGTCGGTGTCCGCCGGCGCCGACAGCATGTCCCGCAGGTGCCGGCGGAGCGCCGGGTAGCCGTCGAAGCCGAGGGCCATCGCGAACCGGGTCACCGACGGCTGGCTCACCTGCGCCAGGCTGGCCACCTCACCGCTGGACAGGTACGCGGCCTTACCGGCGCTCTCGACCAGGCAGTGTGCGATGCGCCGCTGCGTGGGCGTCAGCCGGACGCCAGCGAAGAGTCGCACCACAGCATCATTCACAGCGTGACTGTATGCAAGTTTTCATTCAGTCGGCAAGCAGCCGGACCGGGACCCGACAGACCGCCGGGGGCGATAAATGCCCGCTTTGGGCGGGGACAGCGACCGTAGAGTGGCGCCATGCGCGTCGCCTCGCTCCACTCGTACCCGATCAAGGGTGGTTACCGGCTCGACCACGACGGTGTCGAGGTGGAGATCGACGGCATCCCCGGCGACCGCCGGTGGTTGGTCACCGACCCGGACGGGTCGCTGATCACGCAGACCGCCGTGGCCCGGCTGGGCCAGGTGCGGTCGGCGCCCGCCGGGACCGGCCTGACCCTCAGCGCGCCCGGCATGCCGGACCTGACCGTCGCAGGCGCCGGGAGCGAGGCCGACGACTGGCTCAGCGCCGCACTGGATCGCAAGGTCCACCTGGTCCGGCTGGAGCGCCGCCCGCCGGGGGAGAACCCGTTGCTGGTGACCACGACCGCCTCGCTCGGTGCGCTCAACGACCGGCTCCTGGAGTCCGGCTCACCCGAGGGCCCGCTGCCGATGACACGGTTCCGGCCGAACGTCGTGCTCTCGGACGTTTCGCCGTGGGCGGAGGATGCCTGGATCGGCGGTCGGATCCGGATCGGCGGTCTGGTGTTCCGGGTGACCGAGGCGTGCGAGCGCTGCGTCATCACCACGATCGACCAGGAGACCGGTGAGCGCGGCCGGGAGCCGCTGCGGGTGCTCGCCCGGTTCCGCAACATCGACCAGGGCCTGCTCTTCGGCGTCTACCTGGCAGCCGAGGTGCCCGGCCGGCTCGCGGTGGGCGACACGGTCGAGGTGCCTGCCGGCTCGTGGCCGGGCATGCTGGTCGGGTGACGAGCGAGGAGAACCTGCGGATCCACGGATCGCTCGGCATCCCGCGGGCCGAGTTGCAGTGGCGGTTCTCCCGGTCGAGCGGGCCGGGCGGCCAGGGCGTCAACACCGCGGACTCCCGGGTCGAACTGCGCTGGAACCTGGCCGGGAGCGAGGTCCTGCCACCGCCGTTGAAGGCCCGCGCGCTGGAGCGCCTCGCCGGCCGGCTGGTCGACGGCGTGCTGGCGGTGACCGCGTCGGAACACCGGGCGCAGCTGCAGAACCGGCGGGCCGCGGAGAGCCGGCTCGCGGCGCTGGTCGCGGAGGCGATCGCCCCGCCGCCACCGAGGCGGCGCCGGACCCGGCCGTCCCGCGGCGCGGTCGAGGCGCGGCTGGCGGCCAAGAAGCGGCGCGGCGAGATCAAGAAGCTGCGCCGCGCGGATGACTAGGATCGGGCGATGACCGCTGACGGCGGGCCGGTCGACAAGCTGGTCAAGGAGTTCGTCGATGTCGACCTGTCCGGGGCGTTCTTCCGGCAGGCGGACCTCTCGGGCGTACGGATGCGCGGTGTCCTGCTCATCGGCGGCGACATCGACGGTGTGATCGGCGGGCTGCGGGTCAACGGTGTCGCCGTCGCCCCGCTGATCGAGGCGGAGCTGGACCGGTTGCACCCGGAGCGGACAAAGCTACGACCGACCACAGTGGACGGTATGCGGGAGGCGTGGGCGGTGGTCAGGTCGTTCTGGGCGGAGACGATGGCCCGCGTCCGTACCCGTCCCGAGGCCGACCTGCACCGGTCGGTCGACGGCGAGTGGTCGTTCGTGCAGACCATGCGCCACCTGGTGTTCGTGACCGACGCGTGGTACGGCCACGCGGTCGCCGGCCGGGCCGCGCCGTACCACCCGCTCGGGCTGCCGCCGTCGTTCGTCGGCGACGGCGCGGCGTTCGGCATCGATGTGGCGGCGGAGCCCCGGTTCGAGGAGGTCGTGGTGGCCCGGGAGGACCGGCTCGGCCAGGTGGCCGACTTCCTGGCCACGGTCACCCAGGACGAGCTCGACCGGGAGCGGGAGCCGAACGAGGCTCCCGGCTGGCCGCCGCCGGAGCGCCGGACCGCGGCCTCCTGCCTGCGCGTGATCTTCAACGAGGAGTGGGCGCACCACCGGTTCGCGGTCCGCGACCTCGCGGCTGTCACCGAGGCCGTCGAGTAGGGCCGGCGGGATTCGAACCCGCACTGTAGCGGACCTAAACCGCTCGCCTCCTGCCATTGGGCTACGGCCCCCGCCAGCGAGTCTAGCCGCGGACCAGGCGGGTGATCTCCACGGTGACGCCGAGGTGGGTGCGAGTCAGTCGAGCCCCAGCTCACGGCGGAGTTTCGCGACGTGCCCGGTCGCCTTGACGTGGTACATCGCGGTCACGATGCGGCCGTGCTCGTCGATCACGAAGGTCGACCGGATCACGCCCATGACGGTACGGCCGTAGTTCTGCTTCTCGCCGTAGGCCCCGTACGCGGTCAGGACGCTCTTGTCGGGGTCGGAGACGAGCGGGAAGGTCAGCGCGTCGCGCTCGCGGAACTGGGCCAGTTTCTCCGGCTTGTCGGGGGAGATGCCGACCACCTCGTACCCGGCCGCCTGCAGGGACGCGAGCGAGTCCCGGAAGTCGCAGGCCTGGGTGGTGCAGCCGGGCGTCATCGCGGCCGGGTAGGCGTAGAGGACGACCTTGCGACCGCGCAGGTCCTTCAGCGCCAGCTTGCCACCGCTGTCGGTCGCGAGCGTGAAGTCGGGTGCGGGGTCACCGGGCGCGAGGCGGGTCATGCGGCCAACCCTACCAACGTGCCCGGTGCGCCCCGGCGTGGTGCGGGCTCAGGGAACGGTGACGGTCAGCGGCGTACCCGATGAGGACAGGTTCCCGCTGAGGTCCATCGCCCGGACCGTGAACGTGTAGGTCTCACCACGGAACAGCGTGCACTCGATGTCGGTCAGCCGGAAGAAGTCGACCCCCTCGCCGCCGCCGAAGGCCACGCCGCCGTCGGCGAAGAGCCAGTACATGCCGACCCCACGGTCGTCCGCGGACGGGTCCCAGTCCAGGCCGATCGGGGCGCCGCTGGTGTCGCGGATCACCCGCAGGTTGTCCGGGGTCGTCGGCGGACCGGTGTCGCTGCGGGTCGTTGCGGCCACGGTCACGCCCGGCGAGCTGTCACCTCTGCTGTCCCGCGCCCGTACCTCCACCGTGTACGTCACGCCGGCGGAGAGGTACCGCAGGGTAGCCGTCGTCCCGTACGAGGAGTCGACCCACCGGCCGTTGCGGAGGATCTGGTAGTACGCCACCGTGCCGCTCGCCGGTTCCCAGGACAGGGACACGGAGTCGTACGTGGCGCCCGTGACCGTGAGGTTCCTGGGCGCGCCGGGTGCCGCCGCGGCTGTCCCCGGCATGGTCAGCACCGCAGCACACACGGCTGCGAGCAGGGCGGTCAAAGCGGTGATGATCCTGCGATGCGTCATATCCCTGACTACGACCGGTTGTGCCTATCGGTTCGATGTTGGTCTATCAGGGACTTTGTCACAAACGGCCGCGCCGGTGGGCTGGTTCACGCGCATTGGCACCGGTGTGACGCTTTACGCGCCATCGGTAGATGTAGATCCGTACACCTTCTTTGGCTCGCTCGATTCTCGCTACCTGTAACGTCCGACCATTGACACGCGCGTGGTCCCTATGGAAGAAACGACCTTGAAATTCCTGTATGGATCTTTATCGCTGCTGTGCCTGGGGAGGAACCGTGCGACAGGCAACCTTGCCTAGCCGCAGGAGCGCGCCTTCACCTGCGAAGACGCGGCCGAGCCCGCGCGCGGCCTGGCTCAGCGTTGTGACCGTTGCCCTCCTCATCGCTGTCGTTGGTGCGGTCCTACAGGTGCGGCGCGGTAGCGCGGCGGAGGCCCACCTTCAGGGCACAGGATCCCTTGGGGGTCTGACCGCCAGGCTCCACGATGCTGGATGGTTGTCGATGGATAGCCATGACATGGACAACCAGGGCGGATACCAGATGCCTGCACAAATGATGCCGGGTGCTCCCGCGGGGGATGACATGCGCCTCGGCGTACCGCTCACACTCGTCAACACGGGCGCGCTCCTGCGTCAGTTCAACCTGGCCGAAGAGTTTTCCCTCGGCGGTGGCCGCAACCGCGAACCACGCCTTCTGCATTCCGACACCTTCGGCCAGTTGTCACGGCTAGCCCCGGGCAGTGCGGTGGACGGCGTCCTCTACTTCGACACCGTCGTCCCCGGCGACGGGGACCCGCCGTTCTACCTCCAGTGGACGCGCGACGGGCGGACCGTCCGGATCGCAGTTCCCATGGCCGGTAAAGCGGCGGATCACCAGCGACACCCTTAGCGCTCCTCATGTCCCGCATCAGCAGTGGCCCGGCGACGGGCCGCCGCGACCCAGTCGACCCTCAGGAGGCCCATCGGACGAAGCAACGGTCCGTACGTCAGGTACCAAAGGGCTGACCGGCAGTCCGCCGGCGGGCGGTACCCCGCCAGCGGACGGTCCGGCCACTGCCGACAGAAGCGATCTCGCGCGATAGACAAGGAGGTCCCGCTATGCGCGAGTCATCAACTGTGCCCGTTTCCGGGCCACCGGGGGTTCATGCCGGTGGCCCGACAGACGGCGACACGCCCACCATATCCAAGTCAGACCTGGTATTGGTGATCGTCTTGGCTGCCGGAACGACGTTCTGGCAGCACTGGGCACTCTTCGCGAGCCAGGGATCGATGAGCGGGCACCTGCCTTACCTCGCTCTCGATCTGCTGCTCGCCCTCCCCGTCGCCGGCCTCGCGGTCCGGTTGATCCAGCTGGCGGCCCGCCGGCTCGGCCTCGACCGGAACGCGGACGGCGTCTTCGCACCCACCGTCCGGGCCGCGGCGATCGCGATCGCGATGACGGTCCTGTCCGTACCGCTCGCGATCGCGCAGGCGGTCGGTCACACGGTGTTGGGCGCACCGGGCGGGGAACACCACGGATCCGCCGGACTGCCGGCGACGGATGCCGCCGGTCTGCTCGGGTACGGCGTGAGCCAGGCCGTCCAGGCCGAGGTGGTCATCCTGCTCGTCGCGCTGGCCGGGGTCGCCCTGGTGACCATCCGGCCACGCGAGATGTGGCGGATGTGGGTACGGCCGAAGCTCCGGTTCGCCAACCGGACCGCGTGGGTGCTGACGCTGGTCGCCGGTACGCTCGCCGGCGCCCTCGGCACCGCCCCGGTGGCCAGCGCCGCCGAGCCGGTGATCACCAGTGGCTCCGGTGGCTGCGGCTCGGCCACCCAACGGGTGTTCAACGTCAACGCGATCGACGTCGACATCGTGGTCAACCGCTTCGGCGACCACGACCCGTACGGGTACATGTACGTCCTCGCGGACAAGGAGGACGAGGTACGGGCGCAGGAGGCGGCTCTCCAGGCGGCCTCCGCCCAGCCCGACGCCCTCGAGGACCCGGCCGCGGCCAAGGTCTCCATCGGCCTCGGCCAGGACCCGATCCAGCCGCTGGTCATCCGGGCCCGGCTGGGCGAGTGTGTCGTGATCAACCTGACCAACAAGATCACGAACGCACCGCGTGGTGGCCCCAACGGCAACCCCGCGATCGTCCAGCCCGGCGGCGTGCCGCCGGTCTCCATCGACATGGGCGGCGTCTCGTACGACGCGGCCGGTGGCGAGGGCGGCCAGGCGGTCGGCCAGAACCCCACCTCGATGATGGCCGCGCCGGGCGCGACCAAGCAGTACAAGTACTACCTCGACCCGATCATGGGCGAGGGCGCCAAGGTGTTCCGCAGCGGGGGGAACTCCACCCAGCTCACTGCCCACGGCCTGTTCGGCACGCTGATCGCCGAGCAGAGCGGGGCGCGGTGGTACGACCCGGTCACCGGTGCGGAGAAGACCAACGACAACAACTGGAGCAGTTGGGAGGCGATGGTCAAGCCGTCGTCCGGCCCGACGTTCCGCGAGTTCGCGGTCATCTATCACGAGGTCGGCGACGAGAACTTCAACCTGCGCCGTCCGTTGCGGGAGAACGTGGACGGCGCTCCCGTCGGTGACCAGGTGACGCTGGGCCGACCGCTTCCGATGATCGACACCGGGGCGCCGAACGCGGCCAACCCGCGGGCCGGCGGTGGCGGTACGAACGCGTACCGTCCGGGCAGCCGTGCGCTCAACTACCGTGCCGAATCCTTCTTCCGTCGCCTGCAGCTGGAAGCACCTCGCGGGCTGCAGACGCAGAAGGCGAACGAGTCCATCTCGTACAGCTCGTACCCGTACGGTGACCCGCCGACCCCGATCATGCGGTCGTACCTCGGTGAGCCGACCAAGACCCGGCTGGTCCACGCCGGCTTCGAGCAGTTGCACGTCCACCACCTGCACGGTGGCGGAACGCGGTGGCGGCAGAATCCCGGTGCGGATGACACGGCCATGTCCGCCGGGTTGTCCAAGACCCCGATCCAGAACGCCAAGTCCATCCGACTGGACTCGCAGACGGTCAGCCCGATGGAGTCGTTCACCCTCGAGCACGAGTGTGGCGCCGGCGGTTGCCAGCAGGCGGCCGGCGACTTCCTGTTCCACTGCCACATCGCGCATCACTACATCGCGGGGATGTGGGGCCTCTGGCGGGTCTTCGACACCGCCCAGTCCGGCCTCGCGGCACTACCCGGTCGCTCACCCGCACCGACCGCGGTGAACTCCGCCGGTTTGCTCGGTCGCACGATCGAGGGCAAGACGGTCGTCCTGCAGGCGAACCTGACGAGTCCGTCGACCCAGGTCGCGTTGGAGTCCCTTGTAGAGGGTCAGCTCCCGCCGCAGGGCGCGCGCTGGGCCACCGCAACCGGGCCTGACCCGGACGACGCGACCGTGTGGGACTGGCTGAAGGGAGGTACCGCGACCGCTCCGGTCTACCTTGCAGAACCGGAGACCACGGCGGTGTGGGCCAACTACGCCTCGCCCACTCCGGGCGTCCGACCGGAGATCAAGTTCAACCCGGTCAACGGGCGCCCCGCGTACCCGATGCTGACGCCACACCTCGGGATGAGACCGCCGTTCTCGCCCAACGGGCACTCCGGCGCGCCGCATCTCGGCGACACCGTCACACCGACCCGGCCGGACGGGCTGTGCCCGTCGGCGGCGCCGGTGCGCAGGTACGACATCACGGCAATCGCGGTCCCGTTCCAGGCGACCGCCCGGGAGCAGGACGCCAACGGTGAGATCTTCGTGCTCAACGAGGACAAGAACGCCGTCCTCGCCGGCACCAAACCGGTCGACCCGCTGACCATCCGGTCCAACGTGGGCGACTGCGTGGCGATCACCTTCGGCAGCGAACTGAACCCGGCCGTCCAGCACAAGGTCAACATGCACACGCACTTCGTGCAGTTCGACCCGCGCGCCTCGGACGGCGTGATCGTGGGGTACGCGTTCGAGCAGTCCATCTTCAACGCCTCCCTCGCCGGTCGCACGCTGACCACTGTGGATGCCGCCAACAAGATCACGGTGTCCAACGTGGACAAGCTCCGCGTCGGCATCACGATCGGGATCGGCGTCGGTCGGCCCAACGTCGAGATCCGGAAGATCACCGCCATCACCGGCAACCAGCTCACGTTCGACAGCAACCTCTCGTCCGGGCACGTCGCGGGCGAGCCGGTCACCGTCGAGTTCGTGCAGTACCGCTGGTACTCCGACGTGGACTCCGGCACGGTCTTCTGGCACGACCACGTCAACGGCATCGACTCGTGGGCGCACGGCCTGTTCGCCGCCCACATCATCGAGCCGAAGGGCTCCACCTACCGCGACCCGGTCACCGGGACCGCGGTCAAGAGCGGCACCATCGTCGACATCATCAACACCTCTGGAGGTTCGGTAGGCGTCGGCCAGTCCGGCTCCTTCAGAGAGTTCATGATATTCCTCCACAATGGACGACGAGGGAGAAACGAGCTCACCGCGGCCTCGGGAGGTGGTCTGAATCCGTTCAACTTCGGTCAAGAATGCGAAGAGGGTTCGATCAACCTGAGAGCGGCGCCCATCGGTGAACGCACGCCGCCGGGTGCCACACCGGCGGACCCCGCGACCACCATGCAACGCCAGGAGTACAACGGCGTGCGGTGCCGCAACGCGTTCAGCCGCGGGCCGGACAACCCGGCCAGCGCCGAGGCGACCACGGTCCGGGCCACCGTGTCGACGGTCGACCCGTACGTGTTCTCGTCGGTGAAGTACGGCGATCCGATGACCCCGCTGCTGCGGGCGTACGCGGGCGACCAGGTGGTGATCCGCACCATCGGGTTGAACGAGCGCGCGGAGGCGTTGCGCATCCAGGGCCACCGGTTCCGGATGGAACGCTTCAACGCCGACGGGCAGATGATGGACACCGCGGTGACCGGCATCTCCGAGCGGTTCGACTACGTGCTCGACGGGGGCGCGGGCGGCCCGCTCAGGAGCCCCGGCGACTACCTGTACTACAGCACGCGGACGTTCGCTCTGGACAGCGGTGCCTGGGGCATCTTCCGGGTGTTCGACAAGCAGCAGAGCAGCCTGAAACCGCTGCCGGGCACCTCGATCCCCACCGGGTCGGGTTTCCCGAAGCAGGTGGCGGCGACCGGCAACACGCAGGCGACCCCGGGTCCCAACCCGGCGCCGGCGTGGACCTCCAGCGGCGGGCCGAACACGAGTGTCGTCACCTCGCTGACGAACCCGTGCCCGTTCGGGGCCCGTAACATGCCGTACGACGTGTCGGTGTTCAACAAGACCCTGCCGACCGCGCCGTTCAACGACACCAGCGGCGTCATCTACTCGCTGACGTCCGACAAGGCGGCGATCCTGGCCGGCACCAAGCCGGTCGAGCCGCTGGTGCTCCGGGCGAACAAGGGTGACTGCATCAACATCACCCTGCGCAACGCCACCACGGCCGGGTCGCTGTACGGCGGTACCCGGGTCGGTCTCGACCTCGGCAAGCTCGTCCGGAACCAGCAACTCGCCTCCGGCGCCGCGGTCGGCCTCAACCCGGATACCACGATCGCGGCCGGCCAGACCGTGGTCCTGCGGTACTACGCGGACCGGGAGCTGGGCACCTCGGTGTTCCAGAACCTGGGCAGCGTGGCATCGCTGCGGCACGGGGCGTCCGGCATGCTCATCGTCGAGCCGCAGGGCGCGACGTGGTCGGACAGCTTCACCAACGCGCCGCTCGGGTCCACCCGGACCGCCACCCAGGCGATCATCCGGGTGGGCTCGACCGGGCCGCGGTGGCGCGAGTTCGCGCTGATGGTCCAGACCACGGACCAGCAGTACTCGCGCAGCATCGTGCCGTACATCGACGTGGTCGCCGGGATCGGGATCAACAGTGTGACCCCGGCGAACGTCCCCGCGGCTCCGGTGCCCGGCGCACCACCGGGTACGGGCGGCAATGCGGGCTCGTTCGACAAGGCGTACAACTACGTCAACTACCGCAGCGAGCCGCTCACCACGCGGCTCGGCCTGACCGCCAACGTGTCCAACTACCCGCAGGCGACGGTCATCGGGTCGTACGGCACCGCGTTCAGCTCGTCCGGGTACGGCGAGCCGGACACGCCGGTCGTGCGTACCTACGAGAAGGACCCGGTGGTGTTCCGGGTCGGTGTCGGCGCGTCCGACCAGCTCCACTCCTTCACCATCGGCGGGCACGTGTTCCCGCTGGAGCCGGGGATGTGGAACGGAACGACCGACAAGCGCTCGCAGTTGATGACCGCACGCACGATCACCGCGGGCCAGACCCTGGACGCGGAGATCGGCTCGGCCGGCGGCTCGTTCGGCAACGTCGGCGACTACCTCTACCAGGACGCCCGGCAACCGTTCGCGGAGGCCGGCATCTGGGGCATCTTCCGGGTGCACCCGCTCAGCGGGTCATCCGTGGCGACGCTACCGGACCTGGCTCCGCTGTAATTCCGTAGCAAGGAGACCGCATGCACGGCCAGGGGTGTTCCCCGATCCTCAGGATCGGCGGGCGCCCCTGGCTCGCGGTCGCCGTGGTCCTGGGGTTCGTACTGCTCCTGCTCGTGCCGGCGCGACCGGCGTACGCGCACGCGCAACTCCTGCGCACCGCGCCGGCCAACGGTGCCCGGCTTCCGGTCGCGCCGGCCGACGTCGTGCTGACCTTCAGCGAGCGGGTGACGCTCGTGCGGGACGGGGTCCGGCTGCTCGGTGCCGGCGGCCAGCCGGTGCGGGGCGGCCGACCCGCCCGGGTGGACGCGGACGGCACGGTCCATCTACCGGTACCGCCGGGGCTCGCCTCCGGTGTCTACACCGTTTCGTGGCGGGTCGTCTCGGCCGACTCGCACCCGCTGCACGGGGCGTTCGTCTTCGCGGTCGGCGACGCGCAGTTCGGCACGATTCCGGACGGCGCCGCCCGGGTCGACGCCGACCACGCTCTGTCCACAGTGTTCTGGCTGTTCCGCTGGCTCGGGTACGCCGGGCTGGCGCTCCTGGCCGGTGGCGTCGCGTTCCTGGTCCTGTGCTGGCCGGCGGGGTGGACACGGCAGCGCGCCCGGCGACTCCTCGCCGCGGGCTGGGTGCTCAGCGCGGCGTGCGCGGTCGCCGTCCTGCTGCTGCAGGGTCCGTACGCGGCAGGCCGGACGCTCGCCGGGCTCACCGACACGCGCCTGCTGTCGGCCACGCTCGGTACCGACTACGGGCGCTCGATGGTCGTCCGGCTGGGCCTGCTGGTCATCGGCGGAGCGCTGCTGCTCGGGACGGCCCGGGCCGGCGAGCGCCGGGCCACCGCCGCGCTGCTGCTCGGCCTCGCCCTGCCGGCCACCTGGATCGGGACCGGCCACGCCAACGCGCAGGTGAGCCCGCTCTCGGCCGTGGCCGACGCCACCCACCTGGCCGCGATGGCGAGCTGGTTCGGTGGCCTCGCCATGCTGGTCGCCTGCGTGCTGCCGCGGACCGCGCCGGAACCGGTCGATGCGGTCGCCGGCGTGCTGGTCCGGTTCTCCCGGCTGGCCACGATCTGTGTCGGGGCGCTCGTGGTGACCGGGATCTTCCATGCCTGGCGCGGGGTCGGCTCGATCGCCGCGCTGGCCGGCTCGGCGTACGGCACCCTGCTCGTCTACAAGCTGGCCGCGGTCGCCGTGCTGCTCTGGCTCGGCCTGCTGTCGCGGTCGGTGGTCCGGCGCCGGTACGTGCTGCCGGTGGTCCGCGCCGCGGCACCCGTGGCCAGCCGGAGCGTCCGCCGTGCCGAGCGCGACCAGCGCGAACAGGACCTGCTGGTCCGCCACCGGTTGCGCTGGTCGGTCCGGCTCGAGGTGCTGATCGGGCTGGCCGTCCTCGCGGTGACCGCGATGCTCGTGTCCACCCCTCCCGCGACCCGCGGGGGGCCGCCCGAGCCGGCCGCGGCGCCGGCGCCGGCGGTGGCCACGGCGACGCTCGCGCTCAGCGGTGGCGGTGAGGTCGAGGTACGGCTCGACCCGGCCCAGGCCGGCACCAGCACGCTGACCCTGACCGTCCGGCGGGTGGACGGCGGTGCCTGGGACGTACCGGAGGTCACCGCCGCGCTCGAGCTTCCGGCGCAGGACCTCGGTCCGCTGCCGGTGAGACTCACCCGGGTGGACGCCGGCCGGTACGGCTCGCAGGGGTTGAGCATCCCGGTCGCGGGCACCTGGGGGCTGAGCGTCAGCGTGCGCACGTCCGAGATCGACCGGTCCACTGTGGAGACCGAGCTGGTGGTGGGCTAGGCGCTGGGCTCCGGGGCGGAGCTGTCCGGGGCGGAGCTGTCCGGGGCGGGCCGCGGATTCGCCCGGGAGAGCGCCCGCAACCGCAGGGCGGCCGCGATGGCCAGGCCCGCGCCACCGGCGAGCACTGCGGCGGTCGCGACGCGGGCCCACACCGCATCCCAGGGCACCGGGGCGACGCCGCGGGCGAACACCGCGCCGTTGGTCGCCCCGGCGATCAGCGCGAGGCACGCCCCGGCCAGCCCGAGCGCCAGGTCGGCCGCTGCCCCGCGGCGCAGCGCGTAGACCGCCGCCGCCAGTCCGGCCAGCGCGATGAGCACCGGTAGCACCTGCCCCGAGAGCAGGCCGGCGAGGACCGCGCCGGCGTCGCGGTTGCCGGCGTCGAGCTCGCGGGCGACGGCATACCCGAGGGCGGTCAGGCTCACCCCTGCGGCGACCGCCGCGAGGATCGGCAGGGCCCGGTCCCAGGCGAGGCCGAGCAGGCCGAGCAGGACCGCGCCGGCCAGCGCGGCGATCCACCACACCGCGGCGAACGGCGGGGGTACCCAGTCGAGCGTCCCTCTGGCCTCCACGATGGAGAGCTGGTCGCGCAGCGGCACCACCCAGTCCCGGATCCGGTGCGGGCGGTCCGGGTCGGCGCTGACCGGCGGCGGCAGGGTCGCGCTCATCCAGTGCGTCCGGTGGTCGTGCCAGCGCGCGACCGGTGTCGTCGACAGCCGCCGCCACGACGGCGGCTGGGTCGGGTCGGCGGCCGGCGGCACCGGCGCGTCCCCGGTGAGGCTCACGTTCAGGTACGTGGCGGGGGAGTGGACGTTCTCGTAGACGCCGTCCGGGCGCACCTCGAGGTACGGCTCGTTCCGGTAGCCGAGCACCTCGATCGTGCGCCCGGTGCGGTTGGTCAGCTCCAGCCGGGCGCCGGCCTCCACCGCGCGCAGCTCCAGACCGTCCACAGTGGGCGCCACCGCGGTGACGGCCGTGCGGAAGTTCGTGCCGTCGGGCGCGTCGGCACCGTGGGCCCACGCGGGTGCTGCGGGCCCGAGCAGGATCGCGGTGGCCACCGCGGCGAGAAGCAGCGCGACGCGCCCGACGGGACCCACTAGCCGGCCGCCTCCACCGCCGCCGTGATCGTCGCCGCCGACGGCTGGGCGACCTGCTGCCCGTCCACAAACACGGTCGGGGTACCGGTGACCCCACGGTCGCTGGCGGCGTCGGTCACGTGCCGGACCCAGGACGTGTACGTGCCGTCGCGCACGCACCGCGCGTACGCCGGATCCACGATCCCGACCGCCCCGGCCGTCTGGATCAGCGCGTCGTCATCGAGACCCGGACCGCCCTCCGGCGGCTGGCGGGTGAACAGCTCCGTGGTGAACTCCACGAACTTGTCCTGGTCGGCCGCGCAACCCGAGGCGGCCGACGCCCGGGTCGAGTAGTTCGTGGTGGATGCCTGGTCCAGGAACGCCACCGGGTGGTAGATCACCGTCGCCTTCTTGTCGGCGGCCAGCTTCTGCAGCGTCGCACCGGCCTCCTGCTCGAGGGTCTTGCAGTACGGGCACATGTAGTCGAGGTAGATGTCCACCGTGACCGGTCCGCTGCCGTCCGCGATGCCGGTGGCGTTCGCCGCCGCGTGCTCCGGCGTGTGGTAGTCGCCCGGTTTCTGTGCCGTGTAGATGCCGTACCCGATCAGACCGGCCAGCACCAGCGCGGCGACGGCGATGATCGCCGTCCACAGGGTCCGCTTGCGGCGCTGTTCCCTGGCAATCTGTTCGCGGACCGTCCGCGCGGCCTGCACCGACTTCGTGCGCTTACTCATCTGTCTTCCTCCAGATCATTGCCGAGCAGCCGCGCATCGAGGGAGAACCTCGTCCGGGGGAAGACGATCAGATAAGCGGCGAGGAGCAGGAACACCACGTCCCGGACGATCTCCGGGCCGTAGCTCGGGCTTTGTCCAGCGGCGAGGTCTCCGCCGCCGCCGAAACAGCCGCAGTCGATGGACAGGCCCCGGGACCAGGCCGAGACGATGCCCGCGACGAACACCGTGAGCAGGGCCGCCGAAGCGGCAGCGGTCAGCCGCGTCGCCACCCCGAGCAGGAGCAGCACGCCGAGCGCCAGCTCCACGAACGGCAGCATGGCCCCGATCAGCTCGGCCACCTCGAAGGGCATCAGCCGGTACGCGTTGACCGCGCGCCCGGAGGCGGCCAGATCGTTGACCTTGGACGCCCCGGCGGCGAACCAGACGCCAGCGAGCACCAGCCGGGCGAGTGTGCCGAGCCAGGGTCGCAGCACGGCCCAGCGGGTCGGCTGGGCGGTGTCGGTCATCGTCACGTTCATCTAGTCGTTCCAGGACAGTGGGAGGTTCCGGCTAGCAGGCCATCGCGTTCGTCACGGCGTCGACCAGGTCGACCCGGGCCCTCGCCACCCGCGACCGGATCGTGCCGACCGGTACGCCCTCGACCTCGGCCGCCTCGGCGTAGGACAGCCCGAGCACCTGGGTCAGCGCGAAGGCGGCCCGCCGGTCGTCCGGTAGCCGCCGCAGCAGGTCGGCGGCGCCGTAGCCGCTGGCCGGGTCCGGGACGTGACCGGGGCGGTCCGCGGCGACCCGGGCGTCGAGCCTGCGGACCCGGACCAGGGCCCGGATGTGGTCCGCGCAGGCCCGCCGGGCGATGCCGAGGAGCCAGGTGCGGACGCTGGCCCGCCCCTCGTACGCGGGGAGCGCCCGGAACGCGCGCAGGTACGCCTCCTGGGTCAGGTCGTCCGCGCTGTCCCGGTCGACCAACGCGGCGACGAACCGCCACACCTCGGCCTGCGTGGCCCGGACGAACGCGCTGGCGGCGCCCGGATCGCCGTCCCGCGCGGCCAGCGCCCAACGGGTCACCGGATCGCGCGGTGCTTCAACACGCTGGGCGGGGATCACGGGAACTCAGCGTACCTGTGAAAACATCGGGAACTTCACCGGACGCCACGCCGACTACCGAACATGACGTGTGTTCAGGTGCGGACGATGCTCTCCGCGCGGCTCGACGGGGAATCGATAGAGGGCGATGAGCTGGGCATGGATGCCCACCTCGCCGCCTGCCCGGCGTGCCAGGCCTGGCTCGCCGAGGCCGTCCAGGTGACCCGGGCGGTAAGGATCCAGAGGGCGGACGTACCTGACCTGACCGACCGGATCATGGCCGCGGTCACGGCCCGGTCCAGCGCCGCGGCCGGCGTTCTGCGCTGGGCGGTCGGGTTCGCCGCCCTCGCACAGCTCATGTTCGCGGTACCCGTGCTGCTGGGTGGGCTGGGTGACCCGCACGCCTCCCGCGAGCTGGCGTCGCTGGAGGTGGCCCTGGCGGTCGGGTACGCGCTTGCCGCGTACCGTCCGGAGCGGGCCCGCGCGCTGGTACCGGTCGCGGTCGTCCTGGGCATCTGCCTGGCGCTGACCAGCGTCGTCGACATCGCGAACGCGAGCACCATGGTCGTCCACGAGGCCGGACACCTGGTCGCGCTGGTGCAGGCGGGTCTGCTGTGGGCACTGGGCCGGGTGGCTCCGCCGGCCCGGCCGGGGGTTTCCGGGATCGCGGCGCCGGGCCGGGCTGCGTAACGATGGCCGGCATGGTGTTCGCCCGGACCGGGGTCGCTCGCGCTGCCGCCATGATCGTGGCGTTCTTCGCCGTCGTCCTCCCCGCCGACCCGGCCAGCGCCCACGCCGTCCTGGTGCGGACCTCCCCGGCCGCGGATACGGTGGTGGCCGCCGTCCCGCTGGAAATCGTGCTGACGTTCAGCGAGCCGGTCGCCGCGGTACCTGGAAAGCTGCGGGTGATCGGCCCGGACGGGCAGCGGGCCGACGCGGGCGACCCGGTGTCCCGCGGCGCGGTGCTCGCGATCCCGTTGCGTACCGGGACGCCGCGCGGCACGTACCTGGCCAGCTACCGGGTGATCTCGACGGACGGCCACCCCATCGGCGGCGGCTTCACGTTCTCGGTCGGCGAGCCGTCGGCGCCGCCGACCGACCTGGGCGGCGAGGGCACCACGGATCCGGTGGTGGGCGCGCTCGTCCCGGTAGCCAAGTACCTCGGGTACGTCGGCCTCGTCCTCATCGCCGGTCCGGTGCTGGTGCTCGCGCTGCTGTGGCCGCGGCGGCTGTCCCGGGACGGGCCGATCCGGCTGGCCTGGATCGGGCTCGGCCTGACCGCGTTCGCCACGCTGGCCAGCCTGGTGCTGCAGGTGCCGTACACGAGCGGGGCCTCGCTGACCGGGATCTCCCGCGCCGGACTGCGGGACGTGCTCGGCAGCACGTTCGGCACGGCGATGCTGGTCCGCCTCGGGGTGCTGGCCGCGGCCGCCTTCCTGTTGCGCCCGCTGCTGTCCGGCGTCGGTGGTACGGCCGACCGCGCGATCCTGGCGGTCCTCGCCGTCGTCGGCCTGGCCACCTGGCCGCTGGCCGGGCACCCGGCCGCGTCCCCGGTGCCGCTGGTGACCGTACTGACCGACTCGGCCCACCTGGCCGGGATGGCGGTGTGGCTGGGCGGCCTGGTGATGCTGATGGTGTTCCTGCTGCGGCGGGCCCAGGAGTCCGAGCTGGCGGCGATCCTGCCGATCTGGTCGCGCTGGGCGGCCCTCGCGGTCTCGGTGCTGATCCTGGCCGGCACGCTGCAGGCCCTGGTTGAGGTGGCCTCGCCGAAGGCGCTGGTGACCACGACCTACGGCTGGCTGGTCATCGCGAAGGTGAGCCTGGTCGCGCTGGTCCTCGGCGTGGCGGCGATGTCCCGGCGGCTGGTGCGTACCGGCGTGGCCGGCGGCCGCCCGGCTCCGCTGCGCCGCCTCGTCGCGGGCGAGCTGATGGTGGCCGCGGTCGTGCTCGGGGTGGCCGCCGCGCTGGTGCAGACCACGCCGGCCCGGACCGCGGCCGCGGACCAACCCGGCTCGGTACCGCAACCGTTCTCGACGACGGTGACCGACCGGCTGTACACGTTGCAGGTCGATGTCGACCCGGCCGAGACCGGCAGCAACTCGGTACACCTGTTCGCCTACACGCCGGACGGCAAGCCGCAGCCGGTGGCCGAATGGAAGGCGACCGCCGAGCTGGCGTCGGCCGGCGTCGGACCGATCGACATCCCACTGCTCAAGATCACCGACAACCATTCGATCGGGGACATCACGCTGCCGACCAAGGGCGCGTGGGAGTTCCGGTTCACCCTTCGGGTGTCTGACATTGACAGGTCCACTGTGGCCACGACCGTCCAGATCAGATAGACAGAGAGGACCTTCGCATGTCCGCTGCCTGGCGCGCTGCCGCCGCCGTGCTCGGGGCCGCGCTGATCGGCGCGCTCACACTGCCCGCACCGGCCGCGGCACACGTCACGGTCGACCCGGCGTCCGCGGTGCAGGGCGGGTTCGCCCGGATCGCGTTCCGGGTGCCGACCGAGAGCGACACGGCGTCGACCACGAAGCTGGAGGTGTACCCGCCCGAGAACGCCCCGGTGGCTGCGCTGGCGACGATGGCGGTGCCCGGCTGGACCGCTACCGTGCAGCGGCGCAAGCTGGACAAGCCGATCGAGGTGCACGGTACCCCGGTGGAGGAGGTGGTCTCGGTCATCACCTGGACCGCGGGCGCCGGCGCGGAGATCAAGCCGGGACAGTTCCTGGAGTTCCCCGTCTCGCTCGGCCCACTGCCCACAGTGGACAAGATGGTGTTCAAGGCGCTGCAGACGTACTCCGACGGCACGATCGTCCGGTGGATCGACGAACCCGGCGCGGACGGCAAGGAACCGGAGTCCCCGGCGCCGGTGCTGGCTCTGGTCCCGGCGCCGGCCTCCTCGGCGACGGTCTCCGCCGTCGGCCCGGCCGACGACGGCGACGACGCGTTGCCGCTCGGGCTCGCCATCGCCGCGCTCGTCGCCGGCCTGGGCGGGCTGGCCCTCGGCGGGCTGGCGTTCGCCCGGGGCCGGCGCAGCGCGGGCTGACTAACAGTGCGGGCAACCGATCGACCCTAGGTGCTCTCGATCGGCCCGGACATCCCGGCGGAGGTGGCCGACCACCACGTCCAGGTGTCCACGTCGATGGCGAGGACGGGGCCGGTGGGCGGCCGCTGCGCGTACTGGCGATACTTCCGCACAAGTTCGGCGACGGCGCGGTCCGACTCGCCGCCGTCGCCGACCAGGCGGGCCCGACCGTCCAGCCGTACCCACCACAGTGCCGACCAGTCGTCGGCGTACTCGTCGACCAGCAGGCAGGCGCGCCCGGTCTCCTCGATGTTGCGCAGGCGGCGCAGCCGGGGACCCCGCTTGGGCTTGTGGTCGACCGCGCTGTACACCACGTCGCCGACCAGGACGAAGCACAGGGGTACGGCGTGCGGCCGCCCGTCGGCACCGGCGGTGGCCAGACGCCCGACCCGGGCAAGCGCTACCCGCGTACGGACTGAGTCCCGGTCCACACGGGTAGCTTAGGCCGCATGCAGATTGGTATCGGTCTACCCAATCCGGTGCCGGGCATCCCCGGCCACCTCCTGGTCGACTGGGGCCGGAGAGCGGAGCAGCTCGGTTTCGCCGCGCTGGCGACCATCGACCGGATCGTCTACCCGAGCTACGACTCGCTCACCTCGCTGGCCGCCGTGGCCGGCGCCACCAGCCGGATCGGTCTGGTCACGAACATCCTGCTCGGCCCGGTGTACCCGCCGGTGCTGCTCGCCAAGACCGCCGCGAGCCTGGATCAGCTCTCCGGTGGCCGGTTCACGCTCGGCCTGGCGCCGGGCGGCCGCCCGGACGACTTCGCCGCCGTCGGCCGGGACTTCCATACCCGTGGCCGGGATCTCGACTCCGCCCTGGACCTGCTGCACCGCGCGTGGCGGGGCGAGCCGGTCGCCGGTTCGCCGGTGCCGGTCGGCCCGACGCCGGTCCGCGACGGCCGGGTGCCGATCCTGGTCGGTGGGACCAGCGACGCGACCCTGCGGCGGGTCGTGACCTGGGGTTCCGGGTGGACGGCCGGAGGCGGCGGGGCGCAGATGGCGGCCGGCTTCGCGGCCCGGGTCCGCCAGGAGTGGCAGGCCGCCGGGCGGTCCGGCGAGCCGCGGATCGCCGCGCTGGCGTACTTCTCGCTGGGTGCCGACGCCGAGGACGCCTCGCGGGATTACCTGCTCGACTACTACGGCTTCCTCGGGCCGTACGCGGACATCATCGCGCAGTCGGCGCTGCGATCCCCGGAGGCGATCCGCGAGGCGGTCAAGGCGTACGAACAGATCGGCTGCACCGAGCTGTACTTCGATCCGGCGTCGCCGTCGCTGGACCAGATCGACCGCCTGGCTGACGCCGTCCCGCTCCTGGCCGACGACCGGTCGGGCCGGTGAGTGTCCTGGAGCGGCCCGGCGTCCGGATGCTCGTCGTCCCGGTCGACGGCCGGCAGCTCTGGTTCGTCGACCGGGTCGACGACCTCGACCCGCAGGTGCCCGCGCTACACCGGCACCGTCAGGCTCGCGACGTACCCGGCTGACGTGCTGCCGGTGACCGTCGCGAGCTGGCGGGAGTACCCGTCGCGGAAGACGCTGTCCCGGGCGAGCGACGTCTGGGCGAAGTTGCGGACGCTGGCCTCGTAGCCGCTCGTGGCGTAGACCGCCCGGCTCACGTCCTCCGGCAGGGCGAGCTGCGAGGTCACCATCTTGTCGCTCGACGAGGTGGCCTTCTCCAGGCTGGGGTACACCTCGAAGTGGATGTGTGGCCAGCGGCCCGGGTATGCCGCCGGGAAGATGCTGGTGAACGAGAGGACTCCGGCGTTGTCGGCCGCCTGCACGCCGCGCAGGTAGTTCTGGTCGGTGGCCCCCGGCGAGTAGAGCGAGTACCGGCCCTCCATGTCGCAGTGCCACAGGTACACGGCCGCACCCGGCAGCGGCACGCAGCCCTTCGCGACGTCGAGAACGGTCAGCGTGACGGTGAGCGGGATGCCCTTGGCCACCCCGGACGCGGAGCCGAAGCTCGACCGGATGTCGCGGCGCACGATGCCGCTCCGGGACAGCACGTCCGGCCCGTTGGACCCGTCGCCCGGGTACGGGCCGGCGGTCTCCGCCGGGATCTCCTCGCAGGTCGCCGTCCCGCCCGGGGTGGCCGGGCCGGATCCGGACGGCGTACCTACCGACGGTGTCCCCCCGGCGGTCTGGTCGGCCGGCGCCGTGCAGCCGACCAGCGAGGCGGCGCCGACGCCTGCCAGGATGCCGAGGATCCGGCGCCGGTCCATCAGGGTGGCGAGATCGAAGGCGAGCCCCCGGTCGTGGAGGTGGTGCGGCTCGTGGTCCATGGCGAATCCCTCCCGCGGTCACGTCAGGCTCTGCCCACCATGTAACCGGCGGGAGCTGTCCGCATCCGGGGGATCCGCTGTACGGTCCCTGGATTCGGCGAAGACTGTACATTCGGGCCGTGGTGACGTGGACCTACGCCGAGGTACTGGCCCGGTTCGGCCACGCGCGGTCCGATCCGACGCGGGCACGTGCCGGCGGGCGGCGGACCCGGTACGAGATGGCCGGCGCCCGGCTGGAGTACGCGTTGGGTGACCTGCTCGGGGTGGTCCTGGCGGTCGACCCGGCCGCCGGCCCGGACGGGTGTTGCTGATGGCCGCCGAGGTTGGTGCCGGTCGGCTGGCGTCGCTGCGCCGGACCGTGCTGGTACGCCGGGTGCGTCTGCTGGTCGCCGCGACGATCATCTACAACGTGATCGAGGCGATCGTCGCCATCACCGCCGGGACGATCGCCTCCTCGACCGCACTGGTCGCCTTCGGCCTGGACTCGGTGATCGAGGTGTCCTCGGCGGCGGCCGTGGCCTGGCAGTTCACCGGCGCGGACCACGAACGGCGCGAACGCACCGCGCTGCGGATCATCGCGATATCGTTCTTCGCCCTCGCCGGGTACGTCACCGTGGAGTCGGTGCGCGCGATCGTGACCGCCGACCAGCCGGACCACTCGACCGTCGGCCTGGTCCTGGCCGCCGCGTCGCTGGTCGTCATGCCGGCGCTGTCACTCGCGCAACGGCGGACCGGGCGGGAACTCGGCTCGGCCTCGGCAGTCGCGGACTCCAAGCAGACCCTGCTGTGCACGTACCTGTCCGCCGTACTGCTTGTCGGGCTGGCGGTCAACAGCGTGTTCGGCTGGTGGTGGGCCGACCCGGCAGCCGCGCTCGTCATCGCCGGAGTCGCACTGAAAGAGGGCCGCGAGGCGTGGCGCGGCGATGCCTGCTGCCCGCCAGCCCTGCGGCCCGGCAACGCTTGTCACGGCGCACCGTAGCGGGTCAGTTGATATCGAACTCGTTGCCCTCCGGGTCCAGCATCGCGACCCCGTAGTGGTCGACGTCCGGGTCGGCGAGCTCGCGGACCCGGGTCGCGCCCGCCGCGACCAACCGGTCCGCCGCCGCGTTGACGCGCTGCCTGCGGGTCTCCATCGCCACCGCGCGCCCGCCGCTCGCGTGGATGTCCAGGTGCAGGCGGTTCTTCACCACCTTCGCCTCGGGTACCTCCTGGAAGAAGATGGACGGACCGGCGCCGTCCGGGTCCACCAGGTAGACGCTCGTCGTGCCGCCCAGCTCCTCCTCCGGCACGCCGATGCTGCGGAAGTAGGCGCCCCAGTCGGCGAAGCCCTCGGGCGGGTCCTGCGGTTGGTAGCCCAGCGCGTCGGCCCAGAACCGCATCAGCACGTCCGGGTCGGCGCAGTCGATCGTCAGCGAGAAGTTCACGGCCATGCCCCGATCCTGCCGGCCGGGTACGACACATCCGCGGTCCGTCAGGAGATCCGCGGCCCGACCGGGCCGCGGGCGACGTGTCGCGCCGGCGTCAGGACGGCAGGGGTTCGGCCCGCCGCAGCCACAGCCAGAGCATGTCCCGGCCGAACGACTCGACGAGCATGATCAGCGTGACCACGAAGCCGGTGACGATCAGCGGGTCGGGGAGGACGCCGGCGGTGGCGACGACGAGGACGACGCCCTGGGTCGCGGCGACGACCTTCCGCCAGTACCGCGGTGGTAGCTGCCGGCGCATCCACGGCCAGGCCCGGCCGGCCGCGACGAACGCGAACCGCATGACCCCCAGCGCGAGGACCCACCAGCCCATCGACTGCGCCACGTATACGCTCAGCACCAGGATGAGGACCGCGTCGACCTCCATGTCGAACCGCGCGCCGAACTCGGACACCGTGCCGGTCCGCCGGGCGACCTGGCCGTCGAGCGCGTCGAGCAGCAGGGCCACGATGGTGACCGCGACCAGCGCCACCACCGGCGCCGGCCGGTGGAACGAGTCCGCGGTCAGCACCGCGACGCCGCCGATGAGCGCCGCCCGGCCCAGGGTCACCCAGTCGGCCGGTCCGAACGTGGCCATACCGGACCGGCCCATCGCGCGGGTCAGGATGGCGCAGGTGACGATCCCGTACCCGAGCCCGGTCACCCACCCCGTTACGCCAAGGCCGACAATCGAGGCGAGCATCCCTATCAGGATGATCTGGATGATAAGCCCGATTATCGGACCCAATCGAACCGTCGGGGCCGTTCCACCGTGATCATGGATAGCGGTCAGACGTTTCGTTCGCGATCGGGGTGAGGAGGAGACCGTTGGCATACGACGCGCGCGCCTTCTGGGTCCGCTCGCCCGGCACGGGCGAGATCCGGTCGGAGGTGGTGCCTGAGCCAGGCCCGGACCAGGTACTCGTCCGGACCCTGTGCTCCGGCATCAGCCGTGGCACCGAGAGCCTAGTCTTCCGCGGCGAGGTGCCGCCGGACCAGTACGACGTCATGCGTGCGCCGTTCCAGGACGGCGACTTCCCGGGGCCGGTGAAGTACGGCTACCTCAACGTCGGCGTGGTCGAGCAGGGGCCCGACGCCCTGGCCGGGCGGACCGTCTTCTGCCTCCACCCGCACCAGACCCGCTATGTCGTCCCGGCGGGCGCGGTCGTCCCGGTACCCGAGGATGTCCCGGCGACCCGGGCGGTGCTGGCCGGGACCGTGGAGACCGCGGTGAACGCCCTGTGGGACGCCGCGCCGCTGGTCGGCGACCGGATCACCGTGGTCGGCGCCGGGATGGTCGGCTGCTGCGTCGCGGCGCTCGTGGCCCGGTTCCCGGGTGCGGAGGTCCAGCTCGTCGACGTCGACCCGGGCCGGGCCGCCGTCGCGGCCAAGCTCGGGGTCGAGTTCGTCCCACCGGCCGGCGCCGCCCGGCGGCGTGATCTGGTCCTCCACGCCAGCGCCACGTCCGCCGGCCTCCAGCTCGCGCTCGACCTGCTCCGGCCCGAGGGCACGGTGACCGAGCTGAGCTGGTACGGCAGCCGCGAAGTGACGCTGGCGCTCGGCGGGGCGTTCCACTCCGGCCGGCTGAGCATCCGCGGCAGCCAGGTGGGTACGCTCTCCCCGGCCCGCCGGGCGACCCGAAGCTTCACCGACCGCCTGGCACTCGCGCTCGATCTGCTCCGAGATCCCGCATTCGACGCGCTGATCACCGGCGAGTCCCCGTTCGACCAGCTGCCCGACGTGCTCGCCGGACTGGCCGCCGGCACCCGTGCAGCGCTGTGCCACGTCATCACCTACGGCAGAGAGTGACCTTGGTGTTCAGTGTGACCGTCCGCGATCACATGATGATCGCCCACAGCTTCCAGGGCGCCGTCTTCGGGCCCGCGCAACAGCTCCACGGCGCGACCTTCGTCGTCGACGCGACGTTCCGGCGGGCGGAGCTCGACGCCGACAACATCGTGGTCGACATCGCCCGGGCCGCCGAGGAGTTGGGCGCCGTCGTCGGCGAGCTGAACCTGCGCAACCTCGACGAGGACCCCGCGTTCGCCGGCATGAACACCACCACCGAGGCGCTCGCCCAGGTGATCGCCGACCGGCTCGCCGACCGGATCCGGGCCGGCGCCCTCGGCGCGGGTGCCCGGGACCTCGCCGGCATCACGGTCACGCTGCACGAGTCGCACATCGCGTGGGCCAGCTACGAGCGGGCGCTGTGAGAGTCGGGCTCGAGCACCGTCCTATGAGAGCTGTCCACGTCATCCTGCCGAACGACATCGACGATCCGACGACGCCGAGCGGAGGCAACGTGTACGACCGCCGGATCTGTCGCGGTCTCGGCGCCTCGGGCTGGTCCGTGCGCGAGCACGCGGTCCGGGGTGCCTGGCCGTCACCCGGCGCGGGGGAGCGGGCCGCGGTGGCCCGGGTGCTGGCCGGACTGCCGGACGGGGCGCTCGTGCTCCTCGACGGCCTGGTCGCTTCGGCCGTACCGGACGAGCTGACGCCGCAGGCGCGGCGGTTGCGGCTCGTCGTCCTGGTGCACATGCCGCTGGGCGACGCCGATACGGGCCGCCGCGACCAGGAACGGCAGGCCCTGTCCGCCGCGGTCGGCGTGGTCGCCACCAGTCACTGGAGCCGGCAACGCCTGATCGAGGTGTACGGGCTGGAGCCCACCCGGATCCACGCCGCGCCACCGGGCGTGGACCCCGCCGCGCTGGTACCGGGATCGGATGCCGGCTCGGAACTGTTGTGCGTCGCGGCGGTCACCCCGCAGAAGGGGTACGACCTGCTGGTCGACGCGCTGGCCAGGCTGCGCGGGGTGACCTGGCGCTGCGTGTGCGTCGGCCCGCTCGACCGCGACCGTGCCTTCGCCGATCAGGTGCGCGACCGGGCGCGTTCGGTCGGGATCGCCGACCGGCTCACGTTCGCCGGCCCGCGCACCGGTCGGGCCCTGGAGAACCGGTACGCGGCCGCGGACCTGCTCGTGCTGCCGTCCCGGGGCGAGACGTACGGGATGGTGGTCACCGAGGCGCTGGCCCGCGGGATCCCGGTGCTGGTGACCGGGGTGAACGGGGTACCGGAGGCCCTCGGTCGGGCACCCGACGGCAGCCTGCCCGGGCTGCTCGTCCCGCCCGGTGACCCGGCCGCGCTGGCCGGCGCGCTCCGGCGGTGGCTGGCCGAGCCCGACCTGCGGCGCCGGCTGCGGCGGTCCGCGCGCGACCGTCGAGCCACGCTGACCGGCTGGGCGGCGACCTCGGCGCTGGTGTCCGATGCCCTCTCCGGGTTCGCGACGAGACTGGGCGCGACCCGATGACCGAGGTGATCCGGGTCAGCCCGGCCTGGCTGGGCGTTCGTGAGGCCGCCGACGCCGCGGCCCGCGCGGCGGACCTGGTCCCGCTGGTCAGCCGCCGGCTGGCCGGCCGTTCCCGGCTGGTCATCCACGATCTCGGCTGCGGTACCGGCTCGAAGGGGCGCTGGCTCGCTCCGCAGATCTCCGGCCCGCAGCACTGGGTTCTCCACGACCGCGACGCGGACCTGCTCGGGTACGCCGCGGCCGACATGGTCGACAAGGCCGCCGACGGCTCACCCGTGACGGTCGAGACCCGGCGCGCCGACGTGACCCGGCTGACCGCCCACGACCTGGCCGGCGCCGACCTGGTAACCGCGTCGGCGCTGCTCGACCTGCTCACCGCCGACGAGGTGGACCGGATCGTGGCCGCCTGTGCCGGAGCCGGGTGCCCGGCGCTGTTCACCCTCTCCGTCGCCGGCCGGGTGGAGCTGACCCCGGCCGACCCGCTGGACGCCACCATCGGCGCGGCCTTCAGCGCCCACCAGCGCCGGCCGCAAGGGGACCGGCGGCTGCTCGGCCCGGACGCCGTCGAGGCCGCGGCCGCCGCGTTCGCCCGGCACGGGGTGGCGACGGTGGTCCGCCCCAGCCCGTGGCGCCTGGGCCCGGATGATGCCGCCCTGATGTCGGAGTGGCTGGTGGGGTGGCTGGCGGCAGCGTGCCAGCAGGAACCGGAGTTGGCCGGCCCGGCGGCGGCGTACGCGCACCGCCGGCTGACCGAGGTGGCACGGGGCCAGCTCTGGGTACTAGTGCACCATGACGATCTGTTCGCCCGGGGTGGTTGAGCCCTTACAGGGAGGTTTCCTTTGCGCGACGCCTCTACGGCGGTACCCGCACGGCCGGCACCCCGCGCAACGCGGATCATCTGGGCCTGGGTACGCGTGCTCGGCGGTCTGGGCATCCTCGCCCTGCTGGTATGGCGGGTGGGCACCGGCCCGTTCCTCGACGGGGTACGCATGGTGGACAGTTCGGCGCTCGCCACGGCGTTCGGCATCGGCGTGCTGACCACGGTCTGCTGCGCGTGGCGGTGGCGCCTGATCGCCGCCGGCCTCGGTGTGCGGCTGCCACTGCGCGGCGCGGTGTCGGCCTACTACCGGTCGCAGTTCCTCAACACGACACTCCCCGGCGGGGTGGTCGGCGACGTCCACCGCGCCGTCCGGCACGGCCTCGACATCGGCGACGTCGGCCTCGGCGTGCGCTCGGTGGTCCTGGAGCGGCTCGCCGGCCAGACCGTGCAGATGACGATCGCGGTGGTCGTGCTGTTCGCGTTCCCCTCGCCGGTACGGTCGCACATGGCCGCCGTGGTCGCCGCGATCGTCGTGGCCGGGTTCGGCGTGGGGGTTGTGGCCTGGCTGCTGGCCCGCGACCGGTCGCGCCGCTGGGTCCGGGCCCTGCGCGCGGTCGGATCCGACATCCGGCGCGGCCTGCTCGCCCGCCGCACCTGGGTCGGCGTGGTCATCGCCTCGTGCGTGGTGATGGCTGGCCACCTGGCCACGTTCGTGCTCGCGGCCCGGACCGCGGGCGCGACCGCGCGGCTGACGTTGCTCGTACCGTTGACGCTGCTGGCCCTGCTCGCGATGGCGCTGCCGCTGAACGTGGCCGGCTGGGGCGCGCGCGAGGGTGTGGCGGCGTGGGCGTTCGGTGCCGCCGGCCTGACCACGACGCAGGGTGTGGCGACCGCCGTCACCTACGGCGTGCTCGTGCTCGTCGCCAGCCTGCCCGGGGCGGCCGTGCTCGTGGTCCGGTGGCTCGGCCCCGGGGTCCGCGCGAGCGGAGGGGGCGCCGGCATTGCGGCGCCGGCGGAGGGAAGCGCCGGTGGGTGAGCGACCGTACATCCTGTTGAGCTGCGGCATGTCGATCGACGGCTACCTCAACGGGGTGACCGACCAGCGGCTGCTGCTGTCGAACGCCGCCGACTTCGACCGGGTCGACGCGGTACGCGCGGAGAGCGACGCGATCCTCGTGGGCGCGCGGACCATCCGGCGGGACAACCCGCGACTGCTCGTCCGCTCACCGCAGCGGCGGGAGGAACGCGCCGCCCGCGGCCTGCGACCCTCGCCGATCAAGGTGACCGTGACCCGCTCCGCGGAGCTGGACGCCTGCGCCAGCTTCTTCACCGTCGGCGACGCCGAGAAGATCGTGTACTGCGCGACGGCGGCGGTCGACGACGCGGTGGCGAAGCTCGGCGAGGTCGCGACCATTGTGGATGGCGGGCAGCCGGTGGACCTGCGCCGGCTGGCCGAGGACCTGTACGCCCGCGGCGTCGGCCGGTTGATGGTGGAGGGCGGCGGGACCATGCACACCCAGTTCCTGACCGCCGGCCTCGCCGACGAGCTGCACCTCGTAGTGGCGCCGTTCTTCGTCGGGGACTCCCGAGCCCGCCGCTTCGTCGGCGACGGCCGCTTCCCGTGGAACCCGGACCGCCGGGCCACCCTGGCCGAGGTACGTCAGATCGGGGACGTGGTTCTGTTGCGGTACGCCCTGTCGGCCCGGTTCGGCAGCAGCTGAGGTGAGGAGATCGATGGACGACACGCTACCGATCGCGGCCGTACGCACCCAGGTTCCGGTACCGCTACGGTTTCCCGACGGGTACGCGACGACGGCCGCGGTATTCTCCTTCACCGGGCTGGTGGACGTCGGCGAGCACCTCGCGCTCGGCCTGGGCGACTGGGGTGACGCGCTCGCCCGCGGCGCGGCGGGCGGGCCCGCGCCACTGGTGCGCGTGCACAGCGAGTGCCTCACCGGAGACGTGTTCGGCAGCCAGCGCTGCGACTGCGGGTCCCAACTGCGCGAGGCGGTCGAGCGGGTCGCCACCGCCGGCGGGATCCTGCTGTACCTGCGCCAGGAGGGCCGCGGCATCGGCCTGTACGCCAAGCTCGACGCGTACGCGCTGCAGGACACCGGCCTGGACACCTACGAGGCGAACCTCGCCCTCGGCCGCGACGAGGACGAGCGGGACTACACGGTCGCGGCGCAGATGCTGCGCGCCCTGGGCGTGAAGCGCATCGCCCTGCTCAGCAACAACCCGGACAAGGCCGCCCAGCTCGCCCGGCTCGGGGTGCGGGTCGCCGAACGGGTGCCGACCGGCGTACACCTGACCCCGGCCAACGCCGGTTACCTGGCGGCGAAGGCCCGACGCTGCGCGCATACCCTGAAGGTCTGATGTCCGTGCTCACCCGCCTCCGGCGGCGCCCGGCCGAGGAACCGGCGGGCGATCCGCCGCGGTGGCGTACCGTCCTGACCCGGGTGACCACCGTCCTGGCCGGCCTGCTCGTGCTGTTCGTGCTCGTCGCGCCGGACGAGCTCAGCCGGCTCACGCCGGGCGCGCTCGTCCGCATCCCGGTGGAGGCGCTCCTCGGCATGGCGCTGGTCCTCGTCCTGCCGGCGAAGGCGGGACGGGTCGCGGCCGTCGCCGTCGGTGTGGCCGTGGGCCTGCTCGCGATCGTGGAGATCGTCAGCATGGGCTTCTCGGCGGTCCTCGACCGGCCGTTCGACCCGGTGTTCGACTGGTTCTTCCTCGATGCCGCGGTCGGGTTCCTGACCCGCTCGGTCGGCAAGGTCGCCGCGTACGGCTCGGTGGTTGCCGCGGTGCTCCTCGCCGCGGGCCTCCTGGTCCTCACGACACTGTCGGTCGTCCGGCTGTCCCGCCTGGTGGTCCGGCACCGCGAGCGGTCGACCCGGGTCGTCGCCTGGCTCACAGTCGTCTGGAGCTCGTGCGCCCTCTTCGGCGTGCAGATCGTCCGGGACGTGCCGGTGGCCGCGCACCCGTACTACGACCGCTTCCAGCAGGTACGCGCGGAGCTGCGGGACCAGGAGGCGTTCGCCGCGCAGGCCAACGCGGACGCCCTCCGCGACCGCTCGGCGACGCTCGCCGGGTTGCGCGGCAAGGACGTCGTCGTGTCCTTTGTGGAGAGTTACGGCCGCTCGGCGCTGGAACACCCGGACCTGGCACCACAGATCAGCGCGGTACTCGACGCCGGTGACCAGCGCCTGCGCGCGGCCGGATTCGCGTCCCGCAGCGCGTACCTGATCTCACCGACCACGACCGGCGGCAGCTGGCTGGCCCAGGCGACGCTGCTGTCCGGGCTGTGGGTGGACAACCAGCAGCGCCACGACAACCTGGTGACGAGCGACCGGGTGACGCTGGCCGGCGCGTTCCGGCAGGGCGGCTGGCGGACGGTCGGCGTCATGCCCGGAATCACCAAGGCGTGGCCCGAGGGCGTGTTCTTCGGGTACGACCGGATCTACACCGCGCCGGATCTCGGGTACCACGGCCCGAAGTTCGCCTTCGACACCGTGCCCGACCAGTTCACCCTCTCGGTCTTCCAGCGGTCCGAGTACGCGGCCCCCGGGCGCGGCCCACTGATGGCGGTGATCCCGTTGACGTCCAGCCACGCGCCGTGGACCCCGGTTCCCCGGTTCATCGACTGGGCCGCGGTCGGGGACGGTTCGTCGGGCTTCGGCGGCGCGGCCGTCCCGGCCGATGCGGTGCTGCGCCGCGACGCGGCCAAGATGCGCGCCGACTACCGGCGCTCCGTCGAGTACACGTTGACCACGCTCCTCTCCTATGTGGAGCGGTACGGCGACGACGATCTGGTGCTCGTCTTCCTCGGCGACCACCAGCCGGCTTCGGTCGTCACCGGCGGGAGCACCAGCCGGGACGTACCGATCACGATCGTCGCCCGGGACAGGGCGGTGCTCGACCGGATGGCCGGATGGGGCTGGCAGGAGGGCCTGAAACCCGGGTCGCAGGCGCCGGTCTGGCGGATGGACGAGTTCCGGGACCGCTTCCTCAGCACGTTCGGATAATCGACCGCGTTCTGGGCCGCCGCGCTGGACCTCCGGCCCGCTCTGTCGGGGAGGAGGGCCGGTTCCGGGTGCTCGCCGGCCGGCATCCCAACCCTTCCCCGCGGGTCGCGCAGACGCCGGTGAGCATCGGCGGCCCGCTCGCCCCGCCGGCCGTGCGGTGGCCGCTACCGTTGCGGCCGGTCCCGGCTCGCCGGATCCGTGGCAGGGGGTTGAGGTGCGGGTGATCAGGGCAGCTGGTGCGCGGGTTACCCGTTCACGCAGTCGGGGATGAAGTACGACGGCGGGAAGGACAGGGCGTCCCACCTGGTCCAGCCCTGCACTCCGGTGGTGGTGTCACGCACGTAGAACCAGACCGTACCGGTGAGGGTTCCACAGTGGACGTCGATGCCGTGACTCGGGTAGCCCAGCCCGAGAACGATGTCGCAGGTGATGTGCGGATACCTGCGGATGCGCGCCCCGTCCCGGAACGATATCCCTCCGCCGTTGTAGAGATCTGGGTGGATGCCGTGACCGCCGCAATGGGCAGCGGCCGGGCCGGCGGGTACCACCACGCCGAACAGGGCGAGCACCAGTGCGGCCGCGATGGCGAGCAGTCGAGATCGCATGCGGGACCTCCGTTCTCTGGAGTTCTTTGTCAACGTGGTGGGCAGTGATGCGACCAGGATGCGGCGGGGCGGCACACGGACGGCATGCAGGACGGCATGCGGGACGGCATGCGGGACGGCATGCAGGACCGCACCCGCCGGCCAACGCAGACGTCCCGCACGCCGCCGAGGCGGTGCGCCGGGTGACCGCCGCACGGCCCCGGTGCGTCGGCCCCGGTCGTATGCGGTCTCGTGAGCCGACGCGTACCAGGCGTATGTGCGCGCCATCAGACCATGGGCGCGCAGCGGCAACGACCGCGTGCGTCCGTACGAGGTGCCGGCGCGTACCGGCTCCCCGGATCGGACCGGATGTATCTGCCTCACCGAGGAGGAGAAGTGCTCCAACACGTTCCACGGGTGGCGGCGCGCACCGGCTTGCGTCGCGCCATCGTGATTGTCGGCAGCCTGGCCTTGGTAGCCGGGCTGACCGGTCCCGCCCTGGCGGCGGACGATTCGGCCACGCAGGAATTCGACACCGTGGCACCCGACCGCGAGATCGTCTCCGGTCTGCGCGACATGTCATCGGCCGAAATCACAGCGGGCGATGTGACCGGCACCTCGCTGGGCGGTTCCGCCCTCGGGGAGTTTCTGGACGGGGAGTTCCAGGACGTGGTCAACATCAGTTCCGTGCGGGTCTACACGTTCGGCGGTGACACCTGGGCCATTCCGGCGGACCAGCCGTTCACGGCGGTTACCGGCCTCAATGCCGCGGGCGAGCGGGTGTACGTGCTGAATCCCGTCGTCAAACCCGCCGAGATCGCGCTGCAGGCCGGGTACGCCGTACCGCCCAGGAGCGCGTTCAGCTACAACAACAGCAATGCGTGGGCCGAGACGGTCGGCACCTGGCGGCGGTGGATCTTCTGGACGCTCACCAAGGCGAACAACTGGCGCCCGTGCAGCACGTGCGTCGCGCACGACTATTTCCGGATGTACGGAAAGATGCGGGCGGGTTCCGTGCAGGGCAGCGCACCCGACGAGGGTTACAAGCAGGCGTGGATCGAGTTCGACCACACCGGCGGCAACAACCTGGCGCCGTTCGAGCCCGACCAGCCGGCGAACAGCTACGCCGGTGTCGCGAACCAGATCGTCACCGTCGGGTTCGGCGCCAGTTTCGGAATCAACATCGGCGTGCCACCGCTGACCGGTAGCGGAACCGTCGATGCCAGCTACGGCGGGTCGATGACCCAGTCGACAGAGAACTGGCATCCCGTCATCCGCACCGAGGACTACTCCGGAGGTGTGCAGTGGTGCCGTTACCAGAGCGCCGAGTTCACCGGCACGAAGACCATCAGCACCCGGGTGTCCGTGCGGACGTCCGCCACGGGCAGCCCTGGCGGCTGGTTCGTCCTACGCGGCCAGCGGGACACCACCTCGAGATGCCCGAGCCGGATCTGAACGGACGTTGACGATGGTGCACCGGTTCCACCTCGGCCGCCGCGTGGCCGCGATCGGCTTGATCGTCGTGCTGCACCCAGCGGCGGCATGCTCGATGGGCGCATCATCGGACGTGCTGCCGGCACCGTCGGTGTCGGCAGCACCGCCCGCCGGCCCCGCTCCTCTGGCACGGTGTGCCGAGGGCCCCGAGACGCGTCCCGACGGCACCCTCCCCGACACCCTGCACCGCTACTGCGGACGGGTCATGGTCACGATCGACGGCCAGTCGCGGACCGTGGCGATCGGGTTCGTCGCCGATCGTCCCGCGAACCCGTTGGCCGGGCGGTCCGTGCTCGTCTACCATCCCGGCGGTCCGGGGCTGTCGCCGCTGCGGCACCTGTTCGAGAGCCCACCCGTGGTCGATTACCGCCGGTACGCCGTGCTGGCCTGGAACGGCGCCACGTCATCGTCGGTCACCGGCGCGTGCGGCCCGAACCACCTCTCGTTCGCAGCCGACCGGGGACCGCACTTCGCGCAGCGTGCCGAGGCCGCCGCGCGCGAGTGCCTGGCCCGTCCGCGGGACTACCCGTGGTCGGGGGCCCGGGCGGCGGCCGACGAACTCGAGGCTGTGCGGGCGAGCCTTGGCCTGGCCTCGGTCGACCTGCTGACCCATTCGTACGGCACGGCTATCGCCGAGGCCTACCTACAGCGGTACCCGCACCGCGTTGGCCGGGCCGTGCTCGACGGCCCGATTGCCACCGACGCGACGTGGCAGGACCGGATCGACGCCGTGTCCGCGTCGACCTCCTCGGTGCTCCGGAAGCTGTTCGACTCGTGTGCAACCGGATGCGCGCCGGGGGTCACCGGGGCACTGGGCGGCGGTCGCGACTACACCGCGGTGCGGAGCGCCCTGCTCGCCGCGCGCCCGCGGGTCGGGAACAGCCAGGTGAGGCTCACCGGTGCGGTGCTGGACCAGGCCACCCTCATCGCGTTGCGCAGCGACGAGTACTGGCCCGCCTACCTGGACGCGCTCGAGCGTGCGTTCGGCGGCGACGCCACCGAGTTGTGGACCCTCGGCGAGCGTTACATCACCGCGGTCGACCGCCGCGTCTTCTACGCCGCGATGTGTACGGACATCGACCATCCCCGCGCCGTCGAGGACTATAACCGGTACCACGCCCCGCTGCTCGATGCGTACGCCGCCGAACTCGCCCCGTGTGCCGCCTATCAGCACGTACTATCCCCGGTGCCGAAGCCGGCACCGGAATCGCCGGACGTGTTGGTCATCGCGTCGCCGTTCGACGTCCTCACACCGGCGGCGCTCGTCGCATCCTCGCCCCGGTTGTCCCGGTACCCACTCTGCGTTACCGGGGTGGCGGCGCACACCAACATCGCGGATCCGCGGGTGGACCGCATCGTGGCCGGATTCCTGGCGGGCGGGAGCGCCGACCAGGCCAAGGCGGACTGCATGTTGCTGGCACGGCCCGGATGAAACGTCAGATTCTCGCCAGCCTCGCGCGGACAGCTTCGGCATCCGGGTGGCCGAGTTCATCGAGGATGCACAGGGCCTGCTGCCACGACGTGCCCGCGGCTTCGATGTCGCCGGCGGCGTGCTGGGTGTCCCCGAGGCGCGTCAAGGTCTCCGCTTCGTAGTGCAGGTCCCCGGCCTCGCGCAGCATCTCCAGTGCCTGCCGGAAGTTCGCGATCGCGTCCCGATGGTGGCCGAGGTGGTGATGCGCGAGCCCGAGGCTGTGCTGCGTGTGCGCGACTCCGTGCCGGTCGCCGAGTCCCCGGTGCAGGGCGATGGCCTGTTCACAATGGATGATCGCTTCGGGGTACCGGCCAAGGTGGATCTGGGCCAGGCCGACGCAGTGCAGTGCCTGGGCAAAGCCGAGTTGGTGTCCGGCAGTCCGGTGGAGGTCGAGCGCCTGTTCGGCGTGGCGCAGCGCGGCGGCGTAGTCGCCCTGTCCGTCGTGCAGGAGGCTCATGAACAGGTGGTTGTACGCCTGACCGGCGCTGTCGCCCAGCTGGCCCAGCAGCTCGGAGGAGTGGCACAGATGCTCCTGCGCCCTGTCGTAGCGCTGCAGCGCCACATAGGACAGTGCGAGGTGGCCGCTTGCCCGTGCCTGGCCCGCTAGATCGCCGGCCTTCTCAGCCGCGGCCAGACCGGTGCGTTCCATGGCGGCCCAGTCGTGCCAGTGACCCCGCCGGTCGAGGTAGCCCGCCAGCGCGTCGGCGAGCTGCCACGTCCGGTCGCCAAGTCCGTGCTCGGCCGCCAGTTTCTGTACGCCGAGGAGTACGGCATGCTCGGTGGTGAACCATGCCACCGCCTGTCCGGCGTCGGCGAGGCCGACCGGATCGGAGCCGGGCTCGGGTGTCGCGAGGTCGAGCGGGAGCCGGTGCGGGTACGTCAGGACCGCCGCCGCGTAGGCCGTGTGCAGGTAGTGGTCGACCGCGCGCCGGACCGCGGCGAGCCGGTCCGCCTCGGCGTCCACGGTCCGGGCAAGCTCGGCGGCGTACGCGCGCAGCAGGTCGTGGAGCACATACCGACCGGGTACGTGCTCGGTGATCAGATGCGCACGGGCCAGCTCATCGAGCAGCGGGCGGGTCCCCTCCACCGGCTGCCCGAGAAGGCTCGCCGCCGCAGCGGTCGCGATGTCAGGCCCGGGGTGCAGACCGAGCATCCGGAACAGCCCGGAAGCCGCCGGCTTGAGTCGCTCGTAGGACCAGGAGAAAACGGCCCAGACGTCGCTTTCGGGGTCGCCGCCCAGCTTGCCCCGTGCGGCGGAGAGTTCCCGGGACAGACTGACGAGCGGGAACCCCGGATGGATCGCGGCGCTGGCGGCGACCATGGCCAGCGCAAGAGGCAACCGGGCGCACTGCCCCGCGATGTCCGCGGCGGCTCGGGCCTCCGCGGCCACCCGGTCCGCGCCCAGCCGCCGGACGAGGAACTCACCCGCCTCGACCTCGCTGAGCACGTCCAGGGTCATGGGGTAGGCGCCCTCCCCGGCGACCAGCCCGGTGAGCCGGTTCCGGCTGGTGACCATGACCAGGCACTCCGGCGTACCCGGCAACAACGGCCGGATCTGCTCGGTGTCCAGGGCATTGTCGAGCACGACCAGGACACGGCGGCCGGCCACGAGGCTGCGGTAGAGCGCGGCCTGGGCGTCCAGGCTGACCGGGATCGCGTCCGGCTGCACGGCGAAGGCGTCGAGGAAGCCGCGCACCGCCTCGGCCGGACTCATCGCCGGTGCGCCCGGATGGAACCCACGCAGGTTGACGTACAGCTGACCATCCGGGAACCGGCCGGTGACCTGATGAGCCCAGTGCACGGCCAGCGCGGTCTTGCCGACGCCGGCGGTACCCATCAGGGCGACGACCGTCGCGGTGGCCTCGTCCCCGACCCCGGTGACGAGCCTGTTGAGGGTAGCCAGCTCTGTACCGCGGCCGGCGAACCCCCGCACGTCCAGGGGCAACTGCGCGGGAACGGGCCGCCCGGGGACCGGTCGGGCGGGTAGGACCGGATCCGGCGGCGAGAGCCGTACCGTCCGATGGGTGCGCAGGTCGAGACCCGGATCGGCCTGCAGGATGAGCCGCTCCAGGTCGCGCAGCGCCGAACCGGGCTCCAGGCCGTACTCCTCGGCCAGCGTCTGCCGGGTCCGGCGATAGACGCCCAATGCGTCGGTGGTCCGACCGCTGCGGTACAGCGCGAGCATCAGCTGGGCAACGAGGCGCTCGTTGCCAGGGCTCTGGGCAACCGCTTCGGTCAGCGCGGGCACGACCTTCTCGTGGTTGGCGCAGGTCAGTTCGGCGTCGAACAGCTCCGCCGACGCGGCCTCGCGCTGCTCCCGAAGGTGCACGCGCGCGGGCTCGGCGAACGCTGCCCGGACTCCCGCCAGCGGAACCGAGCCGCGCCACAGCGAGAGCGCCTCACGCAGCAGCCCGGCCGTTGTCACCGGCGATCCCGCGGCGCGAGCGCGCGCGACGCGAGCTTCGAACACCGCAAGGTCGAGCTGACCGGTTGCGATGAGCAGCCGGTACCCGGCCGGTTGCCGGTCCACCGTAGCCAGTGCCCGGGTACCGTCGTGGAGCGCACCGCGCAGCGCGGACATCATGTTCTTGATCTGGGCGCTCGCCGTACGCGGCGGGGCCTCGCCCCACATCGCGTCGATGATCTCCGCAGTGGCGACAACACGGTCGGCGTGCAGCAGCAGAAAGGCGACCAGGTCCAACTGCTGCCGCCGGGTGACGCGCAGCGGCGCGCCGGCCGCGACGATCTGGACTGGCCCGAGGATGCGGAACCTGCAATCAACATCATCCACGGTCATCGCTGCCGATGATACGCTCCAGCACCGGCAGCGCCACCGCCATCCCGGTACCGTGTGCCGGTACGGATGGGGAACCCTGCGTGACGGTGCGGCGCGCACATTTGATCAAGGCTCGGACTCGTCGGGGCAGGTCCCGGCCGGTATCCGGTCGCGCTGTCCGCGGCGGGTTTCCGGGCTTGACCGGCGCCCGGGCTGGAGGTCGTACCGCAACGCCAGCGCAATCCGGTCAACTGTCCAATGAAGACGGTCACGGTCAGGGCCGGGGCAGCAGGATCATGAGGCCGAACAGGGTGGCTCGCTGCGTGCGGCGAACACCCTGCCGACCCCGCCGCTCCGATAGGTCCGGACGGAGAATCTGTTGAGCCGTACTTATGGTGTGGGCGCCGGCCGAGGGTCAACGCTGCCTGGGCCTGGACGCGTTCGATGAGGACAGCGGTGGTGGACGATGCGCGCGAGCCGGTCGCCGCCGTGATCCTGACCGAGTGGGGACGGGTGTGGGGATGTGATCCGATGACGATCGGGTCCACGCCGGCCGTCTCGCCCGCCGCGATCTGGGCCCGTGCATTGGAACTCGTCGATTCTCTGCGGCTCGTGGCGGTCGAAACGCTCGTCCGCGACGACGACGTTGAGTGGCAGCGCCTGGTGGCCGGTTCCGGCTTCGCCATGGTCGGCGATACCTCCGGCACCTGTTGGATGGATGCCGAGGAACGTCCTGCGGTCGCCCCCTTTCCAAGCGGACTCACGCTGTCGGACCGTACTCGGCAGGGGTGGTTGCCGCATCCCTTGCGTACCCGCAACGGCTCCGCCGTGCAGGCACGGCTCCGCCGTGCAGGCACGGCTGCGCCAGTGCTCGCTCTATGACCCTTCGCTCGATCTGGCCATCCGGGCCGAGCACGGCGAGGTCGCCGGGTACGCCCTTTTCTGGTTCGACCCGGTCACCCGGGTCGGTCTCGTGGAGCCGATGCGGGTAGAGGACGCTTACCAACGACGCGGACTGGCCCGCGCGATGCCGACCGAGGGCTTGGCGCGACTCGTGCGGCGTGGCGCCCGCCGCCTGAAGGTCGGGTACGGCACAGACATCGCTCGCGCCCTCTATGTCGGCGCCGGCTTCCAGGTCACCTCCTCCTGCCGCACGTACCGCACGGAACGGCGCGGCGGCGACCACTGAGATCCAACTCGCTGGGACCGCGCCGTGCGCCCAGGTGAACCCATCGGCCAGTACCACGTCGGCCGGCTCACCAGCCGTACAGCCGGTGCCGGACTGTCGGGCTCCGGCGTCGCGCTGTACGAGGGGCTGGATGACATCCTCGTAATGATCGACCGCATGATGATCCTGATGCAGCCGACAACGCTGAGACATTCATCTCGGCTATTTGAGGATGTGTCACCACAAGCCGGCGGCATAGTGGGGTGTGGCGTTTAAGCTGGGTATAGGTGGTTAGGTGTGCTGCTGCGGAGTTGGACCGTGCCATTCGGAGTCGCGCTGTACCTGAACCGTCGATACCATATCGATCCCGATCCGCTGTCCTCAGTGGCCGGTGTGTGGGCTACGGCCCCTAATGTGCAACGGCTGGTACGCTGGCGTGGCAGCACCACTGGTGCCTGTCGCCTCGCGTTGAGCGACCTGGGCGCGTGCGGGATCTTACCTCGCCGCTCGCGAGTACGAGCTGGGTGTGCTGCGATTCCCGATTACTACCGCGACGACGACGTAGCGGTCCACGTCACTGTGGGCGGGTCGGCATTGGGTTACCCAAGCGCATTCCGACAAGTGCCTTACTCCGGTGTGGTGTTGGGTCAGGTCGAGTACCAGGAGTATGCCGAGGGTCGCGCTAGTGCCAGAGTAGTCGGCCGCTTGCGTCAGGTAGGAGCGTTCGAGCGCCTCGCGTGATGCATCCCGAAGTTCGCGCTTGACCTCGACGAAGAACCTGGTTGTTCCGAATCCGAGCTTGATGTCGGCGCGTCCGGTGGCAACGTTGGGCACCTCTACATCGATGCGGCCAGCGAGCATGCCTCGGCGCAGCCAGTCCGCGAAGTCGTTTTGTAGACGTGCTTCCCGTGGTGGTGGGCTGGTCGGCTGCAGATAGTCGATGTCCGTCGACCGCTGGAGATCATGTCGAGCTGCCAGGAACATGACTGTTTCCTCGACCGCAGCGTCGAATGCGCGCCGCACGTCACCGGTGTAGTCCGCGCACCGTTGCAGCCCGAGGGTTATCCGCTCCAGCAGTCGGGCAGTCACCGGATCGCGGCTAGCGGCCCGAGTAACGGCGGCGTTGTATACGACCCCCTCTACGAGACGGAGCGCATCGTCATCGAGCTGGCTCGCGACGATGGCCGCGTCCGCGGCACCGAGCTCGGCGAGGAGCGTGGGCGCGACACCGCCGAGCCGGCGCCAGACATGTGGGTCGGATTCGTCGGCCGTCGGATCGGGCTGGCTCAGCCGCTCGTGCAGCAGGCGAAGCTGGTCGATCCGGGCCAGCTGCCGCGTTCCGCGTTCCGCCTCCTCCACCGCGTACCGGAGCTGGGCCAGCAGGCTACGTCGCCGTGCGAGCGTTGACTCAACCATCGGCTGGATGAGTCGGGAGAATCCGTCGGGGTCGAGAATGCCGGGAACGGGGACAACCGCACGGTCGAGTACGTACGCGTCAAGGATGGCTTCCAGTGCACTCCAGGCATCAAGCCAAACAGGCGGGGCGGTCTCCTGCAGCGCCCGGTCGAGGATCACTGACAAGCGTCCCCAGGCGAAGGCGGCCTCATTCCGGGGTCGTCGCCAAACCGGGATGTTCGTGCGTAGGAGTCCAGCCGTGCGATTGTCGAGCTGTCTGGAGAGCGCGGCACGAGCGGTTCGCAGGTCATCTGCTGAGCCGCGGAAGAACGCCATGACGGCGTCGATCCCAGCACCGTACAAGGCTGCATCGTGGCGTGCCTCCTCGGCCCCCTCAACATTGGCGAAACACCTCCGGGCGGCGACCAACACCAGTGGCACCTCACCGGCCGTGCCGCTTGCCGCCAGTCTCAACAGATCGAGTCCTCGTTCGAAGGTGGCGTCGGCTGCCGCGTCAGGTACGCCTTCCAGAGCCACCAACGTCTGGCGGAGGGCGGATCCGGTGGACGTGTCCGCCCACCACGCATCAAGCGCGGCGCCGACCAAACGAGGCAGCCGTTCGAGGTACTCGCCGTCGAGCGTAGTGATGTCGCCGGGCGTAAGGACGGCCAGCGTCCGCAGCGGATTGCCGACGCCTGTGAGCGCAAGCCGCAAAGCCCCCTCACCATGCGCAGCGGCCAGTAGCGGTCGGTCGGCGACCGTGGCAGCCTGTCCGTGCAGGAACACGTCGTACAACTCGAACCCATGCGATCGCACGAACTCGGGTGAGCCAAGCAGTTCGTCGGTCGCGTCCTGCAACGCCAGGACGCTGGACTGCCGGCCGATCCCCGTCAGCAGCGAAGCGATCCAGGGGCCGGGCACACTGGAGTGTTCGGACAGCTCCAGCACCATCGAGCGGCAAGCCAGGTGAGCGAGTGGCCCGGCGACCGTACGCGTCAATTCTTCCTCGTCATCGCCGGTCAGCTGGGACATCAGTTCTCGCAGTGCTGGAACGCCGCGGCTGGTTGATGCGGCCGCCAGAAGGCTATCGAGTCGTGCCGACATCACCACAACGGCTGGCCACGGCCTGGTGGTGCGATGATCGTAGCTCCGGCAAGCGCCCCGCGGACGAGTGCCTCATCAGCGGTGGTTACCACGATCTGCAGGCCCGGGGTCACGGCGCAGAGCCGTTCCAGCGCCGTCAGAAGAGCGACGGCGTCTTCTTCCTGTACCTCCTCGGACCGTGGGCTGTCGACGAACAGCAGTCCAGGATGGGTCGCGATACCGTGCCGGTGCCCGATCCTCAGCAACGCCACCACCACGGCGATGCGCAAGCGGAGCCGCTCACCCGGCGACTGCGTCCTGAACCATTCTCGTGGACCGCCGGTCTTGTACACCTGGAGGCGGCCGGCCCGATCAATGATCACCCGGTCGAGGTTGCGGAACCCGAAGCTTCGCGCCAGTCGGACGGTCGCGACATTCAGCTCGCTGAATAGCTCATTGCTCGCCGCCTCGTGGTTCTCGGTGAGAATCGCATCAGCCGCATCGAGCACGGCGCGAACCTCTTCGTCCCGATCCTCCGCGGGAATGGGCAGCGACTCCAGGGCCGCGATGGCTCCCTCCAGCCGGGCGATCTGGTTCGCCAGTTCACGTTGCCGATCGGAACCTTCACGGGTCTGCGTCATCGACAGGACATGCTCGGCACGTGCCAGCTCCCGACGTCGTTGCTCGGCGTTCGCTGCCGTCGCGTCGTGGTGCGCCTTCGCCGCCGCCTCGGCTTTGTGGCTCGCGGCCAGCCGCCATTTAGCTTCCTCAGCGGTCGCTGACTGGTCCGGGGCGCGCTTGACGTGACCTGTGGGCTCCGCACACACCGCGCAGATCGCACGGGTCCGCTCCGCAGTTCGTCGTTCGGGACTGATGGGTGTCTCGCACCTGGGACAGACCTTCGGATCGAGGGCATGGAACAACAACCTTGCCGAGTGCCTTTCGCGGATGTCGTTCAGGCGTTTCTCGTCAGATTGTCGTTGCCAGCGCAGCAGCTCGTACGTCTCCCGTGCGTCGCGGAGATGCACCTCGGCGGCGATCACAGCGGTCGTCAACTCGGACACCCTTTGGATTAGTGTGGCAGTGGCCGGGTGTTCCTGGAACATCGCGAACTCCGCCTGTGCCGCCTGCAACTGCGCCCGAGCGGCGCCGCGCTGGCTATCGAGCAGGCGCCGCATTCGTGCCGAGTCAGCCTTGGCGACCCGGTCGGCCTCGGCGAGTTGGGCGCGCGTAGCTTTGATCCTCGTCAGCAGCGCAGCGCTGGGCAGGTCGAGGAAGACCTGCAACAGGCGGCCCACCAGCCCACCGACGACCACATCGCCGAGTAGCGCCTGCTCCCCTCCGGGCGGCAGGTACAGCGCCCCGAAGTAAGCCGGCCAGCCGTACGTGGCTTTACCGGTGCTCGTGCGACTGGAGGCGGATTCGAGCCTCTCGAGGTGTAGCAGCTCCATCATCAGTGTCTCGACCATGGCGCGGAAGCTGGCCTGGTCGGTAGCGTGGAGGATCTCGACGATCCCGCGGTCGGGTTGCGCAGTCTCGACACCGATGAGGCTGGCCGCGTGAGGCGCGGACAGCACGCGCCCTTCGGTCAGCGCACCGCTCTTGATGGCGAGCCGGAAGCCCAGCGCCCGGCCAGCGACAACCGCATCACACTCCACGCGGCTCAGCCAACTACGCACTACGCCTTGCAGGCTGTCGCGGGGCGATCCGCGTAGGCACCAGGTGAGCAACTCGAGCACGCTGGTCTTACCCCGCAAGTTGTCGGCCGTCAGCACGGTGAGGCCGGGGCCGAATCTCATCTCCGTATCGAAGGGACCGTGCGGCGTGACGGACCTCGTACCCACGATCCGCAGTCGTAGCAGTGAAAGGGCCCGGGGCAGCGCAGCAGACAGCTCCAGCGCCAAGCCGTTTTCGCCGAACACCCGCTCCACAACCGGGACCGGTACGCCCGATCTGGCCGCTATGCGGCTAGTGAGATCCTCCGCCATCATCCGACGCCGCCCGTGTGTTGGTGATGCCGTCGCAGCCGGGCGCGAACTCGTGGTGCGATCGTGTCGATATGGCTTCCGATCACGGTGTCGCGATACTCGCTCTGCTGGTACTGCCGGTCCTTGAGCTCGGTACCTCGGTAGCCGTCCGCGAATGCGGCAACCTCGCGGGTACGTTCAACGAAGTAGGCGAAGACAGGGGCGTCGCGCACGATGCGGTCAGCGGTGTCTCTTCCAGACCTGGTCAGGTAGTAGTCGTGCCGTTGAACCCGGGCCGGGCTGCCCCGTTTGCGGCGTACGACGAGGTGGGCACTGCGCAGCACAGCCAGGGCATCGTCCAGCGGTTCATACGCGCCGAACAGAAAACGAAGCATTGGATAGCGCCTGACCTCGGGCTCCTCCGAATCCAGAATGGCCTGCGCCCGGTGCAGCAGTTCGGTGTCGCCGCATCGCTCGTACTCGTTCAGTAACTCGTCGGCGAAGAAGTCGGGATTGCGTACCCAGAAGTCCAGCTTCTGCAGACGAACTTGGCTCTCCAACACGGCCACCGCGTCGGCCATGGTTGGATCACTCCTGGGTGGCCGGTCTATCGGTACGGCCGCAGCAGCAATGATCAGCAGAATGCGAACCGCATCCTGCTCGCGGCTGGTGACGCGATCTCCATCGATGCTGGCCGTCGCCACGGAGTGCATTCTAGAAAGCCCGGCAATGAGGACGCTACGCCCTCGCCATTGTCCAGGCCACCTGGGTTGGAGCGCGGGCCCCTATCACACACCCCGTTCGACCGGGAGGCGCGATCTGGACGTTTTTTTTACGGCGATGGCGGTACGGTCCGTCCGCCTCACCCCTTGTCATGTCCGAGTAACCCACGCAGAATCGAGCGCATCTGCATGTAAGGGATGGAGTGTGGCACGGTCCTGGGCGGATCTTCCTCTTGATCGCCCGATCAGCATCGAGGGCGGCGTGGGCCCCGACGTGCTTGCGTTGTCGATCGAGCAGTTGCCCGTCGATGCACCCGCTGTCATCACATACAGCGCCGAATCGGGTACTCGGCCGGTACGGATGGTTGCTTCCCTCCTAGTCGACCTCGACCGCATCGCGCGCGAGTTGTTCCCCGCGTGGCTTCCCGTTGCCAGACATGTTGACAGTGCTGCCGGTGCCGGTGTAATCGCTGTGCGGTCCATGGCCATGCGCGCCGCGCAGGAGAGCGGACAATACGGCCCGTTCCTGGCCGATCTGGCCGAACGCGCGCTCCGGCGGCAGGCGAGGTCGACCAGCCGGTTCAGCCCGGAGGTACGTGCCACGGGCCTGGCCAAGATCGTGGCTGCAAGTTTCGGGCGGACCCGAACCGCGATCCTCATCCGGGTCCTGGAGGGGTCGACGATCGAGGACCAGCATGCGCTCGCCGCGGCCGGCCATTGGCTCGCGGACAACGGCGACTTCGGAGTCTGGTTCACGGGTGAGGTTCTAAGCGCGGTAGACACGGTCGAGGCAGTCGCCTTCACCCTGCCGGCGCAGGACGCGCTGCTGGTCGACGAAGCCGAACCGTCCGAGGGCCCGGGAACCATCGGATACCCTGCGCTGGCGGGCAGGCCGCACCCGGCAAGCCGACCCGAACAACTGTTGGAGGCGGCACTGAGGTGCGCCGACTGGGCCGACGGCCGGGCGTGGAACCAGCTGTACCAGCCGCATCCGCTGACCAACCCGGTCCGGCTCGACCTGCTCTGGCCGGCGGAACGCTGTGTCGTCGAGATCGACGGCGCTGAACATTGTCAACCGACCAGGTTCGCCGCTGACCGGCAGCGCGACGTGCTCCTGCAACTGGCCGGCTACGCAGTCCTCCGGTTCACCAACCACCAGGTACTTCAGCACCGCGATCTGGTGCTGGCCCAGATCCGACAATTCCTCATCGGCCGTCGGGCCGGGAATGACAAGGGGGCAACCGATGCCGGACCCGAAGTTGTCAGTGCCACAGCGAGCGCTCCTGCTCATCCTGATGGCGGAAAACGCTGAGCTCTCCAACCTCGATATCAAGGACAGGTACGCGCCGGGCCTGCAGATGACCGGTAAGCCCAGGCAAAAGCTGGTCGAGGAGAAGCTGGTCGAGTGCCGGAAGGGTAGCCGGGGAGCGTATTTCTTCACTCTCGCCGATGAGGGCTGGCGCTGGTGCCGAGATGAACTGGCCCGGGCGGCACCGCGCGGTGCCGGCTCGGCCGGGCACGCCCTGTACGCGGTGCTCGGCGGGCTTGAGCGCTACCTCAAACGGACTGACCGTAGCCTCGCCCACGTATTCGGTGACCAGCCAGAAGCTGGGTCGCCGGCGGCCACGCCCACGGCCGACGAGATCGAGCGGGAGATCCGCAGGGCGTACCGGAAGCTGGCCGATGTACCGGGTAGCTGGGTCGGATTGGCCGACATCCGCGACCAACTCTCCGGGTTGTCCAAGCCGGAGGTCGATGGCGTGCTACGGCTGATGGCGCGGATGACAGGCGTGCAGATCGAGGAGGAGACGAACCAGAAGACGTTGACAAACCGCGATCGGGAAGCGGCGGTGAACATCGGCGGCCGGGACCAGCATGTACTCGCGATTGGCGAGCAATGAGCGACACCGAAGTCAAGGCACTCACCGGTCTGCGGATCAGCTTGGCGCCCACCCGCGACGACGTATGGCGGCGGTCTGAATTCCATGTCGACACCCTCCACCGGCAGGTCGCGGATGCTATCCGCGACGCGATCGGCGACGCCCGCGACAGCTCGAACGCGAGCCCTGTCGGCCTCGTCTTGCAGGGACAGCGCGGATCTGGCAAGACCCACCTGCTGGGCTGGGTACGCGAGCAGGTCCAGCGCCAAGACGGGTACTTCTTCTTGGTCAGCCTCCTCGACGGCACACGCTTCTGGTACAGCGTCGCGCACTCCATGCTCAACGGACTGACGCGCCGGGTCGAGGGGCACGAAACTCAGCTCAAAGTGTTTCTGCGACGGATCACCCTCCTGACCGGTGTGCCGTTCCAGGAGCGCCAGGCAATCATCGGTGAAGCGCCGCTGACCCGCGCCGGCGTTGATGCCTTCCTCGAAGCGCTCCACCGGTACGACGGTGAGGTGGCCTCCGAATGCCGGCACACCGCCCGCGCGCTGACCATGTTCAACGCCGGGGATTTTCGGGCGCGGGAGGTCGGCCACAACTTCCTGCTCTCAGGTGACGAGTGTGAGCCGGGCGAGCGGGCACTGTGGGGACTGCCACGGGGTGCCTACCCGCCGAACCAGGTCGTCACCGAGGTGTCCTGGTTGCTTGCCCTGACTGGACCTTCGGTAATCGCAGTGGACCAGATCGATGGCCTGCTCGCGCCGCTGGCCAAGGCGATGGCTAACCATCAGGACGCGGAATGGCAGGACTCGCTCCTGCTCGACCAGATCGCCAACGGGCTCATGGACTTGCGAGAGGCGACCAGGAAGACGCTTACCGTCGTCGCCGCCCAGCACGCAACCTGGGAAGTTATCAAGGCGTACGCGATCGCGGCTGTGCAGGACCGTTTCATGGCGACGCAGCACCTCGGCCGCATTCCGACGGCCGAGACAGGACAGGCGCTGGTGGCCAAGCGCCTGGAGCCACACTTCCGCTCCGTGGCGTTCAAGCCGCCCTATCGGACGTGGCCGATTCACGAGGACGCGTTCGACGACGCGGTGAACTTCATGCCGCGGCAACTCCTCAAGGTCGTTGACCACCACATCCGTACCTGCGTCCGGGACGGCGTCGTCCGGGAGCTGACCACACTTGAAATGCCGGTCGACAACGGCGACGCCCCACCGGTCATACGACCGCCGGAGACAAACCTCACCGCACTGGACGAACGCTTCACCGCACTCAAGGCGGCCGCCGATATCAGCCGTCCGCTCGGAAAGGACACCGAAGACGCCACACTGCCCGGGCTGCTGTCCGCCGGACTGGAGGCGTGGATCACCGAGCGTGGCGAGGCCGGAACCCGGTTCGAGCAGGATCCGCCGCCGAGTACCAAGCCGGCGTTGCATGCCCGCCTACGCCGCACGCTCAACGAAGAGACCGAAGAGGAGGCCCACTGGGGCTTCCGGGGTGTTTCAACCGAGCACCACGCCAACGCCGTTCTCAACCGCATCCGCTCGGCCTGCACAGAAGCTGGGCTGGCGAGTGACATCGACTACCGGCGGCTGTTCCTGCTACGCAATGGTGGCTGGCCGCAGAGCCCCAAGAACGTCGAGGCAGTAGCGATGTTCGAAGGCGCCGGCGGCCGGCGCCTCGCGGTCACCGACGAGGACCTTCGTACGCTGTGGGCCCTTCGCGACCTGCTCGCCAGCAAGCCGTCGGATCTTCAGGCGTGGCTCATTGCCCGGCAGCCGACGCGTGACGTCACGTTCCTACGCGAGGCACTCGCCGACGCCGCGGCCGACTTGCCTGCACCCGATCTGGCCGCCCCGCCGGAGGTGCCGGCTCCTAGCCCGGCTGACGACAAGGCGGTCCAGCGGGGACGCGACCTCGCGCCTGCGGTTGACCTCGGACTCACGTTCGACACCGGAGCGCCGGTCTCGGTCCACCTGGAAGCACTCCGCAAGCACACCGCAATCTTCGCGGGCTCCGGCTCTGGGAAGACCGTCCTCATCCGTCGCATCGTGGAGGAATGCGCTCTGCACGGCGTGTCCGCGATTGTCCTAGATCCGAACAACGACCTGGCGCGCCTCGGCGACGCGTGGCCGCAGGCTCCGGCCGACTGGCGAGACGGCGACGCCGAAAAGGCGCGGGACTACCTGGAGAACACCGATGTCGTGGTGTACACGCCACGCCGGGCCGCCGGCCGGCCATTGAGTTTCCAGCCTCTCCCGGACTTTCACAGCTTCGTCAACGACCCGGACGAGTTCGAGGCGGCGGTCGACTCGGCCCTGGGGACCCTTGCGCCGCGTGCCAAAGTGGATGGCAAGACGAGTAAAGCCGAACGTGGTCGTGCTGTGTTGAAGGAGACGTTGGTCCATTACGCCCGACGGCATCACGAAACCACGCTGCGCGGCTTCATCGGCATGCTGGACGATTTGCCTGACGGTGTCAGTGATCTGAGCAACGCGTCAAGGATCGCATCTGAACTGGGCCAAGCACTCACCGCCGCGATGGTGATCGACCCGCTCTTCGGCGGTATCGGCGAGGCCGTGAACCCGGGTGAGCTGCTGACCCCACCTGACGGCAAACGTGCACGGGTCTCAGTGATCAGCCTGATCGGCCTGCAATCCGACGAGCAGCGGCAGAGCTTCGTGAACCAGCTTCAAATGGCGCTCTTCGCTTGGGTCAAGAAACATCCGGCAGGTAACCGGCCCCTGGGTGGCCTGTTCGTCATGGACGAGGCGCAGACGTTCGCACCTTCCGGTGCCATGACGGCCTGTACCAGAAGTACGCTCGCGCTCGCGTCGCAGGCTCGAAAATACGGTCTGGGACTGGTATTCGCCACACAGTCGCCGAAGGGGTTGCACAACCAAATCCCCGGCAACGCTGCCACTCAGTGCTACGGCTTGCTGAACGCTCCGGTCCAAATTGATGCTGCCCGCGAGATGGCCCGCGCCAAGGGCGGTGACGTGCCCGGGATCTCGCAGCTCCGTACGGGCGAGTTCTACCTGGCCCTGGAAGGCCGGCCTTTCGCCAAGGTCCGTACGCCGCTGTGTCTCAGTCACCATCCGCGGAGCCCGCTGACCATCGAGGAGGTCCTTGATCGCGCGCGCCATAGCGGTTGAAGGCGAAAGGCTCGCTGCGGCCACCACCTCGTCCGGAACCGGCGGACGCGGCACCACGTCATCCGCGGCATGTACTGCGCTGCCGTCCCACTGGCGAGCGACTCAGGCGACACATCCGGTCGGAGTCACGTCACACGGCCGCCGGGCGCGATGGACGCGCTGTGCCCGGTGGACCGGTCCACCCGGCCGTCGGTCCAGCAGGTTCCGTGCGCGTGACCGGTCGCGGTGCTTGCCTGGCTCGACGCCGAGCGGGCCACTCTCCTGGTCGTCTGTGAGCGCGCGGTCGCGTGCGGGTTCCCCGGACACACCGCGCGGCTGGGCGCCACCGTCGCCAGGTACCTCGACGTGCCCGGGCGACACGCCGCAGCTGGGTACGAGAAGGCCTGCGCTCTGGCCGGCCGAACTACGTCACGGTGACCGTGAGCATCTGGCTGCGGGTGATGGAGCCGCTCGTTCGGGCGATCGTCAGCGGGTACGTTCCGGGCGCGGTGTTGGTGTGGGCGCTGACCCACAGGGTGATGTGGCCGTCGAGAGCCCAACTCGAAGCTCTGGTTGGCTTCGTCGGATTGGCGCAAAGCGCGTTTCGAACCAGCGCGCGAAGAACGCGGCGTGCCTCCGGCCGCAACTCTCTCAGTCGGTCGCATCACTGCCGTATCCGAAACCACGCGTCTACGGCACACCGAAGTCGCAATGTCCTCACGGCGGCCATCCGAGGTCGTCGGCGGCACCGCCTTTGACATTGGTCTCACTGGGGCCGCGCAGGTCCACGACTCCATCCGCACGGGCAGCGCAACTCGGCGGAACAACTCCTCGTCAGCGTGACTCGGCAGACCGAATATCAGGCTCGCTAGGGGGCCGCTGACGGATCGAGGACACACCGTCGGACGAAACCTCTGACCAGCACGGCGATGTTCCCTAAGCCTGTGACCTGGAGGTCGCCCAGAATGAGCGACGATGTCGAGCGGAATACCTCTGACGATCCGCCACCACCGTGGGAAGGCCTTTCCCCGAGCGAGATCACGAGCGTCCTTGTTGCCGCCCCGTTCCGTATTGCTGGCTGGGCGATCGGATGGGTCATCCACGGGTTCAGCGACTGGTGGTACGGGAAGCCAAAATAGTCCGGCTGTGGGGTTCTGATGCCTGTGGCAATACAAGGCACCACGATCCGGCGGATCAGTACTCCAGCCTGGGATCGTTATGTAGACGATCAGCGATGAATGCGCCGTGATCGCCCGGCGTGCTGCGGGCACGGAGACGGCCGCCGCGTGATCATCCATGGTCTGTGAGGACAACCGAAGATACGAGGGCGGCCGCTGTGCACAGCGCAGACGCCGACGCGTGGTTGGAGGAGTTCGACCCGGCTTTTGCCCGGATCGCCGGCCACATCCTGGCGCAGCGCGCATCCAACTCCCGCTAGCGATCGGCATCCCCATACGCCGCCGAGACGATTTGAACACCGCTTCGCACCGCCCGGCGCTTCAAGCCTGTGCCGCGCAACGCCGTCCACCGACCGCGGCCGTCATCCGCTACAACGATCACGGCGACGACCGTAACGGGTCTGGGATGCCCGGGCAGCAGATTGCAGCTACCTGGCCCGTACCCGTCAAAGCACCAGCCGCCAGCAAACATCGCCGGTCATCTACATAACCATCCCGGGCTCGAGTATTAACGCTAGAGACAACTCATCGAGCTCGCGGCGATTCGTAGAGGGTTGCGGAGCAAGCCAAGGTCGCAGCGCCGAGGGTCCGGCGCCACCCGCCGATGGAGTTCATCGATGCTCGCCAAATGGCCTACTGGGGAAGCCAAAGCATCGCCGAACTCCGGCGACGCTGACCCTGGGACCCACCACCATCACCGCGGGGCGCCAATGCCTGACGGTCAGCCAGCAGGGTTCCACCGAAGATCATTTGCCGGGTTGCATCTCCACCTACTGGAGATGGGAGCGTGGCGGCATGGAGGGGCGGACGCTTTACTCGATCGGGGACCTGGCCCGGCGGACCGGGTTGCCGGTGCGCACGATCCGGTTCTACTCCGATTCCGGGGTGTTGCCGCCGACCGACCGTAGTTCGGCCAACCATCGACGCTACGACCTGACCGCCATCGCTCGTGTGGATCTCATCCGCACACTGCGCGAGCTTGGCATGGATCTCATCACCATCCAGCGGGTGCCGGCCGAGGAGATCTCGGTGTCGCAGGCTGCGGCAACGCACGCCGACGCACTCGACGTGCAGATTCGGGTGCTGCGGCTGCGCCGAGCAGTCCTTCGCGCGGTGGCCACCCGCGATTCCAGCATCCAGGAGGTGGAGCTCATGCACCGCATCGTTCAACTGTCCGAGGCCGAACGGCATCGGATCATCCACGATTTCATCGACAGCACGTTTGGCGACCTCGACGCCAACCCGCAGTTCGTTGCGCTGCTGCGGTCGGCCATGCCGGATCTGCCCGACGAGCCGACCGGCGAACAGGTTGACGCCTGGATCGAACTCGCCGAGCTGGTACAGGATCCCGACTTCAAAGCCAGCGTGCGGCGAATGGCCGAGCACCAAGCCGCCGATCGGGCGAACGGCGACCAGACGGAACTGCACCACGAGCTGACCAACTACGTCCGCGATAAGGTGCAGGCCGCCATCGCCACCGGGATCGAGCCCGCATCACCGCAGGCCGGTCCAGTGCCCGCCGACCTGGTCGACAAGTACGCCCAGGCGTTCGTAGCTGCCGATACCCGCCAGTACCGGGCCACGTTGCTGCCCGGCTGGAAACCGCCAGCGATCCCCGAGCCGAGCGGTACCTGCACCTGATCGCCGTCATCAACGGCTGGCCGACCACGCCGCCGCTCGCCCCGACCTTTGCCTGGTTCATCCAGGCACTGCGACACCATCCCCAGCCGTGACTCATCCCCGATGAACCACTGAACGCCGATTGCGCGGCCGATCTCGGACCGTTCGTCGGTCACGAGCGCGGGCCTCCCCAGCGGCGGGCGCCCATCGGCACGACCGAACGCCCGGCTCGATCCAGGTGGTAACGCTAGGTGATGCTCAGTCGGCGGTAGATCAGTACGGCCGCGCGGAGCGCGGCAGACAGTGTGTCCGCCCGCGGTCGCGTCGACGGTGGAATCGAGGGCGCTCGGTGGCGGAACTGGACGCGCCGCGTCATGGTGGCGCCACTGCCGCGCCGCATCGGCATCTCGGCGGGCAAAGACCAGCACACCGATGACCTACCCGTGCTGTCGTGGGCCCCGGCCGATGAGTTTGCGGAGCGAGGTCGGTCTGAGTTGGTGTTACCTCTTCTTGAAAACTAGGGAGCATCATCATGAGCTATGCCGAGGTAAACGGGGTCAACCTGTACTACGAGACGCATGGGGACGGGCAGCCGCTGATCCTGCTGCACGGCGGTCTATTGACGGGCGAGAGCTTCGCGCCCATCCTCCCGATGCTGGCCGCGCAGCACCGTGTCATCCTCGTCGACCAGCAGGGGCACGGCCGGACCGCCGATGTCGACCGACCTATCGACCACCGGTTCATCGCCGACGACATCGCCGCGCTCATCGATTACTTGGGCCTGGACAAGCCGGACGTGGTGGGCTACTCCCTCGGTGGTCAGGTGGCGATGCAGGTCGCGATGAGGCACCCGCAGAAGGTGGGCCGGATCG
>Ga0209382_10000116_pt1 | contig 117724 bp, 120 predicted proteins | sample SoiMetdeltSBSDD5_FD_187599 | JGI IMG/M metagenome (GOLD analysis project Ga0209382, IMG submission 187599) | Bulk soil microbial communities from a Populus tree surrounding site in Tennessee, USA - Soil MetaG P. deltoides SBSDD5 (SPAdes) (version 2) | ecosystem: Environmental > Terrestrial >... | reverse complement strand
ATCCGAGCCGACGTTGTCCGTATGGCCTTCGATGAGCACCTTGCGTCCTGACTTGTCGCGTAGTGCCGTCGCGAGGCGATCGAGCGTCGCATAGGCGCTCGACTTCAGGGTCGCCTGGCCCGTATCGAACAGCACGTCGCCGAGCGTCAGTACCAGGCCACGTTCCGTCTTCTGCACCTTGAGATCGGCGAGCTGTGCCTCGAGAGAATCTACACGCTGGGCCGAGGCGCTTGCCTGGTCGGCACTGCGCTGGGATTCACGTTCACGCGCCTGGAGCAGAACGGCTTGTCGCTGGGCCGTGCCATTGGCGATCTCCTCGTTCGCTTGCGCAGTGAGGATCTTCTCGCTGGCGATCTGCGCGCTGGTCACTGCGTTGTTCGCTTCGTACTCGATGTCCGTTCGCTTGCCCTTTGCTTCGGCAAGGCGGTTGGCGGCCTCCAGCGACTTGCGTGCATTGGCGATGTCCAGTGCCGCCACCCCGGCGCGCGGTGACTGCTCGACTTGCGGCACCATGGTTCGCGCCGTTTCCAGCGATTCGTTGCGCGGGGGTGCGGCGCTGCACGCACTCAGTATTGCGGCTATCGCCACACTCAAGACAACTCGCTTGTTCAACTTCATGAGCTTGACCTCAATTTCGCATTCGGACGATCGCTTCAACGCTGCGTCGGTGTGTTGCGCTCAGTCTCCTGACGCAGCACTTCGAGGCTCGCGAGGACTTCATTCGCAGACTTGCGCGCATCGGCGCTCTGGGACTTGGCTACCGCAAGCTCGGCGAGAAGGTGCGCCTGCGCAGCTGCGCGTTCCGCATCCTTCCAGTCCTTTTTGGCCAGCGCGCTCTTGGCAGCGTCCAGCTTGTCGCGCGCCTGCTGCAGTTCCATGGTGCCGTGCTCGGATTTTCCCAGCGTCTGCCGCGCCTGCTCCACAGACGTGTCGCTTTGTGCCACGCGCTCTTTCGCGAGATCCGACGCGTTGCTGCCGTACGCGCTGAGCGCGCCGAGCAGTATGCTCACGCCAAGCGCCAGTGCCACGGCGTTCCTGCCGGGATGGGTTGCGCGGTATTTCATGCGGTACTCCATGTTCGATCCTCGGGGTGAAGGGGGCGAGCGAACAGGGTTCGCCGTCCCAAGAGAGCCATGATGCGCGTCCACCGCAAAGATCTCGGTTCGGTGGCGTACACAGTGGCGGGCGAACAAGCGGTACAGCGGACATCCGTTCCAACAGCAGTTTCGCCAGAGGTGCGCTCGCTCCGAACAAGGCAGCCGCGATCAGTGAATCCCGAGCAGACTCGGGGCCGCGGATGCTATAGTGCTCGCGGCTCGTAACCGTTCTCTTTATCTCCTGCTGGCCTCGCGCGTCGCGCGCGCGCTCTTCGGCCAAGTCAGCTAAACCGAATCGTTCTCGAACCGCTCGAGCTGACGATCAGCGCAGTCGCGTGCGCACGCGAAAGGCGGAAAAGATGCCGTTTACACGATTGCCTCCTGAGCCCTCGTACGCCCTCCCAGGCGGAACATCGGAGCATCGTCGAAGGGTGCAGCAGGCCGACGAGGAACGCCTTGCTCAGCGCGACAGTGAGCTGGAATCGCAGGCCTCGCCCACGAAGGATGCGCAGGAGCGTATCGGGATTTGGGAGCGGCTCCACGCGCTGCGTTTGCCGCGCGCTCCCGGGCATGTACTCATCGCGGTGATTGCCAGGCAGACACGACTGACGGTGGGACAGGTGCACGAGGAACAGCGGCGCCGCGCCGAAGCGATTTCCCCTTGAAGCACTTCGCCGCAACCGAGCCGGCCACGTTCCCCTGCAAGAGAATTCTGGTCGTCGAAGACGACGACTGTTTGTACCACGCGTTGCGAGATTCGCTGCTGGATGCCGGCTACGAGGTCTTCGGCTCCTGCGAGCGCGTTTGCCTTCCCATGGATACTGTACCGGCGAGCCGCCTGGATGCTGCGCTGGTCGACATGGATCCGCTCGGCTCGGACCGCGCCGCGTCCCTCGCGCGGCGGCTCAGCGCGCGCAATGTCCCGATCGTTTGGATCACGGCGCGTCAAGACTCCGGTCTCGCGGCTGTCTCGCAGACGCCCGAATGGTTGTGCAAACCGTTCACTGAACGGGAATTGCTCGACCGCATCGCGTATGCCGTCGGCAAGTGCATCTAGGCGCAGGGAACGCACGGCAGGTTCTGCAGGTTTAGAGGCAGGGCGCAAACCGTACATGGTTCGCCCACACGTATCTCGAGCACATGAACGCCATCGTGGAAATGTCTCGCGAGGCTCGGGCTCCCAGAGGACGTAATCAATTCTCTTGCCCCCTGCCGAGCTGGGAGTTCCTGTGGGAGCTGGGCCGTGCTTTCGGGTGGCGCCCCACCGGGACGACTTATGTGATGCCAGCCAAGAGCGCCATAGAGGTGCCGGCGCGCCGCAATTACCAGCCCAGCGGCTCCCAGGATCACAAGCGAGTGGAGGAGGAGGACGCGCTGGCGTGGGCGCGTGCGCTGGAGGTTGCAAAGGCATCGCCGCATCTCGCGGCGATGATCGAGGCACGATCGACGGCGTTGCTTGGCAGTGGCAAGACCGGCAGCGAGTTGCTGCCAGGCGTGCTGGATGAATTCATCGAGTTTGCCTACGGCGGCACGTTCGAATTCGCCGTGCGCAGCGAGGACACGCACGAAAATCACGACGCATAAGGCTCTCGACAGTCAGAGGAGCGCGCTGCGGTCATGCGCGCGCTACGCGTCGATTCTTGTATCTAAATGGACGCCAAGCGCGCACTATGCAGCTCCTACCTTGCATGGAGAGCAGTTGCACGCCTCTACAATCGCTTGGCTGATCGTCAGCTCCGCGTCACTGTTCGTCGGTGCAGTGTCAGTAGACGTGTACGCGCAAGGCTCGAGCTCCGCTATTCCTGACAACGCGCACAAGCGCAGCTACGGCAGCGGCTGGGAATGCAACCGCGGCTTTAGCGAGACCGCCGGACGCTGCGCCAAGGTGATCGTTCCGGCCAATGCACATCTCTCCTCCCAGGGGTCGTCCTGGACCTGCAACCGTGGCTTTCGTACCGAGGGCGCGAGTTGCATAGCCGTGCAGGTTCCAGCGAACGGCTATGCTGTGGACGCCAGGTACGATCGGGGTTGGCGGTGCAATCGCGGCTATCGCGAGGTCGCGGGACGCTGCGTCCAGCCCGCGATCCCGAAGAACGCGTACGCAGTGGATGCGAACTATGGCCCCGGCTGGGAATGTGAGCGCGGCTTTCGAGAGTCGCGGGGCGCGTGCGTGGCGGTCGAAGTTCCTGTCAACGGCTATCTGGTTCGAGCCGGTGACGATTGGAAGTGCGAGCGAGGCTTCCGTCGCATCGGCGACGGCTGCGATGCAATCGCCGTTCCCGCAAACGCGTACCTCGATGATGTCGGCAGCGATTGGCGCTGCGAGCGCGGCTTTCGCAAGCTTGGCGAGGGCTGCGCGCCTGTGCGTCTGCCGAACCATGGTTTCATAAACTCCTCAGATGACGATTGGTCCTGCGAGGACGGCTTTCGCAAGAAGGATGACGCGTGCCTGGCGATCTGAGTCGACCCGCGGCACTGAGTGCGGCGCTTCGCTTCGTGCTGGCGAGCGACGTGCTGTGGCAGCACAAGGCGACGCTCATTGAGGTGCTGACGCAAGCTATGCGCGACGAGGACGCGGCCGCGCTACGTAAGGTGGTGGCCGCGCAAGCGCAGGGAGAATGGCGCGACCATGAGGTCGTGCAGCTGAAATCTTTCTTGCGAGACCGGACGGCAAGAAGCTGGCAGAACGCGGATGAGAACGTGATGCACCTTGCGGCGCAGTTGAATCGCGCTCCCCAGTCGGTTCGCGCCAAGGCAGCAGAGCTTGGCCTCGGCGCCGCAGTGGACTATCGGCTCGCGAAGTCCATCAGGCAATCTGGTGACGGTTGACGGCGAGCTCCTCGGATACGAAATTGAACTACAGACCAGAGTTATTCTGGAGCCAGAGCGGGACGAGCGCATCCATGGCGGATGATCTTCAGCTGGCCCACCGCTTCATGGACCTGTCAGAGCACACGCCGGATTTCGCCACGGCCCGGGAATGCTATGAGAAGGCGCACGCGGCGCACGAGACCCTGGACCGCCTTTTGAGGAGTAACTTACCGGCGTGCCCCGTCATACGTGGGGACCTCGGGGCTGCCATCGCAAGGCTCAGAGCCCGTTTGGCGGCCTACGAGAGCGCGCATTCATGAGATGAGTCGTGGTGCGCGTGCGTGCGACGCAGATGCGACTCACCACGCCCACACAGCCCAAACGGATACACGCGTTGCCTCTGCGACGCCTGTTGTTACGGCGCGCAGGAACTGGACCGGCTCGACATGCAACAGCGCGCAATCGCGGTATGCAGGCCCGAGGCTCTGCCACGGCGCGTCGCGTGAAATTCGCCCCTGAATTTGCACGCTGGCGCTGCCGACAATAGCGATCTGAATGACCATGCGCGGCGGGGGTTCGCGTGTTCCAACGACCCTGAGCGCTACTTCAGGCCCTTCTGCGTCTGCGGTAACGGCTTGCAACAGATGGGAAACGCTCATGGGATGGCTAAAGAGTGCGAACGCCCGCGCGCTCGGCCCGCTTGGCCTTCTTTGCGGCCCGCTTCTCCTCGAGTGTCTTCGCCGGCTTGCGCTTCTGCTCTCTCTTCTGGTTCATGCCTTTGCTCATGTGCAATCTCCTTCAGAGTTGGGGACTTCTGCGTGCGCGGGAGCCACGCGGGCGGCGTCGAATGCGCCGCGAACCGGGCGGGCTCAATGGGCCCGGGAAGGCCGGACCACTATACATCCCGCGCAGTAAGTCCGCTGATACTTCCTGGTCACACCGCCTCGGGAGAGGGTCGTATCAATTCGTCCGCCGCTAGCGCACACTGGTCGCAGCCCATGCGGGCGCAATCAGCGGAGGTGAGCAGTGCCCAGACCACCGAATTTCAAGCAAGCGAAGCGCCAGCGGGAAGAGGCGCAAAAGAAGCGAAATCAGGAAAAAGAGCAGCAGAAGGCCGCCCGCAAGGAAAGCGAACGTGATCCAGCGAAAGATCCGGTCTAGTCGCGCCGCTCCGGCTGCCGCTGTTGTCGCCGGATCTGCCGTACGTGGGCATAGCCGACCAGCTTTCTGCTGTGCTCGTCCCAGAAGTGGAACGTCAGGCAGCTCAGGCTGGACCGCAGAGTGATGGGCTTGATCTGTTGAAACAGCCGCTCGCCCTCGTGGCACTTCTGCAAATTGTAGTTGGGAATGCGCGGGCTCAGGTGGTGAATGTGATGGAACCCGATACTGGCCGAAAACCATTGCAGCACGCGAGGTAACTTGTAGAAGGAGCTGCCGCGCAGCGCTGCCGCCGTGTAGTCCCACTGATCACCGCGTTCCCAGTAGGCGTCTTCGAACTGATGCTGCACGTAGAAGAGCCAGACACCCGCGGCGCCCGCCACCAGGATGATTGTCGACTGAATCAACAGATACGGCCCAAGGCCGAAGATCCAGCTCATCAAGGTTGCCGCGCCGAGCAGCACAGCATTCATCCGCCAGACGGAGCGGCGCTGCCGCCGACCCGCGTTGGGTGCAGCGAAGCGGTGATTGACGAGGAAGAGATAGAAGGGCGCCAGCACGAACAGTACCAACGGATTTCGCGCCAGCCGATACGCGAACCGACGCCACCGGGATGCTTCGAGATACTCCTGTACCGTCATGGTCCAGATGTCCCCGGTACCGCGCTTGTCGAGATGTCCCGCGGTGCCATGGTGGATCGCATGCTGCCAACGCCAATGATCGTAAGGCGTGAACGTCAGAGCGCCAGTGATGAAACCGACGATGTCGTTGGCGCGGCGCGAGCTGAGATACGAGCCGTGACCACAGTCATGAAAGATGATGAACAGGCGCACCAGGAATGCGCCGGCCAGAACCGCCGGCGGGAGCGTGAGCCACAGCGACACTGTCGATGCATGGTAGATGACATACCAGAGCAGGAAGTACGGAATCAGTGTAGTTGTCAGCTGCCACAGAGCGCGTCTGGTGGACGAACGCTGATAGGGCGCGACGATAGTGCTCCAGGCTGCTTTATCCATATGCTCTGGCGGGTCGGCTGGCCAGAAGAGCGCCGACCGAAGTCTCGCTAAAGGAATTTTCTGCGCCAGGCGTTGCGGATTCTGCTGCGCAAAGTGAGACGCTGCTGAGGTTGATCGATACCTTTCTCGGCCAGAAAGCGCCGCGCGGCCGCCAGGTCCTTTGCGGCATTTCCGGTCGGTTCGATCGACTCGGTCTCGACGCCATTCAGGAAGAGACTCTTCTGCTTGGGTTCTGGTGTGCTCATCTGTACGCCCCGCGACTGCGCTGGATACCTGTTCGCAGCTCTTGCGGCCGGTAACAAGCAAGTGGGTTTACCTTGATTCTCCGGACACTGTACGCGCTCGGTGCACACCTGCAAGGAGTTTCGGACCCGGTGGTCCCGTTTGCTTTGTAATCAGGGGGTCATAGCTTCGAGTCCCTCAGCAGGCACCAGTCCCGTACGTACCCGCCACTTCTCCAGTACCTGTGCCAGCGTCGCGCGGTCGACGGGCTTGGACAGGAAGTCGTTCATGCCGGCGGCAATGCAGCGCTCGCGATCCTCCGCGAAGGCATTGGCAGTCATTGCAATCACCGGCACGTCGTGATCGCGGACTGCAGAGGAGGGATCACGGATGTGACTCGTAGCCTGATAGCCATCCATCTCCGGCATCTGGCAATCCATCAGAACTGCGTCGTAGCGCACGGTAGCAAGTCGATCCAAGGCCTGCCGACCGTCCGCGGCGAGGTCGACGTCGAAGCCCATCTTGACCAGCATGTGCATGGCCACTTTCTGGTTGACCACATTGTCCTCGACCAGCAGGATCCGTCCTTTTCCGCTGCCTGGCGCCGGCGGCGGTGGCGCCGCCGGCGGCATCGGCAACGTCGACCGTGTCGATGAATTCAGCGGCGCGCGCACCGGCAGCGTGAACCAGAAGACCGATCCCTTGCCGGCTTCGCTGCGGGCCGAGATCTCCCCGCCCATGAGCGTGATCAGCTTCTTGCTGATCGCAAGCCCGAGGCCGGTGCCGCCGTAACGACGCGTGATCGAGGCGTCGCCCTGCGTGAAGCGCTCGAAGAGTTTTTCGAGCTGCCCGGCTGCCACGCCGATGCCGGTATCGATCACGTTGACGCGGACCCGATCCGGATCCACGGGCGACACCTCGATGCTGACCGAGCCCGACGTCGTGAACTTGATTGCGTTGCCGACCAGGTTCAGCAGGATCTGCCGCACCCGCACCGGATCGCCGATGAGGCTCTGCGGTATGGACGGCGCAAACTGCAGGTTGAGCACCAGCCCTTTCGCGGTTGCACTCGGTTGCAACAGCGACCGCACCTCGTTGCAGACCGAGCGCAGATCGAACTCCATGTTGTCGACGCTGAGCTTGCCGGCCTCGATCTTCGAGTAGTCGAGCACATCGTTGATGATCGTCAGCAGCGCGTCGCCCGAGCAACGGATGTTCTCCACGAACTCGCGCTGCTCGCTGTCGAGCCGCGTATCCATGAGCAGATTCGCGAAGCCCAGCACGCCATTCATCGGTGTGCGGATCTCATGGCTCATCATGGCCAGGAACTCGCTCTTGGCGCGCGATCCGGATTCGGCGCGCTCGGCCTGCACTTCGGCCTGCGATTTGGCATGTGCGAGCTTGCGCCTGACGATGCGGTCGCGCCGGCGAGCACGTCGCGCTGCGAGGCTGAGCCGGAATGTCACGTAGCCGGCGAGGAGCGATAGCAGTGTCACCGCTGCGAACGCCGTCAGGCCGGCGCGGCGAATACTGGCCAGTCGTGCATCGAGATTGTGGACCCACATGTCGATGCCGACGACGCCGACAAACTTCTTTTTCGAGTCGAAGAAGGGCGCGTATGCACTCATGTAACTGCGCAGTGCTTCCTGCACCGGATGATCGTTGACAGCAGGCTCGTGATACGTCAGTGCGTGGCGCAGCGCGGGGTCCGGTGTGTTGTAGGGCTCCATGATCGGGTCGGGGGGCAGGTGGTCATCGACCACTTTGTAGAGGTAGTCGGTCCCCAACACGAAGTGGATCTGCTCGCCCTGCAGGACCGCCGTGTAGACGTAGATGACGTCGGTCGTGGCCTTGTGGAATGCCAGCAGCGGCGCGAGCAGCTGCAGATGCTCCGCAGTGCCGGCCTGCGCATTGGATTTCATCGTTCGATGCGCGTCGCCGTTGACCTGCGTAGCGGCAACGCGAGCCAACTGCAGCAGCTCAGATTGAACAGCACGCAGCTGCGCTTCCCGAGCGGCGTGCCAGGTGTAGAACAGGCCCAGCGAGGCAATAGCGAGGATCGTGCAGCCGGCAAGGATGCCATGCAGCACCGATCGATCGACGCGCCCGATTACCCGCTTCGCTTTCATGCCCCGCTGCCTCGATGGCTTATGACAGGAAGGCGAACCAATCGCGCGGACTTACCTCTCATTCACAGCGAACGAGCGGGTCCGTTCGCTCGAATATGCGAGCTGAACCGCCTTCGCGTTGAGTTGTCGACAGCGCGCGGTCCGCTATCCGTGGAGCAGCGATCGTGCCGTCGGTGTCAGGCGCAGGGTCTCGACCGGTCGAGTGGTCCAATCGCTCAGGCGTACATTGACCACGGACCAGGTTTTCGACGCAGCCAGGTGCCGCTGGTAGCGCTCGAATGCCTCTTCGTTGACGAACCTCGAGAACCAGACAAAAACGCGCTCGTTCTCGCGGATCGGCAACCGCGGGAAATTGTTGACACTGTCCTCGGAAACGTACTCCGCGATCACCCATGCGCCTGCCGCCTCGTGCAGCGGGCGTACGTTGTGCTCGAAAAAGAGTCGACGAACGATCCGCGGGCGTCCGTGCGCAAGTAGACGATGTGCGCGCTGATCAATCCCAGGCCCGGCCCTCTGGCCGGTGGTGGCCGACGCCGTGCCAGTGCCACGGCAATCTCAGCGCTCGAGAACGCTGTGTTCAGCTTGGCGGGTCGCAACAGCAGCACGTTCTGCGAATCGATCGTCGTGCTGGTGGCGATGGCGCGATGCTCTTTCCAGGCGCGGCCGTCGTAAAAGTCGCTCAGCGATCGCGGCCGTCGCGCCATGCTGGAGAAGCTGCGCAGCCAGACGAAGCGGTTCTGATTGTCCAGGTCGCGGAATTGCCCGACGACGTGTATGCCGCACTGCTCCTGGCCTTCGACCAGGTATTTGTCGAACAGGTTGATCAGCACGTCGCGTGTGCCGGGTTGCAGAGTGTCCTGGTGCAATTCCAGTACGGTGTCTGGTGGAAGCGGCGGGTCCACTTGCACGAATACAGCGGTGGCGGTATCGGCAGCGGACGCGACGCTCGTCACGACCCAGAGGAAGGGCACGGCCACGCCACAAATGCCGGGAATGCGCATGCGCTTACATCATCCGCACTGTCCGATTAACGCTCGATGAACCCCCTGAGCAGAGGGATCTGGAGTACGATCGTTTGCACTCAGGATGGAGTGCATGCGAATGCTCGAGGGAGATCGGCAACCCAGGGGTGGTGCCGGAAACGCGGGCGAGGCGCGATACCGATACGCCTTCGAAGCCGCCGGCGTTTCGCTGTGGGAGGAAGACTTCACCGAGGTCGCAGCGTTCCTCGAGCGCCTGAGGGTGGAGGGAGTGCGCGACTTCCGCGCCCACTTCGATGGCCATCCCAGCCTGGTTGCCGCAGCGGTGCCGCTCGTGAAAGTGCGCGACGTCAACCGCGAAACGCTGCGGCTGTTCGGCGCCAGCTCGAAAGAGGAGCTCAAGGGGTCGCTGGCGCGCGTATTCACCGAAAATTCGCTGCGCGTCTTCAAGGAAGAGCTCATCGCGCTTGCCGAAGGCCGCGCCTCGCTGGCCGCCGATGTCGAGCAGCGCACGCTGGCGGGCGAGCTGCGCCAGTTCATGTTCACGATCACTTTTCCCGGGCCGGGCGAACCGCTCGACCGCGTTCTCGTGACGCTGGTGGATGTAACGGAGCGCAAGCGTGCCGAGCAGCGTCAACAGGAGAAGGAGCTGCGCATGCGTCTCGCGCTGGAAGCGACCGGCGCCGCGACGTGGATCATCGATTACACGCGCGGAGCAATGGAAAGCTTCGATGCGCACGCTTGTGCAATGGCAGATCTCGACCCGTCGCGCACTTGGTGGCCGGCCGGGACGTTTTGCCAGCTGCTGCACCCGGACGACCGTCCGATGATGCAGGCAGCTTTGGCTGCAACGTACGTGGCGGCCGGGCAGGACACGGCCAGGCACGGTCCATTGATGGAGTACCGCATCCTGCGTCCGGATGGGCAGGTGCGCTGGTTGCAAGGTGCCGGCGTCGTGCAGCGCGACGCGGCAGGTCGCGCCGTGCAGTTCGTCGGCGTTTCGATCGACATCACCGAAAGGCGTCGCGCGCAGCAGGCACTGCTGGAAGCAGATCGTCGCAAGGATGAGTTTCTCGCGGTGCTGGCACACGAGCTGAGGAATCCGCTCGCGCCGATCCGCAACGGTGTGGAGATCCTGCGGCTGCGGACTGCTGCCGACGCGCTGCTCCAGCGTACCTTGCGCATGATGGATCGTCAGGCAAATCACCTGGTGCGCCTGGTGGACGATCTGCTGGACATCAGCCGCATCACGCGCGGGAAGCTCGAGCTGCGCCAGCACAGACTCCTGCTCACCGACGTCCTGGCAAGTGCGGTGGATGGCTCGCGCACGTTCATCGAAACCCGGGGACACGAGCTGACGATGGAGATCCATTCCGGGGCGGACGCGCTGCAGATCGATGGGGATGCCGATCGCCTCGTGCAGGTGTTTTCGAACCTGCTCTCCAACAGCGCCAAGTACACGGACCGGGGCGGGCGCATCACGCTGACGCTGGATCGCGAAGGGCACGAGGCGGTCGTGAGAGTGCAGGACAACGGGATCGGGATTCCACCGCAGGCGCTCGAGCGCGTGTTCGAAATGTTCTCTCAGGCACACGCGCGCGAAGAGCGTGCTGACGGCGGCCTTGGCATAGGCCTGTCGCTCGTGCGAACGCTGGTCCAGATGCACAACGGGTCGGTCATTGCAGCCAGCGATGGTTTGGGAACCGGCAGTACCTTTACGGTCCGGCTACCGCTCGCGGAGGCGCGTGCGGCAACACCGATCGTCGCGTCCGATGCGGCCGCTGCACACCGGCCCGCGGAACACGGCGTCAGGCGTGTTCTCGTGGTCGATGACAGCGCCGATGCGGCCGCGTCGTTGATGACGCTTCTGCAATTGGCCGGCCATGAAGTGCGGACCGCAGGCGACGGCGCGGAGGCGATCGAGCAGACCTGCGAGTTCGGCCCGGACATCATCTTCATGGATCTCGGCATGCCGCGCATCGACGGCGTAGAGGCAACGCGGCGCATCCGCGCTCTGCCGCAGGGGCGAAACGTACGCATCATCGCGTTGACCGGCTGGGGACAGGAAGCGGACCGGGAGCGCACACGCGGCGCCGGCATGGATGATCACATCGTCAAGCCCGTCAGTCCGGAAGCTCTGCAGAGAATCCTCTGCGAGCCCGTGCAGCATTGACTGTAGGAACCGTCCGCTCGCCACCGGCGTTATTTCCTCAGGTTCACTGAGGGCTTACCTATGCAGCTCAAGGTACTGTGGGCGCTTGCGGCCGCCGCATTCGTCCTGACTGCTTGCAACAAGTCCGAGACGCCCGCCGAAGTAGCGCGGGATGTGGAGAAAGCGAAAGCGGAAGGCCAGCGCGACGTTGCCGATGCGCGTGCGGACGTGCAGCAAGCCAATGCTGAAGCGGACAAGCAGGTCGCCGATGCCATCGCCGACCACGATGACAAGGACGTAGCCAAGGAAGCGCACGACGCCAACGCCACGTTCGACAAGGGCAATTCCAAGATCATGCTCGCGCAGGCGGAAGCCGACCACAAAGTCGCAGTCGAGAAGTGCGAGGCGCTGGCCAGCGCGGAGCAGAAGAACTGCAAGGACAACGCTGACAGAGCGCTGGACCAGGCGAAGCAAGCAGCGAACGTCAATCGATAGGAGAGCGCACCGTGACGCAAATTCTCACCAGAGCACTGCTCGTTGCAGCAGCATTGGGGTCCACTGTGATGGCTGGGTGTGCAGCGGATAGCGAGAAATCAACCCCAACCCATCAGCCAGCGGCTGCGACTCACCCGGCGCCGGCGCCGCAGGGCCAGCCTGCCGCGGCTGGTCAGCAGACATCCGGCGAAGCCGTCGACGACGCAGTCGTGACTGCGAAGGTCAAAGCAAGGCTGGTCGATGACGAGGTCACCAAGGCTTCCGAGATCAACGTCGAAACCTTCAAAGGCACCGTGCAGTTGAGCGGCTCTGTCGATTCGGAAGAGGCTCGCTTGCGCGCCACCGAATTGGCCAAAAACGTGGGCGGTGTGAAGGACGTCAAGAACTCGCTGCAGGTACGCAAGTCCGGAGTCTGATCCGTCACACGGATCGGGTCATCCCGCCATCGACACGGATGTTTTGCGCCGTGATGTACGCGGCGCCCTCCGATGCCAGGAAGGCAATGGTGGCGGCGATTTCTTCGCTCTTGCCATAGCGCTGCAGCGGGACGCTCGTGCGGCGCTCCTCGGTAGCCGGCAGACTGTCGATCCAGCCGGGCAGGACGTTGTTCATGCGGATATTGTCCTGGGCATAGGTGTCCGCAAAAATTTTGGTGAAGGACGCCAGACCGGCACGAAAGACCGCGGACGTCGGAAAGCTCGCACTGGGCTCGAACGCCCAGGCAGTGGAAATGTTGATGATCACGCCGGCACGTTGCTTCTGCATGATCGGAGCGACCAGGCGCGTCGGCCGGATCACGTTGAGCAGATAGGTGTCCATGCCCGCGTGCCAGTCCTCGTCGGAGACATCCAGAATCCGGCCGCGCGGGCCGTGACCGGCACTGTTGACCAGCACATCGATGCGACCCCATCGCGTCATCACTCTCGTGACGAGGTTCTGCAGGTCTTGAATGGATTGGTTGGTGCCCGTTACGCCGACACCGCCGAGTTGCTCGGCCAGGGCTTCACCTTTTCCAGAGGACGAAAGGATGCCGACTTGAAAACCGTCAGCTGCAAGTCGCTTCGCTGCCGCCGCCCCCATGCCGCTGCCACCGGCAGTAACGACCGCCACCTTGACCGTTGCCATCGTCTTCAGCCTCCCAACAGGAAGTTGTTCTGCGGCGTCGCCATCCGAAAGGGGCTCACGGACCGCGCGGAGTAGGCTGCCACATCCTTGAACGGATCGCTGTCGGCCAGCTGGACGGCGTCCTCCTGACTTGCGCAGCACAGGACGAGCAGTGCTGTGCCGTCGGGACATGTGCCACAAAGCAGCAGCTGACCTGCCTGGTGCAGCTTCCAGAGCCAGGACACGTGTGCTTCCACGAGCGCGCGGGTCATCAACTCGGGACGTGCGTTGCCTAGCCTGACGAGGAAATGGTTCATGAGTGACCTTTCGTGCTTGGGGCATGCGAGCCGTGGTCGAAATGACGCGATTGAACCCGTCATAGTCGTAGGAGCACAAGTAGGAGACGACTATGAAGATCGCGGGCAAGACAGTTCTGGTCACCGGGGCGAATCGCGGCCTCGGCCGAGCGCTGGTCGAGGATGCGTTGCGGCGAGGCGCCAAGCGCGTCTACGCGGGTACTCGTCAGCCGTTCACTCATCCGGACGCACGCGTGACGTCCTTGACTCTTGACGTGACGAATGCAGCGCAAATCGCGGCCGCAGTCGCGAGCATCGATTCTCTGGATATCCTCGTCAACAATGCAGCGGTGGCGCTTCTCGATGACTTGAGCGAGCGCGCTGCCATCGAACGGCACCTCGAGGTCAACTTGTTTGGCCTGTACGGTGTGACACAGGCGTTCCTGCCTCTGCTGGCTCGTGCTCGCGGAGCGATCGTCAACGTGCTCTCGGAGTCGGCAGTCGCGCCCTTTCCGCTGGTTGCCGCTTACTCCATTTCGAAGGCCGCCGCCCTCTCGATGACGCAGTCGATGCGTGCACTGCTCGCTGCGCGCGGCGTGTCAGTTCATGCAGCACTGCCGGGACCTATCGACACCGATATGAGTCGGGCCGCCAACATTCCGAAGAGCTCCGCCGAGTCCGTGGCGCAGGGCATTTTCGCTGGCGTGGAGCGAGGCGAGGAGGAGATCTTCCCGGATCCCCAGTCGGCAGCCATGGCTGAAGGCTGGCGAAGCGGCGTGGCCAAGGCGCTCGAGCGTCAGTATGCAGCGGTGTTCGCGGCCATCAGCAACTCTGGCGCGACTTCATCGTAGTTGCAGCAGATCCCAGTGGTTCCCGTACAGGTCGTGGAACACGGCGACGGTGCCGTAGGGCTCTTCTTTCGGTTCGCGGACGAAGACGACGCCGCGTTCCCGGTAGCGCCGGAAGTCTCGCCAGAAGTCATCGGTGTGGAGGAACAGGAAGACACGTCCGCCGGTCTGGTTGCCGATCCGTGACTCCTGCTCCGGGCCGACGGCTCGTGCCAGCAGGAGCCGGGACTCCGTCGAGCCCGGAGGTGCCACCAGGACCCAGCGCTTGTTCTGCGATTCGACGTACGTATCTTCGATCAGCACAAAATCGAGCGTCTCGACGAAGAACCTGATGGCCTCGTCATAATCGCGCACGACCAGCGCCACGTAGCCGAGAGCCTGTTTCATCGCACCCAACCTCGCGGAGAGACGCCACCTTAGCAGCCACACGACCGGGAAGGGGGAAACTTTCCCCGCGCGGCGGGCATTGCTCTGACAACGTCGGCACGTCGGAGCCTCGCGTGAGCACAATCGAGCCGTCCGCTCCTGCCCTGCTGGCGCACGGTGCAGACACACTGAGCCGGGTGATCGTCGACGCTTACAACGCGGAGCTACGCACACCCGATGGCTTCGTCGGCGATCGCGCCAGCAAGCGGGCGTTCCAGGCGATCCTGGATGATTGGCGCGAGCGGGTGCGCAAGATGGGCGAGGATCCGCTCGGGGATCAACCGAGCGAGGAGATCAGCAAGAAGCAGCTCGACAAGCTGCTGATCGAGGGCAAGCCGGAAGCGGCTGGCATGGTTCACAGCGCGATCGAGGAATTTGCGCAGGAGTTTGCGGCCGTGGTTCGTCGCTTCCTGCGCTTGAAGGAATGGAAAGATGTCGAGCGCATTGTCGTGGGCGGCGGCCTGCGTCAGAGCCGCATCGGGGAGCTGGCCATCGGTCGCACCAGCGTCGCCTTGAAGGCGCGCGGCCACGCGGTCGACCTGCGTCCGATTCGGCATGCACCCGATCACGCAGGGCTCATCGGCAGCATCCATCTGGTCCCCTCGTGGATACTCGCTGGCCATGACAGCATCCTTGCGGTGGACGTCGGCGGCAGCAACATCCGCGCTGGTATCGTCGAGTTCAATACCAAGAAGAAGCGGGATCTCTCCGATGCCAGCGTTCATCGCCTGGAGCTCTGGCGCCATCGCGACGACGCGCCCAAGCGCGAGGATGCGGTGGGACGACTCATCGAGTTCCTGATCGATCTGGTGAAGCGCGCGGACAAGGACGGGTTGACGCTGGCCCCGTTCATCGGCATTGGCTGTCCCGGCGTGATACGAGCCGATGGCTCGATCGAGCGAGGCGGCCAGAACCTGCCGGGCAATTGGGAGGCGAAAGGGTTCAACTTGCCGCAGCGATTGCGCGAGGCTCTGCCGAAGATCGGCGATCACGAGACTGTGGTCGTCATGCACAACGATGCTGTCGTGCAAGGACTGAGCGAGCTGCCGTGGATGCAGGACGTGAAGCACTGGGCTGCGATGACGATAGGCACAGGGCTGGGCAACGCGCACTTCACCAACCGCGCGCAAGCGGATGAGGAGAAGGAGTGAGGAACACGTGAGACCAATCCGCCTGCAGCGATCTGTCGTATATCTCTTCGAATCGATCGCAGATGAGGCGGTGAATGATCGACGAAGAAGCTTTGCGTCGTAGAGCGCGCGAGGCGCTGCAGGTAGGGAGATTGCCCAATGCACGGCCCGAGCGAATGCGCGGCGGCAATGGATTTGGCATGACCTGCGCAATCTGCGATGCGCCTATCGCGCAGGATGAAGTTGGTTACGAGCTTGAATTTGCTGCAGAAAGCGATTCCCTTCGGGAGCTGCACGCGCATGCAAGATGCTTCGCTGTCTGGCAGTCGGAGCGGACTCGACAGCCGCTCTAGACAGGTCCTCGCATGCGGCGCACGATCCCGCCCCGTGAGTGCCTCGCCCAAAAACGAAAACGAGTCTGGCGCTGCGATCAACACACTCGGCGATCTTCTGTACGCGGACCCGGCGAAAATTCGTGACTCGGAGGCCGAGTGGGCCGGCGTCGTTCGGTCGATCGCTGCAGGCGATCAGGTTGCCTTGCGCGAGCTCTACGAGCGGAGCCACCGCCTCGTTTTCGCGCTCGCGCTGCGAATCACTGGTGAGCGGCGCACGGCAGAAGAAGTGACGCTGGATGTGTTTCACCAGGTCTGGCAGCAGGCTTCCGCCTACGACGCCGAGAGCGGGACGGTGCTCGGCTGGCTCATGAACCAGACGAGGTCCCGGGCTATCGACCGGCGCCGCTTCGATCAACGCAAGAAACGGTTGGACACTGGCGAAACCAGCGACGGTTCAGCGGCACAAGCCGATGACGCCTGCCGGCTCGCAGACGCGAGCGAGCGCGCGCGCCGGCTCGACGATGCGCTCACGAAACTCACCGACGACGAACGTCAGGCGATCGAGACGGCGTATTTTTCCGAGCTGTCGTATGCGCAAGTCGCAGCTCAGCTGTTGCAGCCGGTCGGCACGATCAAGACGCGAATTCGTTCTGGGTTGACCAAGCTCCGCCGCGCCCTCATGCAGGACTAAGACGATGAGTGGAACCTCCGGCCAACGCGAATGCGAGCAGATCGATCTGATCTCTGCATATCTTCTGCAGGCGCTCCCGGCCGCTGAGGTAGCCGGCGTCGAAGCGCACATCGCGGGTTGCGCCACGTGCCGCGACGAGCTCAGCGCGCTGCGGCTGGTAGTCGAAGCGCTGGCGGCATGGCCGGTCGACTCGTTGCGTCCCTCGTCATCCATCTGGTGTCGGTTGCTGGAGCGGATTTCCGACGGCGCGCCAATCGCTGACACGCCGGGCGTGCCGCAATGGCGCGAGTGCGAATGGGAGGAGGTCGCTCCGGGTATTGCGTGCAAACTGCTCGCAAGCGACCTGCCGCGAGACCGCGTGAGCATGCTGGTCCGCCTGGCCCCTGGCGTCGAATATCCAGCGCACACCCACGCGGGTGTCGAAGAGCTGCACTTGCTCGAGGGTGAGTTGTGGATCGATCGACACAAGCTCGTCGCGGGCGATTACTACCGCGCGGAACCTGGCACCAGTGACAGCCGTGTCTGGAGTGAAACAGGCTGTACCTGCTTCCTGGTGAGCTCGCCCTCGGACATCCTTCAGCGGCTGTGAAAATGCTCGCGGACCTTCGCAGCAGAATTGCCGACAACGCGTACAGCTTCCCTGATTTCGTCAGGCGTCTTGTGCAAAGCGTTCGACCAGTTGCGCAGCTCATCGTCATCGTTCACGTCGATGCGATCACGATCCGGCTTGCCACGGTTGGATTTGTCGTCTGCCATCGCTCAGTCCTCCGAGTGTGATGCCAGAACAACAGCCGTACCCGCGAGCAGGTTCCGTGCGGTAGGAGTTGACTGAACGCAGTCTGGTGGCTGAATCTTACGCTCATGCGTCGTTTGTTTGCGCTGCTCGTCATCTGTGCCGGCCTCCTCGGGGTCACGGCGCCGGCACTTGCATGCGTCGCGGCGGCGCTGGCCGGTGACTGCTGTCCGCCGGGTCAAACGACCGGTTGCGGCGAGCAAGCACCCATTGAGCGTGTCGAAGCACCGGCCGTCGCAGTGTGCTGTCTCAGCGCTCCCGTCACCTCACCAATCGTTGCCATCGAATCCGCTCGCAAGGCGCAAGGCGAGCGCGTCGATTCATCCCCCGAGCCGCTGCCGGTCATCGGCCCGATTGCAGCATCGGTTGCACTCGATGTCCGTCCCGCTCGCGCGCCGCCCATCGGCGCTTCGTTCGTCGATGCGAGCCTGACCTACCTGCAGACCGGGCGCCTCCGCCTCTAAATCCTGCTCCTGACGTTTGCCGGCCCAGCGCCGGCTCATTCGCGTCTGTTTGACGCGGCAGTGCGCGTGCACGTGCCGCTCGTTGAGGAGCAGTTCGATGCGTCTGCATCGCACATTGTTACTAGTGATCTGCCTCGGCTCGATGAGCGCTCGGGCGGGCGACGACCCGCTATCGCTCGATGAGGCAGTCACACGTGCGCTCGAAATCGCCCCGCAGGTCAGTGCGCAGGTTGCGAGTGTCGACGCCATGCGCGCGCTCGCAGTGAGCTCAGGTCGTTTGCCGGATCCGGAGCTGGTGGTCGGCGTGGACAACCTGCCGGTGAACGGGCCGGACGCGTATTCGTTCACCAGCGATTTCATGACCATGCAAAAGATCGGCGTGATGCAGCAGTTTCCGCGCGCCGCGAAACGCAAGCTGCAACGCGAGCGCGCCGACGCGGACGCCAGTGTCGCGAGCGCTGGACTCGTGGAAGCTCGTCTGGCAATCGCTCGGGAGGTCGCCCAAGCGTGGATCAAGCGATCCACTGCGCAGACGTCACTCGACGACCTTCGCGGGCTCGAATCGGAAGTCGAGTTGCAGGCGACAGCGGCGCGTGCCGCGGTCTCGGCGGGCCGCGGCTCGACGGCGGAGGCGCTGGCGGCGCAGGCAGCCGTCGCTCAGCTCCACGCGCGCGTCCTGCAGATGCAGGGCGAAGCGCGGCAATCAGCTTTCGAGCTCGAGCGCTGGATCGACGCGGATGCGCGTCGGCCACTCGCCGCGGTGCCGTCGCTCGACGACCTGCCGACGCCGCCCGCAGCACTGCTCACAAATGTGCACCAGCACGGCTCGCTGCTGCCGTTCGAATCACAAATCCAGGTCGCAAAGCTCGACGTCGATCTGGCAAGAGCAGAGCGGCGACCGGACTGGAGTGCCGAGCTGTCGTTCGCCAGGCGTGGACCCGATTTCTCGGACATGGTCTCGCTCGAGTTCCGGATCGGCTTGCCGCTGTTCACGAAGAATCGCCAGGATCCCGTCGTCAGCGCGAAGCACGCCGAGCTGCGACGGCTCGAAGCCGAGCGCGAAGCGGAGGTGCGCATGCACACCGCCGAGTTGGCTCAGATGATCACCGAGTGGGAACAGCTCGGCGCGCAGCTCGAGCAGTACGAAAACGAGATCCTGCCGCTGGCCCGTGAGCGCTCTCGCGCGGCGCTGGCCTCGTATCGTGCCGGTCGCGGCGATCTGCGATCGGCGCTCGATGCCTATGCACAGCAGGTTGAATTCATCGTCGAGCATGCGCAGCTGGTCAACGCTCGCGGCCAGGCCTGGGCATTTCTTCGCTATCTCGGGCCGGAGCACCTGCATGCCCTGGAGGTGCCGCGATGAACGAGCAGGCACTCAAAGTGTCGATCGGAGCGATTGGGGTGCTGATCGTCGGCGCGTTGCTCGGGTACTGGTTTGCCCAGCATCGCGCGGACTCTGCGCAGCCTGCAGCGACGTCTGAGCAGAGCGGACGCAAGGTCCTCTACTGGCATGACCCGATGTACCCCAACACCCGCTTCGACAAGCCCGGCAAATCGCCGTTCATGAACATGCAGCTGGTTCCTGTCTATGCAGATGAACAGGGCAGCGGCGCCGCCGTTCGAGTGAGCCCTGACGTCGTTCAGAACCTCGGCATCCGGCTCGGCAAGGTGGAGAGAGCGGCCGTTCAGCCCAGGCTCACAGCCGTCGGCAGTGTGGCGTTCGACGAGCGCCTGACGGAAGTCGTGCAGGCGCGCGTGGAAGGCTACGTCACCCGGCTGCATGTGAAGGCGCCACTCGAGCGTGTGAAGCGCGGGCAGCCGCTGGCCGAGATTGTCGCGCCCGCCTGGCTCGAAGCTGAGGAGGAATATCTGGCGCTGATCGACGCCAGGTCCGAGCGTGGTCAGTCGATCCGGGATGCCGCACGCCAGCGGCTGGTCGTGCTCGGCATTCCCGAGGAATCGATTCGCAACATCGAGACTCAGCGCAAGACGAACGCGGCAACGACCCTGGTCGCGCCCACCGACGGCATCGTATCGGAGCTTGCGGTGCGCGAAGGCGCGGCGTTCATGCCGGGCGCGACGTTGTTTCGTCTCAACGGCTTGAAGACCGTCTGGGTCAATGCCCAGGTGCCCGAGTCACAGGTCTCGCTCGTGCCAGCCGGATCCGTGGTCAGCGTACATGCGACTGCGTGGCCGGGCGCGACGTTCAAGGGTCGCGTGCTGTCTGCGTTGCCGGATGTCGATGCGACGACTCGCACATTGCCGGTGCGCGTCGAGATCGAGAACACGGACTTCAAGCTTGCGCCGGGCATGTTCGTGTCTCTCGCTCTCGAGGGCAAAGCCGGTGAGAAGCAACTCGTGGTGCCGAGCGAGGCGTTGATCATGACGGGCGAGCGCAGCGTCGTGATCGTCGCGCGCGACAGCGGCGGCTTCGACGTGGCCAACGTTCAGGTCGGTTCGCAGAGCGGCGGCAAGACGGTGGTGCTGTCGGGTCTGGAGGAGGGCCAGCAGATCGTTCTGTCCGGTCAGTTCCTGATCGACTCCGAAGCCAGCCTGAAGTCGAGCGTGTCGCGTCTGTCCGCGGAGCCGATGCCGTGATCGCAGCGCTCATCCGCTGGTCGCTCGCGAATCGCTTTCTGGTGCTGCTGGCGACGCTGTTCGTCGCTGCGTGGGGAGTCTGGGCAGTGTCACGCGCACCGCTCGATGCGCTGCCCGATCTGTCGGACGTGCAGGTGATCATCCGCACGCCGTATCCGGGGCAGGCCCCGCGGATCGTCGAAGATCAGATCACGTATCCGTTGTCGACGACGATGATGTCCGTCCCTGGGGCGAAGACCGTGCGCGGCTATTCGTTCTTCGGCGACTCGTTCGTCTACGTGCTGTTCGAGGATGGCACGGATCTGTACTGGGCCCGCTCGCGCGTGCTCGAGTATCTCAATCAAGTTCAGGGTCGACTGCCGCGCAACGTGCAACCGGCGATTGGTCCCGACGCCACCGGCGTCGGCTGGATCTACGAGTACGCGCTGATCGACCGCACCGGCCGGCACGACCTGTCGCAACTGCGCGCGCTGCAGGATTGGTTCCTGAAGTACGAGCTGAAGGCGGTGCCTGATGTTGCCGAGGTCGCGACGCTCGGCGGCGCCGTTCGGCAATACCAGGTCGTGCTGCGGCCGGACCGGCTGCGTGCGTATGGCATTTCCCATCGCGACGTCATCGAGGCAATCCGCGGCGCGAATCGGGAAGCGGGCGGATCGGTGCTGGAGCTCGGAGAAGCCGAGTACATGGTTCGTGCGACGGGCTATCTGCAGGGCCTCGACGACTTTCGCAAGATCCCGCTGCGCGCCACGAGCGGCGGCGTTCCCGTGCAACTCGCGGAAGTAGCGTACCTGCAGATGGGTCCCGAGCTGCGGCGAGGCATCGCCGAGCTCAACGGCGAGGGCGAGGTCACCGGCGGCATCATCGTCATGCGGTCCGGCAAGAATGCGCTGCGGACGATCGAGGCGGTGAAGCGCAAGCTTCAGCAGTTGCAGGCCAGCCTGCCTGCGGGGGTCGAGGTCGTCGAAACGTACGATCGCTCGGAGCTGATCCAGCGCTCGATCAGCAATCTCACCGGCAAGCTGATCGAGGAATTCGTGGTGGTCGCGCTCGTCTGCTTCGTATTCCTGTTTCACCTGCGCTCGGCGCTGGTTGCGATCGTGTCGCTGCCGCTCGGAGTGCTCATGGCGTTCATCGTCATGCACTACCAGGGGATCAACGCGAACATCATGTCGCTCGGCGGCATCGCGATTGCCATCGGAGCAATGGTCGACGCGGCGATCGTCATGATCGAGAACGTCCACAAGCAGATCGAGCGCTGGCGCGATCGGCATCCGGATCGCGAGCCGACCGCGTCCGAGCACTGGGCGCTGATCGGCGAGGCCAGCGTGCAAGTCGGTCCTGCGCTGTTCTTCAGCCTGCTCATCATCACGCTGTCCTTCATACCGATTTTCACTTTGCAGGCACAGGAAGGGCGGCTGTTCGCGCCGCTGGCCTACACCAAGACCTATGCGGTGGCGGCTGCAGCAGGACTGGCTGTGACCCTGGTGCCGGTGCTGATGGGCTATTTCATTCGCGGCAACGTTCCGCGCGAAGAGAAGAACCCGCTCAATCGCTGGCTCGTGCGGGGTTATCGACCGGTGCTCGAACGCGTGCTGGCGCGTCCGGGCGCGACGATCCTCGCAGGGCTCGCGCTGCTTTCCATTACTGCATTTCCCATGGCGCACCTCGGCAGCGAGTTCATGCCGCCGCTCGACGAAGGTGACGTGCTCCACATGCCTTCTGCATTGCCGGGGCTCTCGGCCGGCAAGGCGTCGCAACTCCTGCAGCAGATGGATCGAATGCTGATGACCGTACCCGAGGTCGAGCGGGTTTTCGGCAAGATGGGGCGCGCCGAGACGGCGACCGATCCGGCGCCGCTCGAAATGGTCGAAACGACCGTTCACTTCAAGCCGCGCGACCAGTGGCGCGACGGGCTGACGATGGACAAGCTGATCGAGGAGCTGGACCAGCGCCTGAAGCTGCCGGGCCTGTCGAACGTGTGGGTGCCGCCGATTCGCAATCGCATCGACATGCTCGCGACGGGCATCAAGAGTCCGGTCGGCGTCAAGGTCGCCGGGACGGATCCGGCCGTCATCGATCAGGTGGCTGAGCAGATCGAGCGCGCCGTGCGCAGTGTGCCCGGCGTGACATCGGCGCTCGCGGAGCGGCTGACTGGCGGACGCTACATCGAAGTGAACATCGATCGCGACGCGGCCGCGCGCTATGGCCTGAATATCGAGGATGTGCAGAGCGTAGTGACCGCCGCGATAGGCGGCGAGACCATCGATGAGACGGTGGAGGGCGTGCAGCGCTTTCCGATCAGCGTGCGCTATCCAAGAGAGCTCCGCGATTCGCTCTCCGACCTGGAGCAGCTGCCGATCGTCACCCGGGACGGCGCGCAGATCACGCTCGGAACGGTCACGAATCTGAAGATCACGAACGGGCCACCCATGCTTCGCAGCGAGAACGCGCGGTTGTCCGGTTGGGTCTACGTCGACATTCGCGGTCGCGATCTGCAGTCGACGGTCGAGGACATGCAGGCGGCGGTTGCGAAAGAGATCAAACTGCCAGCGGGCTATTCGATCTCGTGGTCAGGGCAGTTCGAGTACCTCGAGCGCGCGCAGGCCACACTGAAGGTCGTGGTGCCGGTCACGCTCATCGTCATCTTCGTGCTCCTGTTCCTGACCTTCCGTCGCGTCGATGAGGCGCTGTTGATCATGGCGACGCTGCCCTTCGCGCTGATCGGCGGCTTCTGGTACGTGTACCTGCTCGGACACGACGTCTCGGTTGCAACCGCGGTCGGCTTCATTGCGCTGGCCGGCGTGGCGGCAGAGTTCGGCGTGGTCATGCTGATCTATCTCAAGCACGCGTGGGAAGAACGGCTCGCCACGGGCGTGGCGCCGAGCCTCGCGCTGCTCGACGAGGCGATTCGCGAGGGTGCGGTCCTGCGAGTCCGGCCCAAGGCGATGACGGTCAGCGTCATCGTTGCCGGATTGCTGCCGATCATGTGGAGCCATGGTGCGGGATCGGAAGTGATGCAGCGAATTGCTGCTCCGATGATCGGTGGAATGATCACGGCGCCACTGCTGTCACTGCTCGTGCTTCCCGCGGCCTATCGCGTGCTCCGGCGCCGGGAGATCGGACGCGTCACTCAAAATTCGTGACGGGCGCGTCACCGCAGGTTCGCAGCGGCGTACATCCACTGCCATGAACCTGGAGGTGGATCCATGCGGGTGATCATCGTCGGCGCAGGCATCGGCGGGCTCGTCACGGCGCTGCGGCTGCATCGGCAGGGCATCGATTGCACGGTCTACGAGCAGAGCGAGCCGATTCGCGAGTTGGGCGTAGGCATCAATCTGCTGCCGTACGCCGTCAACGAGCTGGCTGCGCTCGGGCTGCTCGATCGGCTCGATGAGATCGGGATTCGTACGCAGGACCTTTGCTACGCGCATCGACTCGGACCGCAGATCATGCGCCGGCGCTGCGGGCTGAGCGCCGGATTTGCGATGCCACAGTTCAGCGTCCATCGCGGCAAGCTGCAGGCGATGCTGCTCCAGGCCGTAGGCGAGCGGCTCGGTCCCGCAGCCGTACGAGCAGGTCATCGGCTCGTCGGGTTCGAACAGGACGCAGCCGGCGTTCGTGGCCGATTCGCCGATCGTTCCGGCAACGTCACCCCTGCGTCACGCGGCGACGTGCTCGTCGGCGCCGACGGCATCCATTCGACTGTGCGCTCGTTGCTGTTTCCGAACGAAGGCCCGCCGCACTGGAACGGGATCATGATGTGGCGCGGCGCGACTGAGTGGCCGCAGTTCGGCAGTGGCAGCTCCGTGATCATCGCCGGCGGCAACAACGCGAAGCTGGTGGTGTATCCGATCGCGCCAGGCTCCGGCCCGCACACCCGCCTGACCAACTGGGCGATTTGCGTGCTCACCGGGCGCGCCGACGATCCGCCGCCGGGCCGGCAGGAGTGGTCGAGACCCGCCGATCGAGCCGACCTGCAGCGACACGTTGCGCATTTCCGCGTGCCGCTGCTCGATCATGCCGGGCTCGTCATGGCGACACCGGAAAGCTTCGAGTTCCCCATGTGTGATCGCGATCCGCTGCCGTACTGGACTCGCGGACGCGTGACCCTGCTGGGCGACGCCGCGCATCCGATGTATCCGATGGGCTCCAACGGCGCCGGACAGGCGATCATGGATGCCACTGCGCTTGCTGATGAGCTCTCCAGGCATGCCGATCCTCGCGACGCGTTGCGACACTATGAGCACGAGCGTCTGGCGGCAACGAGCGCGATCGTCGCGAGCAATCGGGCCGGCGGTCCGGAACGAGTGATCGACGAGGTCGAGCGTCGTGCGCCCACCGGGTTCTCCCGTCTCGAAGACGTGATCGCGCCCGAGGCGCTCGAGGCAATCGTCAGCAGCTACGACCGCGTGAGCCGGCAAGTCGACCGATCGAGTCCGTGACGAGTGCTACTGTTTCGCCGGCGGATAGCTGAGCTCAAAGACCGCCGTGGGGCTCCTGCTCTTGAGCACCGTCGGCGGATCACCAGGACAGTCGGAGTTGTCCCAGGCATCTGCCGCCCACGGCGACTGCACGGCCAGGTAGATGCGATAGACCGTGAGCTTGTCGCCGAAATCGAAGTCCGGCGCCTCCATCATGGTTTTTTGCACTTCCGAGATGACGTCGGCGGCGCTTTTCAGCGTGTGATTGATGCCGGGCGGTTGGTCGCAGTAGTGGCTGTAGAAAAGGTAATCGTGAATGATGTAAGACGGCGCATAGCCCCACGGCGAGTAGTTCTTGAGCGCCCAGAACCACCGCGGGATCGAACCGCCGTCGGTCCAGAAATCCACGGGCTGGATGACCTCGCCGTTCTTGCGCGTGAACTTCAGGGGATTGTTCTCATCTGCCCTGAAGATGAATTTGTCGGGCTCGTACCACTCGACGATCAGCTTGCCTTCGAGCGTACCGACGTCGGTCCTTGCGTAGTGGCTGCTCGCGCATCCAGCTACCGCGAACGCGACGGCTGCGACTGAAAGATGCATACGCAGGGTCTTCATTTGCGCCGATGCTCATAGTTTGTTCGGGGGAACACCTTCTCGTTCAGCGCGCTGCGCCAGCGCTCGCATGGACTCTTGCAGCTCGGATGGCGCTTGCGTCACTTGCGGCGGGGCAAGCGCGGACTTCGTGCCCACAACGCCGCGCACGCCGTACAGCTGAATTCTTCGCAGCATGGGCACGCGTGGTCGATCGGTGCGAGGACTCTCCTCGGTCAGCACTTCACCCAGGTCGCGGGCGTGTGCGATCCGCGCTGTAAGGGCCGGCTCCCGGGGCGCAAACCGCTTCGTAATCGTCTTGATCAGACTCGTGTGATCGAATGGGGGAGCCGAGGTCGGGCTGCCATGGCACGCACCGGCGGCTACCCAGGGCGATGCAACGATGGCGGGGACGCGCACGCCGTAGTGACGAAAATCCGGCAGGTCGTCTGCTGGAAGCGTGGCCGTGCAGTCGACGTGATCGTAGAAGCCGCCATGCTCGTCGTAGACGACCACGAAAAGCGTTCGGCTCCACAGGTCGTTCGCACCCAGGAGGAGGGACTCATACACGCGGCCGACCAGTTGCTGCCCGAAAGTGACGCTCGCCGGCGGATGATCGTCGTTCTGTTGACCGAGCAGGTACCCGAAGTGCGGGTCTATCCAGCATACGTGTGGGAGCGTTCCTTGCTCGCAAGCCTTGTAGAACTCGCCGATCTTGTTGATGTGCACGCCCGGGTCGTCGACAAAGCGCGAGAACATGCGCAGGAAGGCAATGTCGTGCGAGTAGTAGCGCCAACTGACCGAGGGCGGCAGCTGCTCGAATACCGTGCGCTGCGGGAACAAGTGGAATAGCGGGTTCAGGTTGCGCTTCAAGGCATTGGAGGAGCCCGAAATGGCATACGCACGATTGGGATGCGTGGGCCCGGGAACCGACGCGAACCAGCGATCGCACACTGTGAAATGCCGGGCGAGGTGCTCGTAGATCCTCACGTCAGCGGCATCGTGATAGTGCATGAAGTCAGCAAGGTCTTTGGCGGTCACTGCGCGAACCGCTGCGAAGTTCTGCACGAATCCCTGCATCGTTCCCGCACTGATTTGTTGAGCCACGCACTGCGACTCGTGGCAGGGATCGTGAGGAAAGCGGCCGGCCGGGCGGTGCGCAATCCGATACGTGTTTCCGTTGAAGGTATTGGATTCGTTGCCGGTAAGGCCATCCACGTTGCGACGGCCGGCGAGCGACAAGTATCCGAGGATCTGATCGAACGACCGGTTCTCGAGCATCAGCACGACGATGTGCTCGATCTGGGCCAGCTGACGATCGCCCATGGCGCTTCCCTTCACAGCCGCGCCACTCGGCATTCGTTAGTTGCTTTTTATCGGTGGCGAACCCGCAATCGAAGCATACGCCCACAACCGGCGGACAGGCTCTACGTAGTGATGCCGCAGCTAGAGCGACCTCAGCTCCGCCGACTCGGCGCGCAGGTCGCGCAGAAACTGTTCGAGCTCGAGCACGCGATGCGGCGCGCGTGCCTGACCGGCCTTGGACACGATGCGCGCAGGGATTGTGGCAAGAGTCTCTTCCAGCCTTTTCGCCGCCGACAGCCCGTCCGGATCGCCGCCGTTGGGATCGACCAGACCAAAGACTCGCGCGACGCCGATGGCGCCGAGCCAGTCGAGAGCGTCGGCGTCGTGCAGATAGATGGCTTCGGGTCCGATAGGGTCGCGCTCGTCCATGTGAGTGCGGATTGCGGCGCGCACAGCTTCGATCTTCGACATCGGAAATCCCGTGCCGGCCAGCAACGACTCGACGATTCGCGCCCCCTGGTCCTGATGATCCGCGAATGTTCTGCGGAAGGGCGCAAATGCGGCCACGTCGTGCAGGTACGCCGCCGCGTAGAGGACATCGTCGTCCAGCGCCACCCGGTCTGCGGCCGCGAGCTCTTTCGCCAGTGCATAGTCCCGCATCGAGTGCGACAGGCCCCACGCGGGATGCTTCAGGTTGGCGTCCACGAAGCGATGCACGGCCCCGCGCCAGTCACCGCTGTGTTCGATGGTCGGCGCATCGGCTGCCCTGCAGGCGGCGAGGATCATGGCTGCAAGAGCGGCCAAGAGCGCGGTACGCGCAACCTTATGGGTCCCTGCGGTGTCGTATTCGGGTCCTTGCGTTCGCGAGCGGTGTTTCATGCTGTCATCTCAGTGGCTCCGCAGCATCGGCGGCGCGTTTCTCTACTGGATCTTCTTTCTGCTGGCGCTCGAGCCCGGCAACATCCTGCACGCCAGCAGCATGGGGCACCCGCTCGATTTCGATGACGAGGCCTTGCGCATCTGCGGCGCGGCGCTGCTGGGTTGCTCCACCGCACCGCTGCTCCTCGTCCTGAGCCGACGTTTTCCGATCTCCGGCGCACGAGCCTGGCGCAGCATCGTGATTCATTCGGCAGGTGCCGCCGCATTGTCCTGCGCACTGATCGTCGCTTCGTGCGTCCTCGCCGCATGGGTACTGATGGGGCAGATCGTTCCCTCAGCATCCGAGGTTCGCAGTGAGCTTGCAGGGAACTGGTTGCTGGTGACTTTCGCCTTGTGCGCGTTCATCGCGATCAGCCATGCGATGAAGTTGTTGCCGCGACGTTCGGCCCAGCCGAGCCCCACGACGGTTGCCATCAGGACGCGAGCAGGTCCGGGCTCCCTCGATCTCGCCAGCATCGAGTGGATCGAAAGCCAGGGAAACTACCTGGCGCTGCATGTCGGCGGCCGGTCGCACCTCATTCGCGACACGCTGCAGGGCTTCGCCGGCCGGCTCGATCCGGAGCGCTTCATCCGCGTCCATCGGCGTGTGATCGTGGCCGTCGATCGGATACGGCAAATCCAGCCGCTCACGAACGGCGACGCGACGTTGACGTTGCAGGACGGCCATACGATTCGCGCCAGTCGCACCTATCGTTATCGCTTGCCGAAGGGCTTGCCACGGACCGAATCGTAAACGGCGTCGAAGACCTGCAACGTGCTCGTGCCTGGCAAGCCACCGACGAACACGGCGTCGTCCAGGTGCAGGGCGTTGCCGGTATCGAATGTCGGCCAGCGCGGCAGCCCTGCACCGTTCGGATCGCCGGTCTTGACGAAGTTCGTCCAGTAGCGGGCCATGAGCTCCGCCAATCGACGATCCTCCGCGGACCAGGCCCACGCTTCCTGATCCAGGTGATCGAACATGTACCACAACTCGGCGAAGTGGCCGGCCCCCCAGGCATGGCTGATGGAACCTTCGGGGAACGGCGGTCTGCGCATGAAGTGGTAGAAGTACGCGCGACCCTGGATTGATTGCAATCGCGCCCACGTCCACATGTCCCAGCCGAAGCGCAGGTCGCGCTCCAGATCCAGTCGAGCCTGCTGCGCTTGTGCATCGGTCGCGTGCGGGTACGCAGCGAGGAGGGGTGGCGGCAGCGAGCCGAAGCTGCGTTCGATATCGTCCGCGAACGTCGTTGCCTTCACGCGCGCGACATCGACGAGCGCACGCGCTTCTTCCGCGTTGAAGCCGACGAGAACCGGCACGTTGTTATACGAGCCGGAAACGAACGCGTCGTAGGGGCCGACGGGCAACACGTACGGTTCGATGACTGGATGACTCACGCTGTTGGCCATCCCTGCCAGCAGCTCCGCGGCGGGCCGCTTGCGCAGCGCCGCGATCGAGTCGGCATGCAGCGAGCTCACATACTCTTTGCCGTCGCGCTCGGCATTCGCGAGCAGATATTGCGGAGCGATCTGCACCGGCTCGAAGACGCCGCCGCTTTGGCCGATGGCGCCGTGGAACAAGCCTTTGGCTCGCGGCGAGGCCATCAGCATGCTGACCGACATGGCGCCGGCGGACTGCCCGGCGATCGTCACGCGATCGCGATCACCACCGAAGGCCGCGATGTTGCGCTGGATCCATTCGAGCGCCGCGATCTGATCGAGCAGTCCATAGTTGCCCGAGGACTTCCTGGCCGACTCGGCTGTCAGCTCCGGGTGTGCAAGAAAGCCGAACGGACCGAGTCGATAGGCGATGGTCACGACCACGACGCGGCGCTGCGCGAGCCTGTCGCCCCAGTACAGCGGCATCGATGCCGATCCATTGGTATAGCCGCCGCCGTGAATCCACACGATGACGGGCAGGCGCTCATCCGCAGTCCTGGCCGGGGTCCAGATGTTCAGATACAGACAGTCCTCGCTCGTCGCGGGCGGCTTCTCGCCCGGCATCGACACACCCTTCTGCATGCACGCCGGTGCGAACGACACCGCTTTGCGTGCGCCTTGCCACGGCGCGACTGGCTGCGGCTCGCGCCAGCGCAGCTCGCCAACGGGTGGGGCGGCGAACGGCACACTCATGTAGACAGTGAGAGCGTCCTTCGTGACGCCTTCGAGGGCGCCCGAATCGATCACGACTGGTTTTGCCCAAGTGCTCGCCGCAATCAGGCACAGCACGCCTGCGACACTCGTTCCGCGCCGACAGTTCGACATCGACAGTCTCCGTTGAGAGCTCCCAGCCAGCATGCGGCCGGCGGCGCTGTCGATATAGACCGGCGCGCCCCTGATTCAGGGCGCCTCGTCACAAAGGGACCAGTGGAGCAGGGACGACTCGGACTGCTTGACCTTACCCCTTGGGCAAGCCCTACTGTCTCGGAAATGTCGAAGTGCATCTCGATGCACGCATCGGGTCCCTACACCCTGGAACTGCCAGGTGCGAATCGGCCTCACGTGGGCGTGGGGACTTTCACGGGAGTAACGGCGATGCCGTCACGGGCGATCGGGCTTCTCATTGCGCTGGGTGTAGTGGGGTGGACTGCGATGGCAGCGGCAGCCGAACCAGAGCCGCTGGTCCTGGAGACGAAGATTCCCTTGGGCGAGGTCAAAGGCCGGATCGACCATCTGGCCGTCGATGTGGCGCGCCGCCGGTTGTTCGTCGCGGAGCTGGGCAACGATACAGTCGGCGTCATCGACATCGATGGACGGAAAGTAGCGCGCAGGCTCGAAGGGTTCGACGAGCCCCAGGGCGTCGCCTACTTTCCGCAAACCGACACGTTGTACGTGGCGAACGGCGGCGACGGCGATCTGCTTTCCTTCCGCGGCGCGCAGCTGCAGGCCGTCGGCAAGCTCGCGCTCGGAGACGACGCGGACAACATTCGAATCGATCCGGAACGAAGTCGCGTGTATGTCGGCGCCGGTAGCGGCCATCTGGCCATCATCGATGCGGCAGCATTCAGGAAGATCGGTGAGATCGAGCTCAAAGGTCATCCCGAGAGCTTTCAGCTCGAGAGCGGAGGGTCACGAGTCTACGTGAATGTCCCGGACGCGAAGGAAGTGGCAGTCCTCGATCGCAAGACGAACCAGCAGCTCGCCGGCTGGCCCACGGCCGGTCTGAGGTCCAACTATCCGATGGCGTTGGACCCGGCGCACAACCGCTTGCTCGTGGCATTCCGGCAGCCCGCAACCCTGGTGGCATACGATTCAGCGACCGGAGCAACGCAGGAGCGCGTCGACATCTGCGGTGACGCTGACGACGTCTTCGTCGACGCGCGCCGCAGCTACATTTACGTTGCTTGCGGCGAAGGCGCGATAGATGTGCTGACGAGTCGCAGCGATCGCACAACTCGCGTCGCGCGCCTGGCAACGAGCCCGGGTGCACGCACCGCGTTGTTCTCATCCGAGCTGGATCGCCTGTTCCTCGCTGTCCGCGCCGCGGGTGGCGAGGGGGCTGCCGTCTGGGTCTTTAGCCCACGGAAGCTCCGACCGCCGGAGCCTCCGTGAGGCTGGGAACATCAGCCGTCGCGATTCCTGAAAGCGGCTTCTCCTGCATCCGACACCTTGACCCACTTCGGGTCGGGCGCGGCGCCGGGCACGTAACTGTCGTGCCAGTTCCACCACTTGTAGCGCCGCGTCTGCGGATAGCCTTCGGGTGAGTCCTCCCACTCTTCCTGGCGTCCCAGCGCCGTCATGTCGAGGTAGCTCCAGGTCGTGCCGAGCGCCTCATCGCCGCGACTGTTGATGAAGTACGTGCGGAACACGCGCTCGCCGTCGCGGATGAACGCGTTGTGGCCGTGCCATTCGCTCACGCCAAAGTCCGCGTCGAAGCTGTCGGTGAGCGTATACCAGGGGATGTCCTCCCAGCCCATCTTCGCCTTCAGGCGCGCGATGTCGGCTTGCGGGGCACGCGAAACATAGACGAGAGTCGTATCGCGCGCGTTCAGATGCGAGAGATGGGCGACCTGGTCGGCCCCCAGTGAACACCCTATGCACGCATGCTCCGGCCAGCCGTGCACGCCGGGCTCGAAAAAAGCGCGGTAGACGATCAACTGGCGGCGGCCCGCGAACAAGTCGACGAGACGCGCCTTGCCGTTGGGTCCCTCGAACACGTAGTCCTTGTCCACCGCCATCCAAGGCATCCGCCGACGCTCGGCGGCCAGCGCATCACGGGCGCGGGTGTGGGCTTTTTCCTTGACGAGCAACTGCTCGCGTGCGGTTTCCCAGTCCTGGGGCGACACAATCGGCGGCGTCTTCATGGCAAACCTCCTGAGTTGGATGCTTTCATAGCCATGACGGGCCGGGTCGGCTCATTTCTACAGGGCACGTCGCTTCGGGTCATCGCTCCGGATACCAGAACTTGACGTGACAGTTCTCGCAGACCTGGTCGAGCGCACCCGAGACGTCGAACAGCTTCGCCGCATTCCTGGTCTTCGCGGCGGCGACGATCCCGTCCATCGACGCGGCCAGCGCTTGCGAGAGCGCGCGGAAGTCGGCGGGCTTCGCATCGATCGCAGCCTGTACCTGCTTCGCACTCAGCGATCCAGGATTGCCTTCGCCCTCGATCTTCGCGCCTGGCGCCGCCACCACGAAGTGATCGGAGTGCGCCAGTGTCTGCGCGACCTCTCGTACCTTGCCGCCGGCATCGACGACTTTGCTCCAGTCGCCGGCTGCCAGCCTGGCGGCGTCGGGATTGCCCTGGTCGTCCTGCGCCTTGTTGCCGACATCCCAGATGGCCTGCGTCTGCACTGCGACGACGTTCTTCATGAGCTCGTGAAGGTTCGGCGGGGGCGCGGCGGAGTGCGCCTCGTACCAGGCAACCAGCACCAGGCTGGCGCCGAGCACATACGGAAGGAGTTTCATGGCTCGCTCATTCTGCCGATGCGCGCTCCCAGTCTATGATTACATTTGCGTTATGAACAAATCCGGTCAGGCGGTGTGCTCGTCGAGCGGCGGCAAGGATTCGCTGCTTGCCCTGTGGTACGCCAGGCAGCAAGGCATCCAGCCGCGCACGCTGCTCACGATGTTCGATGAAACCGGATTGCGCAGCCGCTCGCATGGCGTACCGCGCGCCGTCGTCGAGCGACAAGCTGCGGCATTGGGCCTTCAGCTGCTGACGCCCAGCGCCGGCTGGAAAGACTACGAGAAGGTATTCGTCGACGCGCTCCGTCAACTGCGTGCCAGCGGACACGACATTGCAATCTTCGGCGATATCGATCTGCGGGCGCATCGCGACTGGGAGGAGCGTGTCTGCCGTGAGGCGGGGATTTCGGCCTGCCTGCCGCTATGGCAGAAGGATCGGCTGCAGCTCGCTCGCGAATCGATCGCGCTCGGCTTCAAGGCCATCGTCGTATGCGTCGACTCGCGTCACCTGGGCGACGAGTTCTGCGGCCGCGCGTTCGATGAGTCCTTCATCGCCGACCTGCCGCCGGGCGTCGATGCCTGCGGCGAGAACGGCGAGTTTCACACCTTCGTGCATGACGGCCCGCTGTTCTCGCAGCCGGTGCAGGTGCGCCTCGAAGGTCGCCGCGAATACGTCGCTCCGGCGGAGCTGGGCGGCGTGCGCTATTGCTTCGCGTCGCTCGCTGCCGCCTAGCTCTCCAGTTCCAGCTCGGCCTTCAGGCTCTCCAGGTCACGCGATATCGTTGCAACGGCAGCCAGGCGGCCGCCTCGTTCGTAGCGGATAGCGCAATCGCGCTGTTCGAGATCGCCGTCGATGCGTGCAAGGTCGGCGCCGGCAGCGTGGCCCACGTAGTTGATCGTCAGATCGAACTGCTGAGTCCAGAAGAATGGAACAGCGGTGAACTTCTCGCGTGCACCGAGCATGTTGCGGGCGGCCGTTGCGCCCTGGCGCTGCGCGACGACCCAGTGTTCGACGCGCAGTCGTTCGCCGGAGTGCTTGTCGGGCCATGAAGCGATGTCACCGGCGGCGTAGATGCCATTCGCGCTGGTCATGAGGTAGTCGTCCACGGTGACGCCGTTGTTCGTCGCAATCCCCGCGGCGCGCGCGAGATCGTCGAGAGGGCGGACGCCGGCGCCGACGACGACAAGGTCGGCGTCCAGTGTCGTCCCGTCGCTGAGTGTCACAGTCGACCCCGCGACGCTTGCAATCGTCTGGCCGAGATGGAACACGGTGCCGCGGGATTCGTGCACGGTACGCAGAAAGTTGCCGACTCGCTCGCCGAGGACTCGACGCATCAAGGTCGAGTCGCGCGCGACGACATATACGTCGAGTCCGCGCGTGCGCAGGGACGCGGCGACTTCCAGCGCGATAAAGCTGGCGCCCACTACCACGGCACGCTGCGCAGAAGCGGCGCGGGCGAGGAGGGCGCGGCAGTCGGCCCAGGATCGCAGATAGAACACGCGGTCCGCTTCGGCGCCAGCAATCTGCAGGCGCACCGGTTGCGCGCCGGTGGCAAGCAGCAATCGCCCGAACGACAACTCGCGGCCGCCCTCCAATGTCAGCTTGGTTTGCTCGACGTCGAGCTTGCGCACCGCTGAGCCGAGCGCGAGCTCGATCTCGTTGTCGCGATAGAACTCGTTGGAGCGCAGCGGCATCCATTCCGCCGGCGCATTCCCGGCGAGGTAATCCTTCGACAGATTCGGGCGATCGTAAGGAGGATCCGCTTCGCCGCTCACGAGCGTCAGCGGACGTTGATAACCCGCGCGACGCAGCTCCAACGCCGCGGCGATTCCGGCCGAGCCCGCCCCGACGATGACGACCGATTCCGGCTGAGTGTCTGCAGAGCGACGCGACGTGCGCACAGGCGGCAGCTTGTGTCGCACGAAGATGCGGCCATCCTGCTGATCGACCTGCCAGCGATCGAGCGGATCGAGCGCGGGGCCTCGCTGCACCCTGCCGGTTTTCAGGTCGAAGCAGGCATGGTGCCAGGGGCAGCGAACGTGGCCGTCGACCAGCAAGCCGTCGACGAGAGGGCCGTGATAGTGAGTGCACTGTGCGGCGACCGCGAAGTACTCGTCACCTCTCTTCACGACGAGGACCTGATCTTCCCCGACGCGGCCAACGAGCATCGGGCGCCGATCAAATTCTGTCGCCGCGATCCCCAACCCCAAGTCCGGCACTGTGTCGCTCATGCGAAGTGGACGAAGCTGCCACCCACCAGGTTCCGATGCGGCGATGCGAACTGCGTCGCATCATTGGTGCGGCGCCGCCTTTACATTATGTCGTCTCGTGACAACAACACATATATATGCGTAGGCGGACACTGGTCGACTTGCTCAGCGACGACGTGGGCTACGTGCGGGTCTTTGCCGATCTCGACGGCTACGGCTACGAGCTCTCCACCTACCAGGCGCGCTCCATCGCGGACCTGTTCGAGCAGATGTGTGGATACGACTCCATCAACGCTGCGCGCGATGCGGCGCGCTTCCAATTGTTGTCGGCAGGCCGCCCGGTGAAGAGCGCGCGTCGACGCCGGTTACGGATTGGTCGCCGGGCGTCGCTGTAGCACAGCGACATTGACTTCGCAGCGCAGGCGAAAGCCGAGCCGCTCGTACAAACGAATCGCCGGCGTATTGCTCGAGTAGGCGTGCAGGAACGGCGTTTCGCCGCGCGCGCGAATCGACGCTGCGACGGCGGCGGACAGCGCGCCGGCCAGGCCGCGTCCACGGAAATCCGGGTGCGTGCACACGCCGCTGACCTCCGCAAAGCCGTCGGGCTTCATTCTTTCGCCCGCCATCGCCGCCAGTCTGCCGTCGATCCTGAAGCCGAGAAAACGCCCGAGCTGATGCGTACGGGACAGAAACGGCCCGGGTTCGGTCAGCGTCGCCAGCGCCAGCATTTCCGGCGCATCCGCCGCCACGAGCTCGATGAGTCTGAAATCGCAGGCTACAGGGGCGAGCGGGTCCCAGGCGACCATTTGCACGCCCATGGCGCTCTTGACGACCTCGAGCTGCGGCGGCACGGCGATCTCCTCCGCTTGCAGGAATACCAGCGCGTTGTCGCCGGGCGCGATGGCAGCAAGAGCCGCGAGACTCTCGCGACTATCGTCCCGCGTGGCGGCGAATGGACTGATGTCTTCGAAATAACGACGTGCACGCTCGTCACCGACGCCGAGCGAGGCCTGGCGACCGACGAGCGCGCTCCAGATCGGACGATCCAGGACATGACGCGTCATTTGCGCTGCGCCTTCGCGGACATGCGCTGATCGAGCGGCGCCTTTTCGAGCTCCTCCTCGATCTTCGCCAGGAGTCCGAGCAGCGGGCTCTTGCGGCCGCCGCAGGTTTCGACCACCGCGGCTTCGATGCGCGGCCAGAGCTCGCGCTTGGACCTGGCAATCAGGCGTCGTCCATCGGCGGAGAGCGCAAGCGTGCGCGTCCGGCGATCGGCCGCGTCTGTGCGGATCTCGATCAGGCCGAGTGCTTCCAGTCGCGCGCTCATCTGGGTGATGCCGGGCTGACTCACACCCAGCGCCTCGACCAGCTCGCCGACCGTGAGCGGACCGAGCAGGTCGAGTGTGGCGAGCAGCGGATACTGGCCGGACTGGATCGGCAGCCCGGCGGCGTCGATTGCCCGCTGCACGTCGGCTTGCAGCCAGTCGCCGAGCCGCTTCAGCCGGGTGCCGAGGGTGAGAAAGCCCAGCTCCTTGATGACGTCCTGCATGCGCGCGCCTCCGTGCATCGCATAATAGCTTATATAACTACTTATTCAAGTGTTGCGGGCAGTCCCTCAGGAGCGCGGAAACACGCGCGGCTCGGGCTGGCCCGCCTGCCACAGCTCCAGGTTCTTGCCCGTCAGATGCGCGCGCAAATGATCGGCGCGCTCCAGCGCGAACAGACCGTCGGCCGTCAGCGGCGACAATCGCGACGTCGGGCGATTGGGTCGAGACAGCCACAGAGCGCCATCGCGGAAGCTCACGTCGATCCGGCCGTACTTGCCGGCGAGCGCCTTCAAGCGTTTCTCCGACATCGCGACCGGATGCAGCCGCGCCTCGATGCCGACCTTCGCCCACGCGTAGTCGGCGAGCTTCTCTGGCGACGTGTCCGGTGCCTGACTCAGCCGCGTCAACGCGAGTTGTTGAGCAATGTCGAGCGCTTGCGCGGCCGGTGCAGCGACCGTGGGCTCGATGCCGGAGCCTTCCCAGTTCGCGTTGCTCACCGGATGCACGGGCCGGCCGTAGGAAACACTCAGGATGAAGCCGGGAGGCACCGGCAGCAGATTGTTGTTGTTCGCCGCGCCGGCGGTGCGCTCACCGACCAGCTCGCCGAGCTTGAACTGCTGCACGTCGTAGGCGAAGGCCTCGCCTGCCGAAGCTACACCGCCATCGATGAGCACGTACAGCGGTCGGCCTTGCAGCCGCCCCGCGGGCAGATACTCCAGCGTGTGCGATTGCTCCGCCACTTTGGAGCCTTCCATGAAAGTCATCTCGAGCTTGCCGCCCGGCATGAAATGGCTGATGAGGTAGCGGACGGCAGAGTGCGAGCCGCCGCCGTTGCCGCGCAGATCGATGATGACGGCATCTCCTTCCTTCAGGAACTGCATGGCGCCGTCATAGGCTTTGCCGGTCTCGTCCTCCACCCATTCGAAGCCGGTGATCCGCAGATAGCGGATATTGCCGCCGAGGATTTTCATCTCGGCCAGGCCGTGGTGGCTGCGAATCGCGTGCTGGCGCCAGAACTCCTCTTCGCCGTCCTCGCCGCTCGAGGATGCTCCATACGCGGCGGGATCGAACGCCATCCACAGATGGCCGTCATGACTGACCTGGTGCAGGTCGTCGGTGATGCGCTCGGCGAAGATTTTCGGGTCGTCCACGTCGTAGCGGCCGTCGCGCCTGGCAGCGTCGAGCCGCGCGACCAGTTGCGGGCGCAGCTCCGGAAATACGTACTGTTCTTGCAAGAGCGCTGCGATTTTCTGCAGGGCCGCGTCGCGGTCGGCAGCCGATAGCTGCGGCTTGTCCTGGGCTTGAACGGCAGCAGCAACGCTCAGCATGCAGAGCAGCGAGAGGAGGATTCGTCTTGGCGTCATGGGGTCACTCGATGTCAGGACATTGAAGTGTATAGAATGCGGCCATGGCACTCGGACGATTTCTCCGTCGCCGCCTGATCGGGCCGCTCGTCAAACAGCTGGACATGCAGGGGGAGATTCTCTTCGAGATGCACCTGCGACGCTTGCTCTGCGAGCCGCCGTACAACGACCCCAAACGTCTCGAGCGGCACGGCTTCAAGTCGTTCTCGCAGAACGACGAGGACGGTATCCTGCAGGAGATCTTGCGGCGCATCGGCACCGCAGGCCGCACTTTCGTCGAGTTCGGTGTCCAGGACGGCCTGCAGAACAATACGCGCCTGTTGCTCTATCAGGGTTGGCGCGGGCTGTGGATCGAGGCGGATCACCGTGCCTGCAGCAAGATGCACAGCACTTTCGCCACGGAGCTCGCGGCGGGAACGCTGCAGCTGCAGGAGGCTTTCGTCGATGCCGGCAACATTTCCGGCCTGATCGAGTCGGCGCGACTCGGCGAGCTCGATCTGCTGAGCATCGACATCGACGGCAACGACTACTGGATCTGGGATGCGATCGCGCTCCGGCCCCGGGTCGTGACCATCGAGTACAACGCGAAGTTCCGGCCGCCCGCGAAGTGGGTCATGCAGTACAACCCGAAGCATCGCTGGAACTACAGCGACTACCAGGGCGCCTCGCTCGAATCCCTCAATGACCTGTCACGCAAGAAGGGCTACACGCTCGTCGGTACGTGCTTCGCCGGAGTCAACGCTTTCTTCGTGCGTGACGACCTGGTGCAGCAGCACTTCGCGCAGCCGGATGTCGCTGCGCTCTTCAATCCTCCGCGTTACTACGCTCAGCGGTACTTGTCCGCAGGGCATCCGACCGGTCCATTCGGCCCGTATCAGTCGATCTGATGCCGATCAATGCGGCGTCAGCAGGTAGCTGACCTCATGCACTCGCACAGCTTGAAATCCCGTACAGCGGCGCTCCTGTTCCTTGGCGCCGCGTTGTTCGCATTCGTTGCCGATGCAGCGCCGCGCCCGACCACTCCGCGTGGCCCGCTCACCGGCGAGGAGCAGCAGAACATCGACATCTTCGAGAAGTGGAAGGCGTCGGTCGTCTACATCGCGACGAGCGAGCGGGTGATGGACTTCTGGACGCGTGATGTGACCACCGTGCCGCGCGGCACGGGCTCGGGCTTCATCTGGGACGCAGCAGGTCACGTCGTGACGAACGTGCACGTCATTGCCGGCGCCGCAGCCGCGAATGTGCGACTCGCGGATGGCCGGGACTACGACGCAACGCTGGTCGGTGTGAGTCTCACGCACGACATCGCGGTGCTGCTGATTCACGTGCCGAAGAATCTGCCGCAGCCGGTCGCGATCGGCACGAGTCACGATCTGCGCGTCGGGCAGAAAGTATTCGCGATCGGCAATCCGTTCGGTCTGGACTGGACGCTGACGACCGGCATCGTCTCCGCGCTCGACCGCTCGCTCGAAGGCGAGCGCGGTTCGTCGATCCGGCACCTGGTGCAGACGGATGCCGCGATCAATCCCGGCAATTCGGGCGGCCCGCTGCTCGACAGCGCAGGGCGCCTGATCGGCATGAATACCGCGATCTACAGTCCTTCAGGAGCGAGCGCCGGCGTCGGCTTCGCCGTGCCGGTCGACACCGTCAATCGCGTCGTGCCGCTGCTGATCGCGAACGGGCACTACGAGCCGCCGAGTCTGGGAATCGAAGTGGACGATGGGTTGAGCCGCGTGGTCTCGCGTGATCTGGGCGTCGAGGGCGTGGCAGTGCTGCGTGCTTCGAAGTCAGCTCCGCTGCGCGGCGCTCGTCTCGGCGCTCGCAACACGATCATTCCGGGCGATGTGATCCTCGCGGTGGATGGCAAGGAAGTCAGCACGGCGGGGCAGCTGGCCGCGACGCTGGATGATTACAAGGTCGGAGATCGCGTGACGCTGACGGTGTGGCGCGAGGGCAAGAAGGTGCAGGTGGCTGCGGTGCTGCAGTCGGGCGCTGAAGCCTGAGTCACGAGTTCGCTTCGACCGGGCCCGCGACGAGCGGCTCGCGCCAGCCGCCCTCCGGTGTGACGCTCGCGACTTCCTTCGGTCCCCAGCTTCCCGGCTCGTATTCGTACAGCGGAGTGCCCGCCTTCACGACCGGATCGACGATGCGCCACGCTTCCTCGATGTAGTCCTCACGCGCGAACAACGTGCGATCGCCTTCCATCGCATCGGTCAGCACGCGCTCGTACGCTTCGATGTCGTTGCTGCCGGGACGCCGGCTCGCCAGCAGCTCCGTGGTCGCGATGCCGTGGTCCTGCAGGTCCATGACGTTGACGCCCATCGCCAACTCAACGACTGGACTGATGCGCAATCGCACGTAGTTTGGCGCCGGCCGGAACGAGAAGAGCGCCGGCGGGCAGCGCAGACGCGCGACGACTTCGGTGCTGGACATCCGCAGTGACTTGCCGGCACGGATGTAGAAGGGCACACCCTGCCAGCGCCAGCTGTCGATCCCGAGGCGCAATGCGGCGAAGGTCTCCACCTGCGAATGCGCGTCAACTCCCGGTTCGTTGCGGTAGCCGCGAAACTGACCGCGCACGACGTCGCGCGGCTCGAGCGGTGCAATCGATTTGAGCACCTTCACCTTTTCATCGCGGATGGATTCGCTGTCGATGCGCGCCGGCGCCTCCATCGCGAGATTCGCCATCACCTGGAACAGATGATTCTGCACGACGTCGCGAATGGCGCCCGTTTGCTCGTAGAACGAGCCGCGCCCCTGCACGCCGAAGTCCTCCGCCATGGTGATCTGCACGCTGTCGATGTGCTGCCGGTTCCAGAAGGATTCCAGGAACGAGTTGCTGAAGCGGAAAAACGCGATCTGCCGCACCGGCCCCTTGCCCAGGTAGTGATCGATGCGAAAGATGTGCTCCTCGTTGAACGTCTTCAGCAGAATCCGGTTGAGGCCGCGCGCGGACTCTAGATCGCGGCCGAACGGCTTCTCGACAATGACGCGCGAACCTTTGGGAGCACATCCTGCCTGCGCCAGGTGCTGGACGACTTCGCCGAACAAAGCGGGCGGTATCGCCAGATAGTGAGCAGGGCGCGCTGCCGCGCCGAGCAGCTTTCGCAGCGACGTGAAGGTGTTGATGTCGGCATAATCGCCGTCGACGTAGTGCAGCAGCTGCATGAGCTTCTCGAACGCCGCTGCGTCGAAGACGCCATGCTTCTGGATACTTTCACGCGCTCGCGCTTGCAGCTGTTCGAGCCCCCAGCCGCTCTTGGCGACGCCGATGATCGGAACATCGAGCGCGCCGCGTTTCACCATTGCCTGCAGCGACGGAAAGATCTTCTTGTAAGCAAGATCGCCGGTCGCGCCGAAGAACACCAGCGCGTCATTGTTCAGCTCGCTCACGCCGGCTTCTCCAGGTGCCCGCCGAACTGATAGCGCATCGCCGAGACCAGCTTGTCCTGGAACTCGGCATTGCCGCGCGAGCTGAAGCGCTCGTACAGCGCCGTCGTGAGGACGGGCGCGGGGACACCTTCGTCGATCGCAGCCTGAATCGTCCAGCGTCCTTCACCGGAATCGGACACGCGACCTGAGAACTTCCCGAGCGCCGGATCCTCTGCCAGTGCGGTAGCTGTCAGATCGAGCAGCCACGAGGAGATCACGCTGCCGCGCCGCCAGAGTTCCGCGACGTCCGCAACGTTGAAGTCGTATTGATAGTGCTCAGGATTGCGCAGCGGCGCGGTCTCGGCATCCGCCTCGCGCGCATGCTTGCCTGCATTCGCCGCGCGCAGCACTTCCATCCCTTCGGCGTACGCGGCCATGAGTGCGTATTCGATCCCGTTGTGGACCATCTTCACGAAGTGGCCGGCACCGTTCGGTCCGCAGTGCAGGTAACCATGCTCGGCCGTACCGCCGTGCCGCTCGCGCCCGGGTGTGCGTTCGACTGTGCCGCTGCCCGGCGCCAGCGTCGCGAAGATTGGATCGAGGCGCTGCACGATGTCGCGCTCGCCGCCGATCATCATGCAATAGCCGCGTTCGAGGCCGTGCACGCCGCCGCTCGTTCCTACGTCGACGTAATGAATCCCCTTCGAGGCGAGTGGCTGCGAGCGCCGGATGTCATCGATATAGTACGAGTTGCCGCCGTCGATCAACGTGTCGCCGGACTCCAGATACGGCAGCAGCTTGGCTATGGTTCCATCCACGACTGCCGCGGGCACCATGAGCCACACCACGCGCGGCTTCTGCAGTTTCGCGACTAGATCCTGCAGCGAGCCGGCGCCAACGGCGCCCTCGCTCGCGATCGCGTCGACGACCTTGGGGGAAAGATCGAACACGACGCACTTGTGACCGTCCTTGAGCAGGCGGCGCACCATGTCGCCGCCCATGCGTCCCAGACCAATCATGCCGAGTTGCATCACGCACTCCTCAAGTTGCGATAGCGGCGGATGAGGCCGTTGGTGGAGCTGTCATGCGTCAGCTCCGGCGTTCGCCCGGCGCCGAGCTCGCCCAGGATTCGCGTGGCGAGCACCTTGCCGAGCTCCACGCCCCACTGATCGAACGAGTCGATGCTCCAGATCACGCCCTGCGTGAACACGCTGTGCTCGTAGAGCGCGACGAGCTTGCCCAGCGCTGCCGGCGTCAGCCGATCGAGCAGCAGAGTGTTGGACGGTCGATTGCCTTCGAACGTCCGATGCGGCACGAGCCAGTCCGCCGAGCCCTCGGCCTTGACCTCCTCGGGCGTCTTGCCGAATGCGAGCGCCTCGCCTTGGGCGAAGACGTTGGCGAGCAGCATGTCGTGCTGCTCGCCGACGGGATTCAGGGTCTGCGCGAAGGCGATGAAGTCGCAGGGGATGAGCCGCGTCCCTTGATGAATGAGCTGATAGAAAGAGTGCTGGCCGTTCGTGCCGGGCTCGCCCCAGTAGATCGGGCCGGTGTCATAGCGCACACGCTTGCCATCGAGCGTTACATGCTTGCCGTTGCTCTCCATCGTGAGTTGCTGCAAGTACGCGGGAAAGCGGTGCAGGTACTGCTCGTAGGGCAGCACCGCCACTGTCTGTGCGCCGAAGAAATCCGTGTACCAGATGCCGAGGAGACCCATCAGCACCGGCAGGTTGCGCGCGAAGGGCGCGGTGCGGAAGTGCTCATCCATTTCGTGAAAGCCGTTGAGCAGTGCGCGGAAGTGCTCGGGACCGACCGCGAGCATCGTCGACAAGCCGATCGCGGAATCCATCGAGTAGCGTCCGCCGACCCAGTCCCAGAACTCGAACATGTTCGCGGTGTCGATGCCGAACCTGGTCACTTCCGCGGCGTTGGTGGACACGGCGACGAAGTGCCGCGCGACTGCCTTGCTGTCGTTGCCCAGACCTTGCAGAGACCACGCGCGAGCGGCGTTGGCATTGGCCATCGTTTCGAGCGTGGTGAAAGTCTTCGACGAGACGATGAACAGCGTCTGCGCGGGATCGAGATCCCGGACGGCCTCGGCGAAGTCGGTGCCGTCGACGTTGGAGACGAACCGGAACGTCATTGCGCGCTCGCTGTACGACTTGAGCGCCTCGTACGCCATCACCGGGCCGAGGTCCGAGCCGCCGATGCCGATGTTGACGACGTTGCGGATACGCTTGCCGGTGTGTCCTTGCCAGGTGCCGCTGCGGACGCGGCTCGCGAAGTCGTTCATGCGATCGAGCACTGCATGAACCTGCGGCACGACGTTCTCGCCATCCACCCGAACCGTTGCGCCTTTGGGCGCACGCAACGCCGTGTGCAACACGGCCCGGTTCTCCGAGACGTTGATGCGCTCGCCACCGAACATCGCGTCGATGCGCTCTCGCAAACCTGATTCATCGGCCAGCTGCACGAGCAGCGCCAGTGTCTCGTTGGTGACGCGGTTCTTGGAGTAGTCGAGATAGATTCCGGCGGCCTCCAGCGTCAGACGCTCGCCGCGGCCCGGCTCTTTGGCGAACAGTTCGCGCAGATGCAGCGGCGCTATCTGCTTGTAGTGAGCCTGGAGCGCTGTCCAGGCTGGACGCTCGAGCAGCGGCAGGATGTGAGTCGACATGCGATGAGTCCTAGCTCGCCTTCGCGAGCGACGAGGATTTGGAGGCGATCACCTTCAGCAGCTCGTTCCAGGAGGAGACGAAGGATTCGGCACCCTCCTTCTGCAGTTTCGCGGCGAGCGCATTGAGGTCCACGCCGGCCTTGCGGAACTTGCTCAAGACGGTCTCGGAGTCGCCGCCGTCCGCGCGCAGCTCCGGGCCCAGCTCACCGTGCTCCGCGAACGCTTTGAGCGTGCCTTCGGGCATCGTGTTGATCGTCAGCGGCGCAACCAGTCCCTTGATGTACAGAACGTCCGATGCTTTCGGATCCTTCGTGCCCGTGCTCGCAAAGAGCAGACGTTGCGGACGAGCGCCGGCGTTCAATGCTCGCCGCCAGCGGGAGGATTGCAGCAGCTCAGAGTACGCACGGTACGCCTGATGTCCGATCGCAAGGCCCAGCGTGTTGCTGAGCTCGGCCGGCACTTTGCCAGCGACTGCAACATCCCAGCGGCTGAGGAAGATCGAGGCGACCGACGGCACGTCGGGATTCAGCTGCGCCTCGATCCTGCGCTCGATGCCGCGCAGCCAGGCTTCGGCCGCGGCCACATACTGCTCGGAAGAAAACAGCAGCGTGACATTGATCGGCACCCCCGCGAAGATGGATTCCTCGATCGCCGGCAGTCCTTCCTTCGTCCCAGGGATCTTGATGTACAGATTCGGCCGGGCTGCGCGCGAATGCAGCTCCTTCACCTGGCTCAGAGTCGCCTTCGAGTCGTAGGCGAGTAGCGGCGAAACTTCCAGCGACACCCAGCCATCGACGCCCGCCGTGCGCTCGTGCACTGGACGAAACAGATCCGCGGCCTGCGTGATGTCTTCGAGCGCCAGCTCGAAGAACAGCTTCTCGCCCGACGCGCCGGCGCGCAGCCGGTCGCGGATCGAGTCGTCATACGCCGTGCCTTTCTTGATCGCCTGATCGAAGATCGTCGGGTTCGAGGTGAGCCCGGTCACAGACAGCTCGGAGATATAGCGGGCGAGCGTGCCGCTCGTGAGCAGATTGCGCGCGAGGTTGTCGAGCCAGATGCTCTGGCCGGCGCGGGAAAGTGCGTGGGTGGGATTCATGATGACCTCAGGGATTCAGTGACGATCTGCTGAGCCTCGGCGACCAGCGTCTGCAGGTGACGCTCGTCGATGCAGCTCTCTGCGTAGATCTTGTAGAGATTCTCGGTACCGGACGGCCGCGCCGCGAACCAGCAGCTGTCGGTGACTACTTTGAGCCCGCCGATCGGCGCACCGTTCCCCGACGCGCGAGTCAGCTTGGCCGTAATCGGCTCGCCGGCGAGCGAGGAGGCGCGCACGGAATCGGGAGCAAGCTTCGCCAGGCGCGCTTTCTCTTCCGGCGTCGCCGGCGCATCGATGCGCGTGTAGTACGAAGCGCCGAACTGATCGACGAGCCCGCGGTAGTACTCGCCCGGATCCTTGCCGGTGCGCGCGGTGATTTCGGCCGCGAGCAGCGCGAGGATCAATCCGTCCTTGTCGGTGGTCCACACCGTTCCATCCAGGCACAGGAAGCTTGCACCCGCGCTCTCTTCGCCGCCGAAGCAGATCGTGCCGTCGAGCAGACCCGGCGCGAACCATTTGAATCCGACCGGCACTTCCAGCAAGCGTCGTTTCGCTCCGGCAACGACGCGGTCGATGAGACTGCTCGAAACGAGCGTCTTGCCGATTGCCGAGCTCTTGTTCCAGCCCGGGCGGTTTGCCAGCAGGTAGTCGATTGCGACTGCGAGATAGTGGTTGGGATTCAGCAATCCCGCAGATGGCGTGACGATGCCGTGGCGGTCTGCGTCGGCGTCGTTGGCGAAAGCGACTGCATACCGGTCCTTCAGCTCGAGCAGACTCGCCATCGCATACGGACTGGAGCAATCCATGCGGATCTTGCCGTCATGATCGACGGTCATGAAGGAGAACGTCGGGTCGACTCGTGGATTGACCACTTCGATGTCGAGCCCATACATGCGATTGATCGGCTCCCAGTAGCGCACGGCCGCGCCGCCGAGCGGGTCTACCGCGAGCTTCAGTCCCGCGGCGCGGATGGCGTCCATGTCGATGACAGACCGCAGACCTTCGACGTATGGAGCCGCAAGGTCCTGCTCGTGAAGTGTCGCCGCGCGCCGAGCGGCCGCGAGCGGCACACGCCTCGCTGTCCGATTACCTTCACGCAGCAGAGTGTTTGCGCGCTTCTGAATCCAGCCCGTCACGTCGGCATCGGCCGGCCCGCCGTTCGGCGGGTTGTATTTGAAGCCGCCGTCTTCCGGTGGGTTGTGTGACGGCGTGATGACGATACCGTCGGCCAGCCAATCGCCCTGCTCGCGGTTATGCGCGAGAATCGCCCGCGAAATCGCCGGGGTCGGCGTGTAGCCGTCCGCACTCTGGATGACTGTCTCGACTTCGTTGGCAGCGAGCACTTCGAGTGCTGTGCGCTGCGCCGGCGCGGACACGGCGTGCGTGTCGCGACCCATGAACAGCGGTCCATTGATGCTCTGCGCGCGACGATAGTCGCAGATCGCCTGGGTGATCGCGACGATGTGCGCTTCGTTGAACGATCCGCGCAGCGGCGAGCCGCGATGACCGCTCGTACCGAAGCTCACCAGCTGAGTCGGATCCTCCGGCTCGGGCTGGCGCGCGTAGTACTCGCGCTCGAGCTGCACGGGATCGATCAGCAGTTCCTTGGGTGCCGGCTTGCCGGCCAACGGTGAAAGAGCCATGCGGCACCTCTTTTACGACACGAGCAGGACGCACGAGGGCCGTCCGAGGATCCCGTACGCAGGCCGCAATCGTGCAACAGACGAGGCCAATCACACCAGAGTGACAGCCCTGACACGATTACATCTTTGTATGGCAGGAGCTGCGCGCGAAGCGCATCGATACCATCGTGTAATCGCGCCGGCGACGTGCTGTCATCAAGATGCGCTTCCGATCAGGAGTTTTGCCATGAGCATTGCAACACGCCCGCTCGCCGGTATTCGAGTACCCGATTCTCCGGTCGTTGCTCGCGCTATCGAATACGCGCGCGAGCACTGCGAGCCGTACCTCTTCAATCATCAGATGCGATCGTGGCTGTTTGCGGTTGCACTCGCGCAGCAGAAACGCGCGACGTACGATTCGGAGGTCCTTGCCGTCGCCACGGTGCTGCACGACATCGGTCTGGCGAAAGCGTTCGCCGGTCCATTGCGGTTCGAAGTGGAGGGCGCCAATGCTGCGCTGGCATTCTCCCGTGGTCAGGGCATGACGGAGAGTCAGGCGCAGGTGATCTGGGATGGCGTTGCTCTCAACTCGACGCCTTCCATCGCCTTGTACAAGGGCAACGAAGTGACGCTGTGCACGTTCGGCATCGCTCTCGATTGGGGCGGCTGGGGCTACGATCAGCTCACGCAGAACCAGGTGGCGGCGATCGTCGACGCATTTCCCCGCCTGGAGATGAAGCAGCGCTTCACACGCGACGTCTGCCGCATCGTCGAAACACGCGCGGACACGACCTACGACAACTTCGCGCGCGACTTCGGCGAGCGTTTCGTGCCGGGCTACACGAGACCGTCGACGGTGGACCTTCTGATGAACTCGCCGTTCAAGGAGTAGCTCGTGGCAACGAATCAACGCAGCGAAGTGGTCTACATTAAATCGTAGGAGATCTTTCGGGGCCGAACGTCAGCTTCATGAGGTGACCGCCAGCAGTGCAGTCGCGCCTCCCTGCTCGAGCACACTCCTGCCTCCATTCACAGCTCGATCAGGAGAGTTACATGAGGCGATATGTTTCGGCAGCGATCGGCACGCTCAGCACGCTTGGTTGCATGCTCGCGCTGCCGGGGACCGCGCAAGCGGCGGACAGCATCACCTTCGCCATGGTGCGCTCAACGGCAGTCGACAATGCCGGTTGCGCGCTGAATGCCAAGGCAAGGGTCACGATCAATTCGTTGGGCCCGGTCGAGGTCATGCACGTCGAGGCGACGGGCCTGCCGCCGAACTCCGAGTTCGACCTGTTCGTGACTCAGATCCCCAATGCGCCGTTCGGCATGGCCTGGTACCAGGGCGACATGGAGAGCAATGCGAATGGGCGCGCCGTCGGCGACTTCGTCGGCCGCTTCAGTCGCGAGACATTCATCGTTGCGCCGAGCCCCGGCACCGCAGCGCCGGTCGTGCACCACAATCCGCCGTTCCCGGATGCTGCCACCAATCCGCCGACCGCGCCGATCCATACCTTCCACGTGGGGCTGTGGTTCGGCACACCTGAGGTTGCGGCTGCGGCGAACTGCCCGAACTCGACGACGCCGTTCAATGGCGATCACACTGCGGGTATCCAGGTGCTGAGCACCCGCAACTTCGGCAACGCCACCGGACCGTTGCGCAGTCTCGCGCCCTGAGGGCGAACGGGCGCGCGGAGTCCGGGTTCCTTGGCTCCGCGCGTTCGTATCTCTACTTCGCATATTCGAGAAAGTCCGTGATCGAATCGCGGCTCGGGGTCAGGCCCCGCAATTGCAGCAGGGCGCCGGCGTTGCCCCGGTGATAGGTGCCGTGCAGGCACACGTGCAGGATGATCTCGCCGCGCCGCATCCGCGCCTGCTTGCCGCTGGTGAAGGCGAAATCGAGCGGCTCCTCGAAGTCGCTCTCCGCCAGGCTGCCAACGTAGGACGCATACCAGTCGTCGACTTCTTGCGCGCTGCTCGCGAGCGCGTCGAGCTGCGGCACGCTCTCGGAGCGCGGCGCTTTGAACGTGTGCGGCACTCCCTGCAGGTGATGCTGAAAAATCCGGTCGACCGTGTGAATGTGATCGAGGATGCGCAGCATGAGCGAAGCATCTTCGCTGCTGAGCCGCGCGGAGTTGCGGCTGACTGCATCGTACAGGCCGCGATCGGCCCAGCGCTTGATCTCGATGAGCTGTGAATAGAGAGCTTGAGTCATGGTCTTGAGTCTCTGATTGCAATTCTCCGGAGCGAATGCAGAATACGAGTGATCGCTCACATTGGCTACTCGCATTCGGAGCGCAGCGAATGGCGCGCAAACCGCTGACAAATCCCCGCAAACGAGCCTCGCAGCAGCGCTCGCGCGCGACGGTCGACGCGCTGATCGAAGCGACAGCTCGCATTCTGGTGCGCGAAGGCTTCGAGCGCGCCAGCACCAACCGGATCGCCGAACAGGCCGGCGTCAGCGTCGGCTCGCTGTACCAGTACTTTCCCAGCAAGGAGGCGCTGGTCGCGGCCGTCATCGACCGGCATCGTGAGGAGATCGAGCAGGTCGCCCGGCGCGCGCTGACGCAGGCTGCGACGCAACCGCTCGCCCAGTCGGTGCGCACGATGATCGTCGCGGCGATCGAGGCCCATCGCGTCGACCCGAAGCTGCATCGGGTGCTCGCGGAGCAGATCCCGCACACGGGCAGGCTGGAGAAGGTCGAAACCTTCAGTCGCAGGAACCTTGCCTTGTTCAAAGGCTACCTGGAGAGCCACGGGAAGGAGCTGCGCTGCGTTGACCTGGAGCTGGCAGCGTTCGTGTGCGTGACCTCGATTGAGGCACTGACGCACACAGCAGTCCTGCACCAGCCCGAGGTCTTGTCGGACGCCAAGGTCGGAACGCTGATCGATGAAGCGACGCGGCTGGTGGTCGGATACCTACAGTAGCGGTTATTGCAGCCAGTACTGCATGCCGCTCGATCGCAGCATGCGTTCGGCGTCTTCTCCCCGAAGCATCGCCAGCGTGGTGATCGTTCCGGCCTGCGTGCAGGTATCGGCGGCGACGGTGATGGAATGCGGCGCGTTACGCACTGGCCAGCCGGTGCGTGCATCGAGAATGTGCGAATAGCGATGGCCGCCGCGAAACACGAAGCGCCGCGAGTCACCACTGGTGGCGAGCGCGCCGCGCGACAGTTGCACGACACGTTGCGCCGTACCGGACCGCGCGCAACTTTCAATGCCAACCCGCCACGGTTTGCGGTCGCCGCGCGGATTGCGCACGGCCACATCGCCGCCGAAATTGATCAGGCAGCTCAGCCCCGGCGCGATCGACTGCACCAGGTCGGCGGCGCAATCGACGGCATACTCCTTGCCGATTCCACCGAGATCGATCTGCATCCCGGCCCGCAGCGCGAGCGCCGGGCGCCGCCACGCGACCTTGTGCCAGCCGACTTGCTCGAGCAGTGCATCGATCTGCGCCTGCGATGGCACTTGCTCGCCGCCGTCGAACGTCCATGCTTTGCGCAGCACACCCGAGGTGATGTCGAACGCCCCTTCCGACAGGCGCGTCAGCGTCGCAGCGAAGTCGAGCAGATTGGCGCACTCGTCGTCGACCACAGTTTCCTGGCCCGCTCTCTCGTTGATCCGATGCACCATGCTGTCGCCGCGATACCGGCTGTACTTGCGCTCGATGCGCCAGGCCTCGGATGAGACGGCATCCAGGATCTCCTGGGCCAGCGAGGCGGGCGCTTCCTCGATGAGGATCTCGCACGGGCTCGCCATGGCGACGAAGCGGCCGGTCCAGTGATCGGCGTCGCGGGTCAGCGTGGCGGCGCACGAGGCTTTCATAACTTGAAGCGATAGCCGAACTGCACGATGACGGCGCTCAGATCCGGATACTGCTCGCGATTCGCCTGGTTGCCGACGATCTGCTCGCGCGGCACGGAGCCGTTCTGCTGGTAGTACTCGGCGCGAATGCTCCACTCATTGCCGCTCGAGGTGTCATGGCCGTACTTGATGCCGACGGTGGTTGCATCGAAATCGCCGAGCCTGAAGTCAGCCGACGCGTAGCGGGGCACCGCCGTGCCGGCGACCAGGCTCGCGTGATAGAAATCGGCCGCGCTTTGCGTGTAGTAGCGCAGTTGCGGTTCGATGTAGCCGTCGCCGAGCGGCCAGCGCAGCCGGACTTCGCCAGTGTGCGAGTCGATGCCCCAGTCGTCGGTCATGTAGCGGTAAGCGAAATGCATGACCGGCGCGCCGAACGAGTGCTTCACCTCTGTGTACAGGCTCTGCTTGGTGCGCGTGTCCGGCCGGCTCTCGAACAGATAGACACCGTCCGGACCCAGGCCGCCAGGGGTGCGTGTGAGCGTGTCGCCAGTCACCGGATCGACGACGCTCAGCAGTTTGTACGGATCGTTGAGATAGCCGCTCGAATCGCTGTAGGAATAGTTGACGCGCAGCACGGTCGTGCGGTTGAGCACTTGCGTGAAGCCGAGCAGCAGATCCAGCACATCCTTGCTTTCGCTGCCATCGCGCTTGTTGCTGTTGTCGCCGACGTCGAGCATCTGCGACAGCGGCAGCGGACGGCCGCCGACCGGATCGATGTCATCCTGTGAATAGGCGACGCCGGCGCTCACGGTCGTGTTGCGCTTGTTGAAATCGCGAGCGAGCGACAGGTTCGCGCCCAGGTGCGTGTAGTCGTACTCCGTGGAAAAGCCGAACCCGGCGGAAAACATGTAGAGCCGCGCAAGCGGCTGCGTCCAGCTCGCGTTGAGGGCGAAGCGAGTGTCAAGGAACGTGTCGTCGAGCGGCACGTCGCCGGCGGAAGTCGTGTACGCGGCCCGTCCGGAAGGACTCGTGAACGTTTGCGGCCGGTCGAGCGCGATGGCGCCGCTCGGCGAAGCGCCGGTCAGTGTATCGGCCGTGAGCGTCGCGGAAAGCTTGCGATCGTCGCCGAAATTGCGCAGCGCGGAAACGGCAGCGCTGACGTCGCTAACGCGGTCGTCACTCTCACCGTAGTACAGGAGGGTCGAATCGAACGACCAGCGGCCGGCTTCCTCTGCCGCCACGACCGGCGTCGCGACCGAAGAGCCGAGCAGGGCGCAAGTGGCCGCGGCCAGCGTGGCATTGAAGCTGTCGGTGTCCTTCATCAATTGCACCCGCAACCGCCGCCGCCGAACCCGCGACCGCCGCTCGAGGCCTCTTTGCTGAAATAGATGTGATCGTCGATGGCCGCGTCGAGCGGCGCGTTGTCGAGCGACATGTCGGGGCGTGCGAGCACGTCGCGTTCCCAGGGCTGCACGGCGGCGCACCCGGCAAGCGCGAGCAGAGGCAGGCAAAGTACGAGCTTTTTCACTGAGTTGTCTCCAGGAGTTTCTGCAGCTCCGCCTCGCGCTCCGCACGCGCGGCGTTACGGAACCCGACGTGACGCCCCACCATCTCGCCGTTCGGCCCGATCACATAGGACACCGGCATGCCCGGCAGGTCGTATTGCGATGCAAGCCGGCCGGCCGGGTCGTAGACGATCTGAAAGCTGGCCGGAACATCGCGCAGGAACTGATCGGCCTGCGCCCGCTCACGGTCCACGTTGACGCCGATGATGACCAGTCCGCGATCCGCGTACTTGGCCTGCATGGCGTTGAGCCAGGGAAAGGAGTGGCGGCACGGCTCGCACCACGATGCCCAGAAATCGACCAGGACGACCTTGCCGCGATAGTGCGCGAGATCGAGTCCATCAGCCGTGTCCGCTGCAAGTGCAGTGAAGGTCAGGCAGCCGAGCGCGATGGATATCAGGAGCCGCCAGGCAGCGGTGTGGATTCTTGGTCGGTACATAGCGGTCCGGACAATACGCCGATCATTCGACGCAGGCCGGACTGAAAATCAATCGCGGTCTGACGCAAATTCCTACATCACAGGTTATTGCCGCCCGCGTATTCCGGAGCGTAGGCTGCACGCACATCTGAAGAGGGCAAAGGCCGTGATTCTGATCTGTCCCTCGTGCAGCCGGCAGCAATTCGGAATCGTGCAGCTCCACTGGTCCGAGGGAGCGGTCGTGTACTCGTGCAAGCACTGCGGGGCTTTCAACGAGGTCGACGAGGTCGCGAAGCGGCATCGGCTGCGCGTCACTACTCAGGTTCAGGGCACTCGCCGCAATTACGCGACGGTCAGTCCGCCGCCGAGAATTGCCCCGTAGCACGCGTGCGAAAGCACGGTGACGAGCGGCGTCGCATAACCATAGTGGAGCGCCAGAAACCCTGGCGGGTGTAGTCGCGTGGTCGCGACCGGTCCGTCGTACGGGCTCGCCATGCGCGGATGCAGATACGGCAGGATCGGCATGAAGATCGCGAGCAGGATGCAGCCGTGCACCGCGCCGAGCGCCGCGCCCAACCACCAGCCACCGTTGCCCATGCTCGCCAACAACAGGAAATACAGGCAGGCGAACAGCCAGCCGCCGAGCACATAGACGACGAACCCGATCGCGATCGCCGCACGTCGATTGCCCGAGAAGCAGGTGCCGATCAGAAACGGCAGGCTCAGCCGCGAGAACCCGACGCTTTGCGCGCCGAACTGAATGCCGCTCAGGACCGCCGTAGCCACGGCGCCCCACAACAACAGCTCGACGATGGCGACGCCTGGGCCGCTCATGGGCCGCGACCGGGCAGCGCGCGATTCAGGGTGAGCACGGCATCGATGAGACTCTCGTGCGTGAGCGCTTGCGGGTAGTTGCCGAGCATCTCCGCGTCTTCAGGCGAGAACTCTTCGGCGAACAAGCCTGTCGGGCTGCCGTGCGACAGTAACTGTTCGAGCCGGCTGCACGCTCGTTCGAGATCGCCGGTGAGCGCCAGGTATTCGATGGCCCAGAACGCGCAGGGCAGGAAGGAGCCTTCGCCGCCGTCGAGCCCGTCGTCGCTGCGGTAGCGCCATACGAATGGGCCGCGGGTGAGCTCCTTCTCGATCAGCGCGAACGTGCCGCGCATCCGGCGATCGTCGGCGGCTATGTAACCGTAGCGCGGCAGCAGGAGCAGGCTGGCATCGGGCTCGCGACTGCCGTAGTGACTGACGTACGCGCCGAGCTCGTCGTTGTAACCTCGGGCGTCGATCTGTTCGCGCATCAGCTTCTGTTCGGCGCGCAGTCGTTCGATCGGCAGCTCGAGATGCAGCCGCTCGTCGATCCGCAGCAGCCGTTCGATGGCGACCCAGCACATCGCCTTCGAGAAAGTATGGTGCCGTGGACTGTCGCGCTTTTCCCAGATGCCCCGATCGGGTTGGCGCCAGACATGCAGCACTCGCTGCGCAAGCCCTCGCAGCAGGCGGCGCTCGTCTTCGCTCAGCTCACCGCCGCGGTCAACAAAGTCGCAGGTTGCAGCGATCAGCTCACCGTACACGTCCCCCTGGAACTGCTTGCTGGCAGCATTGCCAATGCGCACCGGCCGCGAATCGCGAAAGCCGCGCAAGTGCGGCAGGCGCCGTTCACGCAGCCAGGTGTCGCCCCACAAATCAGAGACCACTTGCAGTTTGGTCCACGGCAGGCGCACGGCACGCAGCAGCCAGCGTTGGAACGCGACGCCTTCGGCCTCGCAGCCGAGATCGAGAAAGGCGCCGATCGCAAAGACGCTGTCGCGAGTCCAGCAATACCGATAGTCCCAATTGCGCTCGCCGCCGATCCGCTCGGGCAACGACGTCGTGGGTGCCGCCATGACTGCGCCGGTCAGCGAAGACGTGAGCAGCTTCAAGGTCAAAAGACTGCGCCGCACACTAGCTGCGTGCGGGCCGTCGTACTCGCAGCGCTGCAGCCATTCACGCCACCAGTCCGCGGTCTGGTCGCAGCGCCGTTCGGCCTCACCGAGCGGCGGGAGCACGCAGACCTCGCGATTTGCGTACGCCCACGACGCGACTGCGCGCTCGCCGGCGCGCAGACGAACGCTGCCGACGAGTACGGACGATTGCTCGCGCACCTCGATCGGAATGTCGGTTTGCAGAATGGCGTCCATGCCGCGTGAGCGGCATTGCCAGCCGAGTCGGCCGAGCCGATGCAGCCGCATCGGTCGAGCGCCGTAGCGCGTGCGCGGGGCGAACTGCATCGCTATCGATAGCTCGCCTTGGACGCATTCGACTACCCGCAGCAGCTCGTGCTCAGGACGAAGCTGGTCGAGGTCGCGCTCGATCGCGAAACAGTCGGTGAGCACGGCCGTTCCAGTCGCGCACTCGAAGCGCGTCTGCAGGACGTTGCTACCCTGCAAATATGCCTGACTGCTTCGGAACTCACCTTGCGGGTGGATCCACCAGGTGCCGCCCTGCGGATCGAGCAGCGCCGCGAATACCGGGGCGCTGGAAAAGTGCGGCAGGCAGAGCCAATCGACCGCGCCAGCCCCGGATACCAGCGCGGCGGTGTGGCAGTCGCCGATCAGTGCATAGTTTTCCAATCGCATGCAGCGCGCCGGCCCTGTGCGCAGAGAGCTTTTCTAGAACTTCCGGCACGGGCGCAGCGTTCCGACTACACGGGTTTGCGCGCCGTTTCAGCGATGCGCTGGACGGCTCAGCGCACGCAGGCCCGTCAGCGCCAGCGCCGTGGCGCAGGCTGCGAGCACGCCGATTGCAACTCGATGCTTGCTGAACCAGAGTTGCTTACTCGTCGCTTGGGAACGCGCGTCGAAGCGTCCATGCGCGCCGTGATCGCCGGCGACCGGCTCGTACAGATTGTCCTCGCGATCGGCCGCAAGCCACTCTTCGCTGTGTTGTCCGGCATAGGCGGTGCGAGCCAGCAGCTGGTCGAGAAATCCGGGGAACAGTTTCGTTGAGATGATCGCCTTTGCGGCCGGCCAGCCAACCCAGTGCTCGCGCCGCCGATGCGTCGCGGCGAAGTAGATTGCTTCGGCTGCAACCTCCGGTTGAAAGATCGGCGGCAGAGGCTGTGGCTGGTGGTCGATGCAAGCACGTGCCCAATCGAACTGGGGAGTGTTGAACGCGGACAGTTGCACCATCGTCAGGTGCACGTTGCTGTTGCGATGGATCAGCTCGCTTCGCAGCGAATCCGTGAAGCCACGGATCGCGCTCTTCGCTCCGCAGTAGGGCGCTTGCAGCGGAATCGAGCGGTAGGCGAGCGCGGAGCCGACTTGCACGATCGTCCCTGCATCGCGTGGCAGCATGCGCTTCAGCGCAGAGCGTGTTCCCCACACCGTGCCCAGGTACGTCACGTCGGTGGCGCGACGAAAGTCTTTGGGCTCGACGCGGTCGAACTCGCAGAAGATCGTCGCCATCGCATTGTTGATCCACACGTCGATCGGTCCGAGATCGCGCTCGATCAGCGCGGCGGCAGCTTCGACCTGCTCGGCGTCGGCGACATCGGCAGCAACCACGACTGCGCGGCTGCCGAATGCCTGGACTTCGGTGCGGGCCGCTTCGAGTCCCTCCAGTCCGCGGGCCACGAGTGCGACACGCCAGCCATGCCGCGCGAACGTCCGCGCCGTCGCGCGTCCGATGCCGGCCGATGCGCCGGTGATGACGACAATGGGAGCGCTCATGTGAATTCAATACGCGAGGCCCGGATCGGTTCCGGCCGTTTCCCGCGCGGGCTCGTGCCACGGCGCTGGACGCTCTGGCCGGCTCAGGATGTCGCTGAAGGACAGGAACGCCAGGATGAACAAGAAGAACAGCGCTGCCACCGCTGCCACGCGCACAGCGCCGTCCGAGCGCACGAGCTGCATGAAGAATACTGCGATCAACACAGCCTTCGTCGCAGCGATCACCAGGTTCAGTACGGTGTTGCCGGGGCCGAGGTCGATGTATGCGCTGGCCGTCGTGAGCGCAAGCAGCGCGAGAAGCGCGCACCAGGTGTCGACGAGCGGATCGTGCGCGAGGTGTCGGGTCTCGCCGTGACGCCTTACGACCTCCCGGACGGTTGCCTTGCGGGCTACTTCCCCGAGCTCAATCCGCTCGTGCCGCTCGACCACCACGACCAGGCGTGAAAGACGCCCGCCGCCAAAGGCGTTCCGGTTGGCATCCAGCGCGCCCGACTTTAGCCGGTGGAACTGCCGGGCGCGGGCGATCGTTTGGTCGATTAATACGTGGGGCTTCGCCCGACACGCGTACAGATACAAGAGACCGAACCGATGCCGGAGTTCGTCGAAAACGCCCGGGTTGAGGGCTTGGGCGCGGAACGGCTGCGTCCGTCCGTCGCGCAACGACCCTCGAACGCGACCGTCGCGCGCGACACCCCCGATTTCTCGCTCAATCGCCTCTACTACGTCTCCGACGCTGCGGCTCCGAAGCTGCGCATCGGCGTCATGGTCGATCGCGGACGCAAGCTGCCGCTCTTCATGCGCAAGGTCCTGGAGGACGTGCGCAGCTGCAATTTCGCGACGCTCGAATGCGTGATCGAGAACTGCGAGGAACCGTTGCGGCCGAAGCCGGCGACCAGCCTGCCGGCTCGCGCGGCCCGAACGCTGCTCGATCCCGTGCGTCGACGCAGGGTGCTGCATGACGCGTACATCCAGCGCCTCTACCAGGGATCGCGCGCCGCGCTCGATCCAACCAAGCCCGTGGATTGCAGCGACCTGTTCGAGAACATTCAGCGCATCGAGGTCGTGCCGGAGCGCAAGGGATTCGTGCACCGCTTTCCTGCGCAGGCGATCGACGCGATCCGGGCACTCGATCTCGATGTGATCCTGCGCTTCGGCTTCAACATCATCCGCGGCGATATTCTGAATACGGCGCGTCACGGCGTCTGGTCGTTCCACCACGGCGACAGCGAGCGCTATCGCGGCGGCCCGCCGCTGCTGTGGGAGCTGATCGAGGGCAATCCGCTCAGCGGCGCCGTGTTGCAGCGCCTCGATGAATCGCTCGATGCCGGCACGGTGCTGTGCCGGGGCATCCTCGCGACGAGCGGCAAGCCCGATGTCAAACGCAACCGCTACAACGTCTACTGGTCGACGCAGCACTTCGTGATCAAGGCGCTCTACGAGCTGCATCGTTACGGGCCCGAGCACCTGCGGCAGCGCGCCCGCGCGTGCGGCGAGTATCAGGGCAAGCGGCCGATCTATCGCACGCCGACCAATATCGAAATGGCCCGCTGGCTCGTGCCGAAGGTCGCGCAAGTGGCCGCGCGCAAATTCCGCAAGCGCCAGGAGGCGGTGCACTGGCAGATCGCGCTGAGGCATTCGCCGCACCCGCTGTACCGCCACCCGGCAAGCGTGGCCGCCGAAGAGTTCACGTGGCTCGACAGTCCTCGCGGCAAGTTCTGGGCGGACCCGTTCCTGATCCAGCGCGACGGCGCGACCTGGGTGTTCTTCGAGAACTACGACTACGGCGAGAAGCGCGCCGTCATCGACTGCGGCCGCCTGGAAAACGGGCAACTGGTTGATGTGCGCACCGTGCTGGATCGACCGGAGCACCTCTCGTTCCCGCTCATCTTCGAGCACGACGGCGCAGTGTGGATGGTGCCGGAGTCGGAGCAGGCTGGAGCGGTGAACCTCTATCGCGCGGCGCGCTTTCCGGATCGGTGGGTTCTCGAGCGCACACTGCTTCACCTGCGCGCAGTCGATCCGGTGCTGTTCATGCACCAGAACCGTTGGCACATGTTCGTCTCGCCGGTTGCCGTCGAGGCACAAGTACCGTTCACATTACTTTTCACAGCGTCGCAGCTGCAAGGCCCCTGGGCGCTGCATCCCGCCGGCTGCATTTCCAGCGACGTGCGCTTCGCGCGCGGCGGCGGCTCGATCATCCGCGACGGCGAGCGCCTCATCCGCGTCAGCCAGGAATGCGCCAAGGGGTATGGGCATTCCATTGGTTTCAGCGAGATGCAGCTCACGCAGACGACATACTCGGAGCAGCCGTACGGGCACGTGCTGCCCGAGATGTTCCACAACATGGATGGCGTGCATACATACAACCGCGTCGGCGACTGGGAGGTCATCGACGGGCGCAGGTTGAGGCCCAAGAGCGCACTCGTTTAGGTTCTGTGGCAAGCTTCCTCCCACGGAGGTTTGAACCATGAACACGGCCAGAGCCTGTGCAGCGCTGCTGCTGATGGCGACATTTGCGGCAACGGCGCATACCACGCTCGAATCCAGCTCGCCGGCGAGCGGCACGACGCTCGAGGCGTCGCCGGCGGTCATCGGGATGAAGTTTCATCATCCGCTGAACCTGACGTCGGTGGTCGTGGTCGATGCCGGCAAGGCGGAGCGCAAGCTCGAGTTCACGCCGCACAGCAGCGCCGCGGAGTTCAAATTGCCGAACCCGCAATTGCAGGCGGGCAAGAACGAGATCACCTGGAAGGGTCTCTCGAATGACGGTCACGTCGTGACGGGCAAGCTCACCTACGAGATCAAGTCGAAGGCGCAGTAAAGCGCCCTGAATGCTCGAAGCGCTCACGGCCGTGCTCAAGCTCGCGCTCTACGCGGGCTTGCTGTGCGCCAGCGGCGCGATATTTGCGCACGCGACGTTGCGTCCGCTGCCGGACGAGGTGCGCTACCTGACGCGCATCATGCGCACGGGCGCGGCAATCATTCTCGTCGCGTGTCCGATCCTGGCGCTGGTGCTGATTCTGCGGTTGGGTGGCGAGTTCGACAGACCGACGTTGTCTGCTGTGTTCGCGTCGAGCTCCGGCGCGGCGCTATGCCTGCAGGTCACCGGCGCCTTGTTGCTGCTCACCGCTTCGAGCGACGACGATTCGGTGCTGCTGCGATTGTCGTATGCGCTGCTGCCGATGCTCGGCTTTGCATTCAGCGGACATGCGGCAGGCATCAGCCCTGTCGACGGCTCAGTGGCCGTGCTGCACGTATCGATGGCGGCGTGGTGGGTCGGATCGCTCTTCTATCTGCGGCACGGCTGCGTGCAGTTGCAATTCGACAGGCTCGTCGCTGTGGTCACGCGCTTCAGCTCGATCGCACTCGTGCTGACCGGCGTGCTCGTGATCGCCGGCCTGGTGCTGATCATGATCCTCGTCGATTTCAGCAACGATCCCTGGTTGTCGCTGTACGGTTGGATTCTCGGTGCGAAACTATGCGTCGTCGGCGTGTTGCTCGCGCTGGCCGCCTACAACCGACGACGGCTCACGCCTCGATTGCTGTCCGGCGACAACAGTGCAGTGCAAGCTCTGCGCACCTCGATCGGCGCAGAGCTCGCACTCATCGCCGCAATCCTGACGATCACGGCGATCCTTACGACGTACGCTTCACCCCACGACTAGTGGCGCTGCGACGCTGAGTCCTTCAGCCATTCCTCGAAGTGCTTCGCGCCGACGCGCGCGTTGGGGCCGGCAATCAGGCTCTGGTCGTCGAGCTCGGCGCCGAAGTAACGCGCATGAGCATCGCCGATCACCTCGCGCTGGTCGCCGTTCGCCTCGAGCACCCGGCGGACGAGGTCATCCATGCGATAGCGTTCCGGCCCGCCGACCTCGACGATGCCGTTGATCGGTGCGCCGAGCGTGACGTCGGCGAGCGTGGCGACGACGTCGCCGGACAGTATCGGCTGGAACAGCGCCGACGAGACGTGAACGCTGCTCGCATCTTTGCCGGGCGGCGCGATGCGGCCGATGAACTCGTAGAACTGCGTCGAGCGCAGGATCGAATAGGGAATGCCCGATTTCCTGATCAGGTTCTCCTGCGTCGTCTTCGCGCGCAGATACGCACTGTCAGGGAGGCGATCGGTGCCGACGATCGACAATGCGACGTGATGGCGCACGCCGGCCTTTGCCTCGGCGGCGAGCAGGTGTGTGCCCGAGGTCTCGAAGAACGTGATGGACGCTTCGTCGAACGTCGGCGAGTTCGCGACGTCGACGACTACTTGTGCGCCGGCCAGTGCCGCGTCCAGCCCTGCGCCCGTGATGGTATTGACCCCCGAATCGGGCGACGCCGCGAGGACCTCATGGCCCTTGCTGCGCAGAATGCCCACCAGCCGGGAGCCAATGAGGCCGGTGCCACCGATGACGGCGATTTTCATGTGCTGCTCCTCGAATGACTACTGTTCGACGGTGAGCACGGGAGCGCCGGCCTTCTTGACGAACACGACCAGAAACTTCGCGGGCTGGGTGCTGCTCGCGTTCTTGCCGACGACGTGGACGTCGTTCGGGCCCTCATAGAAGGTTTGCCCCGGCTTCAGAGTGACCTCCTTGCCGCCCTTGACCTGCATGATGATGCTGCCTTCCAGGACGTACACGAATGCGTGCGCGTTGTGGCGATGAATCGGGTCCACCGCGCCCGGCGGATACTCGACCTTGATCATCAATGCTTCCTTGCCCGGAAACTCCGGCAACGGCTTCGTCATGAGCTCCTTGACGACAGCATCGAGCGCATGGGCGGCAGGCGCAGCGCAGACGCTGAAAGCGATGACGACGGCCGGCAAGAGAATCTTGAGCATGGGCATGGCAAGGGTCTCCTTCAGAGCCTGCCCCCGAGCCACAACGCCACGTTGCGAACGTAGCGATGCACGGAGGCCATCGCACGTTGCGCATCGGGCAGGGTGTAGGCGGGCGGTTCGGTGACGAAATCGGGTGCGCCGCGGCGCGCATCCCAGTTGTAGTCGGCGAAATGATGAAACGTCGACTCGGCGAGCGCACGGCCTTCGCCGTTCGCGCCTTCGAACGCCACGGCGAGGTTGAATCGCTGGCCGCTCGACTTGCTCTTGCCCGTCGCGATCACTCTGGCAGTCGGATCCGATTTCGGGGCGACGACGGCACCTTCGTGCGGGTGCGCGGGAAGGAACATCACGGTGCCGGTCTCGGAGTCCTCGTCCCGCATGATGGGATGCACCGGCTGTTCGGCTTGCACCCGCTGCGCATCTCCGTTCGCGCCGGAGTGGAAGTTCGGCCAGGTGATATCCGGCGTGTCGCGGTCGTCCGGCTCCGGGACGGGACCTTCGATGTTGTGAGTGTGAAAAATATGCGCGGCCCCGAGCGCGCCCAGCGAGCAGATCGAACAGCCGAGATCCTGGTGGTCCCGCGTGATCATGATGCCGCCGCCGCGGGCGCGAAATCGCTGGATTCCGGCCCGATCCTCGTCGGTGAGGCCGTCGCCAGTATCGACGGCGAACAACCACAGCTGGTCGTAACTGGAGCGATCCAGCGCGGAAAGAACCGAATCGGGCGCGCTCACGGGATCGCGATCCCGCGCCGCAACCTGGAACAGCCGGCTGCCATCGGGCGCCGTCAGCGAACCAAGATATTCCTGCAACATCGAGAAGCGACCGATGTGCCAGTCGTTGTTCGCGGGCTCGATCGTCGTCTGCAGAAGGATATTGATGGGTTTCGTCATCGGTGAAGTCTCGCGGCAAGACGCAGTTTCGCGCCGTTCTGTGACACTCGTGGATTGCACGATGGTATCGGTCGTGTCGTCAAGCCGGCCGATCGGTCGCAACCGACACAAAGGTTTAATCGCAATCTGCTCGGCAATGGTGTTGGATGCGCCAGTTCCCCTCGATGGCTTCATTACATTCGACAGAGGCACGCTCATGAGCACCATCACCACGAAAGACGGCACAGAGATCTTCTACAAGGACTGGGGCAGCGGACAGCCGATCGTCTTCCATCATGGATGGCCGTTGTCGGGCGACGACTGGGACACGCAGATGTTGTACTTCCTCGGGCAAGGCTTTCGTGTGATCGCTCATGACCGCCGCGGTCACGGCCGCTCGTCGCAATCGGCGCAGGGCCACGAGATGAACACGTATGCGGCCGACGTGGCCGAGCTCGTTGCGAAACTGGACCTGCGCGATGCGATTCACATCGGGCACTCGACCGGCGGCGGCGAGTTGACGCGCTATGTGGCGCGCCACGGCAAGGGTCGCGTTGCCAAGGCAGTATTGATCGGGGCGGTGCCGCCGGTGATGGTGAAGTCGGCGCGCAATCCGGGCGGCACGCCGCTCGAGGCCTTCGACGGCTATCGCGCGGCGCTCGCTGCGAATCGTGCGCAGCTTTATCTGGACATCGCGTCGGGCCCGTTCTACGGATTCAATCGTCCCGGTGCGAAGGTTTCGGACGGCGTGATCCGCAACTGGTGGCGCCAGGGCATGGCGGGCGCGGCCAATGCCCACTACGAATGCATCAAGGCGTTCTCCGAGACGGACTTCACCGAAGACCTGCAGATGATCGATGTCCCGGTGCTGGTCATGCACGGCGATGACGACCAGATCGTGCCGATCGCGGACTCGGCGCTGCTGTCGTCGAAGCTGCTGAAGAAGGGCACGCTGAAGGTCTATCCAGGTCTGCCGCACGGCATGTGCACGACGCACGCCGAGGTCGTCAATCCGGAGCTCCTCGCCTTCATCAAAGGCTGATTTTTCGACACCGCCCCGCCATACTTCCGCGACCTGATCGTCGCGGAGGTATTGGCGTGATGTCGATTCGGACGACTGCAGCGCTCGCTGCTCTCATCCTGGCCTGCAGTCAGAGCGGCGTTGCTGCTGCGACTGAAGCCACTGTCTTCAAGCTGGGTACCTTCGAGAAGCACGGGCGCCGCTTCGTCGGTGTCGTCGTGCGCGATTCTCTCGTCATCGATCTGCCCGCCGCCAATGGCGGCCGGCCGCAGGACATGAAGGAGCTGATCGCTCAGTACGATCAAGGTCTGCGGCAGAAGATCGCGGACCTCGCAGCCGCGGCGGCGCAAGGCGGCAGCTCGACGGCTCACGTCCACGCGTTGCAGGATCTGAAGGTGCTGCCGCCGATCATGTATCCGACGACGATGCTGAACACGGCGGTCAATTACGTCGAGCATGGCAAGGAGATGGCCCAGACCGCTGCTGTCGCGAGTACGGCCGGCGATGCGCCGGGCCGGGCGTTGCCGAACACGCACAGCGCACCCGGAATCTGGGATCGGCGCGAGAACGACACACGCTGGAATCCCTACATGTTCCTGAAGGCGTCCAGCGCAGTCATCGCCGATGGCGAGTCCGTGCGGTTGCCCGTCGGCCGCACGCAGATCGATTGGGAATGCGAGCTGGCGGTCGTGATTGGCAAGCCCGCGGCGCGCGTCCGCAGCGCCGATGCAGCGAGTTACATCTTCGGCTACACGATCGAGAACGATGTCTCGGATCGCGGCGGACGCGGTGACTCCCGCTCGGGCGGCTCCGACTGGCTGATCGGCAAGTCTCACGATACGTTCGCGCCGCTCGGTCCGTTCATCGTGCCGCAGGAATTCGTCGCGAATCCGCGCGACGTCGCGGTTCGCTTCACGCTCAATGGCGAGACGATGCAGCAGGGCACCACGTCCGCGATGATTCACGATGTGTTCGAGCAAGTGCAGTACGCATCGAACATCATGACGCTCCACCCCGGAGATGTGATTGCGACCGGGACTCCGCCCGGCGTCGGCTCGGGACGCAAGCCGCCGATCTATCTGAAGGCGGGTGACAAGATGGCATGCACTTACGACGGCGTGGGCACGCTGCGGAACGACGTGGTCGCTCCGTGAGATCGCTGCCAGCTGCAATTCTTGGTGTCGTCGCGCTGATCGCGCTACCGGCCGCCGCTCGAGATCGCGCCGACGTTCTCATCCGCCACGCGACAGTCGTGGATGTCGAGCACGGTCGCTTGATTCCGGATCAGGCCGTTGCCACCTCGCGCGACCAGATCGTCGCCGTCGGACGCGATGCAGACATCGCGAAGGCGTGGCAGGCGCAGCGGACGGTGGACGCGCCGGGCACCTACCTGATTCCCGGCCTCTGGGACATGCATGTGCATTTCGGCGGCGGGCCGGAGCTCATCGACGAAAATCGCGCACTGCTGCCGCTGTATGTCGCGCACGGCATCACCACGATCCGCGACTGCTCGGGCGATCTGCCCAGTGAAGTTCTCGCGTGGCGCGGTGAGATCGCGCGCGGCACGATGTTCGGACCGACGTTGCTGAGCTCGGGGCCGAAGATCGAAGGGATCAAGCCGATCTGGAAGGGCACGCTCGAAACGGGATCCGAGGCGGACGTCGATGCGGCGCTGAAGAAGCTGCAGGCACTGCAAGTCGATTTCGTGAAGATCACCGACAGCACGCTGCAGCCCGAGCTGTTTCTCTATGCGGTGCAGCAGGCGCACGCGGTCGGGCTGCGCACGTCGGGTCACATCCCGATGGCGATCACTGTGCGCCAGGCGGTCGATGCCGGTCTGAGCTCGATCGAGCATCTCGACTATGCATTCGACGCCGGCGCGAAGGACGAGGCCGCGATTGCGGCGGAGTTTGCAGCGGGCCGCATCGATCGCGCCGAGGCCAGCCGGCGACTCGACGCCAGCTTCGAGCGCGCAACGGCGATGGTGGCCTATCGCTATCTCGCCAGCAAGAAAGTATCCGTGACGCCCACTCTCAACGGCAGCCGCATCATCGCGTGGCTCGACCGGGACAAGCACGAGAGCGACGAGTATCTGCGCTACATCGGGCCGAAGCTGCGCAAGACCTACGAATGGCGCATTCAGCGCGCCGCGCAGGCAGACGCTGCTGCGATCGCCCAGCGGCACGCTCATTTCGAGCACTTGGCCGCCGTGTTGCCGATGCTGCAAGAGGCCGGCGTCACGATCATGGCGGGAACGGATGCCGGGTTCCTGAACTCGTTCAACTACCCGGGAATCGGCTTGCACGACGAGCTCGCGCTCTTCGTCGAGAAGGGATTGACGCCGCCGCAGGCGCTGTCAGCGGCGACGCGCGCAGGTCCCGCGTGGTTCGGCAAGCTCGACCGCTACGGCGCGATTGCCGCCGGCAAAGCTGCGGACCTGGTGCTGCTCGAGCGCAATCCGCTGCAGGACATCAAGGCGACGCGCGCGATTCGGGCCGTCATGCTTCGTGGAACGGTCCACGACCGGGCCGCTCTCGATCGCATGCTGAGCGATGCGCAAGCAAAGGTGGCGGCCTGGAATGCGGAGGCCGCGAACTGACGAGCTCGACCATGAGCGTGCCCGGCGCATGGCGAATCGTCGTCGATCCTCGCGGTCGTGATTCTCGCAGCGCTGCGCGCCGCGCAGCGCAACCGGACGAGATCAGTCTCAACCTGGCTTGCGGCTCGCGTCCATCTGGTTGCCGGTGCCGCTGCACCTCGGCCTGGATCCGTCGCACATCGCAGTCTATTTCCTGCTCGCGATCGTTCCCTAATTCGTCGTCAGGATCTGCTCGAGATAGGACTGCGCTGAATCCGACTCGGACTGCGCCAGCCAGAAAATCGCCTGCTTGCGCGACTCGCGCGACTGCGATCGATCTTCGACCACGGCGATCAGTGCCTTGGTCGCGCGCTCGTCGGGTAGCCGCGAGAGCGCGAAGACCGCTTGCTCGCGAACCTCGTCGTCGGCGTCCTTGCGGATGGCCGCAACAATGGCGTTCTCTGCCTCCGGCGCCCCGTTGTGGGCGAGCCAGAACCAGGCTTGTGAGCGCACGTTGCTGTTCGCGTCCGTGTTGCCGAGCCGGATGAGGTCTGCGGCCGCGCGCGGTGATTTGGAATCGCTCAGAGAGAAGGCGGCGTGCTCGCGCACGTCGGCGCTCCTGTCGTTGAACATGATGGAAGCCGAGATGTCCGCACCCTCGCGGCCGCGGAGCCGGGCGAGCCAGAAGACGGCCTGCTTGCGGGTCTCGACATTCGGGTCGTTGCGAGCGATGGCTGCCAATCCATCGCGCGCGACATCGCCACGGCTGATCGCCAGCGCAGCCAGTACGTCTTCCTCGAGGTCTGTCTCGTCGTGCTCGCGTGCGCCAGTGTTCTGCTGCCGGGCGATGTCGATCAGCCAGCGAGCGTTGTCGTCCGCCGCCAGGGTGCCGAGGTCACGAATCCCCGTCGTGGCATTGACGGGACACGTCGCCGAAAACGCGCGCAGGCGATCGATCGCACCGCCGGCGGTCCGCACGTAGATTCGAAAGTTTTCGGTCGTGGCGTTATCGAGGTTGCCAATACTCTGTTCGCGGCCGTCGAGCCGGCAAGGTGTTACCGGTACTTTGCGAAAGCCTTCGCTGCTGCTCCAGCTGATGTCGGCATAGCAGCACCAGTCCGGCGCTCCATCGACTGCGGCAACTTCCCAGGTGACCCAGCCGTCTCGGGGTAGCGTCAGGTCGGCTCCGCGTGCGTGCGGTGCAAGCGCCAGGGATGTCAGGCAGAGCGCCGCAGCGCTGATCGAATGATGAGGGAGTTTCATTGTTTGCCCTCCAGAGCGTGATCGATCGCGTCCAGCGCAAGCTCACTATCCATCTGCGTGAGAATGCGCAGCAGCGTCTCCTTCTCGTCAGCCGTCGTGGCACCCTTGTAGAGCTCGAACACGCCTTTGTCGTCGTCGGCGATCAGCAGGCCTTCGAGAGCGGCCTGCTTGATCTTCGGATCAGGGCTGCGCGAATAGATCTCGCGCAGTGTCTTGCGCGCGCGATCGTCGCTGATGATGCCGATCTTGCGGACCGCTTCCTCGCGCAGCTTGGGGTCGGCGTTGCCTTCGGCGATCTTGCGCAGGCTTTCGAGATCGCCGCTGACGGCATACGCCTCGACCAGGCTGTCCGTGGCGTTCGCTCGATCGCCGAGCTTGCGCAGCTCTTCGACTGCGCCCATGGCGCTCAGCATGTGGATAGCTGCGGCTGCTTCCTCTTCGGACTTGGCATTGACTGCCACCTGGTACACCTCCTGCTTGCGCTCGGCGATCATCCAGGCGTGCAGGACCTGCTCTTTCACGTCCTTGTCACCGGCAGCGTAGATCGGCTGGAGTGCCGCGAGCGCCTTGTCGCGCCCGCCGATGCCGATGTTGCGGATGGCTTCGCGGCGCATCGCGGCGTCCGGCGAGCGGGCCGTCTGCAGCAGGATCTCGTCGGCTTCCGGCGTCTCCAGCTGGCTCAGCACGAACAGGGCGCGCTTCTTGACCAGCGGCGTCTGCGGGCCGGCGAGCACTTTCTTGATGATGGGCAGCGCGCGCTCGGGCGATTGCTGCATCAGGCCTTCCATCGCGGTGAGCGCGAGCTCTTCCTGCTCGGTCGGTTTCTGCCCGAACGCCGGATCACTCGCGACGACGAGCAGGGCAACGAGGATCGGTTGGATGAGGGAACGCATGAGGACTTCCTGGGCTAGAGCGCAATGGGTTGCGCAGTGGATGAGGGATCGGCTGCGGCCTTGAGCCGCGCCTGCATGACTCGCAATTCGAAATTCAGCTGCGAGAGATCGCTCGCGGACGCGTCGCGGCGCTCGCTCGCGAGACTCTCGAGGATCGGCGTGAACGCGCGCAGCACGCGTGCGAGCTGCGGCTCGTTGGCGCGCTCGGCTGCCAGCGCGTACAAGCGGTTCTGTTCGATGATGGCTTCGATCAGTTGCACGCGCTCCTCGGGGTTCGCACTCTCGAGGCTGGCGAGCCGCTGCTCGGTGTTCGCGAGATGCCAGCGCAGGCCGCGCTCGTACGCGGATGCTTCAGGCGCGCTCGCCGCCTGCGGCGGAGTCTGCGCCACCGGCTGACTCGGTCGTGACTGCATGGACACCTGGATGGTCACGAGGATCGCGAGGGCTACGACGCTGGCGGCCAACGCCAGCGCCTGCCAGCGAAAAGGAGTGCGGAATCGGGCGCCCGTTTTCACCGCCGCCACATCAATATTGTGGGCGGCTGCTTGAGCCAAGGCGTTTTGCCAGCGCTGCTCGACGTGCGGCGGCACCGGAACTTCAGGCATCTCTGCAACCGTATCGAGTTGCGCGACCAGCCGGTGCAGGCGCTGCGCGAGCTCGGGTTGCTCGGCCAGCGCTGTGCCGATTCGCGCGCGCTGGGCGGCGTCGAGATCGTCACGGTAGTAATAAAGCAGGAGTTCGTCGTCGGAGATCATGATTCGCCTCGCCATACATGCAGATCGACGCGCAGCTTGCGGACCGCGCGAAACAGTGCCTGCTTGGTATTGTTGGCGTTGGTGTGCAGGCTCTCGGCGATCTCTTCGAGTCGCCAGCCTTCGATGTGCTTCAGAACAAAAGTCTGCCGCTCCATGGTCGTCAGCCGCTGCATCGCGGATACGAGGTCCTTGGTCAGCGCCTCCTGGACATACTCGCTGTGCGGCGACGCTGCCGCAGCGGCTACCAGGCGTTCGGGTTCCAGCTCGTCCATGGCTTGCGGCCGGCGCCGGCGCATCAGGTCGATCGCGGCGTTGAGCGCTATGCGGTGGATCCAGGTGTCGAGCTCGGACTCGCCGCGGAATTCATCCCGCCGGTCCCAGGCCTTGAGCAACGCTTCCTGGACTGCGTCCGCGGCCAGGTCGGCGTCGCGGGTGATTCGCAGGCAAGCGTTGTACCAGCGGACGCTGCGCTCGCTCAGAACCGTCTGGAAGGTGTCGGGCCGGATCCAGGATTTGAGCGAAGTGAGCACCGAACTTAGACGGGCGGGCCGCCGAATGGTTAGCGTGGCCGGTAGGGTGCCAGTTCCGCTGCCGGGCTGCCCGGAGTCCGTATTCCGGGCCGGGGGTGGGCAGCCCAGACTCATCGACCATGCGCGATCCAACCAAATCGAAGTCGCGTGATAAGGGCGTGGCCACGGTCCTGATGATGCGGCTCGAATCGGAGCGCCTGCCGTATGCCCTCAAGCTCAAGGACAAAGTCGATCGCGGCGAGCGCCTGTCGGACTACGACACGCGCTTTCTGAAGCGCGTAGTGCAGGAATCGGCCGAGGCACGCCGGCTGGCCGAGAAGCTGCCGCAGTATCGGGAGGTCGTGGCCAAGATGGCGCAGCTCTACGACGAGATCACGCGCAAGGGACTGGAGAACGACCGCAAATCACCACCTGGCAGCGGCGGGTAGTGATTCGCAACGGCACCGGTGTGCTGCTTGCGTTGCTGCTGCTGGCCGGGTGCGCGCAGCTGCCGCCGCGGCCTGATCTGCCTGCGGCCGCTGCGCTCGAGCCGAGTGAGTCGACGCCTCTCGATCAGGCCACAGCACCGCTCGAAGCCCAACATCCCGGACAGTCTGCCTTCCGCCTGGTCGTCGAAGGGACCGAGGCTTTCGTGAGCCGCGTGCAGAGCGCGCGCATGGCCGCGCGCAGCCTGGATGTGCAGAGCTACATCTGGCACATGGATCTCACCGGCACTTTCTTCATCCAGGAATTGCTGCTCGCCGCGGACCGCGGCGTCCGCGTGCGACTGCTGCTCGATGACATGGATGCTCGCAACGACAACGACATGCTCGCGGCGCTCGCCGCGCACCCGAACATCGAAGTGCGCACGTTCAATCCGTTCGCCTCGCGCAGCGGCGCAATGCGCTTCATGGCTGAAGCGACGACGAGCTTCGAGCGCATCAATCGGCGCATGCACAACAAGAGCTGGATTGCCGACAACCGGCTGGCGATCGTCGGCGGCCGCAACGTCGGCGACGAATACTTCGGCGCCAGCGAGGGCGTGAATTTCATCGATCTGGATTTCGCGATGATCGGGCCGGTGGTGCGCGAGGCGTCGGTCTCCTTCGACCGCTACTGGAATTCGCCGTCGGCGTACCCGATTGAAACGCTGGATCCGGCGGCCGTGACGGCGGACGCGTTGGATCGTCTGCGCGAGAAGCTTCGTTCGCACAGCGCCCAGGCCGAACAGAGCCGCTACGCGCAGGCGTTGCGCGCGGACGATGCCATCGAGCGCATGGTCGCGGGCGATTGGCCGATGCAGTGGTCGGCGAACTTTCGATTCGTCTCCGATGATCCGCTCAAGGTCACGATGAAAGAACGCGACGCGAAGCGGACCAACGTGGGCGCGACGCTCGTTCCATTGGTCGCCGCCGCGGAAAAGCAGCTGTCGATCATCTCGCCGTACTTCGTGCCGGGCGAGGAGGTGACGACCAGGTTCGGCAATATGGCCGGCAGCGGCACGGCGGTGCGCATCCTGACGAACTCGCTGGCAGCGAATGACGTCGCAGCGGTGCACGGCGGTTACTCCCGGCATCGCAAGGATCTGCTCGAAGGCGGCGTGCAGCTGTGGGAGCTCAAGCCGCTCCCCGGGAGTGAGGACAACGCAAGCTTCTTCGGATCATCGGGCGCCAGCCTGCATACCAAGGCGTTTGCGGTCGACAGTCGCGGCCTGTTCGTCGGCAGCTACAACCTCGACCCGCGCTCGACCTGGTTGAATTGCGAGCAGGGTGTGTTCGCACAGAGCGAGCCACTCGCGGTGCAGCTCGAGGAGATCTTCGACAGGCAGACTGCGGGTGAGCACGCGTGGCACGTCTCGCTCGAAGAGGGCAAGTTGCAGTGGACCGACGGCCACGAAACCGTCGACCACGATCCTCACGCTTCGTGGGGGCGCCGGTTCCAGGCGTGGCTGGCGCGCACGCTCAGGCTGGATGCGCAGTTGTAGCGCCGGCTACCAGAGCCCGTCCTTCGTGTACGGCTCGCTCCACAGGGTCAAGCTCAGCGTAACTGCCTTCGCCCACGCTGCGCACATGCGCTCGAGATGCTCGCCACTCAGACCAGCCTGCTGCAAACGTGGCCTGACGGACTGAATCACCGGGATCGCAAATGCGAGCACGTATCGCAGCGGCACGTGCGACGGTGTGTGCGCGCCGTCGGTGACATTCTTCCTGGCCGGCGTGTGACGCAGACCGATCTCGTGCTGATAGTCGAGCCATGCCTGATCGAAAGGCCGGCTGCACAGATCGACGATCCAGCGAACGAAGCGGCGCTTGACGCTCGCTTTGTACTCGTCGTCCGGTTTGCCATCGGGCCCGAAGAACCAGCGTCCGAGATGCTCGTGCTTGCCGATGATGGCGCGCCACTCGTCGACCATCGCTTCTGCCTGCGGTTGCAGGATTTCGCCCGCTGCCAGCAGCGCGCTACGGTCCGATTCGTCGAAGCCCATCGTTTGCTGGAGTCGCTGCAGATCCTCGAGCGTGACGGGCGAGCGCCCGACCGCCCCGTAGTCATATCCCGGAATGTTCACGCGAGGTCATCTCATCCTTGCGATGCGCGCGCCGCCGGCGTCGGATTCCGAGGTCTTCAGCCACCGCTGCACTATCGCTTGCATCTCGGAGCGGTACGCATCGAGGTTCGACGGCTTCACGTGATAGGCGCTGGCGCCAGCCTGCCGCGCTTGTTCCACGAAAATCGGGTTGGCGCTCGAGCTCCATAGCACGATCGGCAGCTGCTGCATTTCCGGGAGCGCGCGCAACGCTTGCAGGACGGCGAGGCCATCCATCCCGGGCATGTGCAGATCCAGCAATACCAGTCGCGGCAGTCCCGCAGCACGCCGTGCGAATCCGTCGCTCCCGCAGATGAAGTGCAACGCTTGCTCGCCGTCGGTCAGGCGCAGCACTTGCGCGCCGGGTGCTGCGTTGCGCAGAACATCGAGGGTCAGAGCGGCATCCTCGTCGGAATCATCAACGATCAGAATCTCAACGACCGTCCGCATGGCTGTTATCACCGGCGCTCGTGTCGGTTGAGCGCTCCAGTATGAAAAGCGCGAGCGCTGCGCAACGTTCCGTGCCGGAATATTGCAGGACTCTGCTGACAGGAAAACTGGGGCTAGGAGCGGGCGCGTTGCGCGAGCTCGTCGCTCAGCGCCTGCGCAATCGCCGGGATGCCGATCGGCTTTTCGCAATGGCGCGCGTCGCGGAAGCGAGCGGGGATCTCGCCGTGCTCATAGCCGGTGGCGAAGATGATCGGCACTTCGCGCTTCACGAGCTCGTCGGCGACGTCGAACACGAAATCGCCCTCGACCTCGATGTCGAGCAGCGCGATGTCGGGCGGCGGGCCGCGCCGCACCAGCTCGAAGGCGTTTTGAATGGTTCCTGCCGGTCCGATGACGCGCGCGCCGGCCGCTGACAGCGTTTCCGCCAGGTCCATTGCAGTTACGCAGTCGTCTTCGACGATCAGTATCCAGCGTCCGTGGAGTGCGGATTGCAGCGCAGCGTGCATCGCCAGTTCCTTCCCCCAATCAAGGCCAGCGGAGCAAGGGACGTAGCGTAAAGTGCGTCCGTCGGCGCGCTCAATAACATGTGTCAATACGCGTCTGTCAGCGCGGGCCGAACCGCCGCTGCGCGAATTCCGACGAGGGGCCGCCCGGGTGCAAGTAGTCGGGCGCAAACAAGGCTACCGCCTGCAAAGCTTCGAAGTCATGGATTTCCAGCATGCCCGCCGACAGGGAAACCAGGCCTCGGCGGCGCAGCTCCTGCAGCGTGCGATTGACGTGCACGGTCGACAGCGCCAGCGAATCGGCCAGCTCCACTTGCGTCAACGGCAGCTCACACCGACCGTGGTCGGTCATCCCGACAGACTTCATGCGCGTGAAGATCTCGCACATCAGGTGGGCGAGCCGCTCGATCGCAGTCCGCTGCCCGACGTTCACGAGCCATTCGCGGGCAATCAGCTCCTCAACCAACGCCAGCCAGCAAAGCGCTTGACCTATGCGTGGATAACGCTCGATCAGCGCGAGCAGCGCATCGCGAGCGAAGGGCACTACGTTTGCCGCAGTCAGCGTGCTGATCGTGTGAGTTGCCGCCGGCAGCACGAGCAGGCGCGCGTCACACAGGTCGCCGGGAATCAGATAGCTGACGATCTGCCGCCGGCCATCGGGCAGGATGCGGCAGCGAAAGGCAAAGCCGGACATGAGCAGTCCGATATGCGCAGCGCTCTGTCCTTCCTGCAGCAGCTCCTCGTGTGGCCGATGCAGTCGCGCCGCTCCGGCGATTGCCTCCAATGCTCGGCATTCCTCGGTCGAGAGAGGGAAAAGCCCCGCCAACCGCTGCAGCAGACCGGAAGTGCTCGGCAGGATGTTCATCGATCGACCGCCGGCGCGGCACTGCGCCGCGACGTTCCAAAAACAGCTGACTGGACCGCCCGGCACAGGGCGGCCAGATCGACCGGCTTCTCGAGCCGGGGCAGGTCGGCCAGCTCCGCCGGGATGGTGGAGCGGGCGTAGCCCGTCGCGAAGATCGCCGGGATGTTGCGCGCGCGCAGCTCGGTTGCTATCTGGAAGCCCATGCGTCCTTGCAAATTGACGTCGAGCACGCCGCAGTCGATGTGCTCGCGACGGACCGCGGCCAGACCGCTCTCCATATCGCGGACCGGACCGATGACATCGGCGCCGGCCGCGCGCAGCGCAGCACAGAGCTCCAGCGCGATGAAATAGTCGTCCTCGACGACGAGCATACGCAGGCCGCGTAGCGGAAGCTCATTGACACTTGTTTGCGTCACCAGCCTGCCCCTGCTCCAACGGCCTGCGCCCTCGACTCTTCGTCTGCCGCCGCACAAGCCAGCAGCGGTATATCGATCATGCACTGTACGCCGCCAGGATCGAACGTCAGGCGCGTATCTGCACCGAGCTCGTAGGGCAGGGTGCACTCGATGAGCTCCTGGCCAAAACCGCGCCTGCGCGGTGCGGACGACGCTATCGTGACGCCTCTCTCGATCCAGCTCATCAACAGTCGCGGCGGTGACTCATCGCTCACGGCCCAGCCGACTGCGAGCACGCCGTTCGCAGTGGCAAGCGCGCCGAACTTCAGCGAGTTGGTCGCAAGCTCGTGTATCGCGAGCCCGAGCGATTCCGCCCCGGCGGTGCGCAGTCGCAGTGCCGGGCCCTGCAACTGATAGCGCTCCTCGGGTACGGCGCTCGCGATCAGCTCCGTCCGGATCAGGTCTTCGAGCTCGATGCCGGCGGGACCGGCGGCCGACAGTGCGCCCTGCGTGCGCACGAGTGCGCCGACGCGAGCGTCGAGGTGCAGCGCGAACTGCTCGGCCGATTCGGCGACTTCATTCGAGCGGCGCAGGATCGAGCGCACCCGCGCGAGGTTGTTGCGCAGCCGATGCTGGAGCTCGGCCGCTGCGTGGCGTTCTTCGCGCAGTTGCAGGGCCTGCGCTTCTTGTCTGCGCAACCCGCGGGCTGCGAGTCCCAGAGCCTTCGCCAGCAATTCGAGGCGGCGTCGCTGCTGCTCATCGGCCGTGCGCCATGGCTGCCACGCGAAGGCGACTGCCGTATGGCCGCTGCCTTCGAGCAGGGGCACGACCAGTGTAGGACCGACTGGTTGACGTTCGCTGCTATCGGGAAGGAGCCGCAGGCTGTCGGCGGCGCCCAGCTCGCCCGCGGCTCGCGTCGCGATGCGCAGAAGCTCGTCGCCGGTCGCGGCTGCCGTCATTTCGTCGAGAACGGTGCCCAGATAGTCTTCCGGGTCCCGAGCCTGGTCGCGCGCTGCCGTCATGAAGGTTCCCCGCACGGGCACAGGCAAGCGTAGCCGCAAAGCCGTCACTGGCCACTAACGTATGTTAATGGCGGCTGTTCGGAACGTAGCGCGGCAGCTGCGAGTTTCTCCGGCCGGGCAGTCACGCAGACACATTCCTTAAATGAGCGATATCGCACGCGAGGTCATCGCACAGATCGCCGCCGTGCTGGGGGAGCAACCGGAGCGAATCACGCCGGACGCGCAGTTCGTGGACCTTGGCGCCGATTCGCTCGACTCAGTCGCACTGCTGCTGGCGATCGAAGACCGCTTCGGGATCGACATGCCGGACGAGGAGGTCGAGCAATTGCGCACCGTGGAGCAGTTGATCGAATACGTGGAACTGGCCGTGGCGGTGGCCAGCCCCCCAAGACGTTCATCGACCGTGTGCGCGAGGCTCTGACACCTGCAACAGCTCGGCAACTGCATTGACCAGCACCGCCGGCCGCGCCGGCTTGGACACGATGCGCGCCCGCGGCCATTGCGTCATCGTCGACTCGCTCGTGACTTCACCGGTGTAATAGATGAAGGGTATGCCCAACTCCGTCAGCTTGCGTGCGACGGGGGCAATGGTCGCGCGCACCAGACGCACGTCGAGAATGGCGGCGGCGAACGAGTCCTCTGCGAGCGCCTGCAGTGCCTGCTCGACCGTGGCGCACTTGACCACAGTTGCGCCCGCGTCGGCCAACACCGTCGCAATCTCGAGCAGCAACACGAACTCGTCCTCGACCGCGAGGATGCGCGCGCCGGTCAGTACTGCAGCACCGGTTTCAGCCGATCCGCGCATCGTCTCGCTCGGTCGGCAAGGGTAGCTCGATCGTGCACGCGAGGCCGTCCTTGTCGTAATTGCGACGGACCGTCGCGCCCGGAATTGCGTGCTCGATGAGCTGACTGCCGAGGCCCGCCATCGACGATGCATCGGGCATTGCGCTTCCCGTCTCGCGCCATGTAAGGCGCAGCACGCGCTGACCATCGCGCCCGGCCAGCTCCCAGCTCACGCCGACCGCGCCCTCGGGACGCGCCAACGCGCCGTATTTCGCGGCGTTGGTCGCAAGCTCGTGCAGGACCAGGCCGAACGGTGTAGCGAGCTCTGCCGGGAGCGAGACCGCCGGTCCTTCGACGTGCAGGCGCCGCTCGGCGTCGGTCGCGTAGGCCTGCAGCTGCACTCGGGTGAGAGCTGCCAGATCCGCGCCCTGCCAATTCGATTGCACGAGCAGGGCGTGCGCGTTGGCCAGCGCGACCAGCCGGCCGCTGAAGCGCTCGACGAATTGCTCCGGCGAAGCGCTCGTGATCTGTGTCTGATGGGCGATCGCCTGGACGACCGCGAGCGTGTTCTTCACGCGGTGTGTGAGCTCGCCGAGCAGCAGCTGCTGGCGCGCCTGCAGGGAGCGTCGCTGCGTCACATCGCGGACGCTCTCGAGTACCAGCCGTTTTCCGTCGACCACTTCCAGGTCCAGGTGCGCCTCGACGATCAGCATCCTGCCGTCCTTCGCGCGCTGCCGCAGCTCGCCGTCCCAGCGGCCTTCGGCCACCAGCTCCACGAGCGAGGAGCCGGGCACGGTGGTGCCGAGCAGGTCCTCCTTGCGCTTGCCGATGGCCTCGTGCGGCGTATAGCCATAGAGCTCCTCGCACCCGCGGTTCCAGTCGATGATGCCTCCGTCGAAGTCCCAGATGTAGATCGGCTCGCGCGACATTTCCACCAGCCGCTTCTGCTGCCGCAGCTGATCCTCGACCGACCGTCGCTCGGTGATGTCGACGAACGTGATCACGACGCCATCGATCTTGTCGTCCACGGTGCGATACGGACGCATTCGTATGTCATACCAACGACCATCGCGGCTGCTGACCTCGCGGCGCACGGGTGCCAGCTCGCTCAGCACCGCGCGCGCGTCGCGCGTCAGGTTCTGGTACTCCAGCTGGTGCGCGAAGTCGGTGATCGGACGACCCTCGTCTGTCGGGGTGAGGCTGAAGAGTTCCGTCACGCGCTCCGTGTAGCGCTTGATGCGCAGCGAGGAGTCCAGGAACAGCGTGCCGAAATCGGTGGCCGCCATCAGATTCTGCAGATCGCTGTGAGAGTGCGAGATCGCTTCGAGCTTGAGCTTCAGCTCGGCGTTGACGGTCTGCAGCTCCTCGTTGATCGATTGCAGCTCTTCCTTGCTGGTTTCGAGCTCCTCCGACGTCGAGCGATACTCCTCGTTGATGGACTGCAGCTCCTCGTTTGCCGCGCGCAGGTCCTCGTTGGCCGCATCCGACTCCTCACGCACGGTGCGCAGGCGGGCCTGTGTGACCTCCAGTTCCTGCGTGAGCCGACGTACCAACTCGCCGTTGGCTTTGTCCTCTTCGAGGACGAAGGTGTCCTCGACGGCGGCGCCCTCGATGAACATCACGATTGCAGTGCGCGTGGGCCGCGCGCCATCGTCGTCTCCCCCCCGGACACTGAGGTGCACTCGATGGCGCTTGCCATTGAACCGCACCAGCATCGGCAGGCTGACCGTTGGCTCATGCTGCTCGAACAGGCGATGCAGAGCGGAGCGCAGCTCGAAGCGCAGCTCCGGGCGCACGAGGTCGACGACGTCGGTGCTCAATGGCCCACCGGCAGGTTGCAGGTACCTTCCGGCCGTTTCGGACATGTGCAGCACGTGCTGCATCTCGTCCACGAGGATGCTCGGCGGTGCGACTTTCTCTAGCGCCCGGCGATGCATCGCGGCTTTGTTCAGCGCCGCGATCGGACTCAGGCCACGCGCGACCAGCGCGACCTGGTGCTCGCGCTGGCGCACCGGCGCGAGCAGGGTCGGGAGCGAGCGCGGCTTGTCCCCGGCGACTGCGGTGGAACTGTAGATGCGGGTATCCCGATCGACCAGGCGAAACAGCCCCGGTGGCTGATCTGCTGCCTCGGCAGCACCGAGTACCAGGTGGCCGCCGGGGTTGAGTGCGTAGTGGAACGTGCTGCACACCTGCTCCTGCAGCTCCCGGTCCATGTAGATGAGCACGTTGCGGCAGGAGATCAGGTCGACATGGGAAAACGGCGGATCCTTCGTGAGATCGTGCAAGGCGAACAGAGTCAGGTCGCGCAGCTCCTGCCGCACGCGGTACGAGTCGCCTTCGTGCGTGAAGAACCGCCGTAGCCGCTCCTCGCTGACGTCGGCCTCGATCGAGGCCGGATAGCGTCCCTCGCGGGCCGTTGCGAGTGCGCGCGCGTCCAGATCCGACCCGAACACCTGGATGGACGGCCGCAGATCGTGCTTTGCTGCTTCCTCGAGCAGCAGCATGCCGACGCTGTAAGCCTCCTCCCCAGTCGCGCAACCCGCGATCCAGACGCGAATCGAGTCTGCCCGATCGCCCGCGAACAGCTGTGGAATCACAGTGCGTTGCAGTTCTTCGAACGTCTCGACGTCGCGAAAGAACGTAGTGACCGAGATCAGCAGGTCGCTCAGCAGTGCCTGCGCCTCATCGGGGCTGTCGCGCATCGCGTCGTAGTAGCCCTTGAGCTCGTCGGTGCGCGTGACCTGCATGCGGCGCGCAACCCGGCGCAACACCGTCGAGCGCTTGTACTTCGAGAAATCGTGCCCGGTGCACGTCCGCACGTGCGCGAGCATCCGCCGCAGGAGCTCTTCGTCGACCCGCGGGTCGTCGCTGAGCAAGCCAGTGCGCTTGAGGCGGATCAGCTCGGCGAGCCGCTGTGCCAACGCGTGCACGGGCAGCACCACGTCGGCTACGCCCGTCGCGATAGCGCTGCGGGGCATGGATCCGTATTGGGCCTCGGTTGGCTCCTGCACCAGGACGATGCCGCCGGCCTCCTTTACGGCGCGGACGCCGAGCGCGCCATCGGAGCCGGCGCCGCTGAGAATGACGGCGAAGCCGTCGCCGAGGCGTTCGGCGACGGAGCGGAACAACTGGTCGATGGGCGCACGCCTGCCGCGCGGCTCGGCAAACTCCTCCGCGAAGATCTCGTGATCGATCACTCGCAGCCGCCGGTCCGGGGGGATCACGTACACGTGATTGGCCGCGAGCCGCTTGCGGGCCTCTACCTGGAGGACGCGCATGCGGGTGCGCGCGGCGATGATATTCGGCAACTCGCTCCGATGGTTTGGATCGAGGTGCACGACCACGGCGAAAGCAGCACCGGTATCGGGGGGTATCGAATCGAAAAACGCCTGCAGCGCGTGGATGCCGCCGGCGGAGGCACCCATGACGACCAGCGGCGGTTGCTCGTCCTTACCGTCGTTTGGGCGCGCGTCTGTGGTTTCTATGTCCGCCATCCAACTGTCCCCGGTACGCCCGCGAACTCGTACGTTAGTCGGTCCCCTGGGGCATCCGCCAGTATCGGAACGACGCCGGATACGACGGGAACGCCGCGCCCCGAGGCCGGTTCCGGGGAACCTGCGGAAGGACCCGCCGTTTCATGCGAGCGCATGGCCAAGATCGACGCTTTGCTGAAGGTCAGTCTGGACGAGTTGCGGATGCAGATGCTCGGAACGCAGGTGGTGTTCGGCTTCCAGTTCCAGGCTGTGTTCCAGGATCGTCTGGATATCGCGGACCGCGCCATTCAAGGCGCCGCGCTGCTCGGGATGAGCTGCATCATCCTGACGATGGGCATGTTGATCACTGGACCTGCAGTGCATCGAATAGCCGACAGCGGTGAAGCCAGCGAGCGGACCAGAACTTTGACGTCGAGACTGGCCAATACGGCACTGCTCACGCTGGCCCTCGGTATGGCAGCGACGCTCTTTGTGACGATCGCCACGGAGTTCGGGTCGCGCGCCGGGTTTGCAGCAGCGCTGGTGATGGCCGCGCTCGGCATTTTCGCCTGGCATGGCTGGGGATCTTTCCTGCGCTCGGCTTTGCATCGATCCACGGAGCCTCCTTCGATGAAGCAATCGCACGCCAGTCTGCATGACCGCATCGACTTCGCACTCACCGAGGCACGCGTGATGCTGCCAGGGGCGCAGGCGCTCTTCGGGTTTCAGCTGCTCCTGCCGCTGATGAAGACCTTCGAGGAGTTGTCGCCGACTGCGCGCATCGTGCACTTCGCGGCGTTGTCGTTCGTCGCAGTCGCAATCGTGCTGCTGATTTCACCGGCAGCCATTCATCGCATTGCCTTCGATGGCGCAGACGACGAGCGCTTCCTGCGTCTGAGCTCGATCGTCGTCACGGTCTCACTGGTGCCGCTGGCGTTCGGCGTTGCGAGCGAGCTCTACGTGGCGACGGCGCGTCTGCTCCCGGATTCACCTGCATCGCTCTGGATCGCGCCCGTCGCCATCTGCATTCTGCTCGGACTCTGGTACGCGCTGCCGCTTTTCTTACGGCGCCGGTGAAGGGAGGCTCGATGCAGCACTCAAATCTGATGGCGTTGTCGCCGCGCGATCCCGATAGCGGTCTGGTGCGCGTGATCATCGATACGCCGCGCGGCAGCCGCAACAAGTACAAGTGGGATCCGCAGCTCGCGATGTTCAAGCTGAGCCGCGTGCTGCCGGCAGGCATGTCATTTCCTTACGACTTCGGCTCGATCCCCGGCACGCGTGCAGAAGATGGTGACGCGCTCGATGTGCTGGTGCTGACGGAAGCGCCGCTCGTCGTCGGCTGCCTGGTTCACGTACATCTCGTCGGCGTGCTCCGCGCGAAGCAGCGGGAAGGCCGCAAGATGATTCGCAACGACCGCCTGATCGGCGTGATCGAAACGCCGGTCAACAAGCCAGCCCTGCGCGAGCTCACGGAGCTGCCCATTGATCGAGTGAAAGACATCGAGCACTTCTTCCGCTCCTACAACCAGGCGCAGGGGCGGCCCTTCGAGATCACCGGCCGCGCCGGAGCGAAAGCCGCACAGCGAATGCTGAACAACGCGGATCGCGCTGCGAGTAATACCGAGGGAGTACGGGGAACCTAGTACGTCGGCAGGCCGTTCGAATCTCGCGGGCCCGCAACAGGCAGAAGTTACACAAGGTCGAGACGGAAGCGATGGTACGAAATGACGCCGGTCCGGGAGCCGGGCCGCGGGGCTCGAACCTGCACGTCGAGCACAGCGCTCAGGAGGTGGCGCGGCTCATCGACGGCATCCGCGACTGCGCGATTTTCATGCTGGACCCGTCGGGAGTCGTGGTGACATGGAATCCGGGCGCGGAGCGCATCAAGGGCTACGGCGCCGAGGAAATCGTCGGCCGCCACTTCTCGCAGTTCTATACGCCGGAGGACCGCGCCGCCGATCTGCCTGGCCGCGCACTGACGATCGCCGCATCCACCGGCAAGTTCGAGGGCGAGGGCTGGCGCGTGCGCAAGGACGGCACGAAGTTCTGGGCCAGCGTGCTCATCGACGCCCTGCGCCGGGACGAGCAGCTGATCGGGTTCGCGAAGATCACGCGCGACATGACCGAGCGCAGGCTGATGCAGGAACAGCTGCATCAGTCGCAGAAGATGGAAGCGATCGGCCAGTTGACCGGCGGCGTCGCGCACGACTTCAACAACCTGCTCACGGTCATCCTGGGCAACCTCGACAAGCTCACGCAGCAGCTGCCGGCGGAGCAGGTGCGCTGGCGGCGCTGGGTCGACCAGGCTCTCGCCGCATCGGAGCGCGCGGCGGGATTGACGCAGCAGCTGCTCGCATTCGCGCGTCGCCAGCCGCTCAGGCCGAGACCCGTGGAGATCAACCAGCTGGTCGATCGCTGGGGAGATCTCATCCGCCGCACGCTGCCGGAGAGCATCGTCATTCGCAGGATCGAAGATGCGGACGTTGGTACCGCGCAGGTCGATGCGAATCAACTCGAGAACGCGCTGCTGAACCTGGCGGTGAATGCGCGGGATGCGATGCCCTCGGGCGGCACGCTCACGATCGAAACGGCTGCCACGAGCGTCAAGGAGACGGACGCCCGGCTCATGGAGCTGGAGCCGGGCGAGTACATCGTCGTGTGCGTGACCGACACCGGCGCGGGCATGGCGCCGGAGGTCCTCGAGCGTGCTTTCGATCCCTTCTTCACGACCAAGCCGCTGGGCCAGGGCACCGGGCTCGGGCTCAGCCAGGTGTTCGGGTTCGTCAAACAGTCGGGCGGGCACGTCAAGCTCTACAGTCAGCCCGGCAACGGGACGACGGTGAAGATCTATCTGCCGAAGCTGGATAGCGCTGCCGAGGCGCACGCCGTTGCTGCGGCAAGCAGCAGGCGTAGCGGACGTACGCGCCGCGAGACAATCCTCGTCGTGGAGGACAACGACACTGTCAGATCGTTCACGATCGACACACTGCGCGATCTCGGGTTCGACGTCATCGCGGCAGTGGACGCGGCCGAGGCGTTGAAGGTTCTCGATCAGCACAAGCGGGTCGATCTGATGTTCACGGACATCGGGCTGCCGGGCCTGAACGGCCGCGAGCTCGCAGCCACCGTGCAGCGCCGCCATCCGAAGGTTCGCACGCTCTTCACGAGCGGCTACGCGCAGATGCCGTCGCCCGCCGGCTCGAAGTCGACGAGCGACATCCCGTTGCTCTCGAAGCCGTTCACGCGCGCTCAGCTCTACGAGCGCGTCTGCGAAGTTCTCGACACTTGAGCGAAATGCGACCGTCTAGGTCGCGGCGTGCAGAGTCAGCACGGGGCAACGACATTCCCGCAGCACCCGGGCGGCAGTGTTCCCGCGCAGCGCATCGAGGAAGCCCTGTGGACCCTCGGTCGTCATTACGATGAGGTCGGACTTCGCCGCGGCAGCGGTCAGCACAATCATTTCGACGGGATCGCCTTCCTGGACGTGCACGGTCCACTCCCAACCCGGCTCGGCGGGGATCTGCACGGCCGGCACATCCTCCGAGCCCCCGACGTGCAACAGGTGAACTCGGCCCGGCGGCAGATCCAGGCTGTCGATGATGCGTCCGACTGCCGCGATGGCGGGCTCCGGCCGCGGCTTGCTGGCAACCGGGATGAGGATGTTCTTCAGCGAAATGGCGCCGTCCTCCGGCGCAACGAAGCCGCGCACGCCGTACGGAAGGTAGAGCGTCATTGCGCGGGTTGCGTGCGCGATCGGCTCGGCAACGCGCTTCTGTTGCCAGCGCATGCCGCCTTCGTACTGGTGAACGGCGAGTACGATGAGATCGGCCGGATGCTTGTCCAGAAAGTTGAGAGAGGCGCGCACCGGCGAGCCGCTGGTGGCGATGATCTTCTGCACCTCGATGCCGAGCTCGGCGACGGCTTTTTTGGGGCTATCGGGCGGAATGAGGCCCCAGCGCTCGAGCGTGGTGCGCACGCCGGGAAAGTCGCCCCAGTCCGAGTCGTTGCCCGGATCCACGTGCAGCATCGTCAGCGAGGCCTTCGCGACCAGCGCAATTTTGAGCGCATGCACGAACGCGATTTCGCTCCCTTCGGAGAAATCCGAAGGATGAAAGATCGACTCGATGCGGCGGACTCGATTCATTGCGCGCTCACTTGCTGTTGCGGCTCGGTCGCGGCCTCGCGCTTCCAGCTCGCGTCGGGATCGAAGGCTGCGATCGCGCCGGCGGTTTTCGCGGTGTCCTCACCGAGGTCCTTCGAGAACACGACGCCGGAGTGATTGACGATGAAAGTCATGACGCCGGAGTTGCCGTATTCGGCCGGGACTGCGATGAGGGCGAAGCCGCCGATCATCTTGCCGGCGACCAGGTAGTCATACGCGCCGCCCGCGGCGTGCGGTCCTTGCGCAGTCAGCAGTCGGTAGATGTAGCCGTGGTACGGGTTGCCGCCTGCTCCTGGCTCGAAGTAGCCCTCGCTGCGCGCGCGGGCGAATGCTTCGCCGAGCGGGCTCTGCGGCTCGTCGCCCGTCGTCTGCCAGTACAGACCGTCCTTGTGTCCCGGAGAGCTCTCCAGCTTCTGCGCATACTGCAGCAGCGGCTGCTGTTGGGGATTGCGCGAGTAGTACTCGCGCTCGGCATCGACGAAGGCGAGACACGCCTGGATCGCGTCGAGCTCATTCTCGCCGACGCGCCGGTTGACGATCTCTTCTGCGCCCGCCGAACTGTCGAAGTGCCAGCGCTCACCCTGCCGCCGCAGCGGGAACGGGAACGGCCACTGGTCGGCGCCGACTTGCAGCGTCTGCGTGTCTGCGCCGGTGTTGTCGAATGAATGAGCGTTCTCATACGCCTGCACGAATCGCTCGCGAACGTGCTTGTCGCGAACCGGGTCTGCGGAGTTGACGACCGGTTCGGCGTCGGCACCGAGAATCTCGACCAGCGCTGGGGTGTCGTTCGCCTTCGCTGCAGTCACCAACGCCTGCGCGGCATCATCGGGCGTCGCGAAGTCCTTCTGCGAACCCGACTGCGTGCACGCCTGCAATGCGGCGATGCTGACGATCAATATGAGTGCGCGCATTGCTCGTTCTCGCCGCTTCAGCGCCGTCTGCCGCCGCCGCTGCGCGACATGCCGCCGCGGCTTGCGCTGCCGCGACTGCTTTGCGCGCGCGTGCTCGAACCGCTGCCGACGCCTTTGAATGCATCGGAGGACCGGGAGCTCGACGACGCACCCTCACGGCCGCGCGAAGAATCGAAGTCACGACTTTGTGCCGAGCCGTAGTCACGTTGCGAAGCGCCGGCGTCGCGTTGACTCGCGCTGAAATCGCGCTGCGAGCTGCCGCCGAGATCGCGCTGGCTCGAATTCAGATCACGCTGGTTGATTCCCTCGCGCGCCATGTCCTGGCGCCCCTGATCGGCGTGACCGCGAAACTGTTCGCGCGATTGCACCCCCTGCTGGTTGCCGCCGCGGCCGTACTTCTGCTGAGTCGCCGAGTCGCGATAGCCGACGCCTTGTCGGTGGTCGGAGTTGTGCTTCCACTTGCCGTTGTTGATCTCGTTGCGGTTGAACTCATTGCGATTGAAGTTGTTGTAGTTGTTGACGTTGATATCGATGTCGCTGTGGCCCCAGTTGCAATTGCCCCAGAGCGCGCCGCCAACCACCACGCCCACGCTGAAGGAGAAGAACGCGGCGCCGGCCGCGTAGCCGGGCGGATAATAGTAGTAGGGAGGATAGGCCGGATACGGCCACGCGCCGTAAACGACGGTCGGGTTGTACGTCGGCACGTAGATCACTTCGGGATTGCTCTGCTCGATGACGATGACCTGCGGAGTCGCGGCGCCGGCCGGCGCAGCCTCCGTCTTCACCGTCTGCTCCTTGGTGCTCTTCAGGTTGCCGGCTTCTTTCGCCTTGCCCCGCAGGCGTTGCACGGCATCCATGAGATCCTTCTGTTGCGCGAGGAACGCATCGCCGAGCTTCTGCGTCCAGTCGAGCTTCTCGTTCATCATCACCAGCACATCGGGAAATGCGACCAGCGATTTCACGCTCGGATCCCAGGTCTCCTTCTCCACTGCCTTCGCGACTGCGTCGCCCTTGACCTCCGGGTGCTCCTTGGACCAGCGTGCGGCCTGCACGATTTCCAGCGGATAGGTCGAAGCCATCAACACCTGTGCCAGCAGCGAGTCCGGATAGAGGGCGATGGGTGCGACGATCTGTTCCAGCTCTTCGGGTTTGAACGGTTGTTGTTGCTGCTGTGGCTGGGCCGCGGGTTGCGTCTCAGCCGCCGGCAGCAGCGGGCCGGCGGCGAGCCAGATCGCGAGTGTCGACGCAAGCACTAGCAGCAACCGTTTCATTGTGCCTTGGGCAGCTTCTCGACCATGTGGGCGTACGTCGCGCGTGCATGGCGCAAGGCTTCGGAAGGGGTCGTCGCTGCACCGTTCGCACTCGCGCCCCACACGACGCGCTGGGTCTTCGGGTCAATCAGATTCAGCATCAGATCGCCTTCGCGCCCGGCGCCCGCAGGCATCGGGTCGGAGCCGGAGCCCGGCGGGCCGAACAGTCGCCCCGGATCCGAAGAGCTATCGACCGGATGCAACGGCCCTGTGGATCCGTGCTCGTCGCTCAGCGTCGGCCGGCTGATTGCCGCCAGGGACACGAGCATGTCCGCGTTGTCGGAGACTTCCTTGTATCCGCGCTTTTCGAGCGCGCTCACGGCAGCGCCACGCAACTCCCGCGAGATCTTCGCGCTCTGCTCGGGGCTGAGCTCGGTGGCGAACACGAACTGCTCTTCGTGGATGCGAAAAGTCTTGAACGGCGGCAGCGCGGCCGCGTCGCCAGAGGTCTCGAGCGGACCCAGCGGCGCGCACGCCGTCAGCAGGCAGGCGACGAGCGAACACAGCGATACATTTTTGCGCGACATCGCAACCGACACCGTCCATGGATGGCGGTTCTTTTGCCATCAGTACGTCGGGCAGGGCGATGTCAGCGGCGCGCTGCGACCGCGCGCGTTACAGCATCCACGAGTGACAAGCTGGAGAACGGCTTGGTGAGGTAGGCAAATGCGCCGATGTCGCGCGCCCCGCGCCGATGCATTGCATCGTCATGCGCGGTGATGACCACGACCGGCGTGCTCGAGCCCGCAGCGGCGAGGCGGCGCTGCAGCTCGAATCCGTTCATATCCGGCAGATGCACGTCGAGAACGAGGCAATCCGCGTCGTGCGCGTTCTTGTCCGCCAGCAATGCGCCGGCCGACGTGAAACTGCGCACGCCGAACCCAGCCGCTTCGAGCAGCCGGCTGACTGCGACGTTGACACTGCAATCGTCGTCGACGATGAATATAGTGCTCACAGGGATCCCGGCCTGTAGCGGATCTGCAGCTATTAGCATCCCGCCGCAGGCGGCGGCAATCAGTAGCGCGGGTCGCGAAAAGTCCCTTTGCACCGCCGGGTACTCAAGGTGACTTGAATGGCAACGTGAAGGCGAAGGACGCGCCGCCGCCGTGGCGGTTCTCGGCCCAGATCGCGCCGCCGTGCATCTTCACGATCGAGCGTGCGATCGACAGGCCCAGCCCGAGTCCGTCGCTCTTGGTCGTGTAGAACGAGTCGAACAGCCGGTCCTTCTGTCCGGGTTCGAAGCCGGGTCCATTGTCGAGCACGCTCACGACCAGCTGAGCATCCGGCGCACGCTCGGTGCGAACTTCGAGTACGCGTCGCTCGGTGGGAGTGTCCTTCATCGAGTCCATCGCGTTGATCACGAGATTGAGCAGCACTTGTTGCAGGTGAACCGGATCGGCGGCTGCACGCGGCAGCAGCGGGTCGAGCTGCGTCCGGATGAGAACGTTGCGTCGGACGGCGTCCGGCAGGATCAGGGCCAGAACGCTGGAGGCAAGTGCATTCACGTCCACGTCTTCGAGCTGCAGTTCTCGCTTGCGCAGCAGCGTGCGCAGTCGGCGCACGATGCTGTCGGCGCGCAGATCGTCGTGGCGTACGTCGGCGAGGATCTCGCGCACCATCGACACGTTCGGTTGCGGCTGACCCAGCAGCAGCTCAGCGGTCTCGACGTTGCTGAGGATCGCGCTCAACGGCTGCGTGACTTCGTGCGCCACCGATGCAGTGATCTCGCCGATGAGCGCGAGCCGGGCGGCATGCGTAATCTCCGCGTACTGGCGCTGCACGTCCGCACGCGCACGCATGTGGCGCCGATTCTGCACCAGCAGTGCGATGATCAGAATCGTTTGCAGAGCCAGCAGTGCGCTCGCCATGTACAACAACAGCCTGTCGATCGGCGTGCTCCATCGATGTTCGCAGCTACCTTAGGGCGCGGTTGCAGGGTCGGCGAATACGTAGCTCGGGAAGCATAAGTTCCGGCAAGAACATGCCCCGACTACGCATTGCCGGTATCGCTGTCGGTAAGGACAGTGCTAGTCTCGGCTCCGGGGAGGGAGCCCGAGAGCCGCGGTGAGGAGCGGGACAGCTGAGCCGCTAGGGGGAGAAACAATCATGGAACTGCAATCAGCGGGTCACACTTCCGTTGCTCCGACAACACTGTCGGTGTGGTCGGAGGTCGATCCGACAGTCAGCGCCGATCCTGCCGTCCACGTCATCGACGACGACGACAGCTTCCGCACCAGCATCCTGCGCATCCTGCGCGTGGCTGGGCACCGTGCCATTGGGTATGGCTGCGCCGGCGATTTCCTGCTGCGCCTGCGTGGTGAGGCCGCCGGCTGTATCTTGCTCGATATAACCATGCCCGGGCCCAGCGGCATCGACCTGCTGCGGGCACTGCAGCAGCGAGGGTCTGCGCCGCCGATCGTCTTCGTCACCGCTCGCGATGACGTGATGACCAGCGTGGAAGCGATGAAGCAGGGTGCTTTCGACTACATCGTCAAGCCGGCCAGCGCCGAGCGGCTGCTTTCGGTCGTCGACCGTGCGTTGGAGATCGATGCGCGGCGGGTCGCCGCACGCACCGAGCTGCGCGACGTGTATTCGCGTTTCGCGTTGCTCACCACTGCGGAGCGGGCGATCTTCGTCGGCGTGATCTCGCATCGGCTCAACAAGCAGATGGCCGGAGATCTCGGTGCGTGCGAGCGCACCATCAAGGCGCTGCGCGCCCGCATGATGTCGAAGTTGCATGCGGACACAGTGCCGGAGCTCGTCCGCGTCGCGGCCGTGCTCGAGCGAGCTGGAGTCGTCGTTCACGCATCCTCGCCTGTCTGACAGGTCACGATCTGACCGCCCAAGCGGCGCCCCTCGCACGGATGCACCGCACCGTATCGCCGCAGCACTCTGCGGTGGTCCCAGCGGAGCTGTCATGTTCACGATGGAAGAGCTGTGCGTGGCGATGGACCGGCACGAGTTGTTCGTCGAATACCAGCCGGTAGTCCTGCTGCATGACCACGCTTGCGTCGGCGCCGAGGCGCTCGTGCGCTGGCGCCGCAACGGCGCCGTGCGCATGCCTTCGGAATTCCTGCGTGCAATCTCCGATACGCTGCTGTCGGGCAGATTGACCTACTGGGTGATCGATACGATCGCGGCCGAGCTCGGCACCTGGCTCAGCGAGCATCCGCAGGTGAAGGTCAGCATCAACGTGCCGCCCGCGATTCTCGGGCGCGGCGGTCTTCAGTACGCGGCGACCCGTTCCGGCCTGTATGCCCGCAAGGACCAGATCGTGCTGGAGCTCACCGAGCGCGGTGTGCCGGATGAGCTGGGGCTGCAGGCATTGAACGCGATGTCGGAACGCGGCCTGCGACTCGCGCTCGACGACGTTTCATTGAACGGCGTGAACCTGGCGCTGTTCGCCCGCTGCAACTTCGGGATCATCAAGCTCGACCGGCATCTCACATCGCAGCTCACGCCGGCCGCGCCGCACCATGCGTGGCTGACCGGGTTGAGCTCGCTCCTGCGCAACTCGACGGTGCAAGTGGTCGCCGAGGGCGTGGAAACGCAGTTCCAGGCGAAGACTCTGCTCGAGGCGGGGGTGCAGATGGGGCAGGGCTTTCTCTTCTCAGCCTCGCTGCCTGCGCCGGAGCTCATTGCCTACCACGCGAGAGCTTCCTGAGCGCGGCGCTGATACTGCTCGGCCGAGAGCCGCACGTTATTGCCCTCGATCCGGAAAGGCGTGCCCGCGACATAGTTGAGCGTGCGGACGATGCCGAACTCGCGCACCAGCGGGCGCAGCAGCAGGTAGCCGCCATACTTCCGCGCGTTCTGATAGGCCCGGTCGTCCGTGCGCCAGGCAGCGAGCTGCGAGAGATCCTCGGGCCAGATCTCCGACAAGCGGTTCTCGTTGATCAGCGGCGCCTTGGCTCGAGTGGTATGCGCAGCGACTCCCTGCACCAGCATTTCGCACGGTAAGCGCTCGGCAGGTTCGAACGAGCCGCATTGGGCGTGCGGCCAGGTCAGGTTGTGCTGGCGGGCCGACTCCGTCAGCAGCGTGGTCCACAGCGCGCCGTCGATGACCTCGACGATGGGGTAGATATCGCGCAGAGGCTGCTCGTACCACGGCCAGTAGGTGCGGGCGCTGAGGGTCGACGGCGGCGCGGCCGCGAACTGCAGGCGACGCGAGAAATACAACGTATGGGACTCGGGCACGTAGGCGGCCATTCCCGTCAGGCCCGCGGCGGCCCACTCATTGGAGCCGAGCAGAACGATCCGCAGCTCGGGCACCTGCGGGACGAACGTCTCTCCGAACGCCAGCTCGATAGCGCGCGCACGGTCCCGGACGAGCAGGGCGAACAGCCGCTCGCGCAAAGTAGGGGACGCGCCTTCGGCCGTCAGGGACTCGTCGGCAGGCGCTTCGGACAGCCGGGCCGGGGGGCTGGCCGCCTGCACGGCCCAGGCCGCAAGCATCGCGGCAAGGGCGATTCCGAGCGCAAGGATGCGCTGCCGCGCTGCCATGGCCCGATCATGCGAGGCGGTTGCACGCGCAACAGTTCGTAGGTAGGGCAGTCAGCCTGCCCGCCGGTCGCCGCGGCGATGGCGGCTCAGGCGGTGGAAGATCCTGCGGAGCCGCGCAGCGCCGTTGCAATCGCATCGAGCAGCGCGCCCGCGTCGCTCGGCTTGGGCAGGATGCTGGCGAAAAGAGCCCGGTCCTGGGGCGCACTGGGCGGCGATGCGGTCACAGCAATGATCGGCACCGCGGCGGTTCGAGCTTCCCGCTTGATTCCTCGGACAGCGTCGAGGCTGTCCTCACCCGGCAAGACCATGTCCATCAACAGCAGCGCCGGGCGCTGCGTGGCCAGAATATCCAGCGCCGCAGCCACGTTATCGACGTCGAGCACGTCATAGTCGTGGGCGCGCAACAGCCGCACCAGGCTACGGCGAACGCTCGGATCGTCGTCGACCAGGAGAATGGATGCGTTCAAGGGTGGGGACACTGGCTCGCTCCGGGGCGGTCAACCTAGTGGAATGCGACGACCAGTACTGCGAGCCGCGTCGGATTTCAGAAGCCATTCAGCCGGGCCGGCTCACGCTGAGAACTCAATCCCGGTTCACGGGAACGAAAGGTTTGCGGTATGGTGCGCCGCGCACGAACTTACAGAAACGAATGATGCAACCGGGGGCAGGTGAGTTGGCTTCGGCTATCCGGCGCGGCGAGATGCTGCGCGCCGCGATGCTGTTGATCGCGCTCGCCTTCACGTACTACCTCGGTGTCGGTATCGGCCTCGCGTTTACGCCGGCCGAATACGCCGTGTCCCTGCTGTGGCCGCCGAACGCGATCGTGGTCGCGGCCTTGTTGCTCTGTCCGCCTCGCGCCTGGGTGTGGCCGCTGCTCGCTGTACTGCCTGCGCATCTCATCGCCGAAGTGTCGGCCGGCGTGCCGTTCGTCATGGCGGCCTGCTGGTATGTGAGCAATTGCAGTGAAGCAGTGGTCGCCGCCGGGCTCATCTGGTGGCTGCTCGGTGGACCCCTGCAGTTCGATCGCATCCACCACGTGGTGGTGTATCTCGTCGCAGCAGTGCTCACCGCACCCGTTTTGTCCTCGTTCCTCGACGCCATGTTTGTCGCCCTGGTCGGTTGGCGCTACGACGGCCGCTACTGGGACGTTTTTGCCATGCGGCTACCCTCGAATGCGCTGGCCGCGATCATCGTGCCGCCGTTCGCGATCCTCACGCTGCGTGACGGCGTGCAGCTCCTGCGCGACCTCAGCCGCATCCGTGCTGTGGAAGGTGCGGCGCTGCTGCTCGCGCTCGGCTTCGTTTCCTTCATGGTCTTTCATCAGCCCAAGTCCGTGGGCGAAGCCGCGATCTGGGTCTACGCGCCGTTGCCGGTTCTGATCTGGGCCGCAGTGCGCACTGGCGCGGTAGGCGTCAGCGCATGCGTCGCGGTGCTCGCGCTGGTCGCGATTACCGGCACCTTGCGCGGCGCCGGCCCCTTTGTGCTTGCCGGCTCGCAGGTGTCGGTACTATCGCTGCAGATCTTCCTGATCATCACAGCATCGACGCTCATGCTGCTTGCTGCCGCACTGACGGAGCTGCGCAAAGCCCGAAGTGCAGCGCTGCGCAGCAAGGCGCAGCTGAACATGGCGCTCAACGCTGCGCAGATCGGCACGTGGAAGTGGAGCCTGAGGAGCGATGCGATCAGTTGGCAGTCGACGGGTCCGTCGGGCGACTTCGTCGCGCGCGCGCTCCGGTCTCATACCGAGTTGCTCGACCGGGCTCATCCAAGCGACCGCAGCAGGATCCTGGCCGCCATACGTGCCGTGCAGGAGCGGGGCGAGGGCTTCGACCTCGAGTGCCGCTTCGAGTGCGACGGTCGGTATCGCTGGATCCGCGGGTTGGGCAAGGTGCAGCACGAAGAGGAGGGCAGGGCGAACGCAGTAATGGGCGTCTTCATCGACACCACGCAGCGCAAGCACCTGGAGCTGCAGCAGCGCTCGCTGCGTGAGAAGCTCCGGCACCTGACGCTCGCCGCGACGCTCGGAGAGCTTTCGGGCGCTCTCGCGCACGAGCTGAGCCAGCCGCTCGCAGCGATCATGCTCAACGCCCAGGTCGCGCAGAAGGAAATGGACAAGGCGCTGCCTGATCTGCAGGAGCTGCGGGCAATCCTCGCGGATATCGTGGCGGACGACGAGCGCGCAGCAGACGTCATCAATCGCCTGCGAGCGCTGGTGCCACACGGCACGATGGAGCAGGAGGCCGTGCAGGTGGCGGATTGCATCCACAGTATCCTGGCCCTCGAGCACAGCGATCTCATCGCACGCAATGTTGCCGTCGACCTGGACATCGATCCTGAGCTGCCGCCAGTCAGGGCGGTGAGCGTCCAGCTGCAGCAGGTCCTGCTGAACCTGATCGTGAATGCCTGCGAAGCGATGGCAGGGCAGAACGGCCACCGGCACCTGCGCATCGCGGCGCGACGTCACCCGGGAGAAATCCGCATGGAAGTGAGCGACAACGGCTCCGGCGTCGCGGATTTCGAGCGCATCTTCGAGCCGTTCTTCTCGAGCCGCAGACACGGTGTCGGCCTGGGCCTGTCGATCGCCCGCTCGATCGTCGTCGCGCACGGCGGCCGGCTCTGGGGCGCCAACAACGCCACCGGCGGCGCCACGTTCTACGTCACGCTGCCGGTGGCATGAAATAAAACATCATCGCGATGATCACGTAGAGCGTGATCAGCTGCGCACCCTTGAACCAGTTGGTGCGGCCGTCCGCGCACACCGCGGCGCCGACCAGAACGCCGAGGAACAGCGACCCCACTTCGGCGCGGCTGAAAGACAGCTCGAGCGGCTGCGGCGCGATGAAATAGCTCGCGAACACCAGCACCGGCGCGACGAACAGGGCGATCTGGATGGAGCTGCCGAGCGCGATGCCGAGCGACAGGTCCATTTTGTTCTTCGACGCAACCGCGATCGCGGAACCGCTCTCCGCCGCGCCGCCGATGACCGCGAGCAGCACGATGCCCATGAACACGTTCGACATGCCGAGCGCTTTGCCCGCGCCTTCCGCAGCGCCCACCAGGATCTCGCTCATCCAGGCTGCGAGCACCGCGGCGCCGATCAGCGTCCCGACTGCACGCGGCACGCTCCAGACTTTTTCATGGTGATGGGCGTCCTCGCTCTGCGAGACGCTCTCGAACCAGCCGGGATGCGTCTTGAGCGAGAACAGCAGATACAGCACGTACGCGAATAACAACGTTCCGGCGATCCCGACGTTCAGCATCTGCTCCGCGCGCATCGTGCCTTCGGGAGCGAAGTAGCGGCTGAACGCGCTCGGCACCGCGAGACTCACCGCCGCCAGCAGCATCATCGTGCTGTACAAGCGCGAGGCACCGGCGTTGTACGTCTGATCGCGATAGCGCGCTCCGCCGACCACGAAAGCAACGCCGAGCGCCAGCAACAGGTTCGCCAGAATCGCGCCGATCAAAGACGCGCGCACCATATCAAGGTAGCCCGCGCGCAGCGCGACGATCGCGATGATCAGCTCCGGCGCATTGCCGAAGGTCGCATTGAGCAGGCCGCCAATCGCGTCGCCGGTGTGCGCGGCGAGGTGCTCCGTGGCGTGCACGATGGCGGCCGCGACCGGCACGATCGCCAGCGCGGCCGACAGGAAGATGAGCGGCGCCGGAAACTTGCCTGCATGTTCCAGCAGGAGCGTGATGGGAATGAACGCGAGCAGCCAGTTCAGGGACGGCTTCATTGCGTCACGGCTTGCGGCACTTCCGCGATCCACGCGCGAACCAGCGTGTAGCTCGCCGCGAGCAGGACCGGGCCGACGAACAGGCCGATAACGCCCAGGCCGATCAACCCGCCGATGACACCGGCAATGATCAGCAGCATCGGCAACTCGACGCCGCGACGAATGAGGATCGGCCGCAGCACGTTGTCGAGCGCGATGACCGGCAGGCTCCAGATCAGCAACGCGGTCCCCCAGACGGGTTGACCGCTCCAGTACAGCCAGAACACGGCAGGCGCCAGGACCAGCAGCGGCCCGAGCTGTGCGACTGCAAGCACAAACGCGATTGCCGTGAACACGCCCGGATGCGGTACGCCGCTGACCCACAGGCCTACGCCGGCGAGCGCGGATTGAATCAGCGCCGTCAGCAAGACACCGAGCGCGACGCTACGCACCGCGCGAGCGGCGAGCTTCACCGTATCTTCGGCGCGTTCCCCGCCGATCCGATGCGCGAACGCCAGCACGCCGCGTGCGGCGGTTTCGCCTCCCGAATAGAGGATCGCTGCGATGACGATGGTCAGCAGCATCTGGAGCACCATCGCGCCAGCGCCGCCCGTAAGGGCGAGCACGGAAGCGGCGGCGGAACGCGCGTAAGGCCGCAACGCGTCCACTACCGCTTCCGGCCCGCCAGCTGACAACTCGGTCCACTTGGCGGCGATGCGTGCGCCGACTCCGGGCAGCCGCGCGATCCATTCGGGCGGCGCGCCGAGACCATGAGCGACCAGGTCGCGCAGCAGTGCGGGACTGCGGTCCGCGGCGCCCAGCAACGTGCTCACTGCCGCGATCACCGGCACGATGAACGCTGCGAGCGCGACGACGGTCATGACGGCGACCGCGACCCAGCGCCGACCGCCGGCTCCTTGCTGCACCTTCAGCAGGATCGGCCACGTTGCGGTGACGATCATCGTCGCCCACGCGAGCGCACCGAGGAACGGCAGCAGGATCCAGAAGCTGCCTGCGATGAGCAGCCCGATGCAGATGATCAGGAAGATGAGGCGAGCGACCTCGCCGGGTGCAGTCGGCGGGCGCGGCATCATCGGCGGTCCTCCGGCGTCGGCTGCGGGTACACGCCAACCAGCCGCGCGATCAGGATGGCCATGAAGAGTTGCCCGATGATGCCTTCGACCATGGCGGCCGTTCGGGCCACACGGCTCAGGGGCACGACGTCACCGAACCCTGACGTCGTCAAGGTGCCAAAGCTGAAATAGAGCAGGTCGAGCGTGTTCATCGGCCCGCTCGCGCCGCGAATGGCGAACGACTCGGCAGTCTCGCGATCGACGATGGCATAGAGAATGCTCCACAGCACTCCAATCATGAGATAGGCAGCAGCCGCGCCCCACAGCCGGTCCGAAGTCAGCACTTCGCGATCGAAGACATATCGAAGCAGCAGCACGATCGTGGTCGCATAGACCGCCGCATCGAATCGCAAGGCCATATCGAAGAAGCCGGGATCGCTCTCCTGCACGGCCAGCCAGCGGGCAACCAGCGCGAGGCTCGCCAGGGCAAGCACGAGCACGAAGGAGACGATCGAGCGGCCGACAGCCGCGACGGCGGAGAGAATGACCAGAGCGTTGATCATGTAGCTGACCCTGAGCCCGCCGCGGATCGCCTCGATGTATGGAGCGAGTGCGATGAGCGCCAGCAGCGTGACGAACAAGTAGAAGCAGCGCCGGAAAAACAGGCGGCCCAGTGTCTCGCGGGTGGCGCTGATCGACGCACGCATAGCTGACCGGTCCGCTACGGCGCGGCTGGGGGCGCGAAGCTTCCGCCCAGGGCGAGGTGCAGATTCACGCGGCCGGCGAGCTCGTCCGTGCGCACGGTGTAGAAGGCCATGCGAGCGTTCTGCAGGTTCAGGCGTTGCTGCTCGACTGCGCGGCGGTCGGCGCGCCCGATCCGGAACTGCGTCTCGGTGAGATCGAATGCGCGCGTTCGCTCGTCGAGCGCGCTGCTCAGCAAGGCTGCCCGTGCCGAGAGGGAAGCGCTGGCAGCGAGCGCACTCTCCACTTCGCCGATGGCTTGCAAAGCGACTCGTGCATAGTCCGCCAGCGCTTCCTTTTGTTGCAGGGTGCGGATCTCGACCTTCGCCGTGATCGCGCCGCCCTGATAGATCGGCGCCAGCAGGCGCGCGCCCAGTCCGCCGGTCGGATTCTCGAAGTCCTCCCTGAGCTCGAGGATTTCGCTTTCGAAAGCGCCGAAGCTGGCGTTCAAAGTGATCTGCGGCAGCCGCGCCGCCTTCGCTTCGCCGACACGGTTGAAAGCCGCGGCGACGCGTCGCTCGGCCGCAATCACGTCCGGCCTGCGCTCCAGCATCTGCAGCGGAATGCCGGCGCTGAGCGCCGGCGGCATCGCCAGCAAATCGGCGCGCGTTTGCACCTCCGCAGCAGGATAGCGGCCGACGAGCAATTCGAGCGCTCGCAGCGCCTGGCTGCGGCCGAGCTCGATCTGCTGCTGGCTCGCTTCGAGCTCTTTGGCCGTAGCGCGGGCGGTCGCCGTGTCTGCGTCCGTGCCGGCACCGACGCGCTGGCGATCCTGCGCAAGCGATGTCAGCTGGTTCGCCGCTTGCACCATCTCGGCGGCAAGTCGGGCATTCAGCGTGAGCTGCGTCGCCGAGAACCAGGCCTTCGCCACCGATGCAGCGAGAGATTGGCGCGCGTATTCCAGATCCGCCTGCACCGAAGCGTAGTCCTGTTGGGCGGCGTTGCGCGCGTAGCGAACGCGGCCCCACAAGTCGAGCTCCCACGACGCGAACAGCATCAGCGCCTGCAGCGCCGAAGAGCTGTCGGTACCGCCGCCGCTCTTGCCACCGCCCGTGCCGAATATGCCCAGTGAAGGGCGCAAAGCCGACTGCGCGATGATCATGGACTGAGCGGCCTGCTCGACGCGCGCGCCCGCAACGCGCAGGTCCGGATTGTGGTCGATCGCCTCCTTCACCAGAGCATCGAGCTGCGGGTCGTTGAACGTGTGCAGCCAATCGGACTGCACCGGCTCGGTGGAAACGCCAGCGGCGGCCGCCCACTGCCGATCGAGCGGGACGTTCGGCAGCGCCTGACGACGGACTTCCTCAGCCGGCGGTGGCGACTGGACTGCGCACGCGGTCAGCAGCGCCGCAGTTGCAAGTGGGACGAGAGTGCGCACGCTGCCCCCGGATGCTCAATGCAGCTTCAGGATCAGCCAGTCGAGCTTGGTGCCGATGCGGAGGATGATCTTGCGCAGGATGTGGATCGGCTCGCCGCTGTCGGTGTAGATCGCGCCGGACCCCATCGCGCCTGCGGCCAGGAACAGATCCTTGTCGTTGCGATCCTTCAGCAGGCGCACAGCCAGGCTGTTCGGCGGCACCGGCGCGATGCCGCCGGAGGTATTCATATTGCCGATCGGCAACTGGCCTTGCCCGGTGGCCCACATGATCGAGTCGACCTTGCACTTGATGATCCGGCCCGGATACATCTTCATCACGATCTCGGCTTCCTGCCCGACCTTGATCTTGCGCACCTCGTTCTGCTTGAAGATCATCATGATCCATTGATCGTCCTCGACGAACGACATCGCCGGCGTCAGCGGCAGCGGCACGGCCATCGCACCCGGCCGCAAGGAGAGCGCGATGACGCTGCCGCTCGTGGGCGCGCGGTAGACGGTCTGCTCCAGGCGCCACTTCGCGTCTCGCAGCTGTGCCTCGGCAGCGGCGATCTGCGCTTTGGCATTCGCGATCTGGTCGAGGTCGCCGCTGTCGGTCTTGGCCCCCAGCTTCTCTCGCACCTGCGACTCGCTCGCCGTGGCAGAGTCGAGTTGCGCCTTCAGGTTCACGACATCCGTCTGCGCCTGCTCGTAGTCGAAACGGCTGCCGGCGCCCGTCTCGGCGAGCTGACGCAACTGCTCCTCACGCACGCGCGCGAGCTTCAGCTGGGAGGCGATCGAGGCCTTGGCGCCCTGCGTATTGCGCAGCTGCTCGCCCAGGCCTCGCTGACCGGCGTTGGCTGTGACGAGCTGCGAATCGAGCGCCAGCAGCTTCGCTTCGAGGCCGCTCACCTCGAGCTCGAACGGCGTGGGATCGAGTCTGAACAGCACGTCGCCCTTGCGGACCGGCCGGTTCGGCTCGACCGGTACTTCCGTGACCAGCCCCTGGACGCGGGCGTTCACCGCGACGACGTAGTTGATCACGCGCACGTCGGCGGAGGAGGGCGCGACGATGTTGAGAAACAGGATCAGCGCCGTGATCCCGATGATCGGCAGCGTGATCACGATGACCTGGCTGACGAAGTTCCACGGCAGCCACTTGTACTTGAAGAAGATCAGCCAGACGAAGAACGAGTAGATGCCGAGTAGCAGGAGTTCCATGTCATGCCTCCCACGGGCGCCGCTCGCGCGTCGTCGTGCGAGTGACGCGCGGCGCGGGCTCCGCCTCGATCTCCGGTTCTGATTCGACCTCGGTGATTTCCGGCGCGGCAGGCGGCGCAGCTGTTGCCGCCGGCTCCTCGCCATGCTCCGGTTTCACGGTGTCAGTGCCGTAGGCCATCTTGTACAGCACCGGCCGCGAATAGGCCCACAGCCAGGCGAGCGGCCACAGCAGACCGCCGAAGAACAGCGACAGCAGACACAGCGTCTTGATCGCCGGCGCCTGCGGGTGATGCCGCTTCTCCGCGATCTTCTCTGGCAGGATGTGCACCAGCCAGAACACGGTAATGGCGATCACCGGTGCGATGACCAGCACGATCCACGCGAGGACGTTGGCTACCGCATCGAGCGTGTCGCCGGAAAACAGGGAAGCATGCGCAGGCGCTGCCGCACCAAGAGCAGCGAGGACGAGGAGTGCCGCGGAGTGCCTGCGCATGAGTGCGATCTCAGTAGCGGGCCGCGATGCCGATCTTGATCTGGTCGAAGCCAGGTGTGCTGGTCGCTTCGCCCAGATCCAGCCAGTGCTTCTCGTAAGCGAAGCGCAGCGTCATCGTCTTCGACACGTCCCAACGCACGCCCACGCCGATGTCGTAAACGAGCTCGTCGAAGCTGCGCGTGTCCTGATACGTGCCGCAGTAGTAGCCCCACCACGGATCCCACCAGCAGGCCGTCTGCGGCGGCGAGTCCGGGATGTTGGTATCGATGAAGCTCCAGCCGACCGCCCCCGTGATGAACGGCGTGAAGTCGCGGTCGAGGAAGTTGAAGTTCAGGCCGACGCGCGGCGTCCAGTATTCGACCTCGCCGGTCGCATCGAAGCCGAATCCCGCGGCGGCGTCGCCCGGTGCCACGTGAACGCTGTAGTCGACCGCGTTCCAGTCGAGCCCGATCAACAGCTCCAGCCGCGGCGAGAAGCGATAGTTGAACGACAGCGCGAGCCCCAGGTCGTCGTCGAGCGAGGCGTGCGAGCCGCCCTCGAAGTCGATGTCCTGCGAGAAGGCATAGATCAGGTCGCCGCCGAAGTCCCAGCCGGGTTGGCGATCCGCCAGGACCGCTCCGGAGCACAGCAGCAGCCCCAGTCCGAACAAGAAACGGATTCTCATGACACTCTCCTAACTTCCTTACTTCGTGTAGACGTGCTCAGGTCTGGCCGGTGGATGCGGTGGAGGCAGCCGGCTTCACACCGTCGGCGCGCGACGCGTCGAACGCTCTGACCAGGGCCTTGGCCCAGGTAGAGATGATTTGTCTCGCTTCGGCGGTATTGGTAACGGAGTTCGTGAATTGCCACACCGCGTTGTCCGCGTTGCGATGGTCATAGGCGCGTGCCAGCAGCTGCCCGGTCACCGAATCGTGCAGCTGCATGATCAGCGTCATGTGACCCGCGTCCGAGGTGTAGACTTTGCTGCGCCCGGCGACTTCCATCGAGACGTCCGGCGCGGTGATGTACAGATTCACTATTGCGGCCTGCAGCTCGACCACGTCCGGCGCGGCCACGGCAACGATCGGATAGCCGCCTTTCTCGAGCTCGTTGCGGAACACTTCGGCGAACACGTCCGCGAGCTCGCTCTTGATCTTTTCACGGTCGGGCTCGTGCATCCGGTACAGCGCCGAGCCGTCGCTCTTGGGATCCCAGTTCTTGGCGAACTGCACCGTGATCGGCCGCAGCAGCACCTTCGAGTACGTCGCCATCCGCGCGTCCGGCCGGCGGTACACGGCATCCGCCACTTTGCTGTCGACTTTCTGCAGACCTTCCTGCAGCGACAGCTCGTCGATGGGCGAAGGCTTGGTCGACTGACACCCGGCGAGCAGCGAGCACGCGAGTGCTGCGGCGATGAGAGCGGGCTTCGCGTTGACGATGTTCATTGCAGTCCCCATCAGAAGTGATACGCGGCGAACAGCATTCCGTACCACAGCGTGTCGCTACGGCCGGACGACTGCTCGACCGCGTCGTCGGGCTCCGCGACGGCGGCCACGAAGCTCACCAGGAAGTTGTCGTTGATGCTCCAGTCCATGTACCAGTCGAGCTCGGTTGCGACCTTGTCCGAGGTGACCCCGGCCGATGCCGGGTTGTCGAGCACGAAGTCATAGAAGATGAGCCCGGTCGAGATCGCATCGCTCGGCGTCGCATGCACGCGCAGCTGATGCGAGATCAGGTTCGAGTTGGAGACGAAGTACTCGCCCGCGATCTCGCCCTGCCACCATTCGCCCCAGTCGTTGAAGCCGGTGAACAGGCCGTCGAACGCTTCGTTCTCCGGCGTCGCCGGGTCGTCGCCTTCGAAGACGGCATAGCGATACGAGATCTTCGGCTTCCAGGTGGTCTCGAGCTGGTAGGCGACCTTCACGTTCCAGGCGCTCGAGTCGAGCAGGTCGCCGTTGTCCTCCTTGACGTACTCGGCCTCGAACGACAGCGCCTTGAGGTTCGGAATCGGCGCGGTATAGGCGCGCAGGTTGTAGACATCGAGGCCGTCGCGTTCCGGCCGCACGGCCGGATCGGCGGACCACTTCTCATACATCGCGCCGAGCGTGGTGTCCTCGCCGAACGCGAACTCGTAGTTGACGCCCCACAGCTTGCTGTCCGAGTCCGACTCGCGCAGCTCGTCGTAGTCGAGATAGAAGAGCTCGATCGTGTGCGGACCCGGTTTGACGCGCCCGATCGCAGCGAACTCGAAGGCTTTGCGCGCGCCGGTCCAGTAGCCGCCGCGGGTACCGCCGTCCGCGGAGCCGTCGCCGAGAATCAGCTTGTGGCCGACCGAGTACGGGGCGCGGCCGATGGTGACGTCCAGCAGGTTCTCGGTGTCACCGACGCTCTTGCCGGAGCGCCAGCCGATGTACAGGTCTTCGACGTCGAACGATGAGTCGTCGTCGCCGACCAGTTGCGGCGGCGTGCTGTAGGTGCGCACGCCCACTCCGCTGGCTTTGCCGTACAGCTCGCCGCGGTCGCCCAGCGAGTACGTGGCGCTGAGCGCGGGCTTGATCGAGCCCTCCATCCAGTTGTCGCTGAGATCGCCGGAAGGCTGATCGGGCTTCGGGTTGGTATAGAGCGAGTCGGCGAAGCCGAACACTCCCCAGCTGGCGTCGAAGTTGAACGCCCAGTCGAAGCCCGCGGGCAGGCCCGGCGGCACCGTGGGTTTCGCTTCTTCCTCGGCTGCCGTTGCACAGCCGATTCCAGCCGCGAGCAGCGCGAGCGCGCTTGCTGTCCGTAGGCAAAGTCTTCGTTCGTGCATGGCGCAGGTCCTCATGGATTCGCGCCCGCGAGCGCGGTGCGCTTGTTCGCCGCATCCATCGAGCGAATGAAGAATGGATACAGCGGTACGCTGATGAGCAGGGCGACCAGCGCGTGCACGACCGTCTCCGGATCGCCGCCGATGACCGCCCACAGGCAATAGACGACCGCGGCAAGCGCGATCCATTTGTAGACCTGGAACGTACGTCGCGGCACGCCGGCGTCGTAGAGCACCTTGACGACCGCGACCGCGGAGTAGACGTACGGCACGATGATGAGGATCACCGCGAGATCGACGATGTTATTGAACTGGTCCGCGAGCGTCGGTGAGATGGTCGCGAACAGTACGACGGTCATGAGCACCGCGACGATGATCAGCCCCGTACCGGGCACGCCGTTCGAGTTCAGGCGCGCGAAGATGCGCGGGAACATGCCGTCGTGCGCTGCGGCCTGCGCCGACTGGCCGACGAGCAGCATCCAGCCGCCGAGCGAGCCGACGGACTTCAGCACCGCGCAGATGCTGATCAGGACGGCGCCGGGCGCGCCGATTGCGATGCGTGCCGCTTCTGCAAACGGCGCATGCGAGCTGCGCAGCTCTTCATTCGGCAGCAGCCCCATGATCACTGACGAGCTCAGCACGTAGACGACGGCCGCGAGTGCCAGCCCGATCAGCGTCGCAAGCGGCACGTTGCGGCTCGGGTTCTCGATGACTCCGGCCGAGACCGCAGCGCTTTCGATGCCCATGTACGCCCACAGCGCCATGGACGCGGCACGCGACACAGCGTGCATGTTGGATTCCCCGCTGACATTCCAGCCGGCAAGGAACAGCTGCGGGTCGAACCACAGCCAGCCGAGGATCGCGATCGCGAGGATCGGCACGAGCGCCAGCGCCATGGTCCACGTCTCGAGCCAACCGACGACGCGCGGGCCGAGGATGTTCGCGAACGTCAGCAGCCAGATCAGGATCGCAGTCGCGATGACGCTGCCGGGCGGATGCGTGATGCCGGGCACGAGCTCCGCGAGGTAGCCGATGGCGGCGACCGCGATGGCGATGTTGCCGATCCAGTTGCCGAACCAGTACACGTAGTTCGTCTGGAAGCCGGCGTAGGGGCCGAGGAAGTCGCGCGCGTATGCGTACGGCCCGCCCTGTTGCGGGCGCAGCTCGCCGAGCTTGGCAAATGCCAGGCCCAGCGCGGCGACGCCGATGGTCGCAATCAACCAGCCGAAGATCGCGATGCCGCCCACGTGCGCCAGATTGACCGGCAGCAGGAACACGCCGGTGCCGATCATGTTGCCGGCCACCAGCATCGTGGCCTGCATGAGCGACATCTTGCGACCCGCGGCGCTCACGTGCGGTTGGCCTCCACGCTCGTGCCCTTGCGGAGGCACTGCACGTAGTAGACGCCGTCGCGATTTTCGACGCCGTGCGTGTCGTGGCCGAAGCCCGGGAAGCGCTTGTCCCACGCTGCCAGCGCGCGCAGGTAGCCTAGATACGGTCCGTCGTTCGCACCCGTCGACTCGCCCGGCATGAGCATCGGGATGCCCGGTGGATACGGCACGACGCTGGTCGCCAGCACGCGATCCGCGAGCTGATCGAGCGGCACGTGCTCGATCTCGTCGCGCACCAGGTGCTGGAACGCGAGATTCGGGCTCATCACCGGCGTCGGCAGCGTCGAAAATGCCTCGGCTAACCAGTGCGTCTGCTTGGATTCGCGCAGCTGCGCGAACATCTGGTCGGCGAGATCGTGCAGTCCCATTCCGCCGTACACGATCGGATGATTGGTCACGAGGTGCGGCAGCACCTGGGCGAGCGGCGAATTGCTGTCGTAGTCGCGCTTGAAGTCGAGCAGCGCGTTGAGCAGCGTGCCCCACTTGCCTTTGGTGATCCCGATCGAGAACAGGAACAGGATCGTGAAGTCCGTGGTCTTCTCGACCTCGACGCCGCGATAGTGCAGGTATGCGGTGACCAGATTCGCCGGAATGCCGCTCTTTTCCAGGCCACCCTGATCGGCCACGCCCGGCGTGACGATCGAGACCTTGATCGGATCGAGCATGCAGTAGCCGTCTTCGAGATCGCCGAACCCATGCCAGGTGTCGCCGGGATGCAGCACCCAGCACTGCGGGTCGGTGGCGAGCTGTTGCGGGTCAGCCTCCTCGAACGCCACTTTCTTGCCGGATGTGCTCTTGATCGTGTCGGCATTCCAGGCGCGGAAGAACCATTCGTTCTTGTCCGCGAACTGTTTGCGGACCCGTCCCATCGTCTGCCGGAACGACACGGCTTCCTGGATGGACTCGTTGGTGAGCGTCGGACCGCCCGGTCCGTCCATCATTGCCGCGGTGATGTCGTTGGACACGATGATCGGATAGAGCGGCGAGGTCGACGCGTGCAGCATGTACGACTCGTTGAAGCGCGCATGCGGAATCGGGCTGCGGCCGTCGCGGATGTGCAGGAAGGACGCCTGCGACAACGCGGCGAGCAGCTTGTGCGTCGAGTGCGTCGCGAAGGTTGTCGGCCCTTTGTGGTCCTTCGGGTCGCCGTGCATCGCGTGGCGCTCGCGGTACAACGGATTGAAGCGCGCGTACGCGTACCACGCTTCGTCGAAGTGAATGCGATCGACGCTCGGGTCGAGCAGCTCGGTGAGGCGCTTCGCGCTGTAACACAAGCCGTCGTAGGTGGAGTTCGTGATGATCGAGTGCACTGCGCGCGGCGAGACGCCCTTGGTCACCAGCGGATTCGCCTTGATGCCTTTGGCGATCGCGTCCTTGTCGAGCCGGTCCGGCGGAATCGGGCCGATGATGCCGTAGCGGTTGCGCAGCGGAACCAGGTACTGCGGAATCGCGCCGGTCATCACCAGGCTGTGCTCGATCGACTTGTGGCAGTTGCGGTCGCACAGCGCGATCTGGTCGCGAGCCACAGCGGCCATGAAGATCACGCGATTCGACATCGAAGTGCCGTTGGTCACGCTGTACGTGCGATGCGCGCCGAAAACGCGCGCCGCGTATTTCTCGTGCTCGCCCATCGGCCCGCTGTGGTCGAGCAGCGAGCCGAGGCTCCCGACGCTGATCGACAGGTCGGAGCGCAGCATGTTCTCGCCGAAGTAGTCGAAGAAGATCCGGCCGACCGGCGACTTCAGGAATGCCGTGCCGCCGGTGTGACCCGGCGTGTGCCACGAGTACTCGTACTCCTGGCTGAAGCGCATGAGCGCGGCAGCGAGCGGCGGCATCATCACTTCGAGGTAGCGACGCACCGCGGCCGCAACGCGCCCGCCGACGAACGCTGCAGTGTCTTCGAGCGTCCAGACGAATTCATCCACCATCTCCATCACCTCGATCGGAATCGAGGAGGCCTCGCCGCGCTCGGCCATCAGGAAGATCGGAATCTTGTCGTTGCGCGAGCGGACGAAGTCGAGGAAGGCACGCGCGCGCTTGTGCTGTTCGTCGTGGCCCAGGTTCCAGTCGAGCAGGACGACGTGGATCGCCGAGTCCGAGGTCACGACCGAAATGCCGTCGTCGGCGGAGATCGCCTCGACGACTTCGATCGCACGGCCCTGCATCTCCTGCACGAGCGCTCGTGCCGCGCGGCCTTCAGTGGTTGCGGTGCCAAGCTCATCGTCGACCATGAGCGCGCGCATGCTGATTCGTTTGGTGCTTCGCTGGATCATCGTCTTGCTCCGTAATGGGTCGTGGCGCGCGCGCTCAGTCCGGCAGCGTGTTCCACACGAAGAAGGTGCGCGCTCGTTCGTCGAACTCGCCGCACCACTTCGCGTACAAGGTGGCGAAATCGCCGGAGCTGTACAGCCGGCTCAGCGCTCGATCGACCAGCGTGCGGAAGTCGTCGTCACCGTGCTCGAGGGCGAGGCCGGCTTTCTCGTGCGTGAACATGCGGTCGAGGATCACCGTGTTGTCGCGCGTCTTCTGATCGAGCCCCTGCAGCGTGCCGAGCATCACCACGCGATCGCCGAAGACGACGTCGACTTTGCCCTCCGCGAGCTGCGTCAGCGCTTTGCGGTAATCGGAGATGCGCTCGATCTGCGCATTCACCTGCAGACTCTTGGCGCGCGAGTTCAACCATGTCTCGGCAGTCGTGCCCGCCACGACGGCGAACCTCGTGGACTCGAGCACTGTCGCCGCCGGCGTCCCGCGCCACACCGCTTTCTGCGGCCGGCTCTCCGAGAGGGCAGTGCGCAGCGCCGCAGGTGCGTCGGCACGCACCGCGGCGCGGTTGCCGCCGGCGAAGATCGGTATCGAGAAGGACGCCTGCGCCCTGCGGCCGAGGGTTTCGCTCATCGGCGCGCACATCAGGTCCACTTTGCCCTTGGCGACAGACGTCAGGCGCTCGTCCGCATTGATCTCTACCCAATCGACGGTGAGGCCTGTCAGTGCGAGGTCGCGCTTGAGCTGTTCCGCGATGCCCTTGCACAGAGACACCGCATAGCCGTCGGGCGCGCCGTCACCCGTACGGATCGAGAATGGCGGAGCATCCCTCAGGAAGCCGAAACGGATGTGCCCCGTCTCCTTGATGCGATCGAGCGTTGCTGCCTCGGCAGGCTGTGCGCCAAACAACCCGCAGCCGACGAGGATCGCGGCGCCGGCCAGCATGTGAGCGGGGGCGCCTGCAGGTGCGGGCGTCGGCGGCACAGTTGCTGAGGGTGTCTTGCGAGTAGAAGCGGCGGTCGCTTCTGCCGGCAGGCCGAAGCGCGGTGCGATGAAGCCCCAGATGATGTACGCGACGCCGAGCACCAGCATGCCGCCGAGCACCGCTTCGGCACCGGAGGCGTAGAGCGCGAACACGCTATAGGCCATCGCGACGACGGCGATGATGCAGTTGCGCATGTACACGTTGTCCGGCACTTTCTCGCGCTTCATCATGATCATCAGCGCGGACAGTGCGACGACGTACGGGATCACGTTCGTCACGACCGCGAGATTGACCAGCGCACTGAACTGCTCGCTGAGTGTCGGCGATATGGTGGAGAGCGCCAGCAACGTCTGTACGACACCGAGCACGAGCATGCCGGTGATCGGCGCGCCCATGCTGTTCGTCTTCGAGAAGAATGCCGGAAACATCCGCTCCTCCGCGGCGCTCTTGCCGGTCATTGCAATCGTGAACTGCCATCCGAGGAGCGAGCCGAGGCAGGCGAGCACGGCGAGACCCATGACGATCGAGCCTACCGTCGGATTGAACATGTGCGCGTAGGCGAGCCCGAACGGACCGGTGGAGTCCGCGAGCTCGGCATTGGGCACGATGCCCTGGATCACTGCCGTCGACAGGATGTAGATGACCGCGGCGCCGAGCGTGCCGAACATGCAGGCGAGCGGCACGTCGCGCTTCGGATTCTCGACCGCGGCCGAGTTCTGCGCGGCCGATTCCATGCCGAGGAACGCCCACAACGTGAGCGAGATGCTCGAGCCCATGCCTGCGCCGAGACTCAGGCCCTGCGGGTTCCACGCGGCGCCGAACGTCGCGCCGCTGAACCAGAACCAGCCGATGATGCAGAGCAGGCCGACCGGGAGGATGACGCCCCACACCGTGACTGAGCCGATCTTGCCGGTCACGCTCGGTCCGCCGAAGTTCGCGAAGGTCGTGAGCCACAGCAGCGCGATCACGCCGATGCAGGTCGCGATCGGTGTCGAGGACAGCCACGGGATGAACGCCGCGAGGTAGCCGACCGCGGAGATTGCGATCGCGACGTTGCCGATCGCGAGCGACAGGAAGTACAGGAAGAACACCTGGAAGTAGCCGTCCTTCCCGTAGGCGTCCTCTGCATACGCGGCCATGCCGCCGGCGCGTTGATTGAAGAGGCCGGCCTGGGCGAACCCATACGCAATCGCCATCGAGCCGACTGCCGTGACGATCCACGACAGCAGTGAGATCGCGCCGACCTGGGCCATGTTGGTCGGCAGCATGATGATGCCGGAGCCCATCATGTTGACGGCCACGATGAACGTGAGCTGGACCAGGTTCATCTTTTTCTGTGGGGCTGCTGCCATGTGAGTCTCCTGAGAATGCGTAGCCGTCATTCGCGGACGACGTACGTGTGGAACTGGATGCGGCCGCCGACCTGCTCCTGGTAGACGCCCTGCACTTCGTAGTTGAAGCCCGGGAAGCGGTTGAACGACTCTTCGAAGGCGCGGAAGTAATCGAGCATCGGCTTCGCCTTCGCGTCCCAGCGCTCGCCGGGAACGATGACGCCGATGCCCGGCGGATAGATCAGTGCCAGCGTCGCAGCGACGCGATTCGTGAGCTCGGTGAACGGCACGTAGTCGACTTCGTTGCCGACCAGCTTCTGGTAGGCGTCCTGCGGCGGCAGGGCGAGCTCAGGGAAGCTCGAGGCGCGGAAGCACAGCTTCTGCAGCTCCTTGACGTTCGCCTTGCGGTAGAAGTCGTGCATCTCGTTGCAGACGCGGCGCAGCGTGTAGCCGGCGTAGCGCGCGCTGTTCTGCGCGTAGAGCGTCGGCAGCACGTCACCGAGCGGTGCATCCGCGTCCCAGAGATTCTTGAACTTGACCAGCTTCGCGAGCAGCGCGCCGAGCTTGCTTTCGTCTTCGGCGGGCGTCATCAGGAACAGGATGCTGTTGAGGTCGCACTTTTCCGGGACGATGCGCTGCTCGCGCAGGTAGTTCGCGAGCACGGTCGCCGGCACGCCGAAGTCGAGATAGCCGCCGGTCTTGCGATCGATGCCCGGCGTCAGCAGCATCAGCTTGTTCGGGTCCACCATCGCCTGTCCCGGCGCGTAGCCCTGGTAGCCGTGCCAGGTGGCCTTCGGATCGAATGCCCAGCATTGCTGCTCGCGCTTGAGCACGTCGGTCGGCAGATCCTCCCAGCGCGCGTTCTCGACGTCCTGCGTGTGCTGCGAGCCGCGGATCGTCACGACGTCGGGCACGAACGGATCGAAGAACCAGCGCTCCTGCGGACCCGCACCGTTGCGCTCGTAGTGGCGAGCGAGCTCGCGCAGCCGCTTGCGCGTCTCGATGCCGACCTCGATGCAGCGATCCCAGAGCATCTCGCCCGCCTTGCCTTCGTGCACCTTGGCATTGACGTCGAGCGACGCGAACAGCGGATAGAAGGGCGAGGTCGAGGCGTTCATCAGGAACGACTCGTTGAAGCGCTTGTGCTCGACGAAGCGCTTCTGGCCCTTGATGTGCTCGTCGCGCTTGTGGATCTGCGAGGCCTGCGAGAAGCCGGCGCCCTGCTTGTGCACGGACTGTGTGGAGAACAGGCCGGCGCTGTTCGGCCCGAGATCTTCGACGTGCATCGGGCTGTGGTCCGTGAACAGCGGGTGGAAGGCGTTGTAGCCGATCCATGCCTCGTCCCAGAGCACGTAGTCGCACAGGTGCCCGATCTTCTCCATCACTTTGCGGACGTTGTAGACCGTGCCGTCGTAGGTAGCGAGCTGGATGCAGGCCATGCGGAACGGACGCTCCCGATCGGCGCGCCCGCGTGCGAGCGGCTGCGCCCGGATCTGATCGCGCAGAGACTTTTCGTCGAGCGCGTCCCAGTCGATCGCGCCGATCATGCCGAACGGATTGCGCGCAGTCGGCAGGAAAATCGGAATTGCGCCCGCTTGTACCAGGGCACCCTGATGCAGAGACTTGTGGTTGTTGCGATCGAACAGCACTAGGTCGCCGCGGCGCAGGACGGCGTTCGCGACGACTTTGTTGGCGGTGGAAGTGCCGTTCAGCACGAAGTACGTGCGATCGGCGCCAAACACCTTCGCTGCGTGCCGCTGCGCTTCTACAGCGGCGCCGACGTGGATCAGCAAGTCGCCGAGATCGACGTCGGCGTTGCACAGGTCGTTGCGGAAGATCTGCTCGCCGAAGTGCTTGAAGAACAGCTGCCCGGCGGGCGACTTGCGATAGAACTCGCCGCCCTGGTGGCCCGGGCACGCGAACGAGATGTTCGCTTCCGCGTCGTACGCCATGAGACCGCCGAAGAACGGCGGCAGCAGGCTCGTACCGTACTCGGTGATGCTCGCGACCACCTGCTTGGCGTGGAACGCCGGCGTCTGCTGGCCGAGGAAGATGCAGCCGTCGACTTCGCCGATGACCTCGGGCGCCAAGGCCTGCGACAGCCGGCGCGAGTCGGCGAGCGCCCACAATGGCGTGTTGAAACCTGCGCCGCGCACCGCTCGCACGAGATTGCGCGCAGGCTCGAGCCGATCGCCGTCGACAGTCGCGATGTACGCCCCGACTGCCGCGTCCTCCAGCACGTCGCGGTCGTAGCGAGCGCTGATCTCGACTTCGAACTTCTCGGCTGTCAACCGATCGAGCAGCGCACGGACGTCCGGATTGTTGCCATCGACGAGCGCGACCACCTTCAGCAGCTTGTGGAAGGGGATCGGAATCGTCGGCGGCCTGACGCTGTATTCCATCATCGACGTGCCCTCATCCGCGGTTGGCGCTCTTCGCGGCGGCGGGCTTCAGGCACAGGATCTGATAGGCACCGTCGTGCTCTTCGGCGCCCTCGACTTCCTTGGCGAAGCCCGGGAAGCGATGTCCGTACTCCTGCAGGGTGCGCAGGTAGGTGAGCCACGGTCCGTCGGCGGGTCCGACGTTCTCGCCAGGCATCACGATCGGGATGCCGGGCGGATACGGAATGACGCCGACGGTGACGATGCGGCCAGCCATCTCGGAGACCGGCACACGCTCGACGTCGCCGGCCATCAATCGCTGGAAAGCGTGCCGCGGCTTCAGCTCCGGCCGCGGCAGCGACGCGTACGCCTGCGCCTGCCAATGACCCTGGCGGCTCTTGCGCAAGTGTTCCCACATCTCGTCGCCCAGCTGCTTGAGTCCCATGCGCGCGTAGCGCTGCGGAGCTGCTGCGGCGATTGCCGGGAGCACTTCCGTGAGCGGCGCGTTGCGGTCGTAGTCGACTTTGAAGTCGAGCAGCGCGTTGAGCAGCGTGCCCCACTTGCCCTTGGTGACGCCGATCGAGAACAGGAACAGCACCATGTGATCGGTTGTGCGCGAAGGCACGATGCCGTGGCGCCCGAGGTACGCGGTCACGATGTCGGCCGGCACGCCGTTCGCTTCGAGCTGCCCGTCGCTCTTCATGCCCGGGCAGACGATGCCGACCTTGACCGGATCGAGCATGCACCAGTTGTCTGGCAGTCCTTCGAAGCCGTGCCACGTCTCGTGGGGATGCAGCACCCAGCAGCTCGGATCGGTCGCGAGCATCTCCTCCGAGGCTTCGAAGAACGGAATGCGCTTGCCGCTCGAGGAATCGCGCACTTCCTCGGCGTTCCAGGGCGCGAAGAACCACTGTCCCTTCGCTTTGAACTCGCGGTGCCCGCGCGCCAGCGCGAGACGGCAGGCGATCGCTTCGTCGATCGCCTCCTGCGTCAACGACTGGCCGGCCGGTCCGTCCATCATCGCGGCCGCGACATCGTTCGACGCGATCAGTGCGTAGAGCGGGGATGTGCTCGCCTGCGAGCAGTAGGCTTCGTTGAAGCGCGCGTGATCGATCGCAGAGCGGCCGTCACGGATGTGGATGTATGAAGTCTGCGAGAGCGCCGCGAGCAGCTTGTGCGTCGAGTGCGTCGCGAAGACCGTCGGGCCGTCGCTCGGATGCTGGTCCGGATCGCCGCGCATCGCGAACCGATGCGTGTACATCGGATTGAAGCGCGCGTAGCCGTACCACGCCTCGTCGAAGTGAATGCGGTCGACGCTTTTTGCGAGCAGCTGCTGCGCCTCGTCGGCGTTGTAGCACATGCCGTCGTAGGTGCAGTTCGTGAGCACGGAATAGACGGCGCGTTTCGCGCCCGCGGCAACTGCCAGCGGATTGTCGGCGATGCTCTTCGCGATGGCTTCGGGCGCCAGGCGTTCCGGTGGGATCGGCCCGATGATGCCGAAGCGATTGCGCGTCGGCCGCATGAACACCGGAATGCCGCCGCAAATCGCCAGGCCCTGCTCGATCGACTTGTGACAGTTGCGATCGCACAGCGCGATCTCATCGTCGCCGACGCACGCAGACATGATCGCGCGATTGGACGCCGAGGTGCCGTTCAGCACCGAGTACGAGCGGTGCGCGCCGAAGATGCGCGCGATGTTGCGCTCGCTCTCGCCAACGGGTCCGGAGTGCCCCAGCAGCGAGCCGAGGGCGCCGCGCTCGATCCCCATGTCGGTACGAAACAGGTTCTCCCCAAAAAAATCGAAGAACACGCGCCCGACAGGCGATTTGAGGAACGCGACGCCCCCTTGATGACCGGGAGCGGCCCATGAGTATTCGCGCTCGCGGTCATATCGCGCGAGCGCGGCCGCATAAGGCGGCAAGAGCGATTCGAGATAGCGTTCGATGGCCGCCTGGACCCGGCCGGCGATGAACGGCGCTGTGTCGTCGTGGATCCAGATGAACTCGTCGGAGAGCGTCGCGACCTCGACGCCGACGGTGCCGGCGAGCTTGCGGCTGGCCATCAGGAAAATCGGCACCTTCGCGTTGCGCTTGCGCACCGCGCGCAACAGGTCAGTTGCTTTCTTGTGTGCGCTGCCGTCGTTACGGCCCTGCGTCCAGTTCAGCAGCATGCAGTGGATGCTGGCGTCCGCCGCCGCAAGGCCGTCTTCGCAGGACGCGGCTTCGGTGACGTGTATGCCGCGATCGGTGAGCTCGTTCACCAGGGCGCGCACGCTGCGCGCGGCGATGCTGGTGCCCTCTGCCAGTTCGCTGTCGACGATCAGCACTTCGCGTGTGAGCGGCCCGGATCCAGTGCGTAGTTTCATGATGCAGTCACCTCGTCAGCCTCCGAGCGCGATCGCCGCCACCACCAGCAAACAGCCGACGATCAGGAACCCAATGCCCCAGCGCCACGGCTTGCTCGTCGTGTAGCGGGCCCACCAGTAGCCGGTGAAGAAGAGCAGGGCGACCAGTACGGCATTCGAGACGCGCAGGGCGAGGCGCGCGTCGTCGATCAGCAGGAAGGGAATCGCCGCCGGAATGCAGCTGAGTACGACCAGCACGAAGCTGAAGAAGGCGCCAAGCCAGTCCTCGCGCGTAGTCCCGGCCTCTTCATGCTGCTTGCGCAGGATGTTGTCGGCGATGCGCTCGTACAGCACCCGAGCTTCCTGCAGGCTCAGCACATTGCCGAGCAGCGGTGTCAATTCGCCGGAGATCAGGCCGATGGCAGTGGTCTTGTCCGGCGCGCGCTGGATGGCGAGTCCCAGCCGCTGCAGACGTCCGCGGTCGAACAGTTGACCGACCAGAAACAGCGCGGCGTCGATGATGCCCCACGCCACGTTGCAGCCGATCACGGCGATCAGCAGCTCGCGCGCACCGGCGCGCCCCTCGTCTTCGATGATCAGGCCGGCGCCGAGCGTGAACGTCAGCGTCATGATCAGGCCGAACAGGATCTCGGCCAGCGAGGTCGCGGGGTCCAGATAGCGGTGCAGCAGCGCGAAGCGATCTGCAGGCGCGGCTAGAGGAACCGCACGCTGAGCGGAAGAAGGAGGCTGTGGTTCGCCGGCGCCCATGGTTGCGTCGAGGATACGAACCGCACCGACGGGGGACATGCGAGCAGGGGGCGCGCCGGACTGCACCTCACCGCGTAGCGCTGCTCGGACGCAACATGAACCGCAGCGTGCAACGTGCCGGCGGCTGCCCGCGGTGCCTATTGCGCAAGTGCGTGCGTGTGCGCATTAACAGCCGCTGCATTAACAGCCGTTCATGAAGAGCAGGGCCGGTCGTTGAGCGACAACCAGGAACTGGAGCGCTTGCGCTCCGCGCGTGAGGGGAATGCTCCGCGGCGACGCTGGGGGCCGTACCTGAGCGAGCGCCAATGGGGAACGGTGCGTGAGGACTATAGCGACAGCGGTGACGCCTGGAACTACTTCACGCACGACCAGGCCCGCTCCCGCGCCTATCGCTGGGTGAGGACGGCCTCGCGGGAATCTGCGATGACCATCAGCGCCTGTGCGTTGCGCTGGCGTTGTGGAACGGCGCCGATCCGATCCTGAAGGAGCGGCTGTTCGGGCTCACGAACAGCGAGGGCAATCACGGCGAGGACGTGAAGGAGTACTACTTCTACCTCGATTCGACGCCGACTCACTCGTATCTCAAGTACTTGTACAAGTACCCGCAGCGCGCATTTCCCTATGACGACCTGGTGCAAACCAACCGCGCGCGCCGGCGCGATGAGCTCGAATACGAGCTGCTCGACACGGGAGTCTTTGCCGAGGATCGCTACTTCGACGTGTTCGTCGAGTACGCGAAGGCCGCGCCCGAAGACATCCTCATGCAGATCACGGTGTGCAATCGCGGGCCCGAGCCCGCGCAGCTGCACGTGCTGCCGACCTTCTGGTTCCGCAACACCTGGGCGGCGCCGCATGGCGATGATCGGCCGTCGTTACTGCAGCTCTCGGACGGTGCCAGCATAGTTGCAGCCGATACGGAGCTCGGCGAGCGATTCATCTACTGCGAAGAGCCGACAGAGCTGCTGTTCACGGAGAACGAGACGAATACGCGGCGCATCGCGAACACGCCGAACGCCACGCCGTACGTCAAGGACGGGATCAACGACTACATCGTGCGGAGTCGCCGCGAAGCGGTGAATCCGCAGCGCTGCGGCACCAAGGCGGCGGCGCATTACCTGATCGAAGTCGCCGCCGGTCAATCGAAGGTCCTGCGGGTGCGGCTGTCCGATCGCGCGCAGGCGAGCCCGTTCGGCAATGCTTTTGAGTCAGTGATCGCTGCTCGCAGGCGCGAGTCGGACGAGTTCTACGCCGGCGTGATTCCCGCAAGCGTGAGTGCGGACGCGGCGAACGTCATGCGGCAGGCGCTGGCCGGCATGCTCTGGTCCAAGCAGTTCTATTTCTACGACATCGGCACCTGGCTGCAGCAGCGCAACGGCGGGTCGCCGCGCAACCGGCATTGGCGTCACTTGCGCAACGCTGACGCTGGTCGATGAGGACTTCGCCAAGTCGCAGCTCGACCTGATGCTACAGGGAACCTATCTCATCCCAACGGGCAATTGCCGGCGTACGAGTGGAACTTCGGCGACGTCAATCGCCGGTGCACGCCTGGTCGACGATCTTCACCTATCGACTCGAGGCGGCGGCGCGCGGCCAGGGCGTCGTCGACTGGCTGGAGCGCTCATTTCACGGACTGCTGCTGAACTTCACGTGGTGGGTCAACCGTAAGGATCGCGCCGACAAGAACGTATTCGAGGGCGGCTTCCTCGGCCTCGACAACATCGGCGTGTTCGATCGCAGTGCGCCGCTGCCGACCGGCGGCTACCTCGAGCAGGCGGACGGCACGGCGTGGATGGCGTTGTTCTGCCAGAACATGCTGGAGATCGCCGTCGAGCTGACGATGCATCGGGCGACCTATCTGCGCATGTGTCTCAAATTCGTGGAGCACTTCCTGTGGATCAGCTCGTCGATGTTCGCGGACGATGAGGGCCGGGATGTGGGACGAGCAGGACGGCTTCTTCTACGACGTGCTGCAGCTGCCGAATCGCTCCGCACAACGCCTCAAGGTTCGTTCGATGGTCGGCCTGTTGCCGCTGTGCGCGGTGACGGTCTTTCACGGCCAGCTGCGCGAGCAGTATCCGGAAGTAGCCGGGCCCATCCGCGACTTCATGGACGCGCATCCCGAGCTGACACGGAAGATCCACGATCCGACGCGACCCGGTTGCGAAGGCCGGCTGATGGCCGCAGTCCTCGATGAAACGCGGTTGCGGCGCGTGCTGGAGCGCATGCTCGACGAGAACGAATTCCTGAGCCCGTATGGGAATCCGCTCGCTGTCGCGGCAGCATGCGCAGGAGCCGTTCGTATTCCCGGTCGGAGATCAGGAATACCGGGTGTCGTATCTGCCTGCAGAATCGGACAGCGGCATGTTCGGCGGCAATTCGAACTGGCGGGGCCCGGTGTGGATGCCCGTGAACGTACTGATAATCCGGGCGCTCCTGCAGTACTACAGCTACTACGGCGAGGACTTCACCATCGCCTGTCCAACAGGTTCCGATCGGCGCATGACTCTCTATGAAGTTGCGGCGGAGCTTTCACGACGACTCGGTGCGATTTTCCTGCGCGATGAGCAAGGCCACCGGCCGGTGTACGGCGGCACCGAGCAGTTCCAGACCGATCCCTCGTGGCGCGACTACATCCAGTTCTACGAGTACTTCCACGGCGACAACGGTGCCGGCCTGGGTGCGAGCCATCAGACAGGATGGACCGGCATCATCGCGCGCCTCATGCAGCTCTTCGCGGTCTTCACGCCCGAGCAGATTCTGCAGACGGGGGTCAGACCGCGGCCGCGGCCCGAAAACGAGTACGAAGATTCGGCAATAACCGCGGCGCCACGCCAGCCCGCGACGTCAGCCGAGAATTATTCGCGATCGAGATAGCCCTGCAAGCGTTTTTCCGCGATTGCGAAAGTCACGCGAGCGCAGCAGGATCGCCTGCGTTGCTTCCATGTGCGGTGACTTTCGGGTGTCATGAGCTACGTCACGCTTGTCTGGTCGACAGCCGCCGCGGCTGCACTGCTCCTCGCGCTCATGCACAGTTTCGTATGGATGTACGACCGCCGTGCACGCGCGAACCTGGCATTTGCCATCGCGAGCTTCTGCCTGTGCGGTGGAGCAGTCATCGAACTCGGCATGCTGCGTTCCGACACGCCGCAGGAGTGGGCCAATTGGGTCTGGTGGATGCAGATCCCGATCTTCGGGCTCGTGTGCGGCATCGCGCTCTTCATGCGGCTGTATCTGCGAGCGGGGCACTTGTGGCTGCTGGGTGCGCTCATCGCCCTGCGTGGCGCAGTGCTCGTGATCAATCTGTTCAGCGACCCCAGTCTCAACTTCGCTCACATCGATTCGATTGCACAGGTCCCGTTCCTCGGTGAGCCGGTGACGGTAGTTGCCGGTGCCGCCACCGGCAAGTACCAGTGGCTCGCTCTGATTGCCGTCGTGCTGTTGGTGATGTTCATCGTCGACGTGGGAGCGACACTGTGGCGCCGCAATGCTCCCGACGATCGGCGCATCCTGGCCCTGATCGTGGTGCCGGTGCTTGCTACGATCGTACTGTCGTCGGTGCTCACGCAGCTCGTCATCTGGCGCGTCGTGCAAATGCCGATCCTGCTCGTTCCGCCGTTCCTCATCGCCTTGACCGCCATGGGATTCGAGGTGAATCGGGACTTACTGCGGGCCTCGCGGCTCGCGCGCGACTTGCGCGAGAGCCAGCAACGTCTGGAGCTGGCCCTCAACGCCGCCGGCGGAGGACTGTGGACCTGGGACGTCATCGCCGGGCGTATCTGGGCGACCGAACGGGCGCGCACGATTCTGGGATTGTCGGCGAGCGACGAGCTCCACGCGAGCGACATTCTGCGCATCGCCGATTCGCAGACCACGCCGCAGCGAGAGGCTTCGCTGCGGCAGGCGCTCGAACGAGGTGGCGAGTACGCCATGCAGCTGCGCATCGATCGGCCCGGCGGCGCAGCACACTGGCTCGTGGCACGCGGCAGCGTCGAGCTCGGGGCGAGCGGCAAGCCCGAGCTCGTGCATGGCGCCGTGCGCGATGTGACCAGCGAACGCGCAGCCGAGGATGAGGCGAACGAGCTGCGCCGCAAGCTCGCTCACTCGGGCCGCGTAACGATGCTGGGTCAGCTCGCCTCCGGCCTGGCACACGAGCTCAGCCAGCCGTTGAGCGCAATTCAGCAGAACATCGAAACTGCCCAAATCCTGCTCGCGCGCGAGCACGTCGACCTGAGCGAGCTGCGCAAGATCGTGGACGATGTGCTGCGTGACAACCGTCGCGGCGCGGACGTCGTGCAACGCCTGCGAGCTTGGTTCACGCAGGGGCGAATCAACATGGAGCCCGTCCGCATCGATGAGATCGTGCAGGACATGGTGACGCTGGTGCGCACCGACGCACTCACCAAGCACGTCGTCGTCGATTGCAGCGTGCCGCGCACGCTGCCTGCAGTGCATGCTGATCGCGTGCACCTGTCGCAGGTCCTGCTCAATCTGATCATGAATGCGATGGAGGCCGCCGTCGGTGGGCAGGCTGCCCGCCGGCAGGTGCTGATCGAAGCGCGCGCCGGCGACGACGGCTGGTGCGAGGTAGCAGTGAGCGACACCGGCCCCGGCATTCCGCCGGAGCAGCTCGACCGGGTCTTCGAGCCGTTCGTGACCGCCAAGGCGACGGGCATGGGCATCGGACTGACCATCTCGCGCACGATCGTCGAGGCACACGGCGGCAAGCTGTGGGCCGAAAGCAGCGCGCACGGAGCGACGTTCCGTTTCACCGTGCCGCTGCGTGCAGCGAATGCTGCCGAGCTGGCGTGTCCCGCCTGATTGCGATCCGGGCTCAGCCCCGACTGCTTGGTTGGGTAGTCGTAGCTCTCGCCAAGGCGCAAAGGCGCGAAGGAGGAGAAGAACACTGTCCGAGAGTTGATTCT
>Ga0209382_10000115_pt1 | contig 118220 bp, 86 predicted proteins | sample SoiMetdeltSBSDD5_FD_187599 | JGI IMG/M metagenome (GOLD analysis project Ga0209382, IMG submission 187599) | Bulk soil microbial communities from a Populus tree surrounding site in Tennessee, USA - Soil MetaG P. deltoides SBSDD5 (SPAdes) (version 2) | ecosystem: Environmental > Terrestrial >... | reverse complement strand
CGCCGTGAAGGGGATGGCGGCAAGCGCTGCCACTGTAAGGATCCAGGGTTTCATGTTCATGACTGTTCTCCTTTGCACCTGGGGTCACCTTACGCGGCCGCACGGCCGACTCATTGATGTGGATCAATTGGCAGCGCTGTAGCGCAGCTGCGCGCGTGAAGTTTTGTGTGACTCGTACATTGCAGCTGCTCCGACGCCTGCTACTTCAGAACCTTCACCCGGACATTATCGAAGCCGCTGACGCCATGGTCGGTGGACGCGGCAAGCGACCGAGGGTGCCGTCCACCTGACGCGTGATGGACAGCAAAAAGCTGTAACGTGCGTGTAGTCGATGGCATTAATTGCCGGTACTGGTGTCCGGCGTTGCCGGCGCATATGCGCGTGCGCACTATCCGCGCGCGCAATGGCGCATGCTCGCCTGCCCGCAAAACATCATGGACCTGATGCGATCGTTCTTACTTGTCGTCGCGCTTGGAGCTTGCGCCCATGCGGAAGAGCGGTTCGAGCGGCCCGCCGTCATTCGCTTCGGCGGCAGCATTGCCGAGATCCAGCGCACGCTCGAAGGGCAATGCACGCGGCAGCGGCTGGGGACCGATGATCCGGTTTTCCTGCCTGACGTGCGCGAGCGGCAGGTACAGATCGATTGCGGAGGATTTCAATTCTTCGGGCAGGGACGTCATGTCGAGTTCGTCTTTCGCGACGATCGGCTGGTGATGGTCTGGCTGATGGTCACCGATGCCGAAGCGCCCAAGATGATCGAAGCCATGACTCGCGCCTATGGAGCGCCGAACGAGCGCAACGACGCCTACGTGACATTCGAGCGCGAGCGTGCGGCCTGGCGCTACAAACCGGCGGAAATCCTGTTCTGGGCCGAAGAGCTCGACGCCGACATCGCGTGTATCTACCCCCTGTTGCCGGGCCGATGCGCGAAGAAGCCTGAGTGATCGTGCCCACGGCTTGCAGCGCATGCGCACTGAGCCGGTTAGCGCATGCGCGATTCGATGGCAGTATCTGGGTAGAGCCGTAGGAGCTCGCTCGGATCGTACGCCCGCTTGGAGTGACGGATCAGCTCTGCCTCAAGGCGTCGCCGCTGCTGTACCGAACGGAAAGACGCCCCCAGCTGCAGGTTCGCCACCAGGTCAGCGAGACGATCGAGGCTTGGACTCTCTTCGGCGACCTCTTTCCGGATCGCTCGCATGGCTGCGCGCCGCGGGCCTGCCATCGATGTCCCAACGTTGTAGATCAGCGAGAGCAAGGCACCTCGCGCATCCGGAGGCAGCCGCTCGATTCCCGGGAAAGTCTTCGGAGCGACGATCGCGAACTCCGCGAGCGTGCGCTCGAACACGGCAACCGCTGCATCATATGGGATCTGGATGTCTCGGATCGTATGCAGGGCGGCCTGCGCTATGCGTCCCTTCTGTCCCTGCACGGCGAGCAAGCGCTCGAGCGTCTTGTCATCGATCCGACCGTGCCAGTCGGCCCGTATCTGCGCGTCAGAGCGAGTGCCGAGATCGTATCCAATGCCGATCGCGATGCCGCCGTCCGGGCTGGCGATCATCGGCTGCATCAGGCGTGCCTCATAGGAGTGCTGCGAGCCTGCTTCCGAGTTGACCAACATGTCGAAGCTCTGGCGGGATATTTCCAGTCCGGGCGGTCGTTCTGGCGGCTGCAGAATCCCCTCGATGTAGTCCGGCGTACGCTCGACCTTCAGCTGAATACTCGTCCCGGACTCGACATGACGGGCGATATAGCTCCCCACCGGGAGATAGAAGTGAGATGTCGCAGCTCCTGGCTCCAGCTGCCGCTCGGCAATCAGCCGTTCTTCGTCCGCAGCGAAGATGCGCACAGTGCCGGAGGCCATTGCCGGCGGGAAGATGATACTCACGGTCGCCCTCGCCGGCCGAAGCGGCATGTTGTCCGCCAGCCAGATATCCGCGGTCACGTGTTTCGAGCGAAGGAACCGTAACATGCTCTCGCTTGTCACTTGGCCAGCTTCGCCGCGTGCGGCCGCGCCTTGCATTCCTTGAATGAACAACGGAGTCAGCCGACGACTGGGCTCACCGGACAAGCCACGTGCGAAGAAGAATGCGAGGTCCGCGCGTGACCGCGCAGCGAATGGCGCGAACAGGACGTGCATGTTGCTGTCCTGCCCCAATCCTGGCGGACTGGTGCCGCTCCGCTCGAGCAGCACGACAATTTCGTTGAAAGAACCACGCGTGGCAAACGAGCCGAACAGGTTGCTCAGCTCGGCTGGGCGCGATTGCGGCAAGCGATACTCCATGTCGAAGAGCGATGATGTCTTGTCCTCCGCAAAGATGTGCCCGGCAAGATACAGGTACAGGCGCCGCACACGCGGCGCTGACAGAACACTTTCCGCGGCTCGCATGAAAGCTTCCTTCGTACCAGCCGTTCCCAGCATGACATGGACGTTGTCCGCCGGGAGATTGCCGCCCGCCGGATCGACCAACCAGCCCCGGAACTGCTGCGCCCCGGCCTCGGATGCAGGCGCAGGAAATGCATGGTCTACGCCGACGACGATGGCGAAGTCGTAACTCCCCGCTGCTTCAGCAGCCGTTGCCGCTGCCATGATTTTCGTCTCTGGGCTCTGCATCTCCTCCAATACCAGTCGGTCGCCGAATGGCGCACAGAAGCGCTGCAGCCATCGACGCTCGTACTCCTCGAGCGCGTTGACCTGATCCATCTCAAGGTTGATCACTCCGACGCGATTGATGAGCCCAGTCGCCTTGAGCGGTATCACGAACTCCGAACGCGTCGCAGGTTCCACCGCGATGTAGCTCGAGTCGGCGGATACGTCCGGCACCCAGGTCAGCTCACCCGTCCGCGCCGCACGACCGATCAAGCCATCCCAGTCCGCCGTCTTGTATTGGGAGTTCCCCTTGTCCTGGTCGAGGACTGCAGCGACCACGCGCAGAGTATTCCCCTCGACGCGAATCACCTGGTTCACGCCGGAGCCGGCCACCGCTTGCATCACGCGCAGGAGCGCTTGCAGCGCTGAGTCGAGGTCCGTCGTCGAGGCGAGAACCTTCTCTGCCGCTGCTTCCGGAGATTCGAGCGCCTGCCGTGCGTCTTCGAGGTTTGCCGATCCGAGCTTCTCGAGCAATTCGCGTTGTTGCGCGGACAATGGTGTCGTGGTCGTTCGGCCTGTCGCTTCATTGATCCACTGCAACAGCTCGATTCCGTCGGCTGTGCAAGCGAATGCGCCGCTGCGGATCGCCGCTCGCCGGCGGCCGGCGTCCGCGGCAAAACCGAGCGCGAAGATGATCACGGGAGTGCTGACACTTCCTTCATGCAGCGCGCGCATCAGGCCAAAGCCGGCGTCCTTGTCGGCGCCGCGCGCCATGTCGGAGATGATCAGGTCATACCTCTTCCTGTTCAGCGCGGCCAGCGCGTCCTCCGTACTCGTTGCCAGGTCGACCGTGGCGCCCTCGTCCCGAAGTTGCTCTTCATATCTCGCATTGTTGTTCGGCTGGTCATCGACCCATAGCACGTTGATCCCGGCCAAGCGCCCCTCGCCGTCCAGGTGCTGCATCAGCTGCACCTGAAGATTTCCGGAAAAAATCCACTCGTCTGGGCCCCTGTTCTCCAATACGCCGGCGTCCGCGAGCGCCCCCCACAGTTGCGGGTCGATGGCACGAGGATCGATCGTCGATCCGGCTTCCGTCGCGTCAGCCAACAGCCCGGCGCGAGCCAGCAGTGCCACCGAGAGCGTCGAGCGAAGACGGGCGAGCTCCGACGATGCCGGCGCAGATGGCGTGATTGGCGGCTCGGCAGCTTGAGTCGGCGGATCAGGCCGAGGCGGCACAGTCTCAGTGCGCGCGCCATCCCGGTCCGTGCGCTCTGAAACGTCCGGCACCCAGACAGAGTCGCGCTCGATTCGGGTCTGCATGCGCACAGCGAGCCCTCGCTCGCTCAACTTGGCTTCGCCGATGCGATAGGCATTCACCATGTCGCGTCGCGCTTCAGTCTTCGGCGCAGCGTTGCAGCCCATGACTCCATCGCGCATCTCGATGATGGGATCGCCCCGATGAATAGAGGCATACAGCCGGATGTCGAACAGCCAGCGCGGCGCGATATCGATGGAGAACCGCTCGCGTGTGGGTGAGATCAGCCACTCCGGCGAGTGATGCGTGACCAGAATTCGCAGGTCGTGGGCGGCGGCCCAGCCCGCCAGGTCAGTGCCGCACACCGCTTCCAGTTGCGATCGATGCAAGTCCGTCCTGCGCCGCCTCTCGCTGCCGATGAACGGCGAGAGGAATGAGTCGTTCAGGCCGACGATGCCGACCCGCAGGCCGCGAATCTTCAGGCTTGTGGCGCAGTCACCCGGCAGCAGACCGCGTACCGGGGCGCCGGGCATTCCGATCTGGTAGCGCCCACCCTCATAAGGCCCGAATGCCTGTTCGACCGCGCGGCGCGCCGGATGCTCACGATCGGTCCAGAACTTTTGCCGCAGGTTCGCATCGCGCTCCCAGTCTGCGGCGGCGACCAGGGTCTCGCCCGCAGCCCGGTCCGCATCATGATTGCCCGGAACGACGATGACCGGCGGCCAGCTCTCTTCCGTCTCTGCACTGACGCGCCTGATCTCGTTTAGCAGAACGGCGGCCATGGCAAACTGGTCCGGATGCGCAGACATCGAAATGTCGCCGGCCACGATCACTGCATCAATGCCCTGACCCGCGACCTGCCGCCGGATGTCCTCGATGATTTCAGGCCGTGACGACGACGCCTGGATGCCCTGGCGCCGCTCGTGCAGATCGCCGAGAAACAGCCAACGGAAGACCCGTTCGGCCGGCTCGGCTCTGGGATGCGGCTGTGCACGCGGCATCGGCGGCACTGTCTCCGGCGCGGCGACTCGTGTGACCGTGGCAGGCCGCGCCTGTTCGACGATCCGAATCTCCGGCAGCGTTTCCGTCGCGATCGGCAGGCCCGCACCGTTCACGAGCACGTAACGAATCATCGCCGGTCCGGGCTCGCGCGCCGTCAGCCAGAATCTTGCCGGGCCGTATGACCCGCCGAAGCGATGAACCAGGATCGTCGAATCGCCTGCAGGTTCCAGCGCAAATCCCGGCCCGGCGTCGAGGAAGCACGTGACGGGATATTCCTCGTCGTCGTACGGCCACTGGTCCGGTTCGAGCCCGTGCTCGAGATCCACGCTGACCAGGTAGCGCGAGCCCGACTGCGCTTCGCGCGGGCAATTCACGCGTGACAGCAGGTTGATGGAGTCGTGCATCGGCGTCACGCCTCGTTCAACTTGAGGTAGTCGCCAATGCCGCCGTACAGGACGTACATGAACGAGCTCACCAGACGCACGGTGCCTCCGCCGCGCTTGTACTCCTCCACAGCCTGCCGCCGCACCTCGAGCAGGAACGCGGCAAGCCGCACACCATCAGCGCTGCGCGCCTCCTTCAACAGACGCGCGCCAATCTCCGCGGCGAGCTTATCGTCCACGGCGCCGAGCGTGCCGATGAACGAAGTCGCGAAATACGAGAGGAAGAACGCCGGGAACCCGGAAATCGCCCTGCGATTTTGCATGCGCACGAGGCGTGCAGAGTGACACGCGTTGATTACGATCGCGGGCTGAGCGGCGGGACGTCCCAGCTCTTCAAAGCCGAGTGAGTTCACGTTGTCGTCGTCGCCCCCCGGCAGCTTCGCGCCCTGCAGCTCGGTGCGATGATCCTTATCCTGAGCAACGATGCCGTGGCAGCCCAGGAAGACCAGGGCCAGGTCGTTCGGCGGAGTCGCCAACTGCTCGACCAGTTCCTGGGGCGAATCGCAGGGGACTTCGGCGCACCCCGCCAAGGCTTTCAGCTCCGCCTTGGTCGCGTCCAGCCTGTCGCGATCGATGTAACGGACGACACGCCCTCGCAGGCGACGCTCGAGTGCCGGCTGCAGTTTGACCGGCCCGGTGTGCTGCATGACCGAGGTCCAGCGCGTGACTTCCGCCATCGCGCCGAGCGGCAAGCCATCGACCTCCAGCACCAGCATTTCCCACGGTACGCGCGAATCCGCGTGCTCGCAGATCACGATCGAGAGCGGCTCGTCTTTCTCCCTGGCCCGGTCGGTGAGTCGCTTCAGCCAGACCGCCAGGTGCTCGATCTCGGTTCGCGAGTACTCGCGGACGGATTGGTAGATCGTCGTCGTCTTCTGGTCATGCCGGAAGTCCGCGAGGCTGAATGCGGGCTGCGCGATTTCCGTCTCGAGATTGCCAATCAGCGGATGGTGCCCGCGCACGACGAACATTTCGTTGTTCGCGGCGATGTTGAGCCACGCGATCCGCGGGTTCGGCTCCGGCTGGAGCGAAACCTCCATCAGTTTGACGACCTCCGCCGGCGGCGTGTAGTAGTCGCCGCCCACCGCCACACGCCGCAAGACCTTTTCGGGCTGTCCGGCGACCTGCAGGCTGAGCGTTCCTATGCATCGTGCCGCGTGCTCCGGCACGCGAAGCTTGAAACCCAGGTAACCTGCGCCATCCTTTACGCTCTCGGCACCGAGCCCGAACTCCGCGCCTTCGATTTGCAGGGCGGCATCCCCGGTCCAGACGAGCAGGGCCGGGACGACTTTGCCGAGCGCGATCAAGACTTCTCCGCGGTCGGCCTTATCGAAGGTCAGGACCAACTGGTAGTCCCGACCCCGTGCAACCTGCGCGTGGGCGCCTTTGAACTCCGGCTCGACAGGCAAGGCGTCGACGACATCGAGAACGACATCGGCATACACCCGCTCCGACGGCTTGCCGGAGACGACACGGCGCGGTGTTCCGCCGGTGGACTGGCCGATAGCATCGTCGGGCGTCGTATGGCCAGCACTACCCATGGCCGTTCTCGACGCCTATGAGCTCGGCATCCAGCGAAGCAGCGAGCGAGAGCGGCAGGTCTCGCATGTATTGCGACCCGGGGTTGATCAGCACGCGCCGCGTGTGCGTCAACGTTCGCAGATCGCGCGCGACGCTTCGCGCGTCCTCGATGCCCTGGCGACCGACTCGTCCCGCAACTTGCCCGTCGCGGCTTGCCTGAAGTGTCACGTTGCCGCGCCCGTCTGTCACCACCACGAGTGTGGCGCGACGCGTTGCACTTCGGCCGTGCGCAAAGGTGTGCTGAATCGTGCGCAACGCCAGCGACAAGCCATCGGCCAATGGCGTCGCGGTCCCGGCGTCCTCTGCGAGTGCCGCGGCCACGCTGGGGACCAGAATGTTTCTCGCCAGCACTCGCTCGGCACGCAACCAATGCTGTGGCTTCTTCGCCCCGACCTTCACTATGCACAGTTCCGCACGCGACGAATATGCATCGGAAAGAAACGGCACGAGCGTGTCGAGCCAGTCACGGCCGGCGACGCTCGTGTAGTCGAGCACCAGCACCAGCAGTTCGCTCGCAGGCGGCGTCCTGCGGTACGAGCGCAGGTCGGTGCGCCGGAGAATGATGTCCCGCGAACTGCTTTCGAGCTCCTTGCGTCGCAGGTTCTGGAACGGCGCTGCTGCGAAGAGTGTCTCCGTGATCGCCAGGTCCTGCAGCGACTCGGAGCGACGGGTGCCGACGATCGTTCCGCGACCTGACGATGCAGTCTTGGACATCTGCCACGGCAAGCGGAGCGTGGCGTACTCGCGCGGTCGGGGCGCCGCTTCCGGTTCCGGTGCATCATCGACCGGTGCGGTCACCGTGCCGAGCTGCCAATCGGGAGCGACCAGAGTGTCTTCGGGCGCAGCCGGTCGCGCGTCCTGCGCAGCGTCCGCTTCTGCAGTCGCATCGACCTGCATCACGAGACTCGGTTCAGTCGTGCCGGTCGCCGTGGCTGCCGCACCGCTCGTTTGCTCTTTCGAATCCGTCGCATCGGGCGTGGGCACCGCCGGCGCCGCCTCGCGGGTCGAGGGCAGGCGCAGCCCAAGCGCTTTCGCCGCATTGAGGATGGTCGACTCATCGACCTGCTTCAGTCCGTCGAGCAACGCGATCGCCTTCCCCAGCGCCAGCAACGCGAGTGGCGGCCGCAGGCTACCGGACTCGCTGTCCGCGACACATATCAGCGCCTGCTCGATCGCTTTCGGCATTACTTGCTGTCCGCGCCTGGATGGGCGTGCGATTGCGGTTGGCTTCGGATAGCTCTGCTTCGTTTCTGCGGCAACGACGCCGCGCAACGCTGCTATCCGGTCGATACTCGCCCGCGCCGCGGGCCTGACGCGCACCGCGAATCGCTCGATCAAATGCCGGGAGACACCTCCGATATCCGCATCCGCCACTGCCGCAATCCAGCGATGGCGGACAGGCAAGCGCTCGCTCCGCGCTCGACGCTCGAGATGAACGATCGATGATCCGAGCACGGCCACGCCCGCGCGCGCCGCCGCGAGCGACAGGCGCGAGAGATCCGGTACGAGCACGATGCGAACGGTATTCTTTGGCGGGACCAGCAGCGCACCGTGTGCGTTCCAGCCGCGAGGCAGATCAGGAACGCCCCACAGCGCATCTTCGCTGTCCGCCGATCCGAGCCAGACACGATCGACGTGGCGCGAGCCGGCGCGCCGCAGGCCTGCCGCGAGACGATCCGCCAGCGCCTCGAGCATCGACGCACTGACGCCATACAACAGCATGCCGTCCAGCGCGTCGGAGACGGCGACACAATCGATCAACCGTTCGAGATCAGGCTGAGTCACCGAAAAGCGTCTCTTTGACCGCGGCTTCGTCCTCGGGCGCCCATCGCAGCAATTCCCGCTGACCCGGAACCTTGCGCCGATGCTGCAGGGCCAGCGCTGCCACTTTCTGCACATGCTCGCGCGTGACGCTCTGCGCTCCCTGGAGCGCCGCGTAGGCACGAGCCGCCAAAGCAAGCGTGAGATCGCCGCGATGACCGTCTGCGCCGAAGCGCTGCGCGAGCGCGACGCAACTGGCCAGCACGGGCTCGACATCCAGAGTCGCCGCATCCGATTTCGCTTTCTTCAGTCGCTGCTTCTCTTCCTCATCGCTCTTGATGGCCTCCGCATCTATCGGCTGGGTAGCGGCCTTCATCACGGCACCCAGCACGCCGCGGCGCTGCTCCGTGTCGGCAAGCCCGCGCACGTCCACCATCAGGCCGAAGCGGTCGAGTAGCTGCGGGCGCAGCGTGCCCTCCTCCGGGTTCATCGTGCCGACCAGCGTGAACCGCACCGGCAACTCGTACGTCTTCGAGTCGCGCTCGACCCGCAGCAGCCCGCTGGCCGTGACGTCCAGGATGATGTTGACGATGTGATCGTCCAGCAGATTGACTTCGTCGACGTACAGCATGCTGTCGTTGGCGTCTTCGAGCAGTCCCTGCTTCCACGCCGGGTTGCTCTTCAGCAGCTCACCGACGTCCCATCCGCCCACGACGCGATCCTCCGTGGCGTTGATCGGCAAGGTCACCGGCAGATCGTCGGTCATCATCAGTGCGAACGAGCGCACGATCGTCGACTTGCCCGTGCCCCGCTCGCCGCTCACCAGCACGCCGGAGATGCGCGGCTCGACGTAGCTGATCGCCAGTGCCTCCTTCAGCTGGGTCTGGCCGACGATTCTGGACCACGGCAGCACGCCGTTGGGCCGCGACGAGGACTTTGCCGCCGGCGCTGCCGGCGGCGACGTAGTCTTGCCCGGTACTTTTTTCTTCCTCTTCTTCTGCTCCTTCTTCATGGCGTAGAACCTCCCGCCGCCTGGGCTCCGGCCAGACGATCGCGCAATCCGCTGATGCCGGCAAACGTGAATCCATGCAACCCGAGTCCCCACAGGAACGCGACGGTCCAGTCCTCCCATCCGCCCCACGTCGCGTCGGGTGAGTACAGCATGGTGACCCCGAGCAGCGTCGCGACCGCGCCGGCCACGACCAGGATGATCAATTCGTAAGCCCAGTCCCGCCGCGCACTGATCGCGAGATCCTCTACGGTCACCACCACTTCGTCCGCGCGATCATCGGCCACCTTCTGCGGCGTGACGCCCAGCAACGTCCGGACCACGGTGCGTACGTTCTCGCCGCGCACTTTTGTACGTGCCTCGGCTTCGGCCGCTGCAGCAGATGCACGCGACAGGGCGCTGAGAGCCTCCTGGCTGTTGCCGGCGGCGATTGCAGCCAGGACGGCGGCCGTTTCCTTCTCGGCGACCTTCACCTGCTCCAGTCGCGCGTCACGCACCAGCGCGCCGAGTTCGTTGCCGCTTCTCTCGAGGAGCGTTCGTAGCTGCGGAAGCATGCGCTTCAGCGAAGCACTGACGAGCCTGACGTAGCGAAGCAGTGTGCGCTCATACCCACGCAGCGCTCCTTCCTGGTCACGATCGATCATCGCGCGCGCGGCAGCCAGCCCTTCCTTCAGCGAAGTTAGCTGACTATCCCAGTCCTGCTTGTCGACACCGGGCGGAGGCTCCGTCGTCAGGAACGTGGCGAGATCGTCGATCAGCAATGCCGCCCATCTCGCACGCACTTCACCGTAGATGCGCAGTGCACCCGGGAGATTGTCGCCGGTCTGCTGCGCCTCCGCCTCATCGAGCCGAGCCGTCAGCGTCGTGGATTCGATCGCAAGCTCCGTATCGGGCCGCACGGCCAGGGCCTCCTTCATGCTCTCGCGAAGTTCGCCGATGCGGCGGGTGAGCTCAGCTCGCAGCTCCTTCGCGATATTCGCTTCGAGCTCGGACAGATCCTTGGTCGCCTTCTCGATGCTTGCGGCAGTGGCCGACTCGTTCAGCACGACGTCGCGCGCCGCATCGACGACCGGCCGGAACTTGTCGCGCAACGACTCGGGCTCCAAACCTGCGACCCGACGCCTCCAGTAGACCCAGTTGGCGACCAGCTTGCGGCGCTCCGTCAGTCGATCGATCCGATCCTTGATACCAGCGATCTGCCCCACCTCGAGCGTCAACAAGACGCTGGCAACCTGGCGGCGCAACCCGCTGAGCACCACTGTCTCGCTGCTCTCGTTCGCGGAAGCTTTGAGCAGCTGATCGAGCTCCCAGACGAGCATTTGTGTCCGCCGCACCTCCACCAGGCGCGGCCGCACCTTCTCCGAGATCAATCGCAGCACGAACGACAGCAGGACGCCCACCGCGATCGCGAAGAGCGCGACGTTGCGCGACTCCTTCAGTGTCACGGTGAAAGACGCATCGACAGGTTTCGAGCCGGCTGCAACGATTCGCAACGTGCCTTCGTATTCGCCCGGCCCGTCGATGTGGTCGATCTCGAACTTCGGCACGAGGGATTGATTCGGCGTCAGCGGCAAGTTCGTCGGATCGGTGCCGCCGACCAGCAGCCGGGGATTCCCCTGGGTGCGCGTGCCGTTCGCGTCCTTGCGTGCGAACTTCAGGAGCAGCGGCGGACCGAGTGTCAGCGCGCGCCCGGTCTTCTCGCTCAGAACCGCGTTCAGCGGCGCCTTGCTGAACCCGCGAACATCGGCGGTCGCGCGAACGGGCTCCAGCCCTTCGATAGCCACGCCCAGGTCTCGCGTTGCACGCACTACGACCAGCTTTGCGACATCGCGCAAATCGCCGTGCACGAGCACGATATCGGTAGTGTACTCGCCCTCGGCGACGAGCGTCGCCGCGATCCGGAATGTTGCAGTGCTGCCTGCCGGGATCGAGAGCGGCAGTTCCACACTGCCACCCGGCGCACCGATGCTCACTGGGTGCAGCCGGCCGCTCCCGTCACGAAACGGCGCAACCCTCACCGAACCGGTGAGCGCGGCGTTGCCGGTCGATTCGACCGCCAATGCAAGCGCGACCGTCTCGGTGTCCGCAGAGAGTTTCAGTTGACCGTCAGCGGCGCCGAATATTGCCAGGTGCACCGTTGGCTCCTCCGCCGCGCCCGCGGTCTGGAAGGCCAGGAGGGCCGCGACGCAGGCAACCCAGGAAGGTGATCGGCAAATACGCTGGCGACGTTTTGCGTTCCGTTCTTGTGCCACGGCTGTTCCCCGCCGATACGAACGCGCAGATCATACCTCCCGGCGTGCGATTACGCCTTCAGACAAAGGAACGATGCGCGGCGCTGCGCGGCGCAGCGCGGCGCGCTCACTGCGCGCGCCAGCGATGCTCGAAACGCTCCAGCTCGTCCGCGGACAGGTCGGAAATGCACGCCACGACCAGGCCGCCTTCGACCCAGCGCCGCACGTTGAACCCGTCTACCCGCTGCATTTGCGACAGGTCGTCGAGAGCGGCGCGCTCCGGCCACATGTACACCGACACGACGTGTCGACCTGCCTGGTACACGAGAACGGCGACCGAGCGGCCGTCGACGACGTCGATGCGTCCGCCCTTGAGCGGGAAGCCATCGCCAGCGAGCTCCTTGACCACCGGTGCAAAATCAACCTTGCCGGCAAACCACGGCCGCACGGTGTGATGATCGCTCGACTCGACATCGATGAGATGCGACTCCATTTGCAGCGAGCGCACGTGGCTCGCGAGCAGTTGTGCGTCCACGTCCGGCGCTCTCGGGACCAGCAGCACGATGGCGAGAACGACGCTCGCAGCAAGCGCGGCCGCCCACCCTAGCAACGGCGCACGTCCGCCTGCGGGAGCTCGCGCCGGCAGCGCTCGCTCAACTGAGCGGAGCAGCTCCCGCGGCACGGGATATCGGGGCACATCACGCAATAGCGCACGCGACTGCTCGAGCTGCTCACTGACGAGCTTGCAATGCGGGCACTGCGCGACGTGCTCCACCAGCGCGGCGGCCCGACCCGCGTCCAGCTCGCCGTCGAAGTCGGCCTGGACGAGCAGCGTCTGTTCACACTCGAAGAGATCGCTCATACGGCCTCCGTCGTGCGTGCGGCTTGCACCAGCAGCTTGCGACCGCGCCACAGCCTGGACATCACGGTACCGATCGGTGCATCGATGACCCGCGCGATCTCCTTGTAGCTGAGCTCCTCGATCTCGCGCAGGACCAGGCACTCGCGCAGCTCCACCGGCAAGCCGGCGAGCAGCTCGTGCAAGACCCGCTGGTCGTCCTGGCGCATCAGTGCTGTCTCGGGTCCATCGTGAGCAACCTCCGATACATGTGCTGCCGGATCGGCACTCGTTGCGGCTTCCTCGCTGCCACGCTTGAGGCGCGTAAGTGCGACGTTGCGGACGATCTGCAGCAGCCACGCGCGTGCGTTCTCGCCACGGAAGCCGTGGTAGTAGCGAAGGGCGCGCAGCATCGCATCCTGTACGACGTCGTCGGCGAGGGCCCGGTCGCGCACCAGCCATCGAGCCAGGTTGTAGGCCGATTCCAGGTGAGCAACAGCCAGCTCGCGGAACTCGGCAATGAGGGAGGAATCCGTCGGCATCGAGTGTAGACCTCGCTGCCCGGCAGTTTATTCCCCGCGGCGCATCCGCCGAATAAAACACCGCAGGCAACGGTCTCCGCCTCATCCAACGACGAGGAGACCTCGAATGTCCGCAACAGATCGTGATCGCGATGAAAACGTGTTGAGCCGCCGCAGCCTCCTGAAGTGCGCGGCCTGGTCCGGCGCCGGCGTCATCTGGGTGATGCAAGGCGGCGTGCCCAAGGCGCTCGACCTGATCGGCTCCGCCGCGGCGGCCGTGCCGGCGAAAGGCCTGAGCTTCGTGCAGATCAGCGACAGCCACATCGGTTTCAACAAGGAGCCCAACCCGACGCCGCAGGCGACGCTGCAGTCGGCCATCGAGCAGATCCGCGCCCTGCCGAACAACCCTGCGTTCGTGGTGCACACGGGCGACGTCACGCACCTGTCGAAAGCGCCGGAATTCGACGATGCGGCTCGCATCATCGAGGGCGTCGGGCGGACGGTTCACTACGTTCCCGGCGAGCACGATGTGATCGGCGATGACGGCGCGGCGTTCTTCGCGAAGTTCAACGGTCGCGCGGACCGGCGGTGGCATAGCTTCGATTACGAAGGCACACACTTCGTGGCGCTCGTGAACGTACTCGATCTGCAGGCCGGCGGCCTGGGACGCCTCGGCGCCGAACAACTGGAATGGCTGGAACGCGATCTCAAGGGGCGCACCGCCAGCACTCCGGTCGTCGTCCTTGCCCACATGCCGCTATGGGCGCTGTATCCGCAGTGGGGCTGGGGAACCGACGATGCCGCGCAAGCCCTCGGCTACTTGAAGCGATTCGGCTCGGTCACCGTGCTCAACGGCCACGTTCACCAAGTGATGCAAAAGGTCGAAGGCAACGTGCAATTCCACACGGCGCGCTCGACTGCTTTTCCGCAGCCGGCACCGGGGACCGCAGCGGGTCCGGGTCCGATGCGAGTGCCAGCCGATACGGTCCGCTCGATGCTCGGTGTGAGCAGCGTGGTGCTTCGTCCGCACACTCGGGAGCTTGCGATCTCGGAGACTGTGCTCGGCGCAGAAGCGCAGACGGTCTCCATCAGCAACTTTACCTTTGCGCCGACTGCAATGACTGTGCGTGCCGGCCAGCAGGTGACGTGGCTGAACGACGACGACGCTCCACACACAGTGGTAGGCACCGATCCGGGATCGCCGCTCAAATCCCCCGCGCTCGACACCGGCGACAAGTATTCCGTGACCCTCACGCGTCCCGGCACGTATCGCTATTTCTGCTCACTGCATCCACACATGACGGGCAGCATCAACGTCACTTGAGCGCCTGGCCCGCGTGCCGCGAGCGCAGCTCGGCGAGCTGCCGCTCGACGGCGTGACGCTCCGCTTCTGCGACCTTCAGGTCCGTGACGTCGCGATTGACTTCGAGCACGAGCCAGCGACCGCTTTGTTGCGCCATCAACGCAAGCCGGGCGTCCACGACGACAGTACGCCCGTTGCGTGTCGTGTGGTGCAGCTCTCCTACCCAGATGCCGAAGCGCGCAAGCGTCTGCTCGAGATTGCCCACGCCGCCGGCCAGGCGGGTCTTCAACAGCTCATGAGTGACGTTTCCGTAAGCCTCTTCTCGACGGTAGCCATAGAGCTTTTCCGCAGCACCGTTCCAATACAGGATGCCTGTGCCATCCATCTCCCAGATGATGACAGCGTCGTGGGTGTACTCGAGCAGCTCGGTGTTCCACGCGCTGACCCGTCGCTCACCGGATGCGCTCGCCTTGGCGAGCGGCACATCGGGCTCGTTCGCGGCACGCGCCGGCACCTGCGCGCTTCGCCCTGCGGCGATGTGGACGCGATAGCTGTAGAACGTGAAGAACAGCGCGAACAGCAACTCGAGAACTTCAGGATGCAGCAACATGCCGCCAGCAGTGATGGTCATTGCGAGCGGAGCCAGACTGACGGGAGGCGCAATTGTGCCGACGATGGATCGAGGTGCTCGCACGCTCCACGCAATCATGCACACCACCACGAACCCGAACGACAAGGACATGAGCTTCGTCGTGGCGTTCAGCGTCTCGCGGTCGAGCAGGTTGTGAACCGAAGTCTCGTGCTGATAGTTCATCGCAGCCCATGAAGACGGCGTTTGGAAGCCGAGCAGCGTCTGGCCCCAGTTGACCTCCTCCATGCCCACGAAGAACAAGCCGAGCGCGCAGAGCGCATAGAGAAGCTGCACTACGCGCGCCGACCCGCCCGCGCCGACCCTCCAACGAATCGCGGCCAGCGCGCAGAGGGCTGCACCCGCGAGCTCCAATACAAAGGTCACGTCCTCGAAAAAACCTTCCTTGGCGAACAAGGATTGGACCGCAGGTCCGACGTGTCCGCGGAAATGCCAGAGCGCCACGATCAGCACGCCCAACCCGGCGGAGCACGCCAGGACCCAGTACGGATTCGGCACGCACAAGCCGCGCTGCCGCAGGACGTCCCAGAGCACAGCGGAGTCGACGGCCGCGCGCCAGCGAACGTTCGAGAGCGCGATCAGGAACACGCCGGTCGCGAAGACAATGCCGGTCGCTGCAAGCAGCAACGAACCCAATTCGCTGCGTGCCGTAGCCGACACGACGTTGTCCTGGCTCACCAGAGCTGCAACCAGGCGGGCCACCGTTTCGAACGCCACGAACCTCGCCAGCAGCAACACCAGGCCGCACAGGATCGTGATCTTCCCGATGAGGAGCAGACGGGAAGTCGTGTCGGAAGAAGCTGAGGAGGGGTCGGCGATCACGGTACGCCGTAACTCCGCAGATCCGCTTCCGGTTCAATCCGTGGACGCGCCACGTTTCGGTGGCGCGACCGCTGCGTAAATCTTGCAGGGTGAGAGGTGCTGCCGTTGCCGAAACGGCAGCGGACGAGCCCGCGGCAGCACTGACCTCTCACTTCACAAACGTCCCGCCGAAAGTCAGGTGTCGCCGATCGGCCGCACCCGTACGTTCGCGGCTGCTTTCTATTGCAGCTCGCAAGGACATCAGATGCCGACGACGACCTGGGCTCCCTCTCTCAAACAGCTCGCGATCGCTTTGCTCATCGCAGCGACGCTTGCCGGTTGCGGTGGCGGCACCAACCGCGGCTTCACGCCCGACAACGGCAGCGACGATCGCGGCGGCAACGGCGATGGCGGTAACGGTGATGGTGGCAACGGCGATGGCGGTGGTGGCGACGCAGGCAGCGGCGGTGGTGGTGGCGATAGCGGCGGTGACGACAAACCGACCACGGCCACCATCGGCGGCACCGTCGCCGGTTTGAAGAGCAGCATCGTCCTGCGCATCAACGACAGCATCCAGATCGAGCTGACGAACGACGGCACGTTCTCGGTCGGCACCGAACTGGCGACCGGCAGCCCGTACTTCGTGACGATCATCAGTCAGCCGTCGTTCCCGGCGCAGGACTGCAAGGTCGAGAACGGCAGCGGCACGATCGCGGGCGACGTCACGAACGTAGTCGTGAACTGCAGCGACTTGCCGGTTGCAGCGCTGCAGGCAGAGCCGGGACCGGGTCATGCTCTCCTGCTCTGGACCACGCCGTCGGACGCAACGCACTTCAACGTCTATGTCTCGTCCGCGCGTGATTGCGATATCGCGAACTACTCGGCCTGTCCGGACGGCGCCCTGCTGTCCGATGTCAGCTCACCGCTGAAGGTGCGACAGCTGCTCGATGGCAAGGCCTATTTCTTCCGGGTCGAGACCGTGCATACCAATGGCGCGCGCGGCCTGTCGAACGAAGTCGCCGCGCGGCCCGATCAACTCACGGTGCAAGGCTACGTGACCGCCGTCGAGCGCCTGGCAGACGGTACTGTTTACCTCGGCGGCGCATTCGATGCGATCGGTCTGCCGGCTGGCGCAGCCGCCCCGCTCGACCGACGGACGGGTCGCATCGCGCAGGGAAATTTTCCTATCGTCAGCGACGAGCAGTTCATTGCCGACGTCAAGGCGATCGCCAGCGACGGCAACGGCGGCTGGTACATCGGCGGCTTCTTCAGCCACGTCGGCGGTGTCCCGCGTAGCAATCTCGCGCACGTGCTCGCGGACGGCAGCGTCGATCCCGACTTCGATCCCAGCCCGGACGGAGCGGTCAATGCGATCGTCGTAGCAGCCGGCCGACTGTACGTCGGCGGTTACTTCGCGCGCATTGCCGGCGTGTTCCGCAGCCACCTCGCCGCATTCGACGCGCACAACGGCAAGGTGCTCGAGTGGGACTTGCAGTTGAACGACTATGTCTACGTGCTCGCCGCCCACCAGGACACTCTGTATGTCGGCGGCGCTTTCACCTCTCTCGGCGGCACGCTGTACGGCGGCCTGGCTGCAATCGATGCAAGCGGCGCGGTTCAGCAAGACTGGCGCCCGATCGCAAATGGCAGAGTCAAGGCGCTGGCTGTGTCGAACGATACTGTCTACGCCGCCGGGGAGTTCGGCATGGTGAACAGCTCCCCTCACGACGGCATCGTCGCGCTCGACCGGCAGACCGGCAAGCCCTCCAGCTCGTGGATGCCGACCTTCAATTCGGACGTGGCAGCGCTGGCAGCAAGCGGCGACATCCTGTACGTCGGCGGAGACTTCACTTTGGTGAACGGCCAGCAGCGGTTGTCTCTCGCCGCAATCGATGCCAACGGTCAGCCAACCGCTTGGCAGCCGAAGGTCAGCAGCTGGGTGAATGCGCTCGCGCTTGTCGGCGACACCATCTACGTCGGCAGCCGGGTCTTCGGCCTGGTGGCACTGCGCACCGACGGCACACCGCTCCCCTCGTGGAATTCCAACCTGGTCGGAGGCTCGGTCATTTCGTTCGCCGCAACGGGCGACACGCTGTACGCAGGCGGCGACTCGAGGATGCTGCTCGGAGCCGGTCGCAGCAACCTTGCTGCAATCGATGGCGACGGCGCACTGCTGCCCTGGCATCCGCAGCTCGACGACACCGTCGCGGCGATCGCCAGTGACGGCCAGACGCTGTACGTCGGCGGGGAGTTCACCAGGATCGGGGACGCGAACCGCCCGCACCTCGCAGCGTTCGACGTCGAGGGCACTCTTACGTCATGGAATCCGAAGACCAACAAGGGCGTGTCCGCGCTCGCGACCGCCAACGGGATCGTCTACGCCGGCGGCGATTTCGACACGTTCTACACCGCTGACGGCGATGCGGTTCCGCGCCGGTGCATGATTGCGATCGATCCGAAGGGACGCGTGCGCGGATGGGATGCGCACTTTGCCGCCGACTGCACGGTCGATGCGCTCGCCACTGCAGAGGGAGTCGTGTTCGCCGGAGGCTTCTTCGAAAGCGTCGGCCAGGAACCCGTGGTGGGTGTGCGCAATTTCGCAGCTATCGACGCGACCACCGCGGTACATCTGCCGGGCTGGGAACATCGCTTCAACGACAGGGTTCGCGCGCTGCGTGTTCACGACGATGTGGTCTACATCGGCGGGCAGTTCACCAGTCGTGACGGCCTGCAGCACTCGCCACCGTTCCTCGACGGCATCAGCCTCCTGACCGAGCAGCCGTTGCCCTGGGATCCGCGAGTCGACGGGCCGGTCTTTGCCTTCGACTCCTTCGAGCATCTGCTGTACTTCGGCGGCGACTTCGAGAAAGCAGGAGGCACGATACGCAGCGGGCTGGCGGCGCTGAAGACACCCAACGGCACGATCACACTCAGCGAATGGACGCCGCCGGGCAAGTACAACATCCGCGCGATCGGCGCTGGACCGGATCGTGTCTACGTTGGAGGTTGGACTCCGGACGTCACCGGTATGTCCGACGTCGTCGTCGCGATCCTCGAGGCAGCATCCAGCTACGGCGCACCGTCGCTCTCACAGTGAGCGGCGGTGCGGAACCCAGGCGAAGCCGAGCTGCAAGCCGATGTCGGGCGTGTTGTTCACGTTCTGCACGTTCTCCGTGAAGCCCAACGTGAACAGCACGTTGTCCCGGCGGTGACGCACGCCGAGGCTGTACTGGTACTTGATGCCCGTCAGCTCGTCGAGATCGGTCACGTCGCTCGAGTACACGCTCCTGCTGACGTAGCCCTGCAGGTTCAGATTCGTGCGCGCCGTCAGCTGGTATTCGTAGCCCACCACGAGCGTCGGAATGATCCGCGCGTCCTGCTCCGCCGGCGCGCGCGTGCCCGCGTAGTAGACGGCTGCGGTGTCGATGTAGAACGCATGTCGATTGCGCGCGTGCTGCAGCGACGCCTGAACACCGACGTCGGTGCGTCCAGTGGAAAGCAGCAGCCGGGCCCCGGCGACCGGAATCTTCACGGCAGCTTCGAGTGACAGGCGCCAGTTCGGCGAGAACTGCCAGCCGGAGTAGCGCAAGCCGATCGTCGGATCGGTCAGTCCGCCGTCGGTCGGCTTCTCGAGAAACACCACGTGCGCGCCCTTCAGGTCATAGACCAGCGTGGCCTGGTCGCGCTCGACCGCCGGGCGACCGAACGTGCTGAAGCCGAAGGTGTCGTGGAAGCTCTCGATGGTGCTGTCGAGAAAGCCGCCCTGGTAAGTGATCGCGCTCACGATTCCATACGCCGTCCAGTTCTGCGACAGCTTGTAGTGGAGCATGAAATCGAAGGTTGCCGTCTCGATGTCGAGCATGTAGTTCTCGCCGGGCAGATCTTCGATCGCCTGCACCTCCGCCGGTCCGATCTTGCGACGGCCGGTCGGCTCCAGGCTGATCAGGTACTTCTCGACCTCGGGGCTCAACGCCCACGTATTCTGATAGCCGAGCTCGGTCTCAATCGCCCACGTGCCCGGTGCGATCGTCACTGCGTGCGCCGGGCGCATGTCGAGGCGCAGGAAGCCGAACGGCGACAGGTCGCGCGAGCGCAGCAGCCCGTAGAAGGCACCGCCCTCGTCCGCCGAGTCGGCCGCTGCAGCCGCCGTCGAATTTGCGATCGACCACACTGCCGCGACGAGGATCACCAGTCTGCGTGACATTTGCATTCTCCCGAGCCAGAAGAGAGCGCCTGGAGCGATCAGACCATGGCCCCTCCCGACGCAGCGATTAGACGATGGTGTAATCGCTTCGCAGGCGGGCGTCTGATGTCATTGATGCCGACATGAAACCTCGCCACTTCTGGCTGGCAGCAATCCTGATGAGCACGCCGTGGACGTCGACTGCCGTGGCAACACTGCCGACCGAAGGCCGGATGCCACCGCTGACACGCGCGACCGCGTGGCTCAACTCGCAGCCGTTGAACGCGCAGGAGCTGCGCGGCAAGGTTGTGCTCGTCGACTTCTGGACGTACACGTGCATCAACTGGCGCCGCACCCTGCCCTACCTGCGCGCGTGGGCCGAGAAGTATCGCGACGACGGCCTGGTCGTCATCGGCGTGCACACGCCGGAGTTCGACTTCGAGAAGGATCTCGACAACGTGCGCAGCCAGGCGAAGGCGCAGTCAGTCGACTACCCGATTGCTGTCGACAGCGACTATTCGATCTGGAATGCCTTCAGCAACCAGTACTGGCCGGCGCTGTATTTCGTCGATGCGCACGGCTACATCCGCCACCATCAATTCGGCGAAGGCGATTACGAGCGCCTCGAAGGAATCATTCAGCAGCTCCTGACGGAAGCCGGGCACACGAGCTTCGAGCGACGTTACGTTGCAGTCGCAGGGCAAGGCGCGGAAGCCGACGCCGACTGGAGTAACCTGCGGTCACCGGAGACGTACGTCGGGTCCGCGCAGCGCGAGAACTTCGCCCGCCGCGCGGCGGCGTTGAAGTTGAACGAATGGACGCTCGCCGGCGACTGGCAGACCCGGAGCGGCTCCGCAGTGCTCATGAAGCCGAACGGCAGGATCGTCTATCGTTTTCACGCGCGCGATCTGCATCTCGTCATGGGACCGGCAACGCGCGGCGCTTCGGTGCGATTCCGCGTAACGATCGACGGCCAGCCGCCCGGTGCATCACACGGTGTCGATATCGATGCCGCGGGACTCGGCACACTCGACGCGCAGCGGATGTATCAGCTCATCCGGCAACCTGCGCCGATCGAGGACCGGCAATTCGAGATCGAATTTCTCGATGCGGGCGCCGAGGTGTTCTCGTTCACATTCGGCTGAGCGCGGCGGCCTTCTTCGTCTGCGGATGATCCGTACCGACCGTCGGGGTGAGTTGCGCGAGCGCCTCCGCCGCCAGCTCCCGAGCCCGCGCGCCGTGCCCGAGAGTCTGCTCCACATCCACTTGCGCGAGCAGCGCAAGGCCCAGCCAGTACGACGGCTGGCCTGGCAGCGCAAACTTGCGCGCGAGCGTACTTGCGTCGCTCGCGAGACCGGCAGCACGTTCGAGCTCGCCAGACTGCAACTCGCAGTGCGTGAGCCCCACGAGCGCGACGACGCGGTCCGCCATGCGCCGATTCGTGCGTTCGAGCTGCAAGAGCGTCTGCTGCAATCGAGCCCTGGCGTCGACCAGGGAATTCCCGGCGACATCCAGCAAACCACTCTCGAACATGAAACTCACGCGCAGAGTGTGCTCCGGCGGAAGATGCGTCGCGATGAAACGATCGGTTCCGTCCCGCAGCGCGCGGGCCTGTTCGAGATTGCCGCGTTCCCGATTCACCCCAAGCAGGCCGATCCGCGCGGCGACTTCCATCTCCACGTCGTCTTCACCGCTCGAGCGGCGCAAAGCGCTCGAGAAGTAGCGTTCGGCGTCGTCGAGCCTGTCGAGAAGCAGCAGTCGCCGTGCGTAGTTGACGCTCACCCACTGATCCACATCGGCCTCGCCCCAGAGCGCATGACCGATGCCGACGCCGGCCTCGAACAGTCTTATCGCTCCGAGGATATCGCCGACGTCGGATCGCACGATGCCCCAGCTGTTGTAGAGGAGCACGGCATTGGCCGTGCGCTCGCGCCCGAGCGCTTTGAGCAGGTCGAGCGTGCCGCGATGCAAGTCTTCCGCGTCCTGAAACTGACCGCCGGCGCGCAACGCGGTTCCGAGTTGCACGCGTGGCGATATCCAATGCAGCGGCGCTCTCGGGAACACTCGCTGCGCCTGCGCCACTGACGCTTGCGCCGTGGCGATGCTCGAGGCGATCTCCTGCTGGCTCAACTCGAGGTCCGACTTCTGCTCGAGACATTCGATCAGCGCCGGCGAATCCGGTGTCTGCCGTCGCAACTCCGCGATCGCGGTATCCAGCAACTCGCCACTGCGCTGCAGACGGCCCGCATAGGCATGCATGCGCCCGAGCTCGCACGCAGATTGCCAGCGCAGTTCGGCGTAGTTACCGGCGATCGCTCGCGCGTGGGCCTTCTCGAACAGCTCCAGCGCCTTGCGGTACTGCCCGAGCCGCGCGAACAGCATGCCGAGCTTGAGAACCTGCTCGATCGCCATCGGGCTGTCGGGCGAGCCGTAGGCCTGCAGCGCCTGCTCCGCCCGCAGCAGCAGCTCCGATGTCGTGAACGGACGACCGGTCGCGCCCGCATCGGTGAGCACGAACTCGGCGAAGTCGCGGGCGAACTCCGCGCTCGATGCCTGGTCCTCGGCGAGCCGCCGCTGCTCGTTCGCGCGGATCATCTGCCAGAAGGAGAAGCTGCCCGCCGCGATCAGTGCAATGGCGACTGCGCACGCACTGATCACCGCCACCCGGTTTCTCTGCACGAACTTCCCTGCGAGATAACCAAGCGATCGCGGTCGCGCGTGCACCGGCTCGTGCGCGAGGTAACGCCGCAGATCCTGCGCGAGCAGCTCGGCGGTCCGGTAGCGTTCAGCGGGGTTCCTGCGCAACGCCATCGCAACGATGTTGTCGAGATCGCTGTCGAGATCGGACAGACGTGGCGCATCCTCCTCGAGCGTGCGCCGGATCAGCTCGGCAGCCGTCTGCGCTTCGTCGCGGGTCGACCAGGGACGGCGGCCCGCGAGCAACTCGAACAACACGATGCCGAGCGAATAGACATCGCTCGCCGTGGTGATCGGCTGGTTGAGCAATTGCTCCGGCGACGCGTAGCCCGGCGTAAGTCCCGGGCCCATGTGGCGCGTCAGCGGCGTGACATCGTCGCCGCCGCCGGACAACAGCGCCGCGATCCCGAAATCGAGCAGCTTCACCTCGCCCTGCCCGGTCACGAGGATGTTCGAAGGCTTGAGATCGCGATGGACTACGAGATTGCTGTGCGCGTGCGCGACGGCGGCGAGCACGTCGAGGAACAACTGGATGCGTTGCTCGATGCCGAGACCGCGCTGCTTGCAATACTCGTCGATGCGCTCGCCGCGGACATATTCGAGAACGAGGTACGGCTGGCGATCCGCCTCCACGCCCGCATCCAGCAGGCGCGCAATGTTCGGATGCTGCAAGCGGGCGAGCACGCGTCCCTCACGCGCAAACCGCTGCTCCGACGGGTGGCCGACGAGAGCGGCGTTGAGCAGCTTCACCGCCACTTGCCCCTCGAAGCGACCGTCGCTGCGTTGGGCCAGCCACACGGTGCCCATGCCTCCGAACCCGAGCGGCCGCTCCAGCGTGTAAGCGCCGAACGCGCGCCCAACGAGGCCGGTGGGCAACTGGCGGCGAATCGGGTCTTCGAGGAATTTGCGCTCGGCCAGCTCCGCGACGCCGAGCAGGCAGGCTCGGACGTGGGCGGCGAGCTCAGGTTTGCGCGCTTCGAGATCCGCGAGCCACACCTCGCGTGCGCCGCTCGTCAGATCCAGCGCCTCGTCGAGCAACGGGCTGACCTCGCTCCACCGATCTTCGAGCTTTCGCTGCCCATCGCTCATGGCGCTTATTGTGCCGGTTCATCCTTGAGCGTGGCGAGTTGCTCGGCTTCACGCTCTTCCTTCCGTGACATGCCGGCATCTTAGCGGCCGCAAGCGGGCCGCCCGATCAGCGGCGTGTGGCGGAGATCACATCCTGCGTATCTTGTCCGAGCGCCGGCGCAGCGAACGGCGCCGGCCCGGGCGTGCGACCGAACTTGATCGGTCGCGCCACGCCGCGATAGCTGCCGAGCGTCGGATGCTCGATCGCCGTGACGATCTCTTCGGCGAGCACTTGCGGATGATCGAACATGTCTTCGATCCGCCGCGCGGTCGCGCACGGCACTTCGTCGCCGAACCACTGCTCCCACTCCATCGCGGTGCGCGCCAGCAAGGCAGCGCGCAGCTTCGGCACGATCTCGGTTGCATGCTGAGCGCGCTTGCGGACGGTGTCGTAACGCGGATCGTTCGCCAACCCGGTGAGGCCGGTCTTCTCGCACAGCGCTTTCCAGAAGTGCGGCGTGTTGGCCGAGAGGTACAGATAACCTTCGCGCGTCGGATGCAGACCCGTGATGCCGCCCGAACGCATGTCCCGCCAGATGTCGAGCGCTTCGCCTTCCGCCCAGATCATGCGTGCGGACTGCATCGTCAATGCACTTCGCAGCAGCGACACGCCGACGAACTGTCCCTGCCCGCTGCGCTCGCGCTCGAACAGCGCAGACGCAACGCCTGCAGCCACGAGCGCAGCCGCGTAGTAATCGACCATCGAGCCGTGCACGATTTCCGGTGCGCCATCGGGCTTGCCTTGAAGCACGCACATCCCGCTCATCGCCTGCAGCACCTGGTCGTAGCCCGCCTTGTCCTTGAGCGGGCCCGTCTCGCCGTAGCCGGTGACTGCGCAATAGATCAGCCGCGGATTCAGTCGACTGAGCCGCTCGTAGTCGACGCCGAGACGTTCGGGCACGCCGGGTCGGAAGTTGTGCACGAGCACGTCCGCGACTGCCGCGAGCCGCAACAGCACTTCGAGACTTTCCGGACTCTTCAGGTCGAGAACGACGCCCTGCTTGCTGCGATTGACGCCGAGGAACGCGCGATTCTCGGACTGCAGCGTCGAAGGATACTGGCGCAGGTTGTCGCCGCCGGGCGGCTCGATCTTGATCACGTCCGCGCCCTGATCGGCCAGCAGCGTGCATCCGTACGGGCCCGCGATGTACGCGCTCAGGTCGAGCACGCGCACGCCGCTGAGCGGACCCGCAGGACCGGAGCGTCGCGCGCTGCCGAAAGGTGAGGAAGCTGTCATGGGGGTTCCGGCGCGAGCGGCATCCACGTCAGCCGCCAGGTGCGGTCACGACGTCCACCCGCGCGATAGTAAGGAGAGAACAGGAGCGCCGGACGGTCGAGCGGCGCGAGGCGCAGATCGGATCCTGGCGCGTCCGCTGCCGGCATGGATTCGAGCCACGTTGCAGCGTTCGGCGCCGGCACTCGCAGCGTTTCCTCGATCTTGTAGCCGTCGATGAGGCCCGTCGCGTACACGAGCGGACCGCGAGTGACCGCGAGATAGTCGAGATGCATGACTTCCTGCCGGATCGGCTCATCGTCGGGAGCGCGCGATTCCTGCGTGCTGCTGTGAGTCCTGAAGTGCACTTGCGGCCGCATCGGCAACGACAGCGCAAGTACATCGCCTTTGCGCCACTCGCGTTGAATCGGCAGGTAAGCGCCCGCGGCTACTTCAGCCCCGATGCTCGCTCCATTCACCTGGACACTCGCATCCACCGCCCACTGCGGGATCCGCACATGAATCCTGAACGTCGCCGTACGCTCCGGCGTCACGTGAACGGCAACTTCGCCATCGAACGGATACTCAGTGCGCTGGTCCAGCCGCACGATGCCGGCATCTCGAACCTGCAACGTCGCTTCGGACGCGCCGAGCAGGTTGATCGTCACGCCGTCTGCGCCCGTCGCGTACGCGACCGCAGGCAACTCTTCGAGTGCGATCGCGCCGCTCGACTTGCAGCAGCGCCAATACGTCGTGTGCACCCGCCGACCGTTGGGAAAGGAGTAGTAACACCAGTCCTCGCCGTTCGGTGCCTGTGCGCCGAGCAGATCGTTGTATGCGCTGCGCTCGATTTCCTCCGCATACGCCGCATCGCCGGTGATCGTAAGCAACTCGCGATTGAGCTGAATCCACGCGAACGTCGAGCACGTCTCGACGTAACCATACGGACTGAACACGGTCGATGGATTGAACACTTCGCGCGAGCGATGAGCCACGCCGCCCCACGGCCCGCCGCCGAGCGTGAGGTGATGATCGCGGATGTTCCGCCACAGATTGACGACCGCGCGCAGGTACGCGGCCTCGCCCGTCGCGCGGTGTAGCTTGGCAAGCCCGAGCAGATTCCACAGGAGCTGATAAGCCTTGCCTGTCGCGACTTCTGAGGCATCCACGCCGGCGAGCGCCTGTGTCAGCAGCGCCAACCGCGGATTACGCTCTGCCTGCTCCAGAATGCGCAGCGCGAGATCGAGGAAGCGTCGTTCACCTGTGGCGAAGTGCAGCTCGAGCGCCGGATCCATCAGCACTGTCGCCGACATGCCGAAATGATTGCCGAGGTCCGTGATATCGACGCCGCCACTGGTCAACGTCTGCAGGCAGAGATCGCCGATGCGGCTCGCTGCTTCCAGGTAAGCGTTCGCTCCGAGAAGCCGCTGCGCCTCGAGCAATCCGAGGATCAGGTAGCTATGCGTCCAGATATCCCAGGTGCGGAGTTGCGGCGCGCCGTCCCAGCTCTCCAGCTTCGGCGGCTGCTTGCGCATGAAGCGCCGCTCGGGTGCGTAGTTGCCCAGGTAGCCATCCTTGTCCTGCAGGCCGACGAGATAGTCGGCAACGCGTCGCACTCGATCGCGCAATACTGCGTCATCCGTGCGCGCCGCTGCCTTCGACGCCGCATACAACCACTTGCCCGCATGCTCGCCGTACCAATCGCCAGCATGGTTCGCATGCGCGTGCGCCGGCGCGAAGATCGCAATCGCGGGACTGGTCTCGTCGACGATGAACTTCGCGAGGCGGCCGCGATGATTCGCCGCCAGCGCCTCGCCGAGAATGCCGTGCAGCCGCACCGTCATGAGGCATCTACGACGCAGCGGAAACCGATGCCGCCCGAGCGGTCCTTGCACGGCGCCATCAACAGGTACTTGCTGTGCTGATCGAGCCGGTACGCTTGCGGGAAGTACCAGTGCGACGTCTGCGGCTGATAGTTGTTGCCACCGCGCACGATCGCTGCACGCGTGTGCGCGTCGGCATATTCGTCCGTCCACTGCCAGACGTTGCCGATCAGGTCCATCACGCCGAACGGACTCGCGCCCGCCGGATGCGCATCGACATCGTCGGGCGCCGGCATCTCACGCGCCGTCGAGGGCTGCGGCACGGCGCCGGCATTCCACTCGTTGCCCCAGGGATAGCGACGACCGTCGAGACCCTGCGCGGCGTACTGCCACTCCCATTCGTGTGGCAGACGCTTGCCGGCCCACTCCGCATAGGCACGCGCGTCTTCGAGCGACACCCACGTGACGGGCTTGTTCTCCCAGCCGCGTGGCGGCGCGCCGCGCTGCCAATGACGCAGGAAGTTGTGATCGTCGCGCGGGCGATAGTGGCTGGCATCCAGAAACGCCTTGTACTGCGCATTCGTGACCGGATGACGATCGATGTAGATCGCGCCGATGCGCACACGCCCGCGGTGCGCACGGCGCGGGCTCGATTCCCACGGATACTGAACGTCGAGCCCGTCCCACGTCGCACCTTCGATCTCCACGCCGTGAACGGCGAAGTCGAACTCGGCTGCGGGTAGCGCGACCATCCCCGTCGGCGCTTCGGCCGCGCCGCGGGTCGGCGGGATCTCGACCAGCTGCTGCGGCAACGAACGCCATTCGGCAGAAATCGAACGCAGCGGCGTGCGCGCGAGCTTGCTCATCTGTTCGAGAAATGCCGGAAGGCCCGGCATCTGCGCGTCCCCCGCAACTGCGAGGATCGCGCCGAAGCCATGCGCTTCGAGCTTCAACGTACAGCGCGCCTTGTTTCCTTCGATGCGCGGCTCCAGGCGCACGCCGTTCCACACGTCGAAGTACACGGTCCCCGCCGTGTGCGCCAGAGCGATCTGCTCGCCGGCAACCTCGTACTCATTGCGGTTCACGATCGTCCACAACGCCCGCCCGTCGCCCGGGAAGCGACTGGCGAACACACCGGCGTGCAACGTCTTCTCGTACGGCGTCCAGTCCGCGCTCACCATCAGCGGCGCGAACTGCCGCTGGATCGTCGCGACCCGCCGCAGCGTCTCCGCGTCGCGCGGCGTGAGCTGATTCCAGACACCCCACACGTTCTCCCACGCGGTGTAGCCGATGCCGTTGAAGAACACGTGCTGCAGATCGTTGGTGCGATCGCGGCTCCAGCGGTTCTCGATGTTGACGATGTGCCGCGGTTCCAGCCACTTCAGCTTGAGCACCGACGGGATCGTCTCCTGCGGCACTTTTTTGCTCCAGCTCTGCACGTTCCAGTTGAGGATGTGATCGCCGGCCTGCGCCGTCGACTCCGGCTCCAGCACCACCGCATGCCCGCGCTTCGCGCACGCATCGAAGAATGAGCGAGGCATGCCGCTGTACGTGTCGCCATTGATACCGTCCGCGCCGACCGCGGCGACCAGCTCGGCCATCAGCTCCCAGTCGGGCGCGGTGTGCGCACGCGTGCCGTTGTCCCACGGCATCGTCGGCAGAAATACCTTCACGCCGCGCTGATGAAAATCGGCGACCGCGCCGCGCAGCCCGGCAACGCCGCCCGGCAGGTCGTGTGCGAAGTCGAAATGATTGCGATCGTCGACGCCGATGTTTGGGTAGATGTACCAGAGCAGCACGCTGTCGATGCCGCCGTAGCGGCTTTCCAGGTCGTCGAGATAACGGTGCACGGTGTAGCGACCCGCGACGGGATCGTAGAGATAGCGGTCCTCGACCATCGCGAGCGCGTGCACGAAGTTGCGCTGCGCCCATTGCAACCGCGGATCGCGATACAGCGCATCGTCGTAGCCGAGCCGGACGAGATGCTCGTGCCGCCACTCGCGCAGGCCGCGAATCCAGTCCTCGCTGTTGGCGTTGACGTCGATCATCCAGTGACCGATGCCGGCGAACGGCCAGCCGGGCGGCGAGCCCGGCAGCGGCAGGTACGGCCCGGTCAGCGCATGGGAGAACTTGAAGCTGGTCGTCGGTCGCATCATGGCTGGAATGATCGCACGCCACAGTACTGCGCGAGCTCATCGAGCGCGCCGGGCCGGCCGTCCGCATGGGATCGCAGCAGCGCATCGACCTCCCGGGTATCCGGGATGCTCGATTGCGCACCGACACGAGTGGTCGCGAGAGCTGCGGCGGCGCTCGCGCGTCGCAATGCCTGCGGCAGGGGGGAGCCCGAGCACAGCGCGGCTGCGAGCGCGCCGCAGAAAGTATCGCCCGCCGCGGTCGTATCGACCGGTTCGACCTTGAATGCGGGCTGCAAGAAGAATGTCCCTCGCTCAGTCGCGCAACAGCCGCGCGCACCGAGGGTGACGACGGCACACGGCACGTCGAGCGACGCGAGAACTTCGCCAACTGCGCCGTGACGTCCCGCGACCTTCGCGAGCTCGTCCTCGTTGACGATCAACACGTCGACCGCTGCCAGCAGAGCGGGCGGGAGCACGGACGCCGGAGCCGCATTGAGCAACACCTTCACACCTTTGTCGCGCGCCGCACGCGCGAATGCGGTCACTGTTTCGGGCGGAGTCTCGAGCTGCAACAGGAGATAGCCGACGCCGTCGAGCGGCGGCAGATCCGAGTCGCGTAACAGCGAGTTGGCGCCGGGCGCGACGGTGATTGCGTTCTCGGCGTTGTCAGCCAGGCAGATCAGTGCAACGCCGCTCGCCGCCGTGGCGACACGGACGATGTGCAACGTCACTCCTGCATCGCGCAGCGACTTTTCCATCAAGGGAGCGAACGCATCCTCGCCGAGCGCGAGCACCATCCGTGTCGCGCAGCCGCCAGCGCGTGCGCAGGCAACGGCCTGGTTCGCCCCTTTGCCGCCGGGAACGATCGCTAGCTCCCGCCCCAGCACGGTCTCGCCGGGCGCGGGCACATGGTGCGCGCGCACGACGAAGTCCAGGTTGGCCGATCCCGCGACCAGGATCGCATCGCGACGTTGGTTCACAGCCCGGCACCTTACGGCTTTCCTAGAAGTCGATTCTATAAGTCAGCGACACCGTGCGGCCGCGGCCGGCGAAGAAGTTGCGGAAGAAGTCGATCTGCGAGAACGACAGGAAATAGAACTTGTCCGTGAGGTTCTCGACGCCCAGCGTCAGGATCCCGTACTTCTCCATGTCGTAGTTCGCCGTCAGGTCGTACAGCGTGTAGCCGTGCGTGTGCTCTTCGCCCGCCCTGCCCTCGTTGATGTCGCGGCCGACATACGTGGTCGCGCCGAGCACGACGGACGCGCGGTCCAGGAAGTCCCATTGCACCGAGCCACTGAACTTGTCCGGACTGATGTTGACGACACCCATCTCGAGGCTCAGCGGACCGTTCGGCTGGCCGGCCTGCGTCGTGTGGCCTTCCGTATGCGAGTACAGCGCGTTGAACCGCCAGGACTGATTCAGGCGGTACTCGGCAGAGAACTCGTAGCCGTCGATGTCGACCGGCGCGCGGTTCAGCACGAAGTCCTGCGTCACCGGATCGACGCTCAGCGACGCGCCGAGGTCGGAGCTCGACTCGTAGTACGAGCCGGAGAGGCTGACGCTGTCGCCGCGCCAGTTGAAGCCGATCTCCTTGCTCTCGAAGATGATCGCCTGCAGGTCGAGGATGCCCTCGACCGACTGGCCCGGCCGGTTGATGTTACGCAGCGGAATGCCGATGTTCGGCAGCGTGAAGCCTTCGCTGTACGAAGCGAATACCGACCAGTCGGAGGTGATGCGCCAGATCGCGCCGGCGTTGAACAGATCGTCCTCGTAATCGAGCGTGCCGCCTTCGACGAAGGCGCGGTTGCGGAAGAACGTCGTCGTGTAGTCGTTCACCGAGAGCTCGCCGTCCTCGCGCCGCCAGCCGCCGCTGAGCGTGACCGGCCCGATGTCGTACGACAACTGCGCGTACGGCGCCATGCTCTTGTATTCCATCGGCGGCACCCACACGCGATTGGTGAGTGCCAGGCTCTGCTCGGTCTCGTCCTTCACCAGGTCGAGGCCGATGTGCAGCTCCAGTCCCTGCGTGAAGATGTCGCCGCGCGTCCACGAGGTGCGCAGGCCCTCTTTCTCGGAAGCGACTTCGGACTGATCCACCAGCTGGCCGATCGGTGCGATCAGCGGATCCTGGCGGTCGGCGCCGTTGTCGGCCGGGAAGCGCATCGCCTGGTCGGCCGTGTAGGCGTCGGCGCTGAAGCTGCCGCCGAACAGATCGTAGTGCTTGTACGTCAGCACGTACTGCTCGAACTCGTTGAACTCGGTGCCCACCAGCGGCACGCCGCCGGTGCCGAGCGGCGGGCCGGCTTCCGAGGTGTCGGGAATGCGCAGCGCGCGACTGCCCTCGACCCAGTGATAACCGCCCTTGCTGTCCAGCTTGAAGTGACTCGCGGAGAACTGCAGACGCTGGTTGTCGTCGGCGCCGAAGTTCCAGCCGGCCTTGAGGAACAGGTTCTCGGTCTCAGAGTCCGCCGAGGAGCTGCTGGCGGAGAGGCCGATGCGGCGGCCGTTCGCGTCGTAGGTGATGCCGCGATCGCCGAGCGCGCCGTTGAGCACCAGGTCGTAATCGTCGGACTTGTATGTGAGCGTGGCGCCGGCCTTCCAGCTATCGCTGTCGTCCTCGAACTGCGAGGACAGGTTGGTGAATACGTTGACGTTCAGGCCCGGCTCGGTCGCGTTCTTCGAGATGTAGTTGATGATGCCGCCGGCGGCGCCGATGCCTTCGGCGGCCGACGGACCGTTGATCACCTCGATGCGTCCGACGATATCCATGTCAGTGAACACGCTGTTGCGGCTACCGTCGCGCAATGGCGTGCTCTGCGGGATGCCGTCGAACAGGCGCAGCGGTACGCGGCCGCGCAACGTTTCGCCGAGGCTGTTGACTGCCTGCGACGATTCGGAATATCCGGGCACCGTGCGTGCGAGCACGGCGGTGGCGTCCTGCGTAAGACTCAACGTGCGCGAGACTTCGGCCTCGGACACGACGTTGATCGCGCCGGGAATCTTGTCGACGGCTTTCGGCGCCCGGGTGCCGGTGACGATGACCTCCTCGACGCGCTCCATCGGCGCCGTCTGGTCCTGCGCCTGCACGGCGCCGTGCGCCGCGAGTACGCCGATCGAGCCCGCGAAACAACGCAGCGCTGCACGCAATGTCTTGCTCATGATGTCGCCTCCCCCTTCAGGCATTTGTGGGAGGGAATCTAGAAGCGCGCTCAGGTGAATAGAATCAGCCCGGGGTTTGTTCAGAGACTAGTAATTGTTGGGTTACAGAAAAATCTCTCGCCAAGGCGAGAGTTCATCCGGATTCCGCAATGCTTTCCTGCAAGAGGACCGTCACGAGGCGCAGCCGCACACTCGCCCGCGACCAGATCACCCCGATCCGCCGCGGCACCGTCTCTTCCGGCAGCGGCAGACGCGCCAGTTTCAAGCCTTCCGGCCACGGCTTCGCCCAATCCGGCACCAGCGAAACGCCGAGCCCGCGGTCGACCATCACCGCGATCGCGTTGAGCGCGTTCACCTCGAAGCGCTCCCGCGGCACGATGCCGACCTTGCGCAGGTACTCATCCGCCTGACGTCCGCCCCACTGGTTGCGGTCGTAGCGGATCAGCGGCTCGTTGGCCAGCAGGTCGTGCGCGCCGCGATGTCCCATGTGATGCGGCGCGAGCACGATCAACGGCTCTTCGCGCAACAATTGCCAATCGCAGGTCTTGGGTAGCGGATAGGGTGCCTGCAGCACGAACGCGGCATCGAGATCGCCCGCCTCCACCGACGCGTAAAGCGGCGCGGAGTAACCCGGCTGGATGTACACGTTGATCTGCGGAAACTTGCCGACCATGCGCGCCAGGATCCCGGGCAGCATGCCGGCGAGCACTGTCGGACAGGCGCCCAGCCGCAGCTCGCCGGCAATCGGGCTTTCGTTCGCGACGCTGCGCAGGTCGGAGAAATCGCGCACCAGCTCGCGGACCCGCAACAGGATCCGCGCGCCCTGCTCGGTCATGCGGACGGTGCGGCCGACGCGCACGATCAGCGGTACCCCGATCTCGCGCTCCAGCGTGTGGATCTGTTGTGAAACCGCGGCCGAGGTGATGTTCAGGACGCGCGCCGCCGCCGCCATCGATCCCTCATCGGCAACCGTGACGAAGGTCTTCAGGAACTGAGTGTCGATCGGTGCGCGCTCCCCTCAGAGATCACCGGCGCATGGTCTTTGAAGATCGTCAGGCCCGCAAGCGAGCGGGTCGGCGCCGGGAAGAACAGGCTGGCGAGGTAGCCCACGACGATGCACGTGCCGATCGAAATGCCGAGATAGAAATACGGATGCACCAGGTCGTTCCACCATGCCGCCATCGTCACGACGATTGCCGTCGCAACGCCGATGGACACGCCGGCCGAGTTCGCGCGCCGCGTGAACATGCCGAGAGTGTACGCGCCGGCGAAGCCACCGCCCAGCAACCCGGCCATCTCGATCGTCAGGTCCAGCAGGGAATGGATGTTGAGGCGCGACAGGAGCAGCGCCAGGCCGATGCCGACCAGGCCGACGACGACCGTCATCCATTCGGCGAAGCGCTTGGTCTGCTGCTCGGTCGGGTTGCGTTTGAACTTCGCGTAGAAATCCACCGACAGGAGCGTGGCGATGCTGTTGATCGTGCCCGACAGCGTGCCCATCGCCGCGGCGAAAATGCCGGCGATGATCAGCCCGGTCAGGCCTGCCGGCAGCTCGGCGGAGATGAACAGCGGGAACGTCGCGTCGATCGGCAACAGCGGATCGAGACGTTCCGGATGCGCTTTGTAGTACGCGAACAGCACCGTGCCGATGCCGTAGAAGATCAGCCCGCCGGGCAGCATGATCGCGGCGAACATCCAGATCGACCGCCCAGCGGCTTTCGGTGAGTCCGTCGCGAGCGTGCGCTGCATCAGCACCTGGTCCTTGGGGAACGTCAGCACCACGTCGAACAGGATCAGGAACAGGAAGCCCCACACAGTGGGCTGCGTGAGATCGAAGCTGAGGTTGACCAGCTTCGTCTTGTCGAAGGCCGCCGCCGTTTCGAAGATCGCATCGCTGCCGAGCGCGTGGAATATGAAGAAGATGGCAAACAGCGCGCCGCCCATCAGCACGATGACCTGGACGAAATCGGTCCACACCACCGCACGCATGCCGCCCATCGCGGTGTAGACGATGGTGCACACGCCCATGATCAGAATGCTGTAGACGACGTCGACGCCGGTGATCGTCGCGATTGCCAGCGCCGGCAGGAACAGCACGACGCTCATGCGTCCGCCGACGTGCATCGCCATGCACAGCGCGCTGCCGATCATGCGGATCGTCGGGTGAAAGCGCATTTCCAGGTAGTTGAAGACCGACACGAGATCGAGCCGGCGCAGCAGCGGCACGATCCAGACGGCGACGAACATCAGGCCGAGGATCGTGATGAGCTTGTTCATCATGTACTGCCAATCCGTCTCGAACGCTTTCGCCGGGATCGCGATGTAGCTGATCGAGCTGGTGTTGGTCGCGTACAGGCTGACGCCCGCCGCCCAGAACGGAATCGCGCGGCTGCCGAGGAAGAACTCGGACGCCGTGCCGCGGCGATCCCGCAGATACCAGTAGACGCCGACGCCGATCATCGCGCCGAGGTAGACGATGACGATCGTCCAGTCGAGGCCGGTGAGCCCGCGCTTGCTGGACTGGACCTGAGCGCTCTCGAAGGCGATGCGACCGTTCGCCGTGCTCGTCGTTAGAACGCCGTTGCCCAATGGCGCGACGCTGTCGACGCGTCCGTTATTGCGGTACGGCAGCGGTGCCCACGCGCGCGAGATGGTGTGAAACGTCTCGAGCCGCGATTCTCCATTCGCGTCGCGCAGAAGATAAAGAATGTGTGCCTGGCCGATTGCGTGGCCGGAGCCTGCGACGACCGTTCCCGGTGTCGAACCGCGATCCTGCCAGCCGGCCTGCGGCGACCAGCGCAGCACACGATCGTCGACAGTCAGATACCAGGCCCCTATCCGGGCCACGAGCGATGTCGGCACGCCGCCGCCAGGCCATGCCGGAACAGACGTCCACTGCCCCGCATCGCTGACCGGCGCAAGCTGCAGGAACTGCGACGCGCCGGTCGCGTCGACGCCCGCTACATATAAATGTCCTTCTGCCGGTGCCGCCACCGCCGACGACAACGCCACCGGCAGGTTCGGCAGTGGACGTAGCGTCAGCGCATCGCCGTTCAATACGAGCTGCGACAGTCGATTGCCGCTGAGTGCGAAGGTCTGATGACCGTCGCTGACAACGACAGGCAACTCGTTGCCCAGACCCTCGGGCGCGCGAGCCTCGACCCAGTTCTTACGGCTTGCATCGAGAACACGCACGATACCCGGCTGCAGCACGACGGGCCGGTCGTCGATCGCGATGACGCGCCTCTGTGCGGCGCCGTCATCTGCGATCGCAGGCAACGCAGCGACGTCGATCGAGGAAATGCTGTCCGCTACAGCCGCTGCGCTGACGACGAGCGCCGTCAGGGCGATGAGCGCTCTCACAGGCGATCGCTGTCGTTCGCTGCGGCGAGCACGGCTTCGGCACGCTTGACGAATGGCAGGTCGATCATGCGTCCATCGAGCAGGAATGCGCCGCGGCCAGCCTGTGCAGCGTCCTTCGCGGCGGCGACGATGCGACGTGCAGTGTCGATGTCGAGCGTCGCGGCGCCGAAAATCTCGTTCGCGAGCGCGACCTGCTTCGGATGCACACAGCTCTTGCCGACGTACCCGAGCTGACGAGCCTGCTCTGCCTCGCGCCGGAATCCCTCGGTATCGGCGACGTCGGGATACGCGCTGTCGTACGCGAACTTGCCGCTCTCGGCGCAAGCCATTGCCATCTGGAACATCGCTGCATGCACGTTGGCCGCGCTGCGGCGATCGGCGTGCATCGATTCGAACAGGTCCGCCAGACCCAGCTGCAGCCCGGCGACGCGCGGATGTGCGGCGGCAATTTCCGGAGCGAGTCGCAGCGCCCGCGGCGTCTCGATGTTGACCAGCAGCCCGATCGGCCGCGTGCTGCCGTTGCAGCGTTCGGCCTTTTCGAGCGCCGCGGCCGCGCCGCGCACATCGGCCGCGGACTGCGCCTTCGGCAGGTTCAGCAGCGCAACCTGCGGGCAAGCGAACGCCATCAAATCCCCCTCGAAGTGCGCCGAGCCGGGCGCGTTGATGCGCACGATGATCGACTTGGCGGAGTTCTGCACGGCGCCCGAGCGCAGGAAGTCGGCAATCTGCTCGCGCGCGCGCGCCTTGGAATGTTCCGGAACGGAATCCTCCACGTCAAACGAGATCGAATCGGCTGCGCCGGCGAGCGCCTTGGCGAACAACTCGGGGCGCGAGCCGGGTACGAATAGTTTGCTGCGCATGGTTCTCCGCCCCTTGCCGCACAGTGTGCGCGAAGGCAACGGGCGAACCAGCCGGTCGGCGGCTTATTCAGACGTTAGTTTTGCTTCGCTTTCGGGCAGGGCCGCAGGTAGGAGCGGTGCTCCATCCAGTCGAATTCGGGTGGAGAGCCGGCGCGCAGAGTCAGGCGGAAGGTATCCGGGCGCCGCGCCGCGACGAATGTGCCTGGCGCCTGCTTCCACAGCTCGATGGCCTCGCCGAACGGCGCGACGGTTACGCGCACGTCGTGGCTGCGCGGCTCGATCTTGAAATCGAACAGGCCGTCATCGCAGAAGCCAGCCAGCACCTGCTGCTCTTGTTCGTAGATTGCGTCGCTCCGCAAGGGTGGCGGATCCGGCTGTCCGAGCAGCGTGCGAACGATCGGGACGCCCAGGTCAGTGCTCCACAACCAGCCGCGATTGCCCATCACAACGACAGTGAGATTCGCGTCGGGCAGATGGGCCACCCACGCACCCCACCCTTCGCCGCCACCGGCGTGCGACCACGCGCGCTGTCCGGCCACGGTGACAGTGGAAAGACCGTAACCATAAGGCGGCGTGAACCCGCCGGGCAGCGTCGCGGTGCTGACCATCTCCTGAACCCGCGACGGCGGCAGAATCTTTCCTGCCGCCAGCGCGTGCATCCAGAACGCCAGGCTGCGCGCACTTCCGCACACGCCACCGTTACCGGCATAGGTCGCCGTCAGATTCGCGGGCGGAGTCCAAGGCTTGCCCTCGGGTGTATAGCCAGTCGACCAGCGCACGCCCTGCCCACGCGAAGTTGCGCAGGCCTCGAGCCCTGAAGCCGCGAGCGGCTTGCCGCCGACCCGCTCCACGATCAGCGCGAGGGCGGAATAGTTGCTGTTCGAATACGAGTGCCACGTGCCCGGCGCGAAGCGCCGCGGCGCGCGGTCGACGATGTCCATGACGTCGGCGATCGCAGCATTCGGTGGCGCGCCGTTTTCGATGGCGTCGATGCCTTCCAGCCCGATGAACTCCGGCAAGCCGGACGTGTGCCGCAGCAGGTGGACGAGGTGCAACTGCGGCTCGTCCGCGAACCATTGCGGCAGGTAGCGCGCGACCGGATCGCGTACATCGAGCTTCCCTTCCTCCGCAAGCGACAGCACGGCCGCTGCTGTCATGTGCTTCGAGATCGAGTAGATCGGCTGCACCTCACCGGGCGTCATCGGTCGACGGCTCGCGACATCTGCGAAGCCCCAGGACTCCGACACGAGCATGCGGTCGCCCTGCAACGCTACGACGGCAACACCGGGAATGTGCTCGCGATCCATGTATGTGCGCACGACGCGATCGATCCGCGCCGGGACTGTGGTCTGCGCGCACACGATGGAAGTGAACAGGCAACCGAGGACCAGGACGAGCCGCCGCATGCGGCTATGGTATGCCGTGTCAGGCAGAGTGGACGAGCTTCAGCTTCGGGTGAGTGCGCGTGATGCGGCTCAGCGATTCGACCGACTGCGGCACGGCGATGTAGATGCCCTGCGCGTACTCGACGCCGATGTCGGCGAGACAGGAGAGCACCTCGGCGGTTTCGACGCGCTCGGCAACGGTCTTGATGCCCATCGCGCGGCCGATCTGCGTAATCGCCTCGACCATGCTGCGGTCGACGTGGTCCGTCGTCACGTTCTGAATGAACTGGCCGTCGATCTTCAGGTAGTCGACCGGCAGGTTCTTCAGGTACATGAACGACGACAGGCCGCTGCCGAAGTCGTCGAGCGAGAACTGACAGCCGCGCGAGCGGAACTCGCGCATGAAGTGCACGACGTTCGGCAGGTTGGAGATCGCTGCGGTCTCGGTGATCTCGAAGCACACGGCGCCGGGGCTGAGATCGTAGGTCTGCAGCTCGTTGATCAGGAACTCGAGGAAGCGGTCGTCGTTGAGCGAAGTGCCCGACAGGTTGATCGACAGCGTGTAGCCGTGGCGCGCGTCGCCATCAGTGCGATAGTGCGCGAGCGTGCCGAGCGCCTGGCTCACGACCCACCGGTCGATCATCGGCATGACGTTGTAACGCTCGGCGGCCGGAATGAACTCGGCCGGCAGTACCAGCTCGCCATTCTCGCCGCGCATGCGCACCAGCAGCTCGTAGTGGCCACGCGGGTCGCGGTTGTTGCCGATCGGCACGATCGGCTGGTAGTACAACTCCAGGCGGTTCTCTTCGCAGGCGCGCGTCAGGCGCGACACCCACTGCATTTCGCGATGCCGCTCCGGCGCAGCGCCGTACTGGTACATGTGCACGCGGTTGCGGCCTGAATCCTTCGCGGCATAGCACGCGACGTCGGAGGCGCTGAGCACGCTGCCGATGCTCTCGCTGCTGCTGTTGATCTCGACGATGCCGATGCTGACGCCGACGTTCATCGCGCCGTCCTGCCACTCGAAGCGGTACTCGCGAATCGCCTGGCGCAGGCTGTCCGCGATCTTCGCGGCACGATCGGCCGTGCAGTCCTGCAACAGGATGCCGAACTCATCGCCGCCGAGACGCGCGATCGTGTCGCTCGTGCGGATGCGCGTCTGCAGGATGCCGGTGATCTGCTTCAGCAGGCGGTCGCCGGCCTGGTGACCGCAGGTGTCGTTGACGAGCTTGAACTGATCGAGGTCCAGGTACAGCAGCACGTGCGTCGTGCCTTCATCCGAGCGCGCAGTGAGCAATGCTTCGTTCAGGCGGTTCTCGAACTCGCGACGATTGATCAGGCCGGTCAATGCGTCGTGACTCGCCTGATACGCGAGCGCGCGGCGCAGTCGGCGCTCGCGGCTCACGTCGTGGAACACCATGACGGCACCGATGATGCGCCCGAGGCGATCGCGGATCGGCGCCGCCGAATCCTGGATCGCGATTTCCTGGCCGCGACGGTTGACCAGCACGGTCTGGTCGGTCACGGCGATGACATTGCCCTCGCGCAGCGCGCGCGTCACCGGATCTTCCAGCGGCTCGCGCGTGACTTCGTTGAGGATGTTGAAGACTTCGCGCAGCGAGCGGCCTTGCGCCTCCTGCGAGTCCCAGCCCGTCAGGTCCTCGGCCACCGGATTGAGATATTCGATGCGGCCGGCGGCGTCGGTCGTGATCACGGCGTCGCCGATCGACTGCAGCGTGACCTGAGCCTTTTCCTTTTCCTCGAACACCGCGGTCTCGGCGCGCTTGCGCTCGCTGATGTCCGAGATCGTGCCTTCGTAGCCGATCAGGTTGCCGTGCTCGTCTTTCACGGCACGCGCGCTCTCGATCACCGTCAGCGTCGTACCGTCGACACGTTGCAACTGAAACTCGGCGTTGCGAATCTCGCCGTCGCGCTCCAGCGCCTCGATAATGGCGACGCGTTCCAGTGGGTTGTGATAGATCGTTTCCGGCGCCTGGGCCAGCAGCTCGCCGGGCGAATTGAAACCGACCATGCGCGCGAGCGCAGGATTGACCGAAAGGAAGCGGCCGTCGCGCGTCGAGCTGTAGACGCCTTCCATCACGTTGTCGAACAAGCGGCGATAACGCGCCTCGCTCGCGCGCAACGCGCCTTCGGCACTGCGACGCTCGATCGCGATGCCCGCGAGCTGCGTCATGCGCGCCATCAGCTCGAAATCGCGACGCGCCGGACTGCGCGGCGTCCTGAAATAGAGTGCGACCGTGCCGAGGATGCGGCCATCGGAAGCGTGAATCAGCGTCGACCAGCAGCTCCGCAGTCCCGCGGCCAGCACGACATCGCGCATGTTCTCCCAGAGCGCGTCGCGTGCGATGTCGGCGACGATGACCTGCCGCTGCAAGTAGACGGCAGCCGCACACGAACCGTTACGCACGGCAACTTCGACGGAATCCGCAGCGCGTGCGTAGTCGACAGGCAACCGTGGGCCAGCGCAGAGATTCAGGCGCGTGCCCCGCTCGTCGAGCAGGCGCAGCGCGCACACGGTATCGGGTGAAACGCGCTCGATCACTTCGGTGATCGCTTCGAGCGTGATCCGCAGATCGACGTTCGCCGCCAGCCGCTCGAACACACGCCGCTCGCCGGCGGCGAGCAACTCCATGCGCTTGCGTTCGGTGATGTCGGTGATGCTGCCGCGAATCAGCCGATGCTCGCCCGACTGCAGCCGCACCCAGCGCACTTCGCAGGGAATGTCGTTGCCGAGCGCGTCGCGGAACACCCATTCGAGCACCGGCGCCTCGCCGGCGAGCGTCAGCGCGAACTGCTCGCGATTCGCGTCGGCGGACGGCGAGCCGTCGGGCTGCTGCGGCGGGCTGAGCACATCGGGGTTGCTCGACAGCAGCACCATGCGATCCATCTTGAAGAAGCGGACGGCGTTCTCGTTGACGTCCACGAGCTGGTTCCGGTCCAGGTCGACGACGACGATGATCTCGGGCGCGTGCTCGACGAGCGTGCGATAGCGGGCTTCGCTGTCGCGGAGTGCGGCGTCGGCAGCTTTGCGATCGGTCGTATCGCGCAAGCAGACGACGAACAGCGTGCGGCGATTCAGCAGCGTCTTGCTGACGGCCAGCTCAGCGGGAAAGTACGTGCCGTTGGAATGCAGGCCGAGCGTCTCGTGCGGCGCGAGGTCGACCTGCGTGTCATCGAGGCGCGCGGCCAGTTGTTCGAGCTGCGCGCCCAGCGTCTGCTTGTCGGCGAGGTTCGGCAGCAGGAAGCTGAGCGAGCGGCCGGTGATCTCGGTCTCCGAGTGACCGAACACGCGCTGGCCCGTGGCGTTGAGCGAGACGATGTGGCCGGCTTCGTCGACCGTGACGATGACGTCCTTGACGTGATCGAGCACGGCCTGCAGCTGGCTGGCGGTGCTCTCGCGCAGCTCGCGCGTCAGGTTGGTCGCCTCGTCGGACATGAGCTGCATCGAGCGAACGATGCCGCGGCGCTCGTCGTCGGTGCGCGAGTAGGTGCTCTCGACGGCAGCCAGCAGCCTGGCGAGATCGACCTCACCATTCGGCCCCAGCGCGTCCTTGACCTGCTTGTCGAGCAGTCGATGCATCGTCCCAGTCCAGCAAAAGTCCAGGCAAATAGCCCGCATGACAGCACAGGCTGCCTCGCATCGTAGGGCGATGACTGCACCGCAAGGTGTGAGCCACCTCGCGGTTTTATGTGAAAGCTGACTAGCGGTTTTCGAAATAGAAACCGGAAGTTATGTCATTCTGCCGTTTCTTCTTCACGGCCGGCGCGTTTGCGCTCGTGTTCTTTGAGCGCCCGCTTGCGCAGGCGGATCTGGGTCGGGGTGACCTCGACCAGCTCGTCGTCGGCGATGAACTCCATCGCCTGCTCCAGCGTGTAGCGGATCGGCGGGACCAGGATGATGTTCTCGTCGCGGCCCGCCGCGCGGATGTTCGTGAGCTTCTTCGCCTTCAGCGGGTTGACGACCAGGTCGTTGTCGCGGCTGTGGATGCCGACGATCTGGCCTTCGTAGACCTCGTCGCCGTGCGCGGTCATCAGCTTGCCGCGCTCCTGCAGGTTGAACAGCGCATAGGCGAGCGCCTTGCCCTGCGCGTTCGAGACCAGCACGCCGTTGGTGCGCTGGCCGATCTCGCGGTCCAGCACCGGACCGAAGTGATCGAAGATGTGATGCATGATGCCGGTGCCGGACGTGAGCGTGCGGAAATCCGTCTGAAAGCCGATCAGGCCGCGCGAGGGAATCACGTAGTCGAGGCGCACGCGGCCCTTGCCGTCGGGATACATGCCGGTGAGCTGGCCGCCGCGCTCGCCGAGCTCCTGCATGATCGAGCCTTGCGAGCTCTCATCCAGATCGACGGCGAGCGTCTCATACGGCTCGCACGGCTGGCCTTCGATTTCCTTGATGACGACCTTCGGCCGCGACACTGCGAGCTCATAGCCTTCACGCCGCATGTTTTCCAGCAGCACGCCCAGATGCAGCTCGCCGCGCCCGTAGACGCGGAACTTGTCGGGATCGTCCGTCTCCTCGACGCGCAGCGCGACGTTGGTCATCGCCTCGCGCAGCAAGCGCTCGCGGATCTGCCGGCTGGTGACGTACTTGCCGTCGCGGCCGCAGAACGGCGAGTTGTTGACCTCGAACGTCATGCTGATCGTCGGCTCGTCGACGACCAGGTGCGGCAAGCCCTCGGGCGCCGCCGGGTCGCAGACCGTCTCCGAGATTTCGGGATACTCGATGCCGGCGAACGCGACGATGTCGCCAGCGCTCGCTTCCTCCTCCTCGACGCGATGCAGGCCGAGAAAGCCCATCACTTGCATGATGCGCTCGTTACGCACCTTGCCCTCGCGATCGACGACGACCACCGGGCTGTTGCGCCGGATCTTGCCGCGCTTGATACGGCCGATGCCGATGGCGCCGACGTAGCTCGAGTAGTCGAGCAAGCTCACCTGCAACTGCAGCGGACCGTTCTCGTCGACGTCCGGCGGCGGGCAGTTCTTCACGATGGCTTCGAACAGCGGCGTCATGTCGGCGGCCGGCTTGTCGAACTCGTTGCCGGCGAAGCCGCGCAGCGCCGAGGCATAGACGACCGGGAAATCGAGCTGCGCCTCGCTCGCGCCGAGCTTGTCGAACAAGTCGAACGTCTGGTCGAGCACCCAGTGCGGGCGCGCTTCTTCGCGGTCGATCTTGTTGATGACCACGATCGGCCGCAGGCCGTGCTTGAACGCCTTCTGCGTGACGAAGCGCGTCTGCGGCATCGGCCCGTCGACGGCGTCGACCAGCAGCAGCACGGAGTCCACCATCGACAGCACGCGCTCGACCTCGCCGCCGAAGTCCGCGTGCCCGGGCGTGTCCACGATATTGATACGGTAGTCGCGCCACTGGATCGCGGTGTTCTTCGCCAGGATCGTGATGCCGCGCTCGCGCTCCAGCGCGTTCGAATCCATGACGCGCTCGGGCACGATCTCGCGCGCAGCGAAAGTGCCTGACTGCTTCAGGAGCTGATCGACGAGCGTGGTCTTGCCATGATCGACGTGCGCGATGATGGCGATGTTGCGAAGCTGGGCGGTGGACACGGGACGGGGACGCGGTGCGGAAAGGGCCGCGGATTCTACCCTATCGGGACCCTGTAGGTCGGGCTTTAGCCCGACTCAGCCTGACTTCGTCGTTTCCTTCGCCTTCGCCGGCTGGATCGGCTCGCCCGAGGCATCCGTCTGGGGGGCCGGCTTCTGCTGTGCCGGCACATTGCCGACCGCGAACGGGATCGAGAACGTGCGGCTCAGGTTCTGGTTGCCGATCTGCGTCGTGGCCACGACCGACAGGTAGAAAACCCCGGCGCGGTCCGGCAGAACCGTTACGGTGTGCAGGTACGGCTTCGCAGCCTCGACTTCCGGGAAACTTGCGGTCAACGGCCCCGACAGCGTCACGCCGTCCATGCCGTTGACGACGACCTCCAGCGAATCCACGCCCGCGTTCGGAATGAAGGCGAGCTGCAGCTCCGTCGGCGTGCCGACAGCGGGCTTCGACGCAAAGTCGTAACGGATGCCCACGGCGGCGCCGGGCTTGCCGCTGCCGACGGCCTGGGCCATGCGAGCCATCGGATCCGCTGGCGCGGGTTTGGCCGCGCCTTGCACCGGTGTCGCGGCAACGTCGGGTTCCGGTTCCGATCCGCACGCAGTCAGCGCGAGACCGACGATCGCAAGACAGATGGCTGGACGGTTCATCCTGATCATGCCTCTCAATTTCCTGTGACCGACACAGTCATGCAGCGCGGTAGGGGACTGACGACCGTGTCGATGGCGAAGTCGTACACCTCGATGATGAAGACACCTGCCGGAAGCGGCGCTTGCGAGATCGTTTCGGTGCCGAGCGTGTTGCCAACGCCGAACGCTGCCAGCGCGCCTCTGCGCAGCACGAAGATATCGGGATCGGTCGCGGGAACCCCGCCGCCGCTGTTGTCGCCGTTGACCGTGATCGTAACGAGGCGTTGCACGTCGTTGGTGAAGCGCAGGAACACGCGATTGCCGAGCTTGTTGCTGCTGGCATCGCCGAAGGGCGAACGACTGCAGACGGTAAGCGGGCCGGCCGGATCGTTGCGGACGATGTTGCGGTAGATGGGCAGCAAGTCCTGAGCGGAGCCGACGCCGCCGAAATTCGTCTCGTCGGTACCGAAGTCGTCGCGCCCGGCAATGTCTTCGCCGTCGAGCAGACCGTTGATCCCTGGTTGCTGCGTCGGCTGCGCCACACGCAGTCCGCTTGTAAGCGTAAAAATGCTGGTCAGCGCATCAGTCGTGACTTGTGCACCCGTCATGACTGCAAACAGCGGCTGGAAGCCGAGCGCCACGGTGTCGCCCGCTTCGTTCGTTGCATCGAACAGATCCCACAGGATCTCGCCAACCGAAATTTCCGAGAACCAGCCTTCGTTCAGGTCGTCGTCCGCTTCCAGGTCGAGGAAGAATTCGGTCTGCATGCCCTGCTGCGAATCGCGATAGACGGGGTTGCCCAGCGACATCGCCGAGAACGCGTTGCCCCAGCCTTCACCGAATGCCACCCGCAGATCGAGCGGTGTCTCGCTGCCACCGTGATCGCCGCCGATCGAATCCGTGCGCCCGAAACGATCTTCGACATAGTGACCGAACTCGTGCGCGATGACCGACTGGTCGAACTCGTCGGTGTCGCCGCTGCCGTTGGCGAAGTCGCCGAGCACGTAGATGCCGTCGGCATTGGGCTTGTTGCAATCGTCCAGCTCGCCGTTGGCAAACACGATATAGCTGCTCGTGCCGATGTCGCCATCGTCCGGGCAGAAGCGCCCGACGGTCGGACGGTTGTTCGGGCTCCAGAACAGGCGCAGCTCCGGAAACGCCGCGTTCGGCGTGGCTGTGAGCACCAGCTCTTTGGCGCGAAACACGGTATCGAGAATCGCAAAGGGCGCGGCCGCCCGCTCGCCGGTGTAGCTGTTGGTGCCGAAACCGGTCGGCGCGTTCAGGTCGCGCGTGCTGTTCGCGGCGCCGCTGCTCGCGGGCGAGCCGTCGATCGCGTAGAGCGCGTCGTTCGTGCCGGCCGTCGTGTTGTTGCGGACCGAGAAATTCCAGGTCGGCGCCGCGTCGGTCTTGATCATTTCGGCGCGCGCGCGGATGAACAAACTCGTGTTCGACGGCACGCTCAGCGAGTAGTTGCCGCTGCTGTCTGTCGTGCCCGTCGCAAGCACTGTCTGGCCAGTGGCAGCGATCGCCTGCACGGTCACTTGTCGGGCTGGCGAGTTGACGACGATTGCAGGGTTGAGCCCGTTGTTGAGCACAGTGTCGAACGGGATCCGGTCGAAGGTGATGCGCCCCGAGATCGTGACGGTCGGCGGCGGAGGAGCACCGCCGCCACCGCCTCCGCCACCACCGCAAGCGGAAAGCAACGCGGCCGCGAGCGCCGCGGCGGCGGGCAATCGAACCAGTCCCAGGTATCGCGAATTCATGAGCACCAAGTCATCCGGTCCTTGCGGGGCGGGCCGAACCTACCACAGCGCGCGCTCGGACGAAAACCAAGCACATCACAGGCAGTTCAGGGGTTGAGCAGGCCGCTACAGCTCGAGCGGCCCTTCCGCAATCGCAGCCAGTTGCTCGCGCAGCGCCAGGATCTGGTTCTCCCAGTAGCGCGGCTCGATGAACCAGGGGAACGCGGCCGGGAACGCCGGGTCGCTCCAGCGGCGCGCCAGCCACGCCGAGTAGTGAATCATGCGCAGCGTGCGCAGACTCTCGACCAGCACCAGCTCGCGACCGTCGAACGTCGCGAAGTGCGAGTAGCCCTCGAGGATATGCGTGAGCTGCTCGCTCATCTCGCGCCGCGAGCCCGACAGCAGCATCCACAGGTCCTGCACCGCCGGGCCCATCAGGCAATCGTCGAGATCGACGAAGTGCGGGCCGACGTCGGTCCACAACACGTTGCCGCGATGGCAGTCGCCGTGCAGCCGCACTTCGGCAACGCCTTGCGCCGTGTCGAAGGCCGCGTGGATTTCGTTCAGCAGATCGGCAGTGAGCGATTCGTACGCGGTCTGCAGATGCGGCGGAATCCAGTCGCTCGCGAGCAGATAATCGCGCGGGTCCTGGCCGAGACGCTCGATGTCGATGCGGCCGCGATGCCGGAAGCGCTGGCGCCTGCCGATGAGATGAATCCGCCCGAGAAAGCGGCCCATCCATTCGCGCTCGGTGCGCGTGCCGAGCTCCGGCCAGCGGCCGCCGCGACGCTCGAACACGGCGAAGCCGAAGCCGTCGTACTCGAACAGCGTGCGGCCTTCCTGCACCAGCGGCGGCACGACCGGAATCTCCGCGGCCGCGAGCTCGAGCGCGAAGCCGTGCTCCTCGGCGATCGCCGCCTCGCTCCAGCGCTGCGGCCGGTAGAACTTGGCGACCAGCGGCGTGCCGCGCTCGATGCCGACCTGGTAGACGCGATTCTCGTAGCTGTTCAACGCGAGGATGCGGCGATCCGACACGTAGCCGAGCGACTCCACTGCCGCGATGATCACGTCCGGCGTGAGGCGGTTGTACGGATGCGGGTTGGTCGGGCTGCCGCGGCTCATCAATGATGGACTCATACGTGAATTGTGGAACCAAAGGGCGATGACGGATACTTCTTCATCATGACCATCCTCGTGACCGGCGGCGCCGGGTACATCGGCAGCCACGTCGTGCGCCAGCTCGGCGAGCGCAACGAAACCGTAACCGTGCTCGACAGTCTCGTCTCGGGTTTCCGCTCGGCGGTCATCCATGGCGAACTGGTGGTCGGCGACACCGCCGATCGCGAGCTGGTCGCGCGCCTGCTGCGCGAGCGGCGCATCGACACGGTACTGCACTTCGCAGCCAACACGGTCGTCCCGGAGTCCGTCGCGAATCCGCTCAAGTACTACGGCAACAATACCTGTGCGACGCGCAGTCTCCTGCAGTGCTGCCAGGAGGCCGGCGTCAAGCACTTCGTATTTTCTTCAACGGCCGCCGTGTACGGCATTCCTGCCGGCGGCGTCGCGGCGGAAGACTCGCCGACGGCGCCGATCAACCCGTACGGCATGTCGAAGCTGATGAGCGAGTGGATGCTGCGCGATCTCGGTGCCGCGACTGCTCTGCGCTACGTGGTATTGCGCTACTTCAACGTCGCCGGCTCGGATCCGGGCGGACGGATCGGGCAGTCGACGATCAACGGCACGCTGCTCACCAAGGTGGCGTGCGAAGTCGCAGTCGGCAAGCGCCCGCACGTGTCGATCTTCGGCACCGATTACCCGACTGCGGACGGCACCGGCGTGCGCGATTACATCCACGTCGAGGATCTCGCCGATGCACACCTGAAGGCGCTCGACTATCTGCGCCGGGGTGGTGCGTCCACGACGCTGAACTGCGGCTATGGTCACGGGTACAGCGTCCGCGAAGTGATCGCGATGGTGGATCGGCTGAACGGCCGGCCGCTGGCCACGATCGAGGAGCCGCGGCGCGCGGGCGATCCGCCGTCGCTGATCGCCCGGGCCGAGCGCGTCCGCCAGGTCCTCGGCTGGACGCCGCGGCACGACAGCCTGGAAACGATCGTGCGCTCGCAGCTCGAGTGGGAGCGACGGCTGCAGCGAGAGCCGCAATTGCAGCGGAATTCCTAGGCCGGAAGTGCCCGCACGCCGCGCGGATTGCGACGCGCACCACAAGCTCCAGGCTATGTTAAGGCGCTAGAATGCGCGCCTATGCGCTTGCCCCGCCCCAAGTCCCTGAGCAGCTTGATGCTGACCGGCTTCGCGCTGGTTTCGGTACCGCTGCTGCTCGCGGTCGTGATCGCCGCCACGAAGGTGCGCGCGCTCTCCGAAGAGAGCGCCGCGCTGGTGCGCAGCGGGGTCGAAACGGCGCATTTGACGCAGCAACTGTTCCAGCAGATCGCGTCGATCGAACGCAGCGCCAAGCTGTACCAGGTGCTGAACGACCCCGGGCTGATCGAGGTCTATCGCGACAGCCGCGAGCGCCTGCTGGTCACGCTGAGCAACATCGAGACCGCTGCCGCCGATAGCGTCCGGCGCACGCAACTGCAGGAGCTGCGGCAGTCGCTGCGACGGGTCGACAGTGCCCTGCTGGCACGAGGGCAGGTGCCTACGGAGCTCGTGCGCGATGCGGTCGAAGCGATTGCGCCGATGTGGGAAGCGGCGTTCAAGATGTCCGCCACGACGGGCGAGCGCATCGAGACCGGCCTGTCGCGCCTGCAGACCGCAACAGCCGAGACCCAGCAGTACCTGTTCTGGCAGTCCGCGGCGCTGATCCTGCTGACGGCTCTGCTCGTCACCGTATTCACGTTCCTGCTGATGCGCCCGATCCGCGCGATCGACAGCGCCATCAGCCAGCTCGGCAAGGGCACGTTCTCCAAGCCGATCGTCGTGCGCGGCCCGACCGACCTGGTCAACCTCGGCCGCCAGCTCGAGTGGCTGCGCATGCGCCTGCTGGAGCTCGCGCAGGAGCGCAACCGCTTCCTGCGGCACATGTCCCACGAGCTGAAGACGCCGCTCGCCAGCATTCGCGAAGGCACGGAACTGTTGATGGACGGCGCGGTCGGTGAGCTGGACAGCGCCCAGCGCGAGGTGACGACGATCCTGCGCGACAACGGCATCAAGCTGCAGCAGCTCATCGAGAACCTGCTGTCGTTCAGTGCCTGGCAGGCGCGGCACTCCGGACTGGAGATCACCGAGTTCCGGCTGCGGCCGCTGATCAAGTCGGCACTGGAAACGCATCAGCTCACGCTGCTCGCGCAGCGTGTGCACCTCGATCTCAAGGTGCAGGACGTCGAATTGCGCGCCGACCGGGCAAAACTGAAACTGATCCTGGATAATCTGTTGTCGAACGCCCTCAAATACAGCCCGCGCGGCGGTACTATTTTCATTCACGCGCACGCGGACAAGGACCTGCTGGTACTGGACGTGGCCGATACCGGGCCGGGCATCAGCAAGGAAGAGCGCACGGCAATTTTCGAGGCGTTCTATTCGGGCCGCGCCCCCACGGCCGGCCACTTGAAAGGCACAGGGATCGGCCTGTCGGTCGTCTCGGAGTTCGTGCAGGCCCACGGAGGCTCGGTGGAGATTTTGGACGGGGTATTCCCGGGCGCGCACTTTCGCATCCGCTTGCCGCTCGCGCCGCAACTCGAAGCGGAGCCGGCATAGCCATGCTCGCCCGCTGCGTCGTCGCGAGTCTGGCGAGTGCCCTCGTCGGTTGCGGGCTGAGCGAGAAGTTCACCAGCGAGCCGCTGCCCACGCCGATCGTCGCGCCGGCGCAGATTTCCGCGAGCGGCCTGCGCGCCTACCTCGACACCATGGATGGCCTCGCGAGTCCGGACCCGGCGCGACAAGCGGACGTGTTCTACGAGGTCGAGCGCGAGTACACGCGTGCGCCGACGACGGCGAGCACGCTGCGTTATGCAGTGGCGCGTGTAACTCCCGGACATCCGGCCAGCAACCCGCAGGAAGGCAAGCGCCTGCTGGAAACTCTGCTCGCCACGCCGGAGCGCATGACCCAGGAAGAGCGCACGTTCGCCCAGGTGTTGCTGCACGAGACCAACGCGCGCCTGAAGCTCGAGGCAGAAAATCGTCGGCTGCTGGCGACACTCGACGACCGCGGCCGGTCGCAGGCAAACTCGGACAAGCGGGTGCAAGCGCAACTTGAGGAAAATGCGCGTCTGCGTCGCGCCCTCGCCGAGGCCCAGCAGAAGCTGGATGCCATCAAAGAAATCGAGAGGTCCATCATTGAACGCAGTCCCACGCCCCCTGGCAGTCGTGATGCCAACTCAAGTGAAACGCAAAGCTCGTCTACTAGTCGTTGACGACGATCCTGGGCTGCTGCGGCTGCTCACGATTCGTCTGCGCGCAGAAAACTACGAAGTCGACGCAGTCGAGAGCGCGGCTGCTGCGCTCGCCGCGCTCGGGCGCGTGCGTCCGGACCTCGTGATCACCGACCTGCGCATGGACCAGATGGACGGCATCGGCCTGCTCAAGGAAATCCAGAGCCGCGCGCCGGGGCTGCGCGTCATCATCCTCACCGCGCACGGCACGATTCCAGATGCGGTGCAGGCTACGCAGAGCGGTGCGTTCGCGTTTCTCACCAAGCCGGTCGACAAGCAGGAGCTGCTCGACCAGGTCGGCAAGGCACTGAAGGTTTCCGGTTTCGCCGATACCACCGAAGACTGGCGCAGCGAAATCGTCACGCGCAGCGCGATCATGGAAGAGCGTCTCGCGCAGGCCCACATGGTCGCGGGCACCGATGCGCGCGTCATGATCACTGGCGAGAGCGGCACCGGCAAAGAGTTGCTGGCACGCGCGATCCATCGTGCGAGCCCGCGTCGCAATCGGCCGTTCGTCGCGATCAACTGCAGCGCAATGGCCGAGAACCTGCTGGAGAGCGAGCTGTTCGGTCACGTCAAAGGCGCGTTCACCGGCGCGATCCGCGAGCATCGCGGCCTGTTCCAGGCGGCCGACGGCGGCACGCTGATGCTGGACGAGATCGGCGACATGCCGATGCGCCTGCAGGTGAAACTGCTACGCGTGCTGCAGGAAAACCAGGTGCGCCCGGTCGGCAGCACCGAGGCGACCACGGTGAACGTGCGCATCATCTCCGCCACGCACCGCGATCTGAAGCAGCTCATCATGGGCGGCCATTTCCGCGAAGATCTCTACTATCGGCTGAACGTCGTGCACATCGAGATGCCGTCGCTCAACAAGCGGCGCGAGGACGTGCCGCTGCTGGTCTCGCACTTCCTCGAGAAGATCGCGCAGGAGAGCGGCCAGCAGCGTCACATCTACGCGCCGGAAGCAGTCGAGCTGCTGGTCAGCGCGGACTGGCCGGGTAACGTGCGTCAGCTCGAAAACGTCGTGCGCCAGAACGTCGCGCTCGCGACCAGCCCGATCATGAGCGCCGAGCTCGTGCAGGCGGCGCTCGGCGGCGGCCCGACGCGTCTGCCCTCGTTCGACGAGGCGCGCGATGAGTTCACGCGCAATTACCTGTCGCAGATCCTGCAGATCACGGGCGGTAACGTCAGCCAGGCGGCACGATTGGCGAAGCGCAATCGCACCGACTTCTACAAGCTGCTCGCGCGTCACCAGCTCACGCCGGAAGACTTCAAGCAGCGCTAGCGTTTCAGTCGCGCACAAAAAAACAGGGCCCGTCTCGCGACGGGCCCTGTTTCGTTTCGTGAGAGCGTTGTTCTAGTTGGCGCGGCGGCGGCTGATCAGTCCGAAGCCGAGCAGTCCCAGGCCGAGCAGGGACAGTGTCGTCGGTTCCGGAACAGCGCGGGTGTACGAGCCTGAGCCGTACGCCTCGGTGTCGATGCGGCAACTGAACCAGCCGCAATCCTTGTCGATGAAGGTCCAGTTCCAGGCGCCCACGTCCGCGAAATTGAGCGACAGGTTGCCGAAGATCATCGAGCCGCCGGTGATGTTCCGGTTGGCGTCCAGCGTGTACTCGCCGATGGCGCCCGTGCCGCTGATGTTGTGGCTGCCGAACCAGAAGTTGTAGCTCAGCACCTCGCCGATGATGACTTCGGTCAGGTGACCCGAGTCGCCGAACAGGGTCGGATCGCCCGTAAGCGTGCCCGTAACCCCCGGAACCTCGGCGCAGTCGCCGGTCAGGCACACGCCCGTGTAATTCCACGTGACCGGAACTGCATTCGCATAGAGCGGCGCAGCCAGCGCCACCATCGCCAAAACCGCCTTGAAGAGTGTTCGCATTGTCTTGAGTCCCGTGAGTAGTCCCTTGTCGCAGCCGTCATGGTCGCGACTCCTGGACGAATGTCTGCAGGGTTCATGCCTGATCTGCAAACTCTTTCAGCATCAACCAGTTATCTTGCTGCGTCGCGACGGGCTGCGGGCCGCCTGTAAAGCACTGCGACAAATCGAAATTGCAGCGCACAAAAAACCCCGCCGCGGCGGGTTTCCTGCGTCTGAACGGACGGTGTGAGGCCTCAGGAGCGCTCCCGGCGACGGACCAGGCTTGGCGTCGAAGACGGACTCGACGCAATTCCCGTCGCCGGACGCGCAGCCATCCGGGATGGGTGCTAGCGGCAGGCTTCAGGGGCGGCAAGCGCCCTACGTCGCGACTCAAGTGACGGCGCAATTACGCCCGATCTATTTTTCGCGGGTCGCTTCGTGGGCCGCCGCGCATACGCGCGCGGCGAAGTGTCGCCACGTGAGCTCTGACATGGCGCGGCGTCGACCTGCCGTGCCGAGCCGGGCACGCAGCTCGGGATCGCGATACAGCCTCTCGATCGCCGCCGCGATCTCCTCGACGCTCAGCGGATCGACGAGCAATCCCGTTTTGCCATCCAGGATCGCATCTTCGACTCCTCCGGAGCGTCCGCCGACGACCGCTCGTTCGCAGGCACTCGCCTCGACGTAAACGATGCCGAAGCCTTCGACGTCGTTATCGCTGTCCCGCAGGCGAGCCGGCATCGCGAAGACATCGCACGCGGCATACAGGCCGGGCAGATCGTTCGCCTCGATCCTGCCGAGGAAGCGCACGCAATCGCTGACGCCGAGCTCGCCTGCCAGGCGCTTCAGAGCCGCTTCATGCAGACCTGCGCCGGCGATGGCGTAGACCAGCCGCGGAATCTTGTGCCGAAGCTTCGCGACAGCACGCAGCACCATGTCGTGACCCTTGCGCTCGACCAGGTTGGCGACCGTCAGCACGACGAAGCTGTCCGACGCGATGTCCAACCTTGTGCGCTGCGCGGCCGCAGCCGCCGCATTCGGCGTGAAGCGATCCGTGTCGCAGCCTGGATGAACGACGCGCACGCGCGCCGGCGACACGCCGAGGTCGTGCAGCAGGCCGGCCGTGTAGCGACTGTTCGCGAGAACGGCACTCGCGCTCCTCACCGCCGCAAGCGGGCGTGGCCACTCGGCCTTCCGCAGCGTGAGGATCTCGTTGCCGTGAGCAAACATGATGAATGGCAGACCGAGCGCACGGTGCGCCAGCAGGCCGACGTGGCCTTCGGCGCTGGTCGCGAGGATGAGCGCACGCACCTGATGCCTGAGCTTCAATGCACCGAGCAATCCGCTCATCAGTACGGAGTCGAACGGCGTGAACAGATGAAACGCAGCCGAGGTCCGATACACCCGCGCGCGACCTTGCAGCGTCTCGACGTGAGTCGCGCCCGGCGTGCCGACCACGCAGCGCAGATTGGGCGAAGCTGCGTGCGCGACGAGACGCTCCATCATCGTCGAGATCCCGCCGATCTGCGGCGGGAAATAGTCTCGAGCTATCAGCAACGCGCTGGGAAACTCGAGTGCCGCATCGGATTCGGACGCTGCGGGATCGGCTGCGGGCAGTATGGCGGACTGGTGAGACATGAATCTTGGCACTCCCAATCCCCGGAAGCGTCGGCAAACCTCTGGTCAGAACTGGAAGTAGATGAACGGCTGCGCGAGTCCCTGCTGGGCCACGACGTAGGACAGGATGACTGCCCCGAACATCGCGTGCCGCAGAACCAGTCGTCGCACTTCACCACCCATGAACGTCGACACGAGCTGTTCGGTGTTTCGATACAGGAATTCCACCAGGTACAGCCCGCCGATCAGCAGCCACAGATAACTGGCATGCAGCACGCCGACTCGCTCGACGCCGGCTATGCCGTCGGTCGAGAACATGCCCGTGAGCACGGTCCAGAACTGCGACATCGACTGGGCCCGGAACAGGATCCACCCGATGCACACGACGGCGAACATGGTGAGGACCGAGACCGGCGTGAGCCAGCGCGCGCCGGCCAACCGCTGCGACCAGCTCCCCTCGTCTGCTTCGGCCAGGCGCTCGGAAACCGCCAGGTAGACGGCAATTACAACGCCCCAGTACAGGCCGAACACCAGGAAGGTCCAGTTCGCGCCGTGCCACAAGCCGATGAGGCCCATCGAGATGATGTGCGCCTTGTACTTGCTGGCCCAACCGCCCTGCCGCATGTAGCGCATCGCGAGCGGGAAATAGAGATAGTCCTGGAACCAGCCCGACAGGCTGATGTGCCAGCGGCGCCAGAACTCGACCGGGTTGCGCGAAAAGTACGGGAAATCGAAGTTCTTCATCAGCTCGAAGCCGAGCGTTTTCGCCGTACCGCGTGCAGTGTCCGAATAGCCCGAGAAATCGCAGTAGATCTGGAACGCGAAGAACACCGTCGCCGTGAACAGCGTGCCGCCGGAATAGGACGTCGGATCCGAGTAGACGGCATTCACGTACGGAGCGAGGTTGTCTGCAATCACGACCTTCTTGAACAGGCCCCAGACGATGAGCTGCAGGCCGTTCTCGAACTCACGCCCCGAGAAGGTGCGCTCGCGCTTGAACTGCGGCAGCAGGTGCGTCGCGCGCTCGATCGGACCCGCGACGAGCTGCGGGAAGAACGCGACGTAGAGCGCATAGTCGAGCGGGTTGCGCTCCGCCTGCAGCTTGCCGCGATAAACGTCGACGACATAGCTCAGGCTCTGGAACGTGTAGAACGAGATGCCGACCGGCAGCACGATCTGCAGTGTCGTCACGTGCGCCTGGAAGCCGAGCGAGTCGAGCAGGTGCACGGCTTCGGTGACGAAGAATCCGTAGTATTTGAAGAAGCCGAGGAATCCCAGGTTCACCGCCACGCTGGCAACCAGCAGCGCGCGCTTGCGCTTGATGTCCGGGGTGGCGGCGATGAGCCGGCCCACGCCGTAGTCGACCAGCGTGCTCGCGATCAGCAGCAGCAGGAATTTCCAGCTCCAGGCGCCGTAGAAGACGTAGCTCGCGATGAGCAGCAGCACGTTTTGCGGCTCGCGGCGTCGGATCGCCCAGTACAGGCAGAACACGACGAACAGGAAGACGATGAATGTGGGTGAATTGAACAGCATGGACCCTTACCGAAGTTGTTCACGCAGCGCGCCGAGGAAATCGGCCGCGCGCATGCCATCCGACATGCGGTGATCGAAGCAGAGCACGAGATCCTGGTGGCCGGTCCCCGGGCGCTCGGCGCAGATGCCGAGGATCGCCGCCTGCCGGTCGTTGAGCACCGGTATGAAATGAGTCACGCCGTAGGACGAAAGATCGGTGACGGTGAAGGTGCCGCCGATCACGTCGTCCATCTTGAGCTCGTTGCGGAAGTAACGCAGTGACAGGTCGCGGACCGTGCGCGCGACGTTGAGGCGCGCACCGAGCTGCTTCGATTGCACGACCGGCACCTTCAGTCCGCGGCCGCCGGCATTGATTGCGAAGCCAATGGCGATGGTCTTGTAGCGCCAACCGCGGCCCGATGCGAAGAAGCCGTTGAGATCGGGATAGTCGGCGAGCAGCGCGGCGGCTTCGTGGATCACGAGCTCGAGCAGGCTGAACGGCGCTCCTTCCTCGCTGCTGAGAGTCTGCATGCGCGCGCGTACGTCGTCGCAGGACACGGAAACCGTGACCATGCTGGGAACGACGGCTCGATAGACGTCCGAGAGGCGCGCGGCTTCGCCGAGCTTCGATGCGCTCTCCCCGATCGGTTCGGCTCCTTCGAAGGCCGGAGTGCTGACGCTCGCGCTCGCCCGACCAGGGCCGCGACGCGCGCCAGCAGCTTCGACATCCGACAGCTCGACGCGACCTTCGCCTGGAAAGTCCGCAGCGCTCAGACCGAGCTCACGCATGCGCCGCAGCGCCTTGCGTGTGAAACGTTCGTCGCCTGCGCTCGGCGCGGCGTTGCCGTCAGCAGGTGCCGAGTCCTGCTGCGTGATCTGCGCATCGGCGCTGTCGCCGATCCACGCGAGCGGCGCGCCCACCTGCACCAGGCTCTTGACGGCGTGCTCGTAGATGAGGAACCCGGCGCGGTCCGCCTGCACGTCGAAGGTCGCCTTGGTCGTCTCCAGCGTCGCCACGACCTGCTCGGCCTCGACGCGAGCGCCCGAGTCGACGTGCCACGCGACGATCACTGCGTGCTCGTCGTTCACGTTCATCTGCGGCACCAGCAGCGGCGACGGCTCAGGCATCGAACAGCTCCACGCAGGCCTCGTAGATGTCGTCCTGGTCCGGCAGCACCATGCGTTCGAGATCGATCGCACTCGGGATCGGCGCAGCATGCGCAGCAAGGCGGCGCACTCGCAGCGGCGCACTGCCGCGGTAACCGAGCGCGACTTGCGAGATCACTTCCGCGGCGAGATCGAAACCCTCCGCGCCTTCCTCGACCACCAGCAAGCGCCCGGTGCGCGCCACCGATTCGCGGATCGGCTCGATGTCGAGCGGCGACACCGACAGGGGGAACAGCAATTCCGGCGCGATCTCTTCGCGGGCTCCGAGCGCGACCGCCGCCTGCTCCGCGTAGCCGCTCATCCGTCCAAAGGCAACGATCGTAATGTCGGGCTGACCCTCCGGACGCAGCACAGTGGTCGGCAGCGGCGCTGCCGACTCGTATCGCGTATAGCCTTCGGGCAGCGCTGCATCCGCACGCTCGCGGTACAGCAGCTTGTTCTCGATGAGGAGAATCGGATCGTCGACAGTCCGCAGCGCCTCGTACATCGCATCGACGCGCGTACGCGCGTGCAGGATCGCGACAGCAAGTCCCGGCACGCCGACGAAATGCTTCTCTATGTTCTGACTGTGCGTCGGACCGTAGCCGCGTCCGCCGCCCATCGGCGCTCGCACGATCAGCGGCGCCCGCACCTGCTCAGCGTACATGCCGCGGAACTTGGCGGCGTGGTTCAGGAGCTGGTCGAAGCACAAGGCGAGGAAATCGCCGAACATGATCTCGACGATCGGCCGTCGTCCGCCGATCGCGAGCCCGTTGCCGATGCCGACGATACCGGCCTCGCTGATCGGCGTGTTGATCACGCGCTCGGGAAACTCGTCCGAGATGCCGCGCGTGGCCTTGAAGGCACCGCCGTACGGGGAGCGCACGTCCTCGCCCAGGACAATGACCCGCTCATCTTCCCGCAGCCACTTGCGCAGCGAGCGATTGATCGCTTCGAGCTGCGGTCCCGGTTCGACTTGCGTGACGGGAGAGAGACTGCCGCGCGTCAGCGCTGACAATGAAAATGGCTTCGCGCTGTGCGCGGCCTCGCTGCTCGCGCTCGTGACGGCTCGTTCGACACGCTCGCGCGCCGCGCGTACACGCTCGTGCTGGCCGCCGAGTGACGAAATCAGTTGGTTGACTGGATCGCGCTCCGCGTAGCCACGAATCTCCGCGCTGTCGCGATCGTCGTCGCCCTTCGAGTGCGCCGCGAGCCGATACGTATCCACGCGCACGAACGCGGGCGAGGAAGTCGTGCGGACGTGATCCGCCGCCGCGCGCAGCGTTGTGCCGAGCTTCTGGTGCTCCCAGGTGCTGCCGGAAGAAGTGCGAATGCCGAAGGCCGCCGCTCGCGCACAGATGTCGCCCGCGAGCGTCTCGCGCTGCGACGTCGACTGCGCATACAGATTGTTCTCGAGCATGATCAACAGCGGCAGTCCCCACTTGGACGCCATGTTGAAGGTCTCGTACACGACACCTTCGCCGAGCGTGCCGTCACCGATACAGACCGCGACGATGCCACCGCTGCGCGCCAGCTTCTGCGCATAGGCGATGCCCGCGCTCACCGGAACGATCCCGCCCTGCACACCGTTGCTGAAGAATCGCCGCGCGCACAGGTGCTGACTGCCGCCGATGCCGCGACACACGCCGGTGCGACGGCCCATCACTTCCGCTATCAGTCCTTCCACGTCGCCGGTCCAGGCGACGAAGTGACCGTGACAGCGATGATTGGAAAAGATGATGTCGCGCTCGCGATCCAGGCTGTCGGCCAGCATCACTGCCGACAGCTCCTGGCCGATGCACGTATGCGTGGTCCCGGCGACCTTGCCTTCGGCGAACAGTTGCAACAGTCGCTCTTCAACCGCGCGGATCAGCACGGCGAGATCGAGATGCTGCTCGAGTGCCGTGGTCACTTGACGCGTTGACGGATGCGCTCCGTCACGACCGGGATGCTGATCATGTCGGTGGCATCCGCGCCGTCGAAGCGCACGCCGAATTCCTGCTCCAGGGCAATGATGAGCTCGACGTGCTTGAGCGAAGTCCAGCGCGGCTCGTCGACGCGCCGCAGCTCGGCGCCGAACTGCACACGCGGACCGAAGACGCGGGTGAACGTCTTCTGAATTCTGGTCATGATCTCTGCAGACACTACGGATTCCTCGCGGCGGACGAGCAGCTACTGGCGCGCGCTGAGCTTCGGCAGCTGCCGCCTGCTGAGCTCCTCGACGATCGTGCGGCCGATGAGCTGATGCCCTTCGATGTTCGGGTGGTTGTTGATGCGCATCGTGTACAGGCTGGCGGGGTCGTGCCGCGCGGCAAACACCGCGGCGGTGTCGATGACATCGATGCCTTCGTCGCGCAGCACCTGCGTCAGGTACTCGTGGCGCTGCGACGACGACATCTGCCGGACCACGACGTCTTCGTAGAGCGGCATGATCACGACGATGAAATCGCCGCCCCACCCGAGCGTGGTCTCGCGGGCCATGCGCACCGCGCGCTGGAACAACGACAGATCAACTGCAGGCTGCGGCCGCAGCAGCGCCGCATCGAGGCGCAGGCGTTCGCGCAGGCGCGGCAGGGTCAGAATATCGGCGAATCGCTCTTCCTGCGCCTCTTTGATGACGACCAGGCTGCGCCGGTCGAACTCGTACTGAACCGCCACTGCGATGTCGCGCCAGGAGCGATCCACTTCAGCCTGCCGGTCGATCAATCCCTGCTTGAAGTCGCGTTCGAAATATCTCGCGAGCAGTGGATCCTTCAGCTCCTGCCACGAATCGACGGTGTTGGGGTTGATGACCCACAGCACCAACGGCGGCCGCACCGGTTCGACATATTCGCGGAAGCTGGCGAGCATGGTGAGCGTGCTGGTGCCTGCAATTCCGAGGTTCACGGTGCGCGGATAGGTCTGACGGATGACCGCGGCCAGATTGCGCTCGGGCGGCACGCAGTGGCCGACCGCGAACGACTCGCCGACGAGCGCGACATCGACTTGGCGGGAAGCCAGGATCCCGCGCGGATTGTTGAAGCCGAACTCGTCGCTGTCGAAGAAGACGTACTCGCCGCCTTCGTTGCACTCGACGATGTGCGCGTGACTGGCGTGTCCCAGGGGAAACAGCCCGTCCGGCAGTTGCTGGCGCACTGCGCCCATGCGCGGCCAGTCCCGCGACAGGCCTGGCAGTGCATCCTGCCCTTGCTCCTGCAGATTGCTCACGACCTGAGACTTCGTTCGCGCGTCGAATGGTCGCCCGATGCGTTCCGCCGCCCTCATCCGCTCCATTTGCCTGCTGGGAGTGGGAGGGGCAACGACGGCGATCATGAATTCGACGGCCAGCAGGGCGACCAGCACCATGGCGAGCTCGCGCACGATGCGAAATCGGGTGGGAACGCGCATGCGGAACGCCGCGTACCCCAGCACGACCGTAGCCGCCAGTAACGTGCCAATCACAATCGCAGCGCCTTGAGGCGTATAGCGACTCGACCGGACCGCGATAAAAGCTGTAAGCGCCGCGCAGCACACGCTGCCGCCAAGCAGCGCCAGGCGAGCGATGGGACCCAGCATCGTCACGATTTTTTCTGCCTCCCTAGGGCACCGCAGACTAGCAGCGTAGCGCTACATGGTAAATTCCGGGTGCTGGCCAGAGGGACGATAGAAGAACGGTGTGACGACGGTCACGATCCACCGCTGGCCGATCATCGCATCATCTGCCCATTCCCACAGGTTCCATCGATCCATGCATTTCGACGGTCGTGCTGTTCCGCGTGACACCGAGCTCACAGCCGACCTTTGCATAATCGGCTCCGGCCCTGCCGGCATCTCGATGGCGCTCGAGCTCGCCGGCGGCCCGCTTTCGGTGCTGATACTCGAGAGCGGCGGCTTCGATCCGGATCCGCAGACCCAGGCACTGGCCAGGGGCGAGGTCATCGGTCTACCGACGTTCCCGCTCGAAGTCAGTCGGCTGCGCTTTTTCGGCGGCTCGACCGGTCATTGGGGCGGATTCTGCCGCGCCTTCGATCCGATCGACTTCGAGGCACGGCCCTGGGTGCCGCACAGCGGCTGGCCGATCACGCACGCGGAAGTCGCTCAATATTACGAGCGAGCCCACGAGCTCTGTCAGGTGGGCCCCCCCGACTACGAGCCCGACCAATGGGATCTGGCGGAGACGCCGCCGCTGCCGTTCGGCAGCAAGGACGTGCGAACGCGCCTGATCCAGTTCAGTCCGCCGACCCGCTTCGGAGTGCGGTATCGGGATGCGGTCGTGAGGGCGCCAAACATAAGCCTGTACCTCCACTCGGTCGTCACGAGTATTCGCCCCGAGGCGAACGGCAAGACGATCGCGCGCCTGGACGTGGCCACGCTCAGCGGCAACCGTTTCACAGTCAAGGCGCGCAACTACGTCCTCGCCGTCGGCGGCATCGAGAACGCGCGCATGCTGCTCGCGTCGAACCAGGTCATGCAGCGCGGCATCGGCAATGACAATGATCTGGTCGGCCGCTACTTCGGGGATCACATCAACCTCGACACGGCGGCGCTCATCCCATTGTCGAAGGACTTCAGTTTCAAGCTGTACGAGCGCGGCAATCGCAGCGTCGCACGACGGCCGCTGCGCAAAGGCGGGCGACTCGCCTCCGTGATGGGCCTGCTCGACCTCGACCCTGCGGTCCAGCGCAGCGAGCGCACGCTCAACTACAGCTGCGAAGTGCAGCCGACGTACTTCAGCGACCACTTCATGCACCGCGAGCGCTACTACATGCCGGTGCAGTCGGACACCGGCGAGCAATCGAGTTTCCGCCAGGTCAAGGAAACGCTCTCCACGATCTACCGGAATCTGAGCGACGCGGTCTCGGCGGCCTTCGGCAAGGAATCCATCCCCGATTCCTATTACGAGTTGATGAGCGTCCAGGAACAGGCGCCCAATCCGTCGAGTCGCGTCACGCTGAGCGGCAACAAGGATGCCCTCGGCATGCCGATGGCACGCCTCGAATGGCGTTTGACCGATCTGGACCGCCATACGCTCAAGGTGGCGGTGCGGCGGATCGCGCAGGCCCTCGGTGCAGCGGATATAGGCCGACTGCGGGTTTCCATCGATCTCGACGCAGCCGAATGGCCCTTACACATGCAGAGTAGCTGGCACCACTGCGGCACGACACGCATGCACGAGAACCCGCGCAACGGTGTCGTGGATGCCAATTTGCGCGTCCACGGCCTCGCCAACCTCTACGTTACCGGCTCCTCCGTGTTCCCGACCAACAGCAGCTCGAACCCGACACCGACTGTCATCGCCTTGAGCGTAAGATTGGCGCGGCACCTGAAGCAGACTATGTCATGACGGATCCAACGCGACCGACAAGGGTGGGGCGCCGGCTGTTCCTGCGACAGGCCGTCACTGTCGCTGCCGGCATCTGCTGTGCCGCCGGTGCCTTGACTGAGCTCGCGCCTCTCGAACGCGATCGACTGCTCGCCGCTCTCGGCCTCGAGCGCAGGCAGGCAGCGCGCATCCTGGACTCCGAGGTCGCGCGTCAGGAAATCGAGCGCATCGCAGCTACGTGGCCGCAACGAAGGCTCGAGCTCGCAGGTGCAACGACGGATAGGCAGCTGCGCATGACCATCCGCCGCGCAATTCAGGAAGACTATGCGAACGGCAATCTCGTGCGCGTCGACGGTTGGTTCCTGGCAAGTACCGAAGCTCTCATCCTCGCCTTGACCGCAGTCGCTCACGCCTGAGCGCCCGATGATGCCCAAGCGCCCTCATCCCGGCCTGCAACGGCTCGCGTCATGAGCATCCGTCGCAAGATGGCCCATGGAGTGGCCTGGATGGTCGGCTTCAAGTTGCTGGAACGCAGCCTCGGCGTCTTCAGCATGCTGTTGCTGGCGCGGCTACTGGTACCCGCCGACTTCGGCCTCGTCGCGATGGCGACCTCGCTGATTGCGCTGCTCGAGTTGTTCAGCGCGTTCGGCGTCGATACCGCGCTGATTCAACGGGCCGATGCGACCCGCGATCACTACAACTCCGCCTGGACCTTGAACGCCCTGGCCGGGTTGACGATCGGCACCTGCATGCTCCTGTTGGCCATCCCTGTCGCCGCTTTTTACAACGAGCCCCGCGTCAGGAACGTGCTGTGCGTTCTGGCGTTCGGCGCAATGATCCAGGGACTGGAGAACGTCGGCGTCGTCAATTTCCGCAAGGAAATGCAGTTCGACAAGGAGTTCCGCTTCCTGCTGGCGAAGAAGCTCATCGGCTATTCCATCACGATCCCGCTCGCATTCGCCTGGCGCAGCTACTGGGCGCTGGTGGTGGGAACGGTTCTGAGCCGCTCTTGCGGCGTCGCGCTGAGCTATGTGCTGCAGCCGTTTCGGCCCAGATTCTCGCTCGCCGCGGTCAAGGATCTGCTGCACGTCTCGAAGTGGCTGCTGACGCAGAACTTCATCAGCTTCCTGCGCGAGCGCTCGTCCGACTTCGTCATCGGCCGCGTCGCCGGCTCGCATGCGCTCGGCGTGTTCAGCGTCTCGGCCGAAATCTCCAACATGCCCGGCACCGAGCTGGTCGCGCCAATCAACCGCGCCGTCCTGCCCGCCTACGTGAAACTGGCGAATGACTTGCCCGCGCTCGGCCGCGAGTACCTGTCGGTCATGGCCATGATTGCGCTCATCGCAGTACCGGCCGTCGCAGGCTTCGCTGCGACTGCCCCGTTCCTCGTGCTGCTGATACTCGGGCCCGCCTGGGTCGACGCCGCCATCCTGCTGCAGATCCTGGCCTTCTTCGGGATCACCCAGGTGCTACAGAGCAACGCCTACTCGGCCTTCCTCGCGTTAAATCAGCATCATGTGTTCGTCAAGATCAACGGCCTGCACGTTGCGATTCTGTTGCCGCTGATGACGCTCGGGACCGTGTTCTACGGGATCAAGGGCGCAGCCTGGGCCTATGTCGTCGCTGCGTTGGCCATCTTGCCGGTCACCTTGATTCGCATTACGCATTTTCTCAATTTGAACGGCTGGCAGTTCGTGTCGCAGCTGTGGCGACCGGTCTGTAGCGCGGCCATCATGTATCTCGTCGTGCGCACCTTCGGGCCGCACGCCCCGACCGGCGTCATTACTACTGGCGAAGCTGCACGCTCGCTGATGATCTGCGTTGCGATCGGCGTGCCGGTTTACATATTCGCCGTTCTCGGCCTGTGGCTGCTCGCCGGCCGGCCCCGCGGCGTCGAGAACTGGATCCTCGACCGGATTCCCGAAGCACTGCAAAAAGCGCGCTCGACGCTCTCGGGAGTGCTAGCCAGAAACGGCTGACTCCCTTTAGCACGATCACCACTGCAATGACGTCGTGCTAGCTTCAAGGTCGAGGTCGTCGTTTGCGCTGGATTCTGCCGGGCGTAGCCATATACTGTCTGCGACCCGTTCCCAAGCAACAAAGACGACACGGCTCGGGCACGTGGCGATCGACGCGCAGCCATCCATGTCATCTCACAGCACCACGTACGGCAAGATCACTTTCGTTGGTTGCACAGTCTTTCTGTTGGCGGCGGGCGCTGAGCTAAGCGCACTGATAGCCGACTCGACGATGGCAAGCCTCGCGATCGGCATCGTCGCCGGCCTGATCTGCGCAGCAGCGCTGCTGATCACCGCGGCCAGCGTCGTCGTCATCATTCGACAACGGCTCCTCGAAAGTCATCGTCCCGATCTGTATCTGACGTTGAATGCGAGTCGCGCTGAGGCGCGGATCATGGCTGCGTCCGGCTTTCGCGCGGGACGCGTGCGCCGCGTCTGCGCTCGCATGCTGCTCGGTCACGACTTTCTGGTCGGCGACGAAGTCGAGGTACGTTCACTGGAGGAAATTCGCAGCACGCTGGATGCCACGGGATGCATCGACGCGATGCCGTTCATGCGCGAGATGGAGAACTTCTGCGGCCGCACGCTGCGAGTGGTCCGCGTGGTCGACAAGATCTACGACTACAACCGTACGCGTGCGATGCGTCGTCTCGACCGCTGCGTGCTACTGTCCGGCCTGCGCTGCGACGGTGGCGATCATGGCGGATGCCAGGCGGCGTGCTATCTGCTGTGGCGGGTCGAGTGGCTGCGCCATCGCGGCGACTCGCCGCGGCTGCCGAAGGCTCCGTCGACCGCGGCCCTTGCTCCCGCGAGGGTTGATGGCGGCGCAGTGCCGCTGCGGTTCGTGTGCCAGTTCACTCAGCTCCACGCAGCAAGCAAGCCGTTGTGGACCGGAGATGTCTTCCAGGACTTGCGGCCACTGTTCGCGGGCAACGTCACTTTCTTCGCATTCTGTGCGGCAATGCTCACGCGGCTGTTCAATGCAGTCCAGGCGCTGCATGGCGGGCTCGGCTTTCCGGTGGTTCCCATTCCGGCGAACTCCATGGAAGGAACCTGGGAGAAGCTCGCGGTGGGTGACGTCGTGAACGTGCGATCCCCGGCCGAGATCGGCGCAACACTCGGTCGGCGCGGCAAGCACCGCGGCCTCTGGTTCGACCGGGAGATGATCAAGTATTGCCACCAGCTCTACCGGGTCGCAGCGCGTGTCGACCGCATCATCGACGTCGAGTCCGGTGAAATGCGCGAGATGAAGACGCCCTGCCTGGTTCTCGACGGAGTCGACGGCAGCGGCGAGTACATGCGTTTCGGCGCACAGCACGATCCGCTCTTCTGGCGCGAGTGCTGGCTCAGGAAGGCCGACGCACAAGAATCGAAGCGGCCACAATGAGCGGCGAGCACCAGTACGACCGCGCGCTGGTCTCCGGACTTGCATGGACGGCCTGTGCCCGCTGGGGTGCACAGGTCATCAGCTGGATCGCGACGCTCTATGCAGCACGCCTGCTGCAGCCCAGCGACTACGGCATCGTCGCGATGGCAATGATCGCGATCGGCGTTGCGCGCATGGTCGAGGATTTCGGCCTCGATGCGATCCTGATTCAGGATCGGAGCATCCAGGGCGAGCAGCGCGCGCAGTTGGCGGGCTTCATTCTCGGCTTCGCGGTGCTGCTGAGTCTGATCTTTCTCCTGCTTGCCGTGCCCGTCGCCAATTTCTTCCATGAGCCGCAGGTTGCCTGGGCGATCGCGGGATTGAGCGTCCTGTTCATCACCGATGCCCTGCAGGTCGTCCCGCGCGCGATGCTGCAGCGGGACCTCGCATACAGTCGCCTGGCGGTTCTCGCAATCGTGCAGACGGTCGCAACGCAGGCAGTGCTCGTCGAGGGCGCGCATCGCGGCTGGGGCTTTTGGGCCCTCGTGCTGAACTCCCTGGCGGGAGCCCTGGCCGCGACGTTGCTACTCATCTGGTGGCGACCGTACGCCATCCACTGGCCGCGCAACCCGCGCTCGATCGCCCGGGTGCTGCTGCAGGGCTGGCGTCAGCTCGTCTCGCGCGGCGCTTATTACTTTTACACCAGGGCGGATCAGACGATCATCGGCCGGGTTCTCGGCAAGGACGCACTGGGCGCCTATTCCTTCGCGCAGACGCTGTCGACGACGACGATTCAGGAAGTGAGCTCGGTGGTGACCCAGGTCGTGCCAGGAGTGTTCTCAGCCACGCAGGACCGGCGCGACGCGCTGCGCCGTTACTTCCTGATCCTGACGGAGTTCGTTTCATACCTGACCATGCCGATGGCGATCGGTCTCGCGCTGACGGCCGATCTGGTGGTGCCAGTCGCGCTCGGTCCGGGCTGGGAGGCCGTCATCGAACCCCTGCGACTGCTGTGCCTGTTCACGGTGTTCCAGAACGCGCAGCTCCTGATCTCGCATCTGATGGTCTACACGGGCCAGTTTCGGGCCTTCATGTGGTGCACGATCCTCTCGAGTGTTTTCGTTCCGCTCGGCTTTCTGGGTGGGGTGCGGTACGGCCTGGAAGGCATCGCGATAGTGATGGTCGTCATCTATCCCCTTACGAACATCCCATCTCTGATCATCGGTTTCAGAACGATTGGAATCCGCACGCGCGATTGGCTCGGCACGCAGGTGCCCGCGGCGGTTTCCTGCGCATTCATGAGCCTCGCGGTCCTCGCCGCGAGGCCCGTAGTTGCGGATGACCATTCGGTACCGGTGCAGTGCGCCCTCCTCATCGCGACCGGAATGGCCGTCTATGGCGCGACGATGCTGCTCCTGTTCCGCCAGCGTCTGGCTCAAATGATCGGGGTGGTCCTGGACCTGCGCCGCAAAGCTCCGTCGGCGCCGCCTCAGGTCGCACCGGCGCCGGTGGACTAGACCCGGCACGCGGAGCCAGGGGCGGCGGATTGCCGGACCGCTCGCGCGACCACGGGTCTGTGATTTCCTTCTAGCTTCTTGTGCCTTGCCATTGATCTGACGAGCGAATCGGTTTGTACTGCGCTCTGGCCGGAGTTGCTAAAACAATGAATCCAGAGTTCACCTGCATGAGGCTCCATTCATGTCCGCACGATTGACCGTACTCGGTTCGGGTATGGGTGGAATCGGCGCTGCCTCGCACGCCCGTGCCCAAGGTGTCGAGCACGTCGTGTTCGAAGCCAAGGCCTACGCCGGCGGTCACACGACCACGCACATCCGCGACGGGTTCGTGTTCGATGAGGGCCCGCACGTGTCGTTCACGAAGAACGAGCGCATCAAGGCCCTGTTCGCGGAAGCGATCGACAACAAGTTCGAGTCGATCGACGCCTACATCGACAACTACTGGCAGGGTCACTGGATCCGCCATCCCGTGGTCACGAACATGCACGGCCTGCCCGCGCGTCTCGTGACCGATGTCGTCCGCGACTACGTCGACGCGAAGCAGAACCCGAAGCCGGTCATCCGCAACTACGAAGACTGGCTGGTGGCGAGCTACGGCCGGACGTACGCCGAAGCCTTTCCGATGCGGTACACGGTCAAGTACCACACCACGCCGGCGAGCAACATGAGCACTGAGTGGGTGGGTCCGCGCCTGTACCAGGCGAAGCTCGACGAAGTCATATTCGGCGCGCTGTCCGCCGAGCGCCCGAACATCCATTACGTGCAGGACTATCGTTACCCGACGCACGGCGGCTTCGCGGCGTTCCTGAGCAAGTTGCTGCATCAGTCGAACATCGTCGTCGACCATCGACTCGTTGGCGTCGAGCCGCGCGCTCGCGAGCTGCGCTTTGCGAACGGCAAGACCGCCAGCTACGAAAAGCTCGTTTCCTCGGTGCCGCTGCCAGACCTGATCCCGATGATCAGGGGCACTCCCACGGACGTGCTGAAAGCGGCCGACACGCTCGCCTGCACGACTGTCGTGCTCGTCAACCTCGGGCTCAATCGTCCGGACATCTCGAAGTCGAGCTGGACGTACTACTACGACGACGAGTTCCCCTTCAGCCGCGTCAGCTATCCGCGGAACTATTCGCCGCACGTCGTGCCGGCCGGCATGGGCAGCATCCAGGCCGAGGTGTACTTCTCGAAGAAGTACAAGCCGCTCAAGGAGCCGGCCGCGGCGTGCATCGATCCGGTGATCGACGGTCTGCGACGTTGTGGCGTGATTCGCCCCGATGACAAGATCGTATTCCGCGATGCCATGGTCATCCCGTATGCCAACATCATCTTCGACCTCGACCGCGCGGCCGCGCTCAAGACGGTGCACGGCTATCTCGACGATCTCGGGATCGGTTACTGCGGGCGTTACGGCGAGTGGGGCTATCTGTGGTCCGACGAGGCTTTCCTGAGCGGTGAGAGCGCCGCGCAGAAAGCACTTGAGCGGAGCGCTGCCTAGGGTTCGACGTCGTGTATCGCATCAGCATCGGGATGCCGGCTTACAACTGCGAGAGATACATCGCGCAGTCGATCGAGTCCCTGCTTGCCCAGACTTACGGCAGCTTCGAGCTGGTCATCTCCGACAATGCGTCGACCGACGGCACGGAGCAGATCTGCCGCGAGTACGCCACGCGCGACAAGCGCATCCGCTACATCCGCCGCACGGAGAACATCGGCGGGCCGGGTAACTTCCGCTACGTCTTCGCGCAATGCACCGGCGAGTTCCACAAGTGGGCGACAGCCGATGACTACTGTCATCCGAGCTTCCTGGAGCGTTGCCTCGGCGTTCTCGAGAGTAACCCGAAGACAGTGCTGTGCTATCCGAAGACGCGCCTGATCAAAGCGGACGGCAGCCCGATCACCGACTACGAGGACAACCTCCACCTGCAGGAGGATCTGCCGTCAGAGCGCTTCATGCGGCTGCTGACGACGATCGGGCTGTGCAATGCGCATCTCGGACTCATTCGCCGCGCCGCCGCCGCACAGACGCGTCTGATCGCAGCGGAGCGAGCGTCGGACGTACATTTCCTCGCCGAGCTCGCGCTCTACGGCAAGTTCCACCTCATCCCGGAGTCGCTGTTCTTCCGCCGCTATCACGAGCAATCGTCGAGCTGGAATCGCAGCGACGACAGTCACCAGCGCAAGTACTACGCCCCCGGCACCAAATCGCATTACGGGGGTCACACGTGGCGTAAGTTCGCAGGGCTCGCTCGAGCCATCTGGCACGCGCCGATCTCATTCGCGGAAAAGACGCGGCTGTCGGCCAAGCTGTCACGCATGGCTGCGTGGGATCGCCAGGACCTCGGCCGCGAGCTGATCTCGGCCTTCCAGTCGAGAAAGTAGCCGTCAGCCCGCTCGCCGCGCTTCCCGACCGTGGAAGTGCTCGGTCTGCTCGGCGCGCAGTTGGTCGCAAACGCGGCCCACGGGCAACTCGACGTCGCGATACGTGATCGGCTGGTCCTTGGCAATCGCCCGCTTCAACTTGCAGCCCACCGACAACGCCATCGGCAGGTAGTCCGCTGCGTGGCAGGTCGCATAGCTGTCGATCAGCCCGTAGCAGGCGAAGCCTCCCATCCCGTCGAGCACTTCGCCCGCGACCAGATCCTTCTTCGCGGTGGCCACCGTGTCGCAGACCGGCGCGCCAAGCGGCGCGAGCGTGGCATCGTGGAACAATACTGCGCGCGCCACCGTGTGCGGGAGCTGCAGGTGCGGCAGATGGTAGGGCGTGTAGAACATGTACAGCGGCCCTTCTCCCATCTTGAAGTACTTCATGTACTCCTTCTTGATCGGCTCGTCGTTGTAGCCCATGACGAACGCGCCCGTGTGCGGCTCGGCACCGAGCACGAAATCGACGAGCCCGCCCTTCGCGAAGTCCTGCGGCGAGAACTTCTTCAGCAGATCCTTCACGTGCGCGCACTCGTGGCCGTACATGCCGCGAATGCCCGGCACGAAGCCGGTCGCGTTGCCGATGATGGCCGACTCGAGCGCCAGCTTCGAGCCGTCCGCGAACGACGCGACCATCGCCGGCTTCTGCTTGTGCTTCTCGGCGAACTCGCGCTGCGTATCGGGATTGCGATAGCGGTTCAGGAAGCCCTTGATCTGCCCGAGCAGCACGGGCTTGTAGCCGATGCTGTCGACGAAGCGGAACAGGTTCATCGCGACGCCCGGCTCGTCGCCGTCGGTGTACGTGTAGACGACACCGGCGCGGTCCGCGTGCACCTTGAGGATCGGCCCGACCGAAGCGTCGACTTCGGCGTTCATGAGGATGATGTGCTTGCCGTTGCGAATCGCTTCCAGGGCGATCTGTGCGCCGATCTCCACGTCGCCGGTCGCCTCGATGATTGCGTCGATGCCGCCTGCCTTGCACAGCAGCGTCGGGTCGTCGGTGACGACCGGGCGCCCTTTCGCGATCGCCTGCTCGATGGCCGAGACCGAGCCGCCGGCGCGCTGCGCCGTGATGCCCGCCTGCGAGTACGCCAGCTCGGCCTGGGCGACATTGCGGTTCGAGATGGCGACGAGGCGCATCCCCTTCATCGCGGTGATGATCTCCAGCGCGATGCCCCGCGCCATGTAGCCGGCGCCCACCATCGCGACCGTAACCGGTTTGCCTTCCTGCTCGCGCTGCTTGAGTACTGTATCGACGATGATCACAGGCTGGCCCTCGTTTCAGTAAAGTCCGGCCAGCGGCGATCCGCGGCCGATATCATTTGCACCGTTTCCGGCCATTGTATGCCGAATGCGGGGTCATCGAAGCGGATACCGCGCGCATGCTGCGCAGCGTAAGCGGCCGAGGTCGAATACGTCAGCACGACGTCGTCCTCGAGCGTGAGATAGCCGTGCGCGCAGCCCTCGGGAATGTAGAACGTCCGGTAGTTGTGGCCCGACAGCTCGACCGCGGCCCAGCGCCGGAACGTCGGCGATTCCGGCCGCAGGTCCACGGCGACGTCGTAAACACGGCCGCGCGTGCACTGGATGATCTTGACCTCGGCGTGCGGCGCGAGCTGGTAGTGGATGCCGCGCAACGTGCCCTTCTGCACGCTGACGGCGGTATTGATCTGCTCGATCGCGTTCGACAGGCCGCGTTTCGCGAGCTCGCTGCGACACCAGACCCGACCGAAAAAGCCGCGCTCATCCTTGATCGGCTCGACCTCGATCACGAACGCGCCGGCAACCTCGGTCTCGCGGAACAGCATGAGCGTGCGTCGCCCTATTTCCCGGTGCGGGCGTTCGGCGGGCGCCAGCGCATCCACGGACAATCGCCGCGCGCTTCCATGCGATCGAAGGCGATCTTGTCCTTGAACGTATCCATCGCCTGCCAGAAGCCGGTGTGGCGCCAGGTCGCGAGGCGCCGCTCGGCGATCAGCCGCGCGAACGGCTGCTCGACCAGTTCCTCGCCTTCCTGGATGTAATCGAAGATCTCGTGGCGGAACACGAAGTAGCCGCCGTTGATATAGAGCTGGTCGTTCTGCATCGGCCCGACCGCCGTGACCAGGCCCTCGGCGTCGGCTTGTACCAGATGGAAGCTCTGCGCCGAGCGCACCGAGGCGAAGCTGGCAATGCACTGGCGCTTCTCGAAGTCCGCGATCTGTTGATCGAGCGGCAGGTCCGAAAGCCCGTCCGCGTAGTTCGCGAGAAACGTCGAGTCGTGGTCGAGAAAGCGCCGCACGCGCAGCAGGCGCTGGCCGATGTTCGAGTGCAGGCCGGTGTCGACGAAGGTGATGCGCCAGTCGTGCGTGTCCGAGCTGTGCAGCTCGATCTGTCCGGCGTTCGACAGCGTGAAGTCGTTCGACAGGCACTCGTCGTAGTTGCGGAAGTAGTCGCGGATCAGGTCGCCGCGATAGCCCAGGCACAGCACGAACTCCTTGTGCCCGTAGTGCGCGTAGTAGCGCATCAGGTGCCAGATGATCGGCCGGACGCCGACGTTCACGAGCGGCTTCGGGATCGTGTCCGAATGCTCGCGCAGCCGTGTGCCGAGGCCGCCGCAGAAGAGAACGACTTTCATGCCTAGCGTCCCACGCCCTCGTAGCGGGCAAAGTCGGCCGGCCGCAGGTTGCGGCGGCCGTCGACGACCAGCGGATTGCGCCCGGCCTGCTTGAGCAGCTCGCCGAGGCGCTCGAACTCGGACCAGCGCGTGACGTGCACGATGACGTCGGCGGAGGCAATCGCATCCTCCAGTCGCTGCGCGAGCTGCACGCCGGCAAGATCCGGATGGCCGACGGGACGCGCGACCGGATCGAACGCGATGACGGTGGCGCCGGCGCCGCGCAGGGCCCGGATGATCGGAAACGCCGGCGACTCGCGCAGATCGTCGGTGTCAGGCTTGAACGCGAGTCCGAGCACGGCGACGTGCGTTCCCTTGAGGTCGGAAAAATGCTTGCGCACGAGCCGCAGGAGCTCTTCGGGCTGACTGCGATTGATTTCCAGCACGTCAGTCAGCAGCGGCATCGGCACGCCCACGCTGCGACCCTGCGCAGCCAGCGCCGTGATGTCCTTCGGCAGACAGCTCCCGCCGAAACCGCAGCCCGCTTCGAGGAAGCTCGTGATCGACGCCTTGCGGCGCTCGCCGGACTGACTCACCACGTTGAAGTACGTCGCTTCGTGCACGCCGCGCATCACGTCCGCGACGTCGACGTCGCCGATCGCCGAGCACAACCGGCCGATCTCGTTCGAGAACGAGATCAGCGTGGCGAGCACGGAGTTCGACGCGTACTTGATCATCTCCGCAGTCTTGTTGTTCGTGAACACGCGCGGCACGGCGGGAAACCCTTCGTACGCCGTCGCGATCGTCTTGCGGGTGCGCTCGTCGATGCCGCCGATCACGATGCGATCGGGCTTCATGAAGTCGACGACGGCCGTGCCCTCGGTCAGGAACTCGGGATTCATGCCCAGCCCGAAGTCCGCGCCGGCACGCTTGCCGGAAGTCTTCTCGACCGACTCGCGCACGACGCTGTCGGTCGTTCCGGGAATGACCGTGCTCTTGACGACCACAGTGTGGTAATCGCGCTTCGTGCGCAACGCAGCGCCGATTTCCTCGGCAGCGCGCGCGACGTACGCGAGATCGATGCGGCCCTGTACAGCGGGTGTGCCCACTGCAATCAGCGTCATCTCCGAGTCGTGCACGGCGCGTGCGAGATCGCCGCTCGCTTTGAGCTTGCGACCGACGGTTCGCGCCAGGATCTCGGGCAGTCCTTCCTCGTGAATCGGCGCACGGCCGGCGTTGATGGCTTCGAGCTTGGTCGGGTCGACGTCGACGCAAGTGACGTCATGACCGTGGTCGGCGAGACACGCGCCGCTGACGAGCCCGACGTAGCCGGTTCCGACGATCGAGATGCGCATCAGGCGGCTTCCGCGGTGCGGTTGTGCGAATACCAGACGAGCGAGCGGTAGACGCCTTCCTGCACCAGCACCTTCGGATTGAAGCCGAGGTGCGCGCGCGCCTTGTCGATCTTCGGGCAACGGCGATTCGGATTGTCGATCAGATAGTCTGCCTCCTGCGCCTTGCCGAGCACGACTCGACCTTTGTAGCCGAACAGTTCGCGCGCAGTGTCGCTGACCATGCGCGCGAGGTCAGCCATCGAGATCTCCGGCCGGTCGATGCCGATGTTGTAACCCTCGCCATCGTGGCCGCGTACCAGCACCTTGTAATAGCCGGTGATGGCATCGGTTGCGTAGCAGAAAGTACGCGTGGGGCTGCCGTCCGAAAGCATCACGATGTCTTCGCCCGCAAACACGTTGCGCGCGAAGTCGGGCAGCACGCGCCCGTCGGTGATCTTCAGCCCCGGTCCGTAGTTGTTGAAGGGCCGCGCCATCTTCACCGGGATGCCTTCGTGCCGCGCGTAGATCACGCACAGCGTCTCGCCGAAACGCTTCGATTCGTCGTAGCACGCGCGCGGTCCCGTGCACGACACGTTGCCGCGATACGTCTCGTCGGTCGGAATCGCGTCGGCAGACGGATCGCCGTAGATCTCGCTCGAGGAATAGAACAGAAAGCCTTCGAGCGGACGCTTGGCGTCGCGTTCCTTCACCGCATAGTCGAGCAGGTTGCGCAGGCCGTTGATGTTCGCATCGATGCACAACAGCGGCTTCTGGCGGTAGTAGATCGGCGAAGCGATGCCGGCCGCGTGGATGATCCAGTCGAAGTGCTGCATGTCCGCGGGCAGCGGCTGAATCATGTCCTGGCGTCGCAGGTGCAGGTGCGGGCGCGACTTCAGCGCTTCGAGCCACGCCGGCACCCCGCGCATGTAGTTGTCGAACACCGTCACGTCGATCGCGCTCGACTCGGGCCGCGAGCGATTCCAATGCAGCGCGGCCTGCACGAGGTAGTAACCGAGGAAGCCGGCGCCGCCGGTGATGAGCAGGCGCTTGCCGGCAAGCTTGCCAAACTCCTCTGCGAGGTCGGTGCAGATCGCATCCAGGTCGCGGTCGAGCAGCTCGGTGAGTTCCAGGACGCGGCGTACTGAGGTCATTCTCTCGTTCTCGATTATGTTGCGCGACTACAGGCAGGCCTTGCGCGCATGGAAGGCTTCAGCGAAGCCACTCGCTGCTGCGCATTCGATGCCCCGCAGTCGGGCCAGACCGCGAAAGGTATCTTCCGTGAACCAGGCACGCGCGCGCTGTGACGGAAAGCACTCCATGAGTACATCCACCTTGCGGGCCAGGTCTTCGCGGGACAGCGGCACAAACAGGTTCGGATGGCCGAGGTCCCCTTCGTACTTCGGGATCTCGTATTCCAGGATCAGGTGCGAGCGGAACGTGTTCCAGGTCAGCTCGCTCAGCAGCGCGTGGTCCTGGTGGCGATCGTGCAGGAAATGCGTCAGCACCACATCTGGACTTACGGTCCCCTTCAGGGACTCGAACGCGTCCTTGATCGCCGCCGCCTCCGCCGGGAAGTAGCTGCCGCGGAATGCGAAGAACTTGAGCTCGAGGCCCGGCAGGCCGCTCAGGAGCTGAGCCGCGGCGTGACGCGACTCCTCCATCCGCCCCGCCTCGCCGGCGAAGATCGCCCAGATGACCCGGGCGTTCGGATATTCGCGTGCCCAGCGCACCAGCGTGCCGCCGCAGCCGATCTCGATGTCGTCGCAGTGCGCACCGATGCAGAGAATGGTGGGCGGCCGCTCGACAGCCAACTTGAGAGCGAGCAAGCGATCCCCCCTTGAGCCTTTGGGCCGCAGTCTGCCATAGGGGTGTCCGGGTGTCTCGCGGCGCGGCCCCGAGTGTGATGTCGATCATGGCCGGCCGGGGCGGGCGTGTAGGTAACGCAGACGCGCACCTCGCGTCGATCGAGAGTGCGCACGTCACATAAACCGCAGCACCCCTCGGAAAAGACCAGTCGCCGCATGACTCCTGGAGCTTGCCGGGCACCGAAGCGAGGCGGTTATACTCCGGGCCGAGACGCCCTTCGCTGACGGCGGCGCGGCTGTGCACCGTCGGGCACTGAGGGGCGAGCGCTCCCCTCGTTCCGACTGGCACAGGCCCTGGCAGCAAAGAATCGAGCCGCGTGCCGGTGGACTACTCAATCGCACAATGCAACGCGCGCCGGCAAGGCGCGCGAACAGCCGTGAGGTATTCGGCATCTCTGGGCCATGAAGCAAGTATTTGACCAAGTTGCCTCCCGCTTCGCGCGCAGCATCGATGGCACGATGCGCGCCGGACATTATGCCCGCGGCAGCCACTTTATCTGCCTCGCGCAGCGCGCGCTTCCGCGCAGCGGCTATGTGCTGGACTACGGTTGCGGTCCCGGTCGTCTGAGTCTGTTGCTCGCGCAATCCGGTTTCCGCGTCGTCGGCGTCGATATTTCGCACGGAATGATCGCCGAGGCGCGCCAGCTCGACACCCGCAGCTTGCCGCTCGAATTCGCCACGATCGAGCGCGCCGACGAAGTGCTGGCGCCGCGCGCCTACGACGGCATCGTGTGCTCGAGCGTCATCGAGTACGTCGCCGATGCGGACTCGCTGCTACAGGGCTTCAGGCGCTCGCTCCGCGACCCGGGTGCTCTCCTGATCAGCTTTGCCAACCGCGCGAGTATCTTTCGCTGGTATTGGAACAAGGTGGCGCCGCCCAATCCAATGGGCGCCGCGCAGCATCACGTGTGGACCTGGCGGGAATTCCGCGCGGTGCTCACACGCAACGGTTTCGAGCCCGCTACGAGACCGCTCTATTTCGAGTGGCCCTGGGACGCGCACTTGTGGAGCTCACCGTTCAAGTACGCGCGTTTCCTCGGTTCGATCGGCGTGGTGGTCGCAAGACCGATTTGACTGCGGACTGCGTGTACACTCCGCGCAGTGGTCCAGTCCCTGGCATCCTTCCTCTCGACATAATCGCTGCGCGGCGCTCGCCCAATGCAGGTAGAACAGCAGGCGGCGGTCGCACTCAAATGGCACGCGATCGCGAAGCTTTGCAGCCAGGCGTTCAGCTGGGCTGTGACCCTCATCGTGGTTCGCCTGCTCGCGCCGGAAGACTACGGCCTGATGGCGGTCAGCATGGTGATCATTTCGATCATCGCCGGGACCGCGGAGTTTGGCCTGGGCTCTTCGCTCATACAGGCGCAGAACCTCGATCGACACGAGCTGGCACGGGTTGCCGGCGCGCTCGGTCTCTTCAACCTGGTGTGCGGTGTCGCGCTCGCAGCGAGCGCGCCGTGGATCGCGACACTGTTCAACGAGCCCGGCCTCGATCTCGTCATCCAGGTGTCGACGCTGCATTTCGTGCTGTATGCGATCGAGGTCGTACCGCAAGCTCTCATGCAGCGCGAAATGAACTTCAAGCGCAATGCCGCTATCGAGGTCGCCGCAGTCGTCGCCGGCAGTGCGACGACACTGGTGCTCGCGTGGCTCGATGCCGGCGTGTGGGCACTCGTCACCGGTAACCTCATCGGTGGCACCGTGCGTACGTTGTTGTTCGTGGTGCTCGGCACGTTCGTGCTGCCCTCGTTCGTGCTCACCGGAATCGGCCGGCACATCCGCTTTGGAGGGCAGGTCACTGCCGCTCGCTTCCTCTGGCAGCTCACCTATCAGCTCGACACTCTCATCGCGGCACGCTTTCTCACCGGTCAGGCGGTCGGCCTGTATTCGGTGTCGATGCATCTTGCGACATTGCCGGTCAGCAAGACCATGGCCATCGTCAACCAAGTGGCGTTTCCGGCTGTGGCGAGGCTGCAGAATGAATTGCCGCGGATGCGGGCGCGCCTCCTCGAAGCGCTGCGCCTGCTCGCGTTCGTCGCGATTCCGGCGCTCTGGGGTCTGTCGGCGACTGCACACGAGTTCGTCGACGTCGTGCTCGGCGCACGATGGCACGAGGCGTCACTGCCGCTGGCGCTCGTCAGCATCATCGCGCCGGCCCGAATGCTCATGGCACTGTTTGCGACGGCCGCATCGGCCATCGGTCGAGCAGATCTCGATGTGCGCAATACTCTCGTCGGCGCGCTGATCCTGCCGGTCGCCTTCCTCATCGGAGTGCAGGGGAATCTGAACGGCCTCGCCACATCGTGGCTGGCAGGCATACCGATCATCCTCGCGCTCACGCTGCCGCGTACCTCCTCGGCCCTCGGGCTATCCCTGCGGAACGTGCTCGCAGCAGTGCGCGGCCCGCTGATCGGTGGCGTTGTGATGTACGGCGCGGTGTTTGCAATGCGCACAACAATCAGCGACCTCGAAGAGATCGTCCGCCTTCCGCTGCTCATAGTCGCAGGCGCCGTTACTTATCTCCTCGTAGTGGCGCTCGCGGATCGCGCCATTTGGGGAGACCTGCGACGTCTCGCGGCCGCGCTGCACGGCTGAGGCGTGCAGTTCGTCGCCCTGCGGCGACAGCGCCAAGGCTGATCACAAACAGCATAAGATGCCGTCACCTCATTCGCGGAACGAAGTCAAAATGACGACATCAGCATCAGCGCACTTCGGATGTGTGGCATTCGCGGCGCTGCTCGCGCTCGTCACCCCTGCGCTAGCGAGCGCTGCGGTCATCAACGCCAATCCTTCCAACTATCGTGCGGCACTTGGCAGCCTGACGCCGGGTGACACGCTGGTACTTGCGCCCGGAACTTATACGCAGGGCCTGCCAATCGGCGGATTGAGCGGCACGGCCGCACAACCGATCGTGATCGCGGGAGCCGCCGATCAGTCTTCGATCGTCGTCGCGCGCGACTGCTGCAATACGGTGCAACTGGACAATGGCGCCGCCTACGTCGAGATCAGAAATCTGACTCTCGACGGCCTGAACATCGATGGCCCGTTCGGCGTGGACGCGCGCGGCAACACTCACCACATCACGCTCGAGAGGCTGCGCATCATCAACCACGGCGCGCAGCAGCAGGTCGTCGGCATCTCGACCAAGGGCACGGCATGGAACTGGATCATCCGGCGCAACACCATCATCGCCGCCGGCACGGGAATCTATCTCGGCAATTCCGACGGTTCCGCGCCCTTCGTCGCGGGCATCATCGAGAACAATCTGATCGTCGACACGCTCGGCTACAACATGCAGGTGAAGCACCAGCTGCCGCGCCCGACCGGCATCGGGCTGCCCACCGGTGACAGTCACACGATCATCCGGCACAACGTCTTCAGCAAGCGCAACAACGCCTTGACCGGCGGCTCGGCGCGGCCGAACCTGCTGGTTGGCCATTTTCCGCTGAGCGGCACCGGCTCCGGCGACCGCTACGAGATCTACGGCAACTTCTTCTACGAGAATCCGACCGAAGCGCTGTTTCAGGGCGAAGGCAACATCGCGCTGCACGACAATCTGTTCGTGAATGCCAGCGGGTCTGCGATCAACATCCAGCCGCACCTGGCTACGCCGCGCGATGTCGTCGTGTATCACAACACCGTGGTCGCGAGCGGCAACGGCATTCGCGTCTCCGGTGGAGACGCCGCCTTCACCCAGCGCATCATCGGCAACGCCGCTTTCGCCGCCACGCCGATCGCCGGCCCCAACCAGGAGCACAATTTTACGGGCAGCTATGCAGCGTCTGCGAACGAGCTCAATGCACCGTTCGCTGCCATCGGTTCCCTCGACCTGTTCCCGAAGAGTGGCCGGCTGGCGGGCGGGGCGCTCGACCTCAGCCGCTTCGCGCAGTACACCGACGGGACACGCGACTTCAACGGCCGCACACGAGCCGGCGCGTTCCTCGGTGCCTACGAAGGGAGCGGTGTGAATGACGGCTGGCGCCTGGCGCTGCAGATCAAGCCGACGGGGTCGGCCGGAGCGGTTACGCCGTGTCCGCCACCCACTGTTCAGGTGCAAGACGGCACGACTGCGAATACGGCCTGCACGCCCGCGAACTGACATAGACGGTGGGAGCGTGATTCGCTTCACACCGACGCGTTGCCCTTGCGGGCAACTCTGCTGTCCGGGCGCGCCAGCCTGTTAACATCCGCGGACCAAGCCGGCATCGCTGGGCCCGAGTCGCGCCTACAACCATCATGACCAAGCTGCTGTTCGAGCTGCCGCTGGATTCGTCCGCGCGCTCCCCCGAGTCGACTTGCCTCACGCACAAAGCCGCGCGCTTGACCTATGGCGAGCTGGCCACGGGCCTCGAGCGCCTCGCCGGCGCGCTGCTCGCACTGGAACTGGAAAAGCTGGATCGCGTTGCCGTCTACCTGCCGAAGCAGTTCGAAACCGTCATTACAATGTTCGCAGCCGCACGCGCAGGCTGCACCTTTGTGCCAGTTAATCCGTTGCTCAAGCCACCGCAGGTCGGCCACATCTTGCGCGACTGCAACGTACGCGTGCTGGTCACTTCTGCCGACCGTGCATCGAACCTGGAAGAAGAGCTGCGTGGCTGCCACGATCTGCGGCATGTGATACTGGTCGACGGCGGCGCTGCTGCCCACGCGGCAGCCACGCTGTCCGTCCATAGCTGGTCCGCCCTGCTCGGCAGCGAGCACAGTGCACGACGGCATCGCGTCATCGACGCCGACATGGTGTCGATCTTCTATACGTCCGGAAGCACGGGCAAGCCGAAAGGCGTGGTGTTGTCGCACAGGAACATGGTGACAGGCGCGCACAGCGTCGCCCAATATTTGCAGAACACCGCCGAGGACAGACTGCTCGCCGTCCTGCCCTTCAGCTTCGACTACGGGTTCAGTCAGCTGTCGACGGCGTTCCATGTCGGCGCCAGTGCCACGCTGATCGATTACCTGTTCCCGCGCGACATCCTCGCACTGCTCGTCAAGGAGCGAATCACCGGCCTGGCAGGCGTGCCGCCGCTGTGGTCGCAGCTCGCAGACCTGCAGTGGCCTGCCCAGATCACGGAGCATCTGCGCTACATCACGAATTCTGGCGGCGCGATGCCCGGTGCGACACTGCGCCGACTGCGCGAGGCCGTGCCGCGGACTCAGGTGTTCCTCATGTATGGGCTCACGGAAGCGTTTCGCTCCACCTATCTGCCGCCTGCAGAAATCGACAAGCGCCCTGGCTCCATGGGCAAGGCGATCCCAAATGCGGAGATCCTCGTCGTCCGCTCCGACGGCAGCCCGTGCGCGCCGAACGAGCCGGGCGAGCTGGTGCATCGCGGCTCGCTGGTGTCGCTCGGTTACTGGAACGATACGGCCAAAACGGCAGAGCGTTTCAAACCCGCGCCCGGACGGGATCCGGGACTGGTGCTGACCGAGTTGGCCGTGTGGTCGGGCGATACCGTGCGCATGGATGAAGACGGCTTCCTGTACTTCGTCGGTCGCCGCGACGAGATGATCAAGACCTCGGGCTATCGCGTCAGCCCGACGGAGATCGAGGAAGTCCTGTTCGGCACTGGGCTGGTCGCCGATGCGGTGGCAGTCGGCGTGAAGCATCCGACACTGGGACAGGCAATCGTAGTCATTGCCACGGCAGCGCCGGGCAAATCAGCAGACAGTGAAACACTGCTCGCTGCATGCCGGCAGCAGCTCCCGGTGTTCATGGTCCCGCAGCACATTGAGTGGCGCGAAGCGCTGCCGCGCAACCCGAATGGCAAGTACGATCGGCCGAAGCTCGCGGCTGAGCTCGAACATCACTTCCCGGAGCAGACATAGAATGTCCTCGGGCCTTCCTCCAGAGGCGCTCCCGAAGCACGCACCTCACCCGTATTTCTCCGTCGCCGCGAACGAGCTCGCTGTCGCTGGCCGTCGCGTCAGCGAGATTGCTGCGGAGGTGGGCAGCACTCCGTTCTATGTCTATGCGCGCGAATACATGACCCGGCGAATCGAGCACCTGCGCCGCGAAATGCCTGCTGGTCTGCACCTGCACTACGCGATGAAGGCCAATCCGATGCCGGCGGTCGTACGCCACATCGCACCGCTCGTCGATGGGTTGGACGTCGCCTCCGCACGCGAAATGCGGGTCGCTCTCCAGGCGGGCACGCCGCCGGACCGCATCAGTTTCGCCGGCCCCGGCAAGATGCCGGCCGAACTGGCCGAGGCTGCGCAGGCGGGCATCGTGCTGAACGTCGAGTCGGAGCTGGAGGTCGCACGCCTCGCGCAGATCGCACGCGAATCCGGCAAGCGACCGCTGGTGGCCGTCCGCGTGAATCCGGATTTCGAGCTGAAGACTTCCGGCATGAAGATGGGCGGCGGGCCCAAGCAGTTCGGCGTCGATGCCGAGCGCGTTCCGGTGCTGCTTCAGGAGATCGGCCGCCTGCCGCTCCAGTTCGTCGGCTTTCACATCTTCAGCGGTTCGCAGAATCTGCGAGCCGACGCGATCATCGAAGCGCAGCAGAAGTCGATCGCGCTTGCGCTGCGCTTGGCCGAAGCGGCGCCAGCGCCGGTCCGCCTGCTCAACATCGGCGGCGGCCTCGGCATCCCCTACTTTCCGGGCGACCAGCCGCTGGCACTCGGCGAGATTTCCGCGAGCCTGCGCGCGCAGATGCAGAACGCGCGGCAGGCGATGCCGCAGGCGCAAGTCGTGATAGAGCTCGGGCGTTATCTCGTCGGAGAAGCGGGCGCATACATCTGTCGCGTCGTGGATCGCAAGATCTCTCGCGGGCACGTGTTCCTGATCACGGATGGCGGCCTGCATCATCACCTGGCGGCATCCGGAAATTTCGGCCAGGTGCTGCGCAAGAACTATCCCGTGCTCAACGCGAGCCGCGTCCTCGATTCCGCACGCGAGAACGTGTCGGTCGTCGGCCCTCTGTGCACGCCGCTGGATCTGCTCGCGGATAGAGTCGAACTCCCCGCAGCGCGCGTGGGCGATCTCATTGCCGTGCTGCAAAGCGGGGCGTATGGGCTCAGCGCCAGCCCGACCGCATTCCTGAGTCATCCGCCGCCGGGTGAAGTCCTGGTCTGACGCTGCGGTCGCGGGCGGTTGCCGGAATAAGGCGTGGGATTTGCGGCCGGCAACGCCGCGCCGACCGGCTTGCGGGAATCAGCAGTTTTTGCGGCAGCTCGCTCCTTCGCAGTGGCCGCGGCCAGATTCAGCATGATCATCAACACGCCGAAGAACCAGATCCGGACCTCGAATTTCGCATACGTGACGAACAGATCGGCGATATACATCGCCGTGATGATTCCGGCGGCCGCCGGGATCATGGCGCGCATCAGCCCGGGATCGTCTGCGTAAAGGCGGCTCAGCTTGCGCAAGCTGAACAGACACCACACCAGCAGCGAAAGGAACAAGGCGATGCCCGGAATGCCGTGCTCGACCAGCATGGTCATGTAGGTATTGTGAGATGCGCGGACACGCGGGCCACCTGCCACGACCTCCGTCAGCATGTCTCCGGTCATGTACTGCGGGCTGAGCACCACGGTACAGGTGGCTCCGCATCCCAGCGGATGCGACGCGAACATCTTCAACTGCGCTTGGATCAGCACCAGCCGCCCGGAGCCCGTGTCCTGTTCCGCCGATTCGGCGCCGAGCGCCTTGATCGACTGCATTCGGCTCCAGTACGAAGGCCCCGTCAGCAGCAGGAACATGACGAGCGCCAGCACCGAAAGCACGCGCACGATCTTCGCCAGCCTCTTCGGCGTGAAGAAATTGAACACCAGTCCGCCTGCCGCCAGCGCCAGAAAGCCGCTGCGGCTGATGGTGGTCACGAGTCCGTTGAGAATGATGGGAATGAGCACGAACAGCACGATGCGCTCCCGCTTGCTGCCGGTGAGAAACAGGGCGGAGGCGCAGAACGTGCCGATGACTATCGTGAGCGCGCCGGCATTCGCTTCGCCGATACCCGCGCCGCCGAAGCCCTCGAAGCGCCCGCCTTCGTACGTGGTGAAAGCGATCCAGCCGAAATAGAAGCACCCCAGCACGAAGGTCCACAGCAGCATGCGCAAGTGCGCCACCGAGTCCACGCATCGGTAGATGAGAAACAGCGAGAGCATGAACTTGACGTAGTAGCTCAGGAGCTCGCCGTGCTCGGCGCGATCGAGCGCCCACAACGACTGCACGCCGAGCCAGGCGATGAACAGCAGCAGCGCGATCGTCGGCCACTGGCTCATGAAGCCGAGCACTGGCTTCTTCACCTTGTTGCCGAAGAAAACCGCGAGCAGCGTCACGGCGGCGGCAATCAGTGCCCAGCGCACGTTCAGCAGGATGCCCTGACCCCACCAGCGCAGCGGCGGGCTGAGGAAGAATGTGGCGATATACGTGACCACACCGAAGATCGGGTGGCGCGCGAGCGCCAGCAGACATCCGGCGAGGAATGCAAATGTGAAGAGGAGGCCCGTGAGGCTCAACCGTTCGCTCCTGGCCCAGCCCGCTCGGGCCGGTGGAACATATTCTGGCACACCCCGGCGCGAGCGCCGCGCAGACCTATGGGCTACCCGGCGTGACCCAGCGCTCAGAATGACCGTACGGTCGATGGCACGCCTGGGACGGATCGTTTATTCTTCGGCCCCCGCTCAGGAACACGCATGTCATATAAGTACGACGGGGACTTCTGCGACTTCTTCCGCGTGAGCGCCGGCCGCTCATGATCAACGGCGCGTACGCCTATGTGCTGGTCGTAGTGAGTGCGGTGCTCGCGGCGACAGGTCAGCTGTTCTTCAAGCTCGGCGCCACCGGGGCCACGGCTGTAGCAGATTTCCTCAACCTGCGGGTGACCACCGGGCTGGTGCTCTATGGGGTCAGCACGATCCTGTGGATCGGCGCCTTGTCGAAACTGCCGCTCACGCGCGTCTATCCTTTCACGATCCTCACCTTCGTGACCGTGTACGTCGGGTCAGTGGTGATCCTCGGTGAACGCTTGAGCGCTCCGGTCCTGATCGGCGCGACACTGGTGCTCGTGGGGCTCTTCATCATCGTGATGTACTAGGCCTGCGGCGACGCCTCGTGTACCGGTTGCTTCGGATAATTGCAATCCTCGTGGCGCTCGGGTGCGCGGCCGCGCTGCTCGCCGAGATCCTGTTCGCCACCGATCTGTTCGGATTCGAGCTCGAGCCATTGTTCGGACTGCTGGGCTGGCGCGGCCTCGCGTTCATCTTCGTCCTCAATCTTGGTTTGCTGGTGCTCGGGCTGCGCTGCTTTTGCTGGCTGCGCCGGCATGATCTGCCACTGCGCCGCACGAGCAATGTGCTGCTGGCAGTTGCGGCGATCTGCATGTTGTGGCTGCTCGAGTGGGTGTTCATGGAGAGCCCGCTCACGGTGCGCCTGGTGACACCCACTGCCGTTGCGGATGCGATCGAGCTGCCCGATGCAGTCGCACGTGACTTCGCCGGCTTCTCGCTCGCACGAAACATCGACGATCCAGCACGGCTGGAACGCATGCGCGTGATGTACGAGCGCGCGCGCATCAACAGCCCGGACGTCTTCGGCTCACATCCCATCGGCGCCACCATCGATCGCTATGCTACGCGTTACGACGTTGACCCGGACCTGCTGTTCTTTTTTCTGTACGTCGGCAGCTTCTGGGGAGAGGCCGTGTCCGGGCCGGTGCCCTACTTCAAGTCGATGTCGGCAGAGACCCTCCGCGATCTCGTGCAGATCCATCTGCCCTCGTGGTTCATCGAGAGCGACACACGGCGCGCGCTAGTCAGCGGCAAGACTCTCGAGACGCTGTTCGGTCAAGGGCTGGGATTCAAACTGCGCTACGCGCTGCATAAGGCCACCCTGGACGTCTCCACGCAACCTTACGATCTGAATCTGTATTCCGACATTCTGCTGGTCCTGCGTGAGTACCCGGATGAGTTCCCGGAACTGAACGATTCATCGGCAACCGGGATCAAGGCCGCGTTGCGCGACGCCGTTCGTGCCATTGGCGCCAGCGCTCTCGCAAAGCCTTACGAGGAGCCCTATTCGCAGGCAGCGCTCGGCGCCGAGTACTACGAGGCGCATCGCGGCGAGCTCAAATCCTTCGGACGTGCCGCGTTCTACCTCGCAGCGCGCGATTTCGATTTCGCCACGCGCGTGGCCGCCCTGATCGTCAAGTACCAGTCCGATCACTACGCGCGGCGCATCGGCGAGGAGCGCTGGGACGCGATACCGGCATGGCAAAAATCGGCGATGCTGGCCATGACCCGCGACCTCTACGTGCCCAACGTCGGTCGGTACGGTCACAACCTTTACGCATTGTGCGAGCTCAACTGCACGCCCGTGGAATTTGTGGCTGACCGGGCCAGCAACGACCCGGCGGGTCCGGGCCCGGGCCTGTCGACCTTATGGCGGCCGAAGGACTACACGTTGTTGTGGGGCGGCGCGGCCACCAAGCTGCGCATCTTCAACGAAATGTGGGAGACGATTCACGGTACGCCGATTCCCGGGCTGCCGCCGGAACACACTATCGAGCAGGCGCGCGGCATAATCGCGCTGGCTGCTCCGAGGTAATCTCATGAATGGACAGTTGGCGCTGACGCCGAAAGCTGCGCTGTTACCGGCGATCCGCGGCCGACGGCTTTCCATCGTCGTGCCCTGCTACAACGAGGAAGAAGTGCTGCCGGAGACAGTATCGCGGCTGCGCGCGTTCCTCGATCGTGAGATTCAGCAAGGCCATATCACGGCGGACAGCGAAGTCGTGCTGGTCGACGACGGCAGCCGCGACCGGACCTGGGAGTTGATCCGCGAGCTGCACGCCGCGGACGCGCGGATTCGCGCCATCAAGCTCTCCGGCAACCGCGGCCACCAGACTGCGCTGATCGCGGGACTGTTCTCGGCGGTTGGCGACGCGGTGGTGAGCATCGATGCGGATCTGCAGGACGACATCTCCGCCATCGAGGCGATGATGCTCGCCTATCTCGAAGGTCATGAGGTGATCTACGGCGTGCGGAAGAGCCGCACCACCGACACGTTGTTCAAGCGCTCGAGCGCGGGCTGGTACTACAGCCTCCTCGGCATGCTCGGTGTGAAGGTCGTGCACAACCACGCGGACTTCCGCCTGCTCAGCCGCCGGGCGCTCGAAGCGTTGAAGGAGTACTCCGAGGTCAATCTTTTTCTGCGCGGCATCGTGCCGTTGATCGGCTTCCGTTCCACTTCCGTTTACTACGATCGCACCGAGCGCTTCGCCGGCGAGTCCAAATATCCGCTGCGCAAGATGCTGGCGCTGGCCGCTGACGGTATCACTTCGTTCACTGCGTTTCCGTTGCGCCTCATCGCGCTGCTCGGCCTGCTCGTTTCGCTGCTCAGCGTGCTGATGATCATCTGGGTCGTGATCGTGAAGTTCTCGGATCGGGCCGTACCCGGTTGGGCATCTTCGGTGGTCCCCGTGTACTTCCTCGGCGGCATCCAGCTGCTGAGCACCGGCGTGCTGGGCGAGTATGTCGCGAAGCTGTATTTCGAATCCAAGCGCCGCCCGCGCTATTTCATCGAGGAAATGTTGTGAGCGATGTCGAGGCCGTTCGTGCGCGCCTGAAACGCATCTTCAGCGAGGTGTTCGAGGATGCCGGCGTGGAGTACAGCGATTCACTCAGTCGCGAGACTCTGCAGGCCTGGGACAGCCTCGGTCACATTCGCCTGATCTCAGCCACCGAAGAGGAGTTCGGCGTCCAATTCACCATCGAGGAGATCGAACGGCTCACCAGCGCCGCGCAACTTCTCGAGAAACTCTCGCGGAGCGCTTGAAGACGTGACCTCGCCGACCGCGATGACCGACTTGCCCTGGCTGCCGCGCCCTGCCGCGGATCTGCGGGCGCGCCTGCGCGCACTGGAGCAGGAGGCGCCGGCCGATTGGGGCTTGCAGCTGCGCGGCATCGCCAATCAGTTTCTCTCGATCAACCATGCGATGGCGGTCGCACAGACACTGGAGCGTCTGCGCGAGCGCGGGCCTGCATCTGCGCTCACCGCGTTTCGTCTCGGACTGGTGAGCAATGCCACGGTGGATTTCATCAAGCCGTTCCTGGTCGCATCCGCGCTGCGCTATGGCATTGCACTCGAAATCGTCGCCGCCGATTTCGGCCAGTCCGTTCAGGAAGCCCTCGATCCCGGCTCGCGCATCAATCAGGCGCGCCCGCACGCAGTTTTGCTGGCGATCGACCATCGCGGCCTGCCGTTCCGGCGCGCGGACTCAGCAGGGTGGCCGCTGTTCGACGCGCAGCAGGTCGTGGACGAGTTGGCCACGATCCGCTCCGGGTTTCGGCAACACAGTGGTGCGGTCTGCCTGGTGCAGACTTTGCCGGCGCCGGCCGAGTTGCTGTTCGGCAGCCTGGATGCCGCAACGTCCGGCACCTTGCGCGCAAGCATCGCAGAGGTGAATGCGCACCTGGCGCGGGATGTGATCAGCAGCGGCGATGTGCTCATCGACGTCGATTGGCTCGCGCAGTCGATCGGCCTCGAAACGTGGTACGACGAACGCAACTGGCACATCGCGCGAATGCCATTCGCGCAGCGCGCTCTACCGTGCTACGCGGAGCAGGTGGCCCGGGTCATCGGCGCGATGCGCGGCAAATCGCGCAAGTGCCTGGTGCTCGATCTCGACAACACGATCTGGGGCGGAGTGGTCGGCGATGACGGCGTGGACGGCATCGCACTCGACCCGGGCGACGCGCGCGGCGAAGCGTTCCGCGCCGTGCAGCGCGCCGCGGCGGATTTGCGCCGGCGCGGAGTCGTGCTGGCAGTCTGTTCCAAGAATGACGAAGCCATTGCACGCGAGCCGTTCCGCTCGCATCCGGGAATGATTCTGCGCGAGAGTGACATCGCGGTGTTCGTCGCGAATTGGGACGACAAGGCAACCAACCTCGAGCGCATCGCACGCGCACTCGAGCTCGGCATCGATTCGCTGGTGCTGCTCGACGACAACCCGGTCGAGCGTGCGCAGGTGCGCGGCGCGTTGCCCCAGGTGGCGGTGCCGGAGCTCGGCGCAGATCCCTCTTCCTTCACCCGCATCCTGATGGTCGCCGGCTACTTCGAGTCCACGGGCTTCACGGCCGAGGATCTCGCGCGCGCCGACCAGTATCGCAGCAACGCCGAGCGCGAGCGCGCACTGGCCGGATCGCGCGATCTGAACGATTTCCTGCGCTCGCTGGAGATGGTGATCGAGTTCGCGCCGTTCGGCGCTGCCGGCCGCAAACGCACCACTCAGCTCATCAACAAGACCAACCAGTTCAACGTGCGCACGCGCCGCTACACCGAGCAGGAAGTCGCGGCTCTGGAGCAATCCCCGGAGCACTACACGCTGCAGATCAATGTGCGCGACCGGTTCGGCGACAACGGCATGATCAGCGCCGTGATCTGCAGCAAGCGCGGCGAGGAATGGGAAATCGATAGCTGGCTGATGAGCTGCCGCATGCTCAACCGCGGCGTCGAGCAGGCAGTCTGCAACCGCATCGCCGGCGATGCACTGCGGGCAGGGGCCAAGCGACTCATCGGCATCTACCTGCCAACCGAGCGCAACGGCATCGTGCGCGACCTGTTCCAGCGCCTCGGGTTCGAGCAAGTGGAATCTACTGCGACACAACAACGCTGGCTGCTTGACCTCGCAGCATTTCAGCCGCTGGAGGTCTTCTGTGCGGAGCAGGCCGCCATCGCCCCGGCCACCGCCAGCGCCATGTAGGCGCGACGTGCGATGACGTCTCAGGGCACCAGCCTGCGGGTCACGCTTGAGCAGAGCGCAGAGTTCGCGCGTCTCTCCGGTGACAGCAACCCACTGCACGTCGATCCCATCCTCGCGCGCCGTACGCAGTTCGGTACGACCGTCGTTCATGGCATCCATCTGCTGTTGGGCGCGCTGGACCGGCTTGCCGCGAGCGGCCAGGCGGACGATCTCGAGCTGGCCGCGCTGACGGCAACGTTCAACAATCCAGTGCGCACGGGTGCGCAGGTGATCCTGCAGGTCCGGCGTGACGAGCGGGGTCGCGTCCGCATCGCTGCCGAATCAGAGAGCCGCCCTGCGTTCGTGGCGACGCTCGAACTACAACCGTGCGACACGCGCAAGCCTGCGGGCCTGATCGACGCGCCATTTGCAGTCGCGACACCCGATGACGTGGCACTTTCGCCCTCGCTACCGTCGGGATCGGTGGAGCTGCGACTCGATGAAAAGCTGCTAGCCGCTCTGTTCCCTGCGCTGGCGCAACGGCCCGCGCGAGCCTGGATCGCGGATCTGCTGGCCACGACGAATGTCGTCGGCATGCGGTGTCCCGGTCTGCATTCGATCTACTCGTCATTCAAACTGCAACGCAGGCCCGCGGCGGAAGCCGCAGCGGCGCACAAGCTGCAATACGACGTCGAGCGCACCGACCTGCGTTTTCGCATGGTTCGCATGCGAGTGTCCGGCGCAGCGCTGGAGGGCACGATCGACGCGTTCTTCCGCCCTGCCCCGGTGCATCAGTTGTCGTTGCGCGAGCTCTGCACGCTGGTCGCAGCGAACGAGTTCGCCGGTCAGCGCGCGCTCGTCATCGGCGGCTCGCGCGGTCTGGGTGAGCTTGCCGCGAAAATCGTAGCGGCAGGCGGTGGCGCGGTGACGATTACCTACGCCCGCGGCGAGGCAGATGCACGCCGCATCTGCACGGAGGCCAGCGCAGCAGGCAAGAGCTGTATCGCCAGGCATCTCGACATGGAAGGCATTGCAGACGGCAACATTCCGCCGTGGCTGGCCGCGGACGCCTTCACGCACGTCTATTACTTCGCCTCTCCTCCCATTGCGAAGAACCCCACGGCGCTGTGGAACCATGCATTGTTCGAGCAATTCGCACGCATCTATGTTCATGGATTCGCGCTCGTTGCAGGACACATGCTCGGCGCCGCCGAGGCGGAAGGTAAGCCGCGCTTCTTCTACCCTTCGACGATCTACGCAGAGCAGGCAGAGCCCGGCTTCGGCGAGTACGCCGCGGCCAAGGCTGCAGGCGAGTCTGTGTGCGATCAGCTCTCGCGCCGGCATGCGACGCAGTTCCTCAAGCCACGCCTGCCTCGCATGCGAACCGATCAGACCAGCGCCGTGCAGGATTCCGGGATGCAAGAGTCATTTCCGGTCCTGCATCCGCTGCTGCGAGCGTTGCGCTGACATGGCTTCGCAGGCGGTAGTCACGCCGATCCAGGCGGCGCAGCTGGAAGAAGTGGGCCAGTTCCTTCACGACCACCTGAATCGACGCTTCACCGCGCGGGCATGGAGCGACGCGCTGCGTCACCCCTGGTGCGAAGCGCCGCCGAACTTCGGCTTTCAGCTGCGCGATGGCGGCAGGCTCGTGGGCGTGCTGTGCGCCATCTATTCCGATCAGGCGGTCGGCGGGCGCACCGAGAAGTTCTGCAATCCGCACAGCTGGTGCGTGCTGGACCAGTACCGCAATCAGGGCATCGGGCTCGTGCTGGCCGCGGTCAAGCAACGCGGCTATCACTTCACCATGCTCACTCCGAACCCGAAGGTCGCGGAGATATTCCGGCATCTGAAATTCAAGGATCTGGATGCCGCGACCCTGGTGTTTCCGAACGTGCCGTCGGCGCGCCGCCTGTTCCGCGGCGGTCTCATCGAGACGCACCGCGATCGCATCGGTATGCATCTCAGCGGTTCGGACCAACGCGACTTCGAGCTGCATCGCCAGATCTCCTGGCTGCACTTCGTCGTAGTGGGACAGGGAACCGATCGCTGCCTCGTAGCCTACAAACCCACCCGCTGGAAGCGCATGCCCTGCGCTCGGCTCGTTCACGTGAGCAATGCTGAAGCCTTCGAGCGGCTGCGCGGCCTCGTTCAGCACGGGCTGCTTTCACGAGGTCTGCTCCTCTCTCACGTCGAACAGCGTTTTGTCATGGGCAAACCACCACTCGCGCTGACAGGCAAGCGAGGACAGGCCAAGTTGTTTCTGAGCCCGACGTTACGGGACTCACAAATTCGCGATCTTTATAGCGAGCTCGCTGCGCTCGACGTCTAGCGCTTGGTGCTACCGTTGCGCTGCTTGGCTTCCGCGCGTGCCAGCTTGTCGCGCAGCCCTGGCAACGGCATTCCCATTGCGTACGCCTTGTCGGCGTACTTGCGAGCGTTGTCGAGATCACCCATGTCGACTTCCAGCAGACCGCGGCTGTAGTAGTAGTCTGCGCTGGTGGCACCGAGCTCTTCTGCAGCGACGTACTGCTCGCGCGCCTCATCCAGACGCTTCGCCCGGTGGAGATAGATCGCGTAGACGATGCGGACCCGCCAATCCTTCGGCACAAAATTCTGCGCCCGCTGAAAATAGCAATCGGCTGTCCAGGGGCGGCCGTCCGGCGTCAACGCTCGCAGCTTGTTCTTCAGCTGCCAGTTCGCCATCGAGTTCAGCGCGCGGTAGTGGTTGGGAAAAGCGCGCAAGACGAAGTCGATGTCCAGGGGCAGTGGCGCAGTCTGGCCCTTGATGAGCAACTCGACGTCCTTGACGAAATGGTTGCTCTCGACCGTGTTCAGGTTGACGGCGCTCCCGCCATCGTTCACGTCGTGGTACTCGCTGAAGGAGCTGAGCGGCTCGCAGCTCGAGAGATCGGGCGCCGCGGCGAGGTACGCGGGCCACGTGAGCACGGCGAGCGCAACGAGACGCTTGCAGAAGGGGATGGAGCGCATGGCCGGGCTATCGTACCGCAGTCCTGCGGCGACGGCCTTACAACCCCGTCATCGGGATCCGGTAGACATACGTCGGCCCGCTGATGTCCGTCACGACGACCAGGGCTGACTGACCGTTACCCATGTCCTCGACCACTTGCCATTTCGAGTACGTGCCGCTGTTGCCGTTCGGCGCCGTCATCTGCGCGCCGCCCGGATTGATGAGCGCCCATTGCCATTGCCCGGCCGGATCGTAGACCGTGGTGCCATTCTGCACCTTCGTCGGAATCTTCAGCCGATAGAAGCTGCCTCCCAGAGACTTGGGCTGGCCAATCGCAATCGAGCGACTCGCCGGAACGTAGGCGCCACCGGACCCGCCGGCGAAATAGCCGCTGCCAGTCACGTTGCTGACTTGTGTCCAATCGCCGGCCTGACCTGCCTTGGTGAGATCCAGCACGGTGATCGTGTTCCGCAGGTGATCGCCCGCGACCAGGATCCTGAGGTCATGGGCCACGGCGACCCACCCGCCCCAATGTCCGAATGACTGATTGGCCTGGTAGAACTTGATCGTTCCCCGTGTGCCGGTGGTGTCGATGGACCAGTAACGCGTGAGATTCGCGCTGTTGCCGCCGAGCCCCCACACCTTGTGCCCCACGCGGTCGAAGGCGCTGACGCCGAAGATCATCGAAGACAGATCACCGACGTTCGGTATCTGACCGTACGTCTCCCACGGACCCATGCCCGACGTGTAAGCCAGCGGCGAGCTGGCCGCACCGAGCCCTTCGCGGTTGTACGCGACCACGCGATTGATCGTGCCGCCACCGCCGCTCGAAACGCTGTTCTGTAAAGCGAACCATACTCGTCCATCGCCGTAGCATTGGAACGTGGAGTGCATGGCACGCGGGCGCCCGTCCGAGTAACTGCCGTTGCCTTCGTTGGTCAGCGTGCCGATCACCGAATTTGGCGTCGGGTCGCTCAAGCGGCGCCAGGTGGGCGTCGCCGTGCGCAGCGCAAGCGCGTAGCCCTCGTTGCCGGGATAGTCCGCGTGGCCACCGTTGCCGACGAGCAGGTATTCGCCGCGCGCCTGATCTACGGAACCGCCAGTCCAGGCGGTCGTGATGCTGGCCGGCGAATCCGGGAATCCTTCGGAATGCGGTACGGGGCTGGGCAGTCGATCGACGATGCGCTGCCCGGAGCCCCCTGCGATGGTGCTCCATGTGCGCTCGGGCAGCGCTAGAAACCATTCAGGCGCTTCACCGGGCGGCGCTGGTGTGCTGCCCGCGCAAGCAGTAAGGGCGGTTCCACCGCCCTGTACGGTGAGTTCCGGCGGCGGGCACGGTTGTGCCTGGGCGCGGACGAGATACGGCAGCGCAGTGAGCCCCGCCGCGGTAACCAGAAAATCCCTGCGTTTCATGCGCGGCTCCAGACTCAGACCAGCGGACAGGGAATGAACTGCTTCGAGAAGATGAGCTGGTCGTAGCGCTGATACCATCCTTTCACTGCAGGTACGTTGTTCATATAGGCCGAAGGACACACTGAGTTGAACGCCGGCGGGTGCAATTCATACGGCTCCCCGTTGCCGTTTCGATCACCGAACAGCCATGCGAGCGCCTGATTGTTGAACACCTTCGTATAGGTGGTCTGGCCGGCACGCGCCACCCACACCTCGAGCTTCGTGTCCTTGTTGGCCCATTGCGAGACTGCTTTGCCTTGGTCCGCCTGATTGTCGTGACCGGGAACCACGTGCACCAGCACCGTTACCCACTCGGCCGCGCGCGGCCATTCCCAACAATCGTTCGCGCCGGAAGTCGTGACGCCGATGCGACACGTGTTCTCGTAAGGACCGCCTGCCTGCAGACTGGCTCCGCCGCCTGCGCCCTGCGGCGAGCTCAGGAAGCTGTTCGGCATGCTGCCGCTCGCCGTGTACATGCGATACGGATACGTGTCGTGGAAGTAGACCGGATCCGGGCCGCCGCTGTAGATGACGATCTCGCTCTCATGAGTAGAGCCCGTGGCATCGATGAACATCAGCTTGCCATTGGGATTGCGCGTGTCGCTGCTTTGCGGGCCCGCGTATCCGGTCCAGCGATCCGGGGACATCTTCACGCGGAACTGGAAGTAGAACTCGTTGCCATCCCATACGTTCGACTGGCCCTGCCACGTCGCATACTGCGTGTGGTAATCCTGGTGACCGTAGTAACCGCCCCGCCAGTTCCAGTTCTGCTGGGGACTGCTGGGGTCCCAAGCGCGCCGCGGCAGCGCGCCGTTCGCGCCGCGATCGGCCGTGCTCAGCCCATTGTCGCCGGCGCGGATTGCGCTCATCGGTCGCCACCAGCCGCCATTGGCGATGCCGCCCGTGGGCACGGTGATCTCCAGACAGCCGCCGCTGCCAATACCATCCGACTCGAGGAATTTCACCGTGCTGCCATGTGTATCCGTCGGATCGTTGCCGTAGCCGCCGGCCACGCGAAACGCGTCGACTTCAGCACGCGTCAGAAAGTTGTGCGCCCACACGACTCCGGGACCGCTGGCGCGCGCTGCAAAGTCGGCATCCGCGTCCGCCGCGCTGCACGCGGTGTTGGCGGAAGTGCCGCCGGACACGCTGATGTTCGGAGGAGGACAGGGTCTGGCCTGCCCGAAGCACAAAATCGGAAGAGCTGCGCCGGCCAGTCCGGCCGACGAGGTGACAAGGAAATCTCTGCGCTTCATTTATGGGACTCCGATGGCTCCGCGCCGCTGAAGCTGAACTGTGGCGTCGACGCCCCATGCGCGGGCGTGGATCAGCATGCGCCAATGGGCGGCAAGAATAATGACGTCGGTCACATTTTGCGATGTCTCAAAGGGCAGACGCCCGCTGCAAAACGCCTCAGACATTCTGAGTGTCGCCGCGCTGAGTCAGCTTGACGCGGATGCGGGCCCGCGTGTTGCGCGATCAAGAAGCCGCGCCAGCTCACCGGCCTGCGCCTCGCGTGAATATCGCGCAACGGTCTCTGCACTGGGACGGCGGCAGGCACCGGCGCGCACAGCATCGAGGAAACGCATCAGTGCAGATTCGATCGCCGGTGCCGAATCGAGCGGCGCGATGATTCCTGCGTTGACTGCATCGAGCGTGCGCGCAGTATCGCCCGCTGGATCGGTCAGCGCGAGAATCGGCCGGCCGGCGCGCAGATATTCGTAGAGCTTGGCCGGAATCTGCGCGTTGCAGTTGGCCGCCTGCAGCAGCAGCAGCCCGTCCGCATCGAGCATTTCCTGCAGCGCGCCGACGTAGTCCACTCCGGGCTCCAGCCGGACGATGTCGCTGATCCCCAGCCGTGCGAGGTCCTCCGCGTAATCGGATTCGGAACCGCTGGCGCGCAGCACGATCTGCACGTCCTGCCCGCTGATCGCCCCCTTGTCACGCAGCGCAGCGACCGCTGCAAAAAAATGCGTTGGATCGCGCTCGCTGCGATAGATGATCCCGCTGTGTAACAGCTTCAGAGCGCCGGGTCTGCGGGCCGGCGGCGCCGCGCGGACCGTCTCAGCAGCACGAAACGTCTCTTCGTCATAGCCGTTCTCGATGATCGACATCTTCGCGCGCGGCACCTGCGGAAACCGCTCGGCGTACATGTCGATGGCGCTCGGCGAAGTGAAGACGATGTGATCCGCAGCGCCGAAGATCTCGCGCTCCAGCGCGCGCCAGGCGACGTTCGCCTGCGGTTCCGGCGGCCAATCGCTCTGCCACATCGGATCGCGGAATTCCGCAATCCACGGCAGGCGCGCGCGGCGCGCCACCTCCAGGCCGATGCGATGCGCGCTCGCGATGGGAAACGTTGACCAGATCGCACGCACGCCGGATGCGCGAATGATGCGCAGCGCCTTCGGCACGGCCCAGAAACGCCAGCTGGCCCACCGGTCGGGCAGCGCGAGCCAGATCGGATAACGCCCGAAGAGACTCACCTGGCGTGCCGCGTTCAATCCAAACGCGCGCTGCACTTCCAGATCTGGCGGCACCTCGTTGCCACGAACCGCGCCGACATCATCGTAGGCTCGGGGATCGATGCTCAGCACGATGGGACGCCACCCGAAGCTGGGGAGATGACTCGCAAACCGCAGCGTGCGCTGCATGCCGCTGCTGCCGCGCAGTGGCGGAAAGTGATACGCGATCAGCAGTACGACGTTCACCAGCTGGTGACCCAGTCGCAAACCCAATCCTGCGCCTGGCGCTTCCAGGCTTCCCGCGAGAAAGTATGGTCGGCACCCGCGAGATCGCGACGCGTGATGTGCGGTTGTTCGAGCAGGCCGGACCAGGCCTGTGAAGACTTCACCACTTCGTCGAACTCGCGCGCGATGTAGTCGTTGCCGCTCATCAGAATGAGTACCGAGCCGCGGAAGCGGCGCAGTCCGACAGCGGTCTTCACGGGAAGGGGCAGATTGGTGATGTCGGAGTCGTCGCCTGCAGTCTGGCTGCGCAGCTTGCGTCCCGCGAGATACGCGCCGAAGGTGGCTGCGAACGAGCGCAGGGATTGCACTGGATTGAATTGCGCCGCGGCCACTTTCCGCCAGAAGTCGCGCGACGCGAGGCGGCTCAGGTAATAGTGCTTCATGATGACTTCCGCGCGTCCGCCTTCGGTGCGCACCCACGGATTGACGAGCACGAGACCGCGCGCGCGCGGATCGCGAAACGCGTAGAAGAGAATGCCGCTGGCCGACTCGCACTCGCCGAGCAGTACGACCGAATCCGTGTCAGGCTCGTGTGCGAGCAGCGCTTCGATCGCGGCGCGGATGTCCGCTGCCGATTGCTGAAACCCAAGATGCTGGCCGGCACTGTCGCCCATGCCGCGCAGGTCGAAACGCAACACGGGGTGGCCACGCTCGGCAAGCCGACGTGCAAGCGCTACGAACTGCCGATGCGCGCCGGCGCGATACTGCGGACCACCGGCAACCACGACGACCACACCGCGGCGGACGCCCGGCTTGCCACGATGAATCATGCCCAACAGATCATCGCCCTCGCACCGAAAAGTCACGGGGTATTCCGCTGCGCCGGTGACTTCGCGAACCGGCTCGGCGGCCGCTGCGGCCGGTGTCTGCGATGCTGTCGCCGCAGCGGACATGAGCCGCGTCGTGGCGTCGATCAGATCCGGCGCGACTTCGCGCTCGTGCACTTGCCAGAAGCTCGGACCCACCACGCGCTCGAAGCGAACGTCCATTTCCACAGCTTGCCAAGCCTCGACGACCTTCATGCTGGCGCGCGCTACGTTCGAGTCGGCAGCCGGAACGACCTCGCACCAGAACACGCTGCGTCCGCGCATTCGCGTGGGATCCGGCAGACTGAGCATATCGATCTCGCGCGCCAGCTCGGGATTGAGCCGATAGCCGGAGACTTCGACGATCTCGCCGGCAGCAGCCATCTTCCGCAGCGCTTCCGTGGTCTTGATTCCGTCGCTTTGCTCCAGCTCGGCAGCAACGCGGATGCGCAGGAATTGCGTGAAGAACGACTTGCCTTCCACGACTGGCTGCCAGAACAGCAGGCGCTCGATCTGCTGATCGGCAGCGGCGAGCTCTGCCGCCATCAGCGCTCCGAGACGAATGCCCCACAGCGTGCGGCAACCGTTGCCGCAGGCACGCAACCATTGCAGTCCCAGGACGAGATCCTCGCGCCATCCGCTCCAGGTCGCTTCGGAGAATTCCCCGGCGCTGTCGCCAGTGCCGTACGGGTCCAGCACCAGTGTGCCGATGCCGACGTGCGCGAGCGCACGCGCCTGCATCGAGACCATCGAGCGGCAACGATTCATTTCCTCGCCGAATGCCGGAGCGAGCAACACATCGCCCAGCGCGTGCGGCCGCCCCTGCGGCAGGTAGTACAGCGCCAGCAACGGACCCCGCCTGCCCTCCAGACAGAAGGCACGCACGCGTGGGTCGCGAGCGCTCATTGCGCCAGCTTGGTGGAGACGAAGCGCGCGAGCGAGCCGACTGTGGCAAAGACTTCAGCCGAAAGCTCGTCGTCTTCGACGGCGATACCGAATTCGTTCTCGAGCGATGCGACGACCGAAACCACGGCCATGGAATCGAATTCGGGCAGCCCTCCCAGCAGCGCGCTGTCGGCGGTGAGCTGGTCGGCGCGGCCGCCCAGACTGAGCGTATCGCGCAGGATCTTCTTGACGTGTATCAGTGTGTCCATGGTTGTTATCGAAATCGTCGCGCAGACGGCCGCCGACGCCCGTATGCTCGTGCCGGCGGAAGGGTGGAGGATATCGAAACACTGCGGCAAACTCTCGACGCAGTCTCAAGTTTGCCAGAGGCGGCCCCGACTGGACTGCGCGGCGACCATAACATTCAACAAGTCACATCCAAATAAGGCTAACGATCAGGGACATGGCGTTATTCGGCTTTCTGGCTGGGTCCTCACGAGCCCGCTTCCAGGAATTTGCGGCGTATGGTGAGGCTCAGGCGCAGTCTGGCGGGCTGTCCGGGGCCGGGGCGCGCCTCGACGCCGCAAACGCCTGCGCCTGCTGGGCACCAGCGCTCGCAAATGAGAACGGCGTCACGGTCCTGGTGAGCGGCAGTCCCTCGCTCGACGGCGTCGCCGCAGCCACCGATGCCACTGCGGCAACCGCTATCCTGCAGGGCTATCGCCGGCTGGGCGACCGCATTGTCGACAGCCTCTCCGGCCGCTTCGCCCTGGCGATCCTCGAGCCCGAGCGCTCCCGCGCACTACTGGCGGTCGATCCGATGGGCATCGAGCGTGTCACCTTCTGGCACTCCGGCAACAGTCTCGTGTTCGGCTCCTCCGCCGAGAGCGTAGCGCGATTTCCGCTGCTGAATGCGCGGCTCAATCATCAGGCGCTGTTCGATTACCTGCTGCTCCACATGGTGCCGGCACCGGATACGGTGTTCGCGGGCGTTTCCAAGCTGCGCGCCGGAACCTGCGCCATCTTCGAAAACGACAACGTGCGAGTGCAGCGGTACTGGCATCCGCAGTTCACGACCTCCCGTGGCGATAGTTTCGAGACACTGAAGCAAGCGCTGCACGCAAGCCTTCGATCCGCGGTCCGTGCCGCGCACCCGGATGCGTCAACGGGCGCGTTCCTGAGCGGCGGGCTCGACAGCTCTTCGGTGGCCGGTGTGCTCAGTGAAGTCGCCCCGGTCGCGGCGCAGACGTTCTCCATCGGATTCACGTATCCGCAATATGACGAGCGATCGTACGCGCGTATTGCAAACGCGCACTTCGGCTGTCGCGGTCACGAATACGTCGTTCAGGGCACCGATATCGTGGAGACGTTCGCGCAGATCGCGCGCGTCTACGATGAGCCGTTCGGCAATTCCTCCGCCCTGCCCGTCTACTATTGCGCGCGGCTCGCGCGGGATCACGGAGTGAGCCATCTGCTTGCCGGCGATGGCGGCGACGAGTTATTCGCCGGCAATTCGCGCTACGCCGAGCACCAGGTCTTCGAACGCTACCACCTGCTCCCTGCCTTCCTGCGCCAGCGCCTTCTCGAGCCATTGATCACCTGCTGGCCGGACGCGCTGCTGCTCGGGCCGCTGCGCAAGGCGCGCGGCTATCTCGCCAAGGCCAACACGCCACTGCCGACGCGTCTGGAAGCGTACAACGTCGTCACTGAGCTCGGACCCGCGCAGTTCCTGCATCCGGACTTCCTGCCCACCGTCGATCCGCGGCTGCCGTTCCGGCGCATGCACGAAGTCTGGGACGCCGCGGGTACTGCGAATACGGTCCAGCGCATGCTGTTCTACGACTGGCAGTACACGCTTGCAGACAACGATCTGCGCAAGGTCGAATCCATGACCGCGCTGGCCGGCGTGCGTGTCTCATATCCGATGCTGCATCCCGATGTAGTATCGATGTCGCTGCGCGTGCCGCCGCAGATCATGATGCCGGGCCGGCAGCTTCGTCACTTTTACAAGCGCGCGACTCAGGGCTGGCTGCCGCAGCAGATCATCGACAAGAAGAAGCATGGCTTCGGCCTGCCGTTCGGCCTCTGGCTGCAGGATTGTCCGCCGCTCAGCGAGCTGATCTTCGGCAATCTTGCCGCGCTGCGCGCGCGCCGCGTGGTTCACCCGCAGGTCATCGAACGCCTGCTGCACTTGCATCGCAGCGAGGATGCGAGCCACTACGGCGTATTCCTGTGGGTGCTGGCGATGCTCGAGCAATGGTTTCAGGAGCATCGCACGGCGCCCGCGGTGTAAGCATGGATACTCTCTCTGCATTCGAATCAGCACTGGTGCGCCTCGGCGGCACATTGCTGTCGCGCCGGGGCCGCGCTGCATCGCTGCTGGTGCTGATCTATCACCGCGTGACGACCGTTGCGGATCCGATGATGCCCAGTGAACCGGACGCACACAGGTTCGCGGCGCAGATGGATCTGCTGGCCGACAACTTCAGTGTGCTACCGCTGCGCGAGGGTGTGCGACGTCTGCGTGAAGGCACGTTGCCGGCGCGGGCGGTCTGCATCACGTTCGATGACGGTTACGCCAACAACTTCACGGTGGCGATGCCGATCCTCCACGCGCGCGGCTTGACCGCAACCGTGTTCGTTGCGCCGGCATTCCTCAATGGCGGTCGCATGTTCAACGACACTGTATACGAAGCGATCCGGCAGGCGCCTCCACAGCTCGACTTGCGCGCGCACGGACTGGACCAGTATTCGTTGAGTGACGCGCCATCCCGTATCAATGCCGCCCAATCGATCATCCTGAAGCTCAAGCACCTGCCAGCAGCGGAGCGCCGCGGCCAGGCACAGGCACTGGCCGAGCACGTCGGCGCGCGCCTGCCGGCCGATCTCATGATGACTGACGACCAGGTCGCGCGGATGGCGGCGAGCGGAATCGAGATCGGCGCTCACACGATGACGCATCCGATCCTCGCCACCCTCGACGAGGCCACGGCGCGCGCGGAGATCAACCAAAGCAAAGAGCGGCTGCAGGAAATCACCGGTGCGCCGGTTCACAGCTTCGCCTATCCGAACGGCAAGCCGGGCCAGGATTACCGCCACGAGCATGTCCTGCTTGCGCGCGCAGCCGGCTTCGAGCTTGCCGTATCGACCAGCTGGGGCGCCGCCACGGCCGCTGCCGACCCCTGGCAGATTCCGCGCGTCGCACCGTGGGACCAGCGCGCGTTCCGCTACGCCGCGCGCCTGGTGAATGCCTATCGCGAGCGACATTTTCGGGTCGCCTAGTGCTGTTCACGACTGCTGCTTTCGTGTTCCTGTACCTGCCGTTCGTGATGGCCGGGTTCTTCCTCATCGGTCGCTTCTCGCGCGGCGCGGCGGCGGCTTGGCTATTCGCGGCATCCGTGTTCTTCTACGGATACTGGATGCCGCAGTACACGCTGCTGCTGCTCGGCTCGATTCTCGTCAACTTCATCACCGGAAAGCGTATCGGCGGCGTGCCGCGCGAAGCCCCGGACTGGCGGACGCGCGCGAAGCGGTGGCTGATCGCCGGCGTCACCTTCAATCTCGTCCTGCTCGGCTATTTCAAGTACGCCAACTTCTTCGTCGATTCGCTGGCCGCAGCGCTGGGACGCGAGCTGCAGATCGAGCGCATCCTGCTGCCCATCGGCATTTCGTTCTTCACGTTCACGCAGATCGCGTTCCTGGCCGACGCGTATCAGAAATCCTTGCGCGAGTACAAACCGACGCACTACGGTCTGTTCGTCACTTACTTTCCTCACCTGGTCGCCGGACCGGTGCTGCATCACGCACAGATGATGCCGCAGTTCCAGACCGACGCGACGTATCGCTGGCAGTTCGCGAACGTCGCGGCTGGCACTGCAATCTTCTGCCTGGGGCTGCTCAAGAAAGTCGTCGTCGCCGACGGTATCAGTCCCTATGCGGACGCCGTGTTCAACGGCGCGGCGGCCGGCGCCATGCCGTCGGCAGCGGAGGCGTGGCTTGGCTCGCTCGCCTACACCTTTCAGCTCTACTTCGACTTCTCGGGCTATTCGGATATGGCCATCGGTCTGTCGTGGCTGTTCAACGTCCGCCTGCCGTTCAACTTCAACTCGCCTTACAAGTCGCTCAACATTTCGGACTTCTGGCGGCGCTGGCACATGACCTTGTCGGCCTTCCTGCGCGACTACCTTTATATCCCGCTGGGCGGCAACCGTCATGGCCCGCTGCGCCGCTACGCGAACCTGGCGATCACGATGGTGCTCGGCGGCCTGTGGCACGGTGCGAACTGGACCTTCGTTTTCTGGGGCGCGCTACACGGCGTGTATCTCGGGATCAATCACGCCTTCCGCGCAGTCACCGCGGGGATTTCCGCAAAGCTGGACGCGAGTCGCGTGTTCGCAGTCGTGAGCTGGCTGCTCACGTTCCTTGCCGTGATCGCGGCATGGGTGTTCTTCCGTGCTCCCACGTTCCAAGCTGCCACGCGCATCCTGACGCGAATGGCCGACTTCGGTGGCTGGCACCTAGACGTCGGAGACAATCGCCTGCTGTGGAACGCGGGGCTCGACATGACACGCGGCTTCTGGGTGTGCGCGGTGCTGGCGGCAGTCACGGTCCTTGGGCCCAACAGCAATCTCATCGGCGAGAGACTGCGCGCCCTTTGCGAACGCGATACGCTGCGGCGATCGCTCGCGTTCGGCTTCGCCGCGACACTGGTTGTGTTTCTGATCGTTCTCAACGAATCGCGGGATGCCGTCAGTGCCTTCATCTACTTCAACTTCTAAGGGCGTGCGGCCGTTGTCCCCGCTCGCCGGTCTCGCCGGTCTCGCCGGCGGCGTAGCCGCGGCGCTGCTGGCGCTCGAAATCGCCTTCCGGATTCTGCCGGTCGGCACGTCGACGAACACGGGCTACTACATCGATCCGCTGCTGCTGACATATCCGGCGGGGCAGCGTTTCACCAGCGCGACCGGTTGGGACCTGCAGAACGCACGGCGCAATCACGCCAACAATTACGGTTACGTGGCCGACCACGATTTCGTCGAGAACCCGCGCGCAATTGCTCTCATAGGCGACAGCTACGTCGAGGGCTCGATGCTGGAACGGCAGGACCGGTTTGCGGCACAGATCGAAGCGCAGCTCCGCGATCGGCCGGTGTACTCCTTCGGCTCGCCGGGCACTGCACTGCTGGACTACGCCGAGCGCATACGCTTCGCGTCCGAGCGCTTCGCCATCAGCGACTTCGTTCTGCTGCTGGAGCGCGGAGATGTGGCGCAATCGCTGTGCGGATCCGGAAACGTAGCCGCGCGCTGCTTGGATCCGATGACGCTCGAGCCGCGCATCGAGAAACAGCCTGAGCCCGGACGGGTCAAGCAGCTGGTACGCCAGTCCGCGCTCGCGCAGTACGTGTTCTCGCAACTGAAACTGGATCCTGTCCGCTGGCTGCGGTCGCTGCTGCAGCGTGAGCACACGCCTACGCCAACAGCGGCTCTACCCGGGCAGAAACGCGCCGAGCACTTCGCTGCGCGCGTGATCGACGAGTTCTTCACGCGCACGGCACCGCATCGCCGCGGCAAGCTGATCCTGGTCCTCGTCGGCGAAGACACCGATGGCACGCAACGGCAACTGCGCGAAGCCGCAGAACGCCATGGTGCGCTCGTCATCCAGGGCGAACCGCTCTTGCACGCCGCTTCGGCACAAACCGGCTTGTCGACGCAGGTCTCGCCGCGGGACGCGCACCTGAACCGTCTCGCATTTGCCACCCTCGCCGAGCGCGTTGCAGCGCTACTGGCCCGCGCCGACTGATCCGCTCGACGCCCGGCTCACCACGTAGCGGTATTTGCCGGATTTCTCCGGTGCGATCTGTTCGACCTGCGAGATCGTGAGCGGCGTATCCGCACCCAGCCGGCGCGCGAGCTTCGCTGCGATGCGCTGCTGCAGCTCGCCGGTGAAATCCGCGCTGGGAACGATCTGCAGCTCGATGGAGAGATCTTCCGCCTGGATGAACTTGAACGCGCGCACTGCCGGGTCGTCGCGCACCTCGTAGATCAGGGCGAGCGCATGCATCACGTTCCCCGAACGAGTGCGGATGAAGTCCGTCGATCGCCCATGGACCGTTGCCAGCACCGGCAAGCCGCGGCCGCATGCGCATGGCTCGCGCGACTGCACGGCCATGTCGCCGGTGCGGTAGCGGATGAACGGAAACTCGGCGGTCCCCAGGTGCGTCACGACGACCTCGCCGGTTTCCCCAGGCGGCACTGGCGCGCCGTTGGCATCGACGAGCTCCACGAGAATGTGCTCGGCCGACACGTGCAGCGAGCCCGAGCGGCACTGGTGAGCGATGAAGCCGGCATCGCGCGATCCATAACCATTGGCGACCGGCGCGCCGAAGCCCTGCTCGATGACCTGTCGTTGCTGCGGATAGAGGGTCTCGCCCGTGACGAAAGCGACGCGTACCCCGAGATCATCGAGCCGAACCCCGCGCTGCAGAGCATGCCCTGCAAGCAGCGCGACTGCAGAGGCGTATCCGAACACCATCCGCGGGCGGACACGCCGCAGCGAGTCGAGGAACTCGTCCATGCGCTGCTCGGACATCGCAAACGCCGGCAGCAGGTGGGTGCGGAGCAGGCGATCGCGCATTGCCTTCAGACGATCCTGCGCACCGAGCTCGATGGGAGAGCCCCAGATCACGACCTCGGGATCCCCGATGTCGACGTCCCACCAGCGCGTCGCTCGCCACTTTGCAGCCACGTCGTGCGATACGCGGCCCATGCCCATGTAGAACACCAGCGGCTCGCCGCTCGATCCGCCCGTGTTGTAGCGCACGAGTCTGCGCGCATTGATCGCCTTGAGCTGCTCGACATTTGAGCGGATCGCGGCCTTGGTGAGGAATGGCAGGCGCTCGAGGTCTCGCGGCGAGGCGAGTTGCTCGGGCGCGAAACCGGCTTCAGCGAAGAGTCTGCTGTAGTAGGGAACAGTGTCGCGAACGGTGACGCAAAACTCTCGCAAGCGACGCGTCTGAAGCTCCAGCAACGCCGCGCCATCCAGCCATTGAGTACGCTCGAGCTGTGCACGCAGCGCCGTACTCGTATGCCCCTTGAGGCGCTCGTGCAGCGGAAAGAGCACCGCGCTGCACAGCCGCGTGTAAGCGCTCATCGTCCCGTTGCCGCGAGCGTTGGACTCGCGCCGGTCTGAGCGAGCCGCCGATAGAGCCCGAGCCACCGATCCCTGACGACCGGCCAGCTACAGCTCGTCGCGAGCTCGCTCGCTGCGGCACACAGCCGCTGCCGCAGTTCCGCATCGTCGAGCACGCGGCGCATCGCCTCAGCCATTTCCCCAGCCGAGTCCGCGGGCACGAGCCACGCCGTGCGTCCGTGCTCGACTAGATACGGAACGCCGCCGACATTCGTCGTCACGATCGGCACGGCGCAAGCTGCTGCTTCGAGCAGCGAGTTCGGCGTGTTGTCCGCGCGGCTCGGATTCAGCAGCAAGTCGGCATCCCGATACAGGTTGGCGATCTCCGCAGTTTCCAGCCGGCCGGTGAAGCGCACGACGTTCGCAAGGCCCAGCGATGCGCTCAGTCGCTCCAACGCCTCACGCTCGGGGCCCGAGCCTGCGATCGAGACACGCAGATCTGGCAGGCGCTCACGCAGCAGTGCGACTGCGTGCAACGCGGTGTCGATGCCGTACAGCGCTTCGAGGTTGCGAGTGATCACTACATGAGTGCGCCGGTCCGGGCGCGGGGCGGCAGCACGCGGCGTGAACATCGCGAGGTCGACGACGTTCGGAATGACTTCCGCTTCGAGTCCGTGTTGCGCAAACACTTCGTGGAGGAAGCGGGATGGAACCACCAGAGCGGCCGCTCTGCGCAGCATCGGAATGACGCTCGACGCAGACTGGCTCAGGAACTCGCGCGCGAGCCCACCGCGGTAATTCACGACCACCGGCACTCCCTGCGCAACACCCGCGGCCACGGCAGGTGCTGCCAGGAGACGCCAGGCCCAACCGGAATTTGCCATCACATGCATGACGTCGATCTGCCGGGTCAGGCGCGACAGCGCACGTCGATAGGGAATCTGATGCACGAGTCCGCGGATGCCGCGAAGTGATGCGATCCACGCAGGGCGATGCGGCTCGTTGGTGCGCACGAGCGCAACGTCGAGCCCTTCCGCGCGCAGCAGCGACGCCAGCTGCCGCGTCTGATTCGCCATTCCGCCGAATGGCGGCGGCAGCGGGCCGACCAGCCCGAGCCGCAGGCGCTCGGCATCCCCGCTCATCCCGTGGCGCGCAGCAGGCTGTTGCTGCCGGCGTTCAGGACGTTGCGCAGGAATGCCTCGAACATGAGGACGGTCCAGAGCGGCGCGCTGTAGTCGCGGCGCCCCGACTGATGCGCCTCCACCATCTCTTTCAGCATCCGCTGATCGAAGAAGCCAGTGTCGGCCAGAGTCGTACCGAGCACGGACTCCCGCACGCGCTGGCGCAGCGGGCCGCGGAACCAGCGCGCCAGCGGTACGGCGAAACCCATCTTCGGCCGATAGAGGATCTCGTGCGGCAGGTGCGGCTCCATCGCCTTCTTCAGCAGGTATTTCCCTTCGCCGCCGCGCACCTTGAACGAGGATGGGAGGCTTGCGAGCCATCCGACCAGCTCATGATCCATCAGCGGCTCACGCACCTCGAGCGAGTGGGCCATCGATGCGCGGTCCACTTTGGTGTTGATGTCGCCGACCAGGTACGTCTTCAGGTCCAGGTATTGGATGAGCGCCAGCGGGTCGTCGGTTCCGGCGCGCACTGCGTGGTACCGGAATACTTCGTCGACGCGATAGCCATTGAGCGCGCTACGCATGCTCGCGGAGAACAGACTCGCGCGCATCGGCGCGCGAAAGATCGAAACGCTGTGCAGATAGGCCTCGACCGCGTCGCGCGCCAGCGACTCGAACGTCGTTTTCGCGCGCAACGGACGTGGCGCCCAATCGGCCTTCGGATAGATGCGGCCGAGCAAGCCGAACATCGGCTTGCGCAGCGCCAGTGGCAGGGCGGCTCGCAGGCGCTCTTCGGCGAGATGCATGCGGTAGCGCCGGTAGCCGCCGAAGTTCTCGTCGCCGCCATCGCCCGACAGCGCGACGGTCACGTGCTTGCGCGCGAGCTGGCAGACCCGATAGGTCGGAATCGCCGAGCTGTCGGCATACGGCTCGTCGTAGAGCGTGGCGAGCTCGTCGATCAGGTCGAAGTCCTCGCGGGCCACGCGCTCGACGCGATGTCGGGTCTGATAACGGTCGGCGACCTGCTGCGCGAAGCGCGCTTCGTCGAACTCGGGATCGTCGAACGAGATCGCGCACGTGTTGACCGGCGTATCGCTCACCTGTGCCATCGCGGCAACAACCGCGCTCGAGTCGACGCCGCCGGAAAGGAACGCGCCCAGCGGCACCTCGGAGATCATCCGCAGGCGCACCGACTCCTTGAGTCTGCGTTCGAGCTCCTCGAGCGCAGCGGGCAGCTCGATGCGATTGTCGAGGGTGAAGCGTGCATCCCAGTATTCCGTAGTGGCCGGCACAGGCTGCCCGCGACGCAATGTCAGATAGTGCGCCGGCGGCAGCTTGCTGACGCTCGTGAAGATGGTGCGGGGCTCGGCCACGTAGCCGAGCGCGAAGTACTGCTCGACTGCGCACGGATCCATGTTGCGCGTGACGCCCGGGTGCAGGAGCACCGACTTGAGCTCGGAGCCGAACACGACCATGCCGTCCGGCAGCACGGCGTAGAAGAGCGGCTTCACGCCGAGGCGATCGCGCGCGAGGAACAACGTCTCCTTGTCGGCATCCCAGATAGCGAACGCGAACATGCCGCGCAAACGCTCGACGCACTTCTCGCCCCACGCCTCCCAGGCGTGCACGATCACTTCCGTGTCGCTGCGCGTGCGGAACTGGTAGCCGAGCGCCTGCAGCTCGGCCATTAGCGGCTGATAGTTGTAGATCTCGCCGTTGAACACGATGACCGTCGAACCGTCGGCGTTGTACAGCGGCTGCTGCCCGGTCGCCACATCGATGATCGCGAGACGTCGATGCCCGAGCGCGATTCCCGGCGCGTGATGCTCACCGTGACCGTCGGGACCGCGGTGACGCTGCGAATCGTTCATCCGTTGCAGCAGGGCGCGGTCGAGCGAACGCCTGCCGCGACTATCGAACATTCCGGTAATCCCGCACATCAGGCGGCCTCCCCGTATTTGACCGACTGCTGCTTGTACAGCGCTTCGTAATCCTGGAGCATCCGACGCAGCGAATACTCCTTCCAGATTCGTTCGCGCGCGGCCTGCCCATGCGCAGCGAGCAGGGCGGGGGCGCGAGCATAGCCCAGCAGCGCTGCGGCCAGCTCGGCGGAATCGCCGGGCCGGACCAGGCGGCCGGTCGTGTCTTCCTGCACCAGCTCGAGGTTCCCGCCGGTGCGTGTGGCAATCACCGGCAGGCCGCTGGCCATGGATTCGAGCACTGTGTTCGAGATTCCTTCGCGCAGCGAGCCGAGAACATAGAGGTTCGCTTCGCGCAGCAGTGCGGCGACGTCGTCGCTACTTCCCGGCAACCAGGCCTGATCGGCCAGGCCGGCTGCGGCCAGCTCCTGCAGCGCACCCTCGCGCAGCGGACCGTCGCCAATCATCGCCAGGCGCAGCTTCGCGCCGGCCGGATCGCGGCGCGCGTCGATGAAGGCGCGCACGAGATTCAACGGATCCTTGATCGGACTGAAGCGCAGCACGCTCATCACGACCAGGGTGTCGGCGGGAAAGATGGACGGCGGCAGCAGCACGCGCGGTGCGCCACGTGCGCAGTGAAATTTGTCGGTGTCCACGCCGTTGCAGATGCGGACGATCTTTTCGCCGCGAATGCCGACGGTCGACGCCAGCCAGCGCTCCAGCTCGCGCGAGACCGTCACGAAGCGGCTGATCGCCGGGCTCGCCAGGCGCCGCATCGCGCGATACTTGCGATTCGTACCGGTAGGATCGTAGACGTCCCAGCCATGCTCGCCGTGAATTCGATACGGCACACCCGCCAGCCGCGCGATGACCGCACCTTCGAGCGTTGCCAGATTGCGCGTATGAACGATGTCCGGCGCGAGCTTCTTCAGCACACGATAGAGCCGCACGTAGGCAGCGGGATCCTTGCCTGGCTGCTTGTTGAGCGCATGGACTTCGACGTCGGAGCGGGCGATGCGCTTGCGAAACTCCGAGCTGTCGGTCAATGCGATGATGGCATGCCGGAAAGCAGCCTCGGGCAGCCCGTTGATGATGTTGACGACGCCGTTCTCCAGACCGCCGTAGTCGAAGCGGAACACCACGTGCGCAATCAGCGGCCGTGGATCGGTGGCGGCGCTGCTAGACGATCGAGACGCCATGCTTGCTCCGTGAGGCGTCACCAGGCCGCAGCGACGCATAGACCTCGCGATAGCGCGAGGCGGAGTTGCGCCACGTGCACTGCTCGGCGACATATTGGCGGCCCGCGTGCGCCAGCGCAGGCCAGCGCTCACGCTCGCCGAGCAGGCGCAGCGTCACGCGCGCGAGATCGTCGACGTCCCCCGCCTTGAACAGATAGGGACGTAGATGCTGCGGAATGAGCTCGCGATGACCGCCCACATCCGAGACCACGAACAAGCGGCCGAGCGACATGGATTCCAGAGGCTTGAGTGGCGTGACGAGCTCGGTGAGGCGCATCGACTTGCGCGGATAGACCAGAACGTCGACTACCGAATAGTAGCGGCGCACTTGCTCGTGAGGCACGCGCCCCGCGAAGCGAACACGGTCGGACACGCCGAGCTCCGCGGCAAGCCGCTGCAATTCCGCCTCCGCCGGACCGCCGCCGACGAGCAGCACGCGAACCCCCGGTTCCGCGCGCACGATTGCGGGAAGCGCGCGCAGCAGCAGATCCAGCCCTTCGTAGCCGTAGAACGAGCCGATGAAGCCGAGCACAGGCCCTGCGCCGAGGCCCAGTTCATCGCGCAGACCCGGCTCTGCCTGCTCGATGACGGTGAAGTCCCGGATATCCACCGCGTTGGGAATGATTGTGATCCGGTCGGGGGCGATGCCGCGGGCATGAATATCCTGTGCCAGTCCGCCGCAGATCGTGGTGATCGCGTCCGCGCGTTTCAGCACGTGCGTTTCCAGGGCACGCGACAGCCGGTAGCGAATGCTACCTTCCGTCGTCGTGCCGTGATCCACGGCGGCGTCTTCCCAGGAGGCGCGCATTTCATAGACGAACGGCAGGCGATGACGACGGGCCACGCGGATCGCTGCAAGGCCGTTCAAGCAAGGCGAGTGAGCGTGCAGGATGTCCGGCTCGAGGTGCTGCACAAGTTCCTCCAGCCGACGCGTGGTCGCCGAGACGACCGACCACTGATCGATCAGCGGCAAGCGTGCGAGCGGTCCGACCGGCAGCGGCGTGCGGAAGAAGCGCAGACCCGCTGCATCCTCCTCCTCCGGCCCAGAGGCGTAATGCTTGGGAGTCGTGAGATGGAAAGTCTCCCAGCCGAGCGCGCGCTGCTCTCGCAAGAGCGCAACGGTCCGGAACGCGTAACCGCTCTGCAGCGGCAGCGAGTGGTCGAGGATATGAAGAACTCGCAGCGTCATCGGCGTTTCGGAATTGCGCGGCGAAACATTACCAGCAGACGCCACTGTAGCGCGCGCACTTGACCTGCGCCCGCGATAATCCCACCAGGTCGACGACTGCAAGATCCTCGTTGTCGTGATTTGCGAGCGCCTGCAGGATGGCCGGCGAAGCAAGGCTCACGATCAATACCTGCGCGCCGGCGATTGCGTTCGTGCAGTCCTCCACCATGAGACTGCCGATGTGCGGGATGCTCTCTTCGATGAAGCGCTTGTTGGCGCCGATGAGGCGTGACAGGTTCACTTCCGGATCGAAGATGCGCAGGTCGTAACCTTTGCCGATGAGCCGCTCGGCCACTGCAACTAGCGGGCTTTCGCGCAGGTCGTCGGTGCCTGCCTTGAAGCTGAGACCGATCATGGCAACGCGCCGCACGCCCGGCACCATGACCTTGTCGAGCACGTGATCGATGTGCGCACGATTGCTGCCCATCACCGAGCCGAGCATCGGCGTCGTCACGTCCTTGATCTTGCCGACGTAGGTGAGCGCGCGCAGATCCTTCGGCAGGCACGAGCCGCCGAACGCAAAGCCGGGCTTCATATACGCCGGCGAGATGTTGAGCCGCTTGTCGCGACACACGAGGTCCATTACCGCGCGTGCATCGACGTCGACGGCCTGCGACAGGCGGCCGATCTCGTTCGCGAACGTCACCTTCACGGCGTGGAACGCGTTGCACGCGTACTTCAGCATTTCCGCGACGCCGACCGACGTCGTGATGAATTCGCAAGGCAGATGCCCGAACAGGTTCTGCAGCACACCGGCCGAGCGCGTTGACTGCGTGCCGATTACCGTGAACGGCGGATTGTCGTAGTCCTTGATCGACGTGCCCTCGCGCAGGAACTCCGGCTGAAAGCCGACGCCGAAATCCTGGTCGGCGCGCTTGCCGCTGGCCTGCTCGAGAATCGGCCGCATGACGTCATCGATCGTGCCGGGTTGCACGGTCGAGCGCAGGATCACGGTGTGAAAGTCGGCCTTGGCGCCGATCGCCTGGCCGATCGACTGCATGACGCGCCGGATCGCACCCAGGTCCTGGCTGCCGTTCGGGCTCGACGGCGTGCCGACGCAAATGAACGACAGCTCGGTGTCGCGAATCGCCGCGGCTACATCGTCGGTCACCGTCAGGCGACCGGCCTTGACCACGTCGCGAGTCAGCTCCTGGATGCCCTCCTCGACGATCGGCGAGCGGCCGGAGCGAATCAGCTCCAGCTTGTGCGGATCGACGTCGACGCCGACGACATGATGACCGTCGCGCGCCAGGCACGCTGCCGAGACGGCACCCACATAACCGAGACCCAATACGCTGATCCGCATTTATGCCCCACTCTCCGGCGACGCAACTACGCAGCCTCGGTGCGTCGACTCACAACACCATCAATCAGTCCGTCCAGGCGCCGCATCGAGCTTTCCCAGCTGTGATGCGTCAGTACGCGCACCCGACCGGCATGCGCGAGACGCTGTCGCTCATCGCGCGAGCCGAGAACTTTGGCGATGGCTGCCACGTACTCGTCGGTACTACCTGCGGTCAGCAGATGCTCACCGACCACAGCGTCCACTCCGCCCGACGCCTGACGACTGCAGACGACGGGCACGCCCATCGCCATCGATTCCAGAATCTTGTTCTGCGTGCCCCGCGCGATCTCGAGCGGAGCGACAGTCAACGCTGCACGCGTCACATAAGGACGCACGTCCGGCACCGAGCCTGTAACGGTAACACCGTCGATGCGCCCGAGCTCGCGGATGGCGCGCGACGGATCGGCACCGACGATCTCGAACCGCATGCCAGGCAGACGCGCCCGCAGCTTCGGCAACACGTCCCGGCAGAAATTCTGGACGGCCTGCTGGTTCGGGTAATAGTCCATCCGGCCGACGAAAGCGATCAGCCCCGGATCGTAGTCGCCGCCGGCCGGCGCGAAAAAGGCCGTATCGACGCCGTTCGGAAACCAGTCGGTCGGCACCGTTACGCCGAGCTGGCGCAGCGTATCCAGCTCGGCCCGGGTCGTGCAGGTACACAGGTCAAAGTTCTGACTCAGGAGGCGCTCGGTGCGCTCCAGCTTGACCGCTTCGAGCCAGTAGCCGGCCGCCAGCGGGAACGGGCGGCTGGTGGAGTACTCCCGCCACTTCTGCGAATCGACGTCACCGTAGTCGAAAATCTTCGCCGGGCCGGTGACCGATTGAACATAGGGCGCGACCGACGAGCAGTGGACGAACACGAGGTCGTAGCGGTGCGTGCGCAGCTCCTTCTCGATCTGCCGCGCCAGCGAGCCGGAATAGAAGTAGCCGAAGCTCGACGGCTTCGAGGTCGGCAGCCAGGCGATCATGCGGCCCCACGCCACGCTGTCCGGGATCACTTCGACCAGCACACGTGCACAGTGATCGGACAGGCCACGCGCCTGCGAGACTTCGTCAGCGTTGCGCGCGAGCGAAGCGACCGTGACTTCGTGGCCCTGCGACGTCAGGTGTCGAATGATGTTGAATGGGCGGATCTTGCCGCCACGCTTCGGCGGAAACGGCACCCGGTGGCAGACGAACAGGACTTTCACGCGGCCAGACTCGAGCGCAGCTCATCCGTCAGGCCTGCCTTGGTGGCGCCGTCGAGATAGAGCCGGCACCACAGTTCCAGGTTGATCAGCGCCAGCAGGTGGTCGGTGCGATCGGCCTGTTGCTGCTCGTGCTCGCGGACCGTGCGTAACACCGTATCGGGATCGAGCAAGCCGCGTCGCTGCAGAACTTCGCGCGACAGCACATCGCGCACCAGCGCCGCGAGCTCCGCCTTGAACCACGCACCGATCGGCGCACCGAAGCCGCGCTTCTCGCGATTCAGAATCGTCTCCGGCAGCACGCCGGCCAGCGACTGCTTCATGAGGTGCTTGAGGCCGCCATCGTGGACCTTCACGTCGCCCGGGATGCGCGCCGCCAGTGCGACCAGGCGCTGATCGAGCAACGGCACGCGACATTCGAGCGAGACCGCCATGCTCATCTTGTCCGTGAGCATCAGCAGATCTTCGGGCATCTGGGTCGCGAGATCGACGTCCATCAGTCGTCGCAGCGGATCCTCGGCAGCAGTGCCGGCGAAGGCACGCGCGATGCAGTCGTCGAACGCTTCATCGCCGCCTTTCAGCAGCGAGCGTCGTTCGGTGCGGTTGAACACTTCCATGAAGGCCCGGTAACGCTCTTCGACGCCGAGCGAATCGGCGAGCAGGAACGCTTTCGCGAGACGCAGCTTGTTGAGCACGCGGCTGTGCCGGTCGCTCGGCAGGCGCCGCGCGATCGGCTCGATGATGCCGCGCCGGACAAAGGCCGGGACGCGGTGATACAGGCGCCGGTAGTGCTCGTCGAGGTAGCGCGTGTAGCCGCCGAACAATTCGTCGCCGCCGACGCCCGAGAGGATCACGGTGACGTCCTGGCGGGCGAACTGGGAAACGAGGTACGTCGTGATGAACGCCGCGTCCGCGACGGGCTCGTCCATGTGCCACAGCAACTCCGGCAGGAGCGATGCGACGTCGGGCTGGACCAGGATCTCGTGATGATCGGTGCCGAACTGCTGCGCCACCTGGCGCGCGTACGGCAGCTCGTTGTAGAGCTCGGCGCCGCTCGATCCTTTGAAGCCGATCGAATACGTCTTCACCGGCTGCTTGCTGTGTCGACTCATGAATGCGACCACCGCACTCGAGTCGAGGCCGCCGCTCAGGAACGCGCCGATCGGCACGTCGGCCACCATCTGGTCGCGCACGGACCGCTCCATCTCGGCGCGCAGTTGCTCTGACCATTGCTTCGCATCCACGGTGCGATCGACTTCGGGCGCCAGCGTCCAGAACTTGTGGATCGTGCAACGGCCGTCCGTCACGATGAGCGCACTGCCCGGCGGCAGCTTGCGAATGCCGCTGAAGATCGAGCTCGGCTCGCAGACGTAACCGAACGCGAGGTATTGCGCCAGCGCCGAGCGGTCCAGTGCCGCGGAGGTGCCGGGAATGCGCAGCAATGCCTTCGCTTCGGAAGCAAAACTCAGCTCACGCTGAGTCTGGCGATAGTAGATGGGTTTGATGCCGAGACCGTCGCGAGCGACGATCAGCCGGCGCCGCGTGCGATCCCAGACCGCGAGACCGAACATCCCTTCGAGCTCGCCGAGGAATTTTTCGCCCTGCTCTTCATAAAGGTGCGCGATGACTTCGGTGTCGCTGTGCGTGGCGAACCGATGGCCCGAGCGTTCGAGCCGCGCCCGCAGCTCGCGGTAGTTGTAGATCTCGCCGTTGCAGACGACCACCACCGAGCCGTCTTCGTTGGTGATCGGCTGATGTCCGCCCGCGACGTCGATGATCGACAGGCGGCGCATGCCGAGCAGCATTTGTCCGTCGCTGAAGCTGCCCTCGTCATCGGGCCCGCGGTGGACGATGGCGTTGCCCATGCGGCTGAGCACGCTGGGATCGTGCTGCTGCGGGCCGGAGAGAGCCAGGATGCCGTAGATGCCGCACATGACGTCCGGACCTCAACCCAGGTAGCGCGCCACAGGCGGACCCAGCATCTGGGTCACGCGCAGCGGCAGCCGCTGCCACAAGCGAATCACACGCTCGTACTTCGGATTGGTCGGGCTCAGGTTGGGCATGCTCGCCGCGCGCACCAGGAAGTACTCGTAGTGGAGTTGCTCGGGCTCGAAGCCCCAATGCACCTTGAAGTCGAACGCTCCCGTGCCGCGCTTGCTGCGACCGTAGTCGAAGATCTTCAGACCGCGCTCGCGCGCGCGCTCCATGACCGCCCAGTACATGAAGTCGTTGCCCGCCACGGGACGGGCCCCGAGCGTGCCGCCGCCGTAGTACGGCAGCACCTCGTCGCGGAAATAGAAGCTGAGCACACTCGCGACCGCTGCGCCTTCGCTCAGCACCGTGAGGATTTCGCAGTCCTGCCCGAACGTCGACTGCAGCAACTCTAGATAGCGCTTGGAGAAGACCGGCGTACCGAGATTGCGTAGGCTTTCGGAGTAAATGTCGTAGTGGCGCGTCGGATCCTGGTCGATCGCAGTCGTCAGATTTTTCTGCTGACCTTTGCGGACCATCGCCCGCTGCTTGCGCGGAATCGCCAGCATGTTCGCTTCGGACTCGGCTGCGATCTTCTTGCGGAACGTGACGTAGAGATCCTTCGCGGGCCAGTCCGGAAACTGACGGCGACGATTGCGCAGCTCGAGGTAGTCGACTCCGAGGCTGCGCGCCAGCTCGCATGCACGCGCGATCAGCGCCTGATGCGTTGCTGCGTCGTCGCTGACGATACCGCCGTAAACGCAGAACGGCGTGGAGATCAGCGCATTGCCGAAGACGAGGCTGCGCACGTGCGCGAGCGGCAATACGCCACGAATCTCGCCATCCTGCTCGGCGAGCAGGTAGTGGGTGCGATGACCGAATGCGCCGGTGAGCACCCGCTGCCATTCGGCGAGATGAAAGAACGTGCCTTCGGGATGGCGGCGGACGAAGTCGTTCCAGCGCGCCGCATCGGCTGGCTGATACGCGCGCACTGTGCACGCGGCCACCTCCGATCCCGGCATCAGCGGTTGCGCGTTCACGCTCGGGCCTGCGCGCCTGGGGCGAAGCCGAAGATCTCGTCCATGCGACCCCAGCGGAAATCTTTCAGCAACCGCACCAGCCGGCCCTCTGTGGCATCGAGGTTCGTGTAGTGGCGGAAGCGCGATTTCAGCGATGAGCCGTGAATCCGCGGCTGACCGGGATCGATCTCCCACGGGTGCGCATAAAAGATGGCCGACAAGCGATCGGCACGATTGACGCGTCGCAAGGCCCAGCGGAACAGCGCATAGGGCAGGAGACGGAAGTATCCGCCGCCGCCGCAGGGCAACCGCTGGCCGGCGATCGCGACAGTCGTCAGCGGCACTTCCAGCAACTTGCCGGAAGCAACGCGGTACGGCGCCCGCGGCGAGTCCGGGATGCCGTACAAGTCGTGGCGCACCGGGAAGATGCTCGAGTCGTATTCGAAGCCGAGCTCTTCCAGGACATCGAGCGCCCACATCGACTCGCGCACGATCGAGTACGTGGCGGCTCGATAGCCGCGCACCGGCGCGCCGCTCAAATCCTCCAGCAGCGCCTTCGCATACGTCGTTTCCTTGCGGAAGGTCTCGCGGGACTGCTTGTACACGAGCTCGTGCGTCAGGCCATGGCAGGCGACTTCGTGACCGGACTCGTGCAGACGCTTGACCAGCGCCGGATGGCGCTCGGCCACCCAGCCGAGAACGAAAAACGTGGCGCGCACCTGGTGCCGCGCGAACAGGTCCAGCAGCCGCAGCGTATTGTTCTCGACGCGCGACTCGAGCGACGACCATTTCGCACGGTCGACGTCGGATGCGAAGGCCGTGACGTGGAAATAGTCCTCCACGTCGATGGTCATTGCATTCAACATGCTGTGGGCGGCGTCGGTGGAGAGCACATCTCAGCGTCCGAGTGTATAACGCACGCCGACGAAGGCGCGCGTTTCGTCATAGTTGCGCGCGATGCCGTCGCCCGACCCTTCGTAATAGAAGCCGGTCGCACGCAGCGACCACGCGCTCGTGAGCTGCCAATCCATGCTGAGCCCGACGAACCACTCGTCGAAACCGACTCCGGTCCCGGCGACGGACTGTTCGACGAACTCTTCCTTGCTGTAGTCGCCTTCCACGCCCAGCGTAAAGCGCGGGGTCAGCGCTCTTTCGACGGAGAAGGTCGCGCCGACGATATCGCGGTCGAACAGGTCCTGCTCCTCGTAGCGTTCCTGGCTGCCGTGAAGGTTCACTGTGACGGCCGTCCGGTCGAGATCGGCCGTCAGTCCCAGGTACACGTAGTTGTTGCGGAAGACGTCCGCGATCGCCAGGACATCCGCGGTGCCCGGCTGGATGCCGAGCGCCTCCTGATCGAGGCGGAACGCCTGTCCGGAGTCCTGGAACTCCGAACCCGCGTTGAGCTCGAGGGTCGTCCGCGCCGTGAGCTCACGAGTCACGGTGAGACGTCCCAGCCAGCCATCCGACGGCTCGCGATCGCCGCGCGTCGTCTCCGTGTAGCCGACATCGACGACGAGAGCGGTCTTCACGCCCGTCGCATCGAAACGCAGGAAGGCTTCGCGGATCTCGTTGTCCTCGAACGCGGGGTCGTTGTTGTCGTACTCGATCTGCGACCAGGAGCCGTTGAGCGACACGTTCGACATTTCGGAGAGCGCGTGGATGAACGCCGCCGAGGCGTCGATGCCAGTGCTGTCCTGGTCGGCGTCCTCGTAATAGGTATCCGACCAGCGACCGGATACGAAGATGCTGTTGCGCGCCCCGAGCGGCAGCGTGATGTCGGGCCCGGTCGACAGGTAATTGAAGTCCTGCCGATTGTCGGGATTGTCGGCCACGAGGCGGTTATTCGAGATCTGCCCGTAGTTGTCTTCGAGCATCCAGACGAAGCGATCGGGGATGAGCGCGAAACCGAGAGTGGCGTCCACGCCGCCGATGACTTCCGGATCGAACGTGTTGTCCAGGTATTTCTGGTATTCGAGGTTGGCACCGACGTCGGCAGTCAGTCGCGGCCGCTTGGTGTCGATCGCCACGCCAAGCCCGAGGGTGCCGATCGTCTCCGATTCCGGGTCGACGCTGGTGCGCGCGACGTTGTCGGTGTGATCGACACCGAGATCCAGAGTCAGCGTGGTGGCCGCGTGTGCCGGCGACGGCGCCTGCGACATCGCAACCGCTGCACTGATCAAGGCCACTTTCATGGCCTGCTCAAGTCTTCGAGATTTCATGTGCTCCCCAGCAGCCTTGCGTGCCAGCGCGCGGCTTTCGACAGTAGTTATCGCGCGCTGGTCCCACCGTAGCCGTAACCATAGCCGTAGTAGTAGCCGGCGGGTCCTTTCAGCTCGGCGCCGTTGAGCACCAGGCTGATGTGGCGATCCTCGCCAAGAATCCCGACTGCGTCTTTCACTGCCTGCTGCGGCGTCACGCCGGCTCTTACCACCAGGACGATCTGCCCGAGCAACGCACCGAGTGCGCGTGACTCGTTCGTCAGCAGGATCGGCGGCGAATCGAACAGCACGATCCCGCGCCGATAGATCGTCGCGAGGCGCTCGACGACGTCACGCATGCGCTCGCTGGCCAACAGCTCAGTCGCACTTTCGGACACCGTGCCCCAGGGCGCGAAATCCAGCCGGGGCACGTCGGTCGGTACGATGACAGATTCGACCGCACGATTGTGATCGGTCAGAAGGTCGAGGATGCCCGGATGG